>ERZ1739050.23-NODE-23-length-16745-cov-6.811624_pt1 | contig 16745 bp, 13 predicted proteins | sample MGYA00581759_ERZ1739050 | MGnify/ENA primary metagenome ERZ1739050 (study PRJEB42929, sample SAMN08275525) | rhizosphere metagenome | isolation source: Rhizospheric soil replicate 2 | host: Colobanthus quitensis and Deschampsia antarctica | place: Antarctica: Devils... | reverse complement strand
AGCACCTCCGATCTCCGGTGAGGGTCCGAAGCCGTCATGCGAAGATGTCGTGACCCATGAGGAGTACCCACAGGAGATGACCCTTTGCCCGGCAAGAACCTCACTCGCGAGGAAGCCCGCGAGCGCGCCGACCTGTTGTCCGTCGCGGCCTATGACGTCGCTCTCGACCTCACCACCGGCCCAACGACCTTCCGGACCCGATCGTCCGTCACCTTCGACTCGTCCGTGGACGGTGCCAGCACCTTCATCGACCTGATCGCGGCCTCTGTCGAGCAGATCAGCCTCAACGGTGAGTCTCTGGACCCCGCAACGCACTTCGACGGCGTGCGAATCCAGCTCCCGGCCTTGAAGGCTGGGCAGAACGAGCTCACGATCGATGCCACTGGGGTCTATATGAACACCGGCGAAGGGCTGCATCGCTTCGTCGACCCGGTGGATGACGAGGTCTACCTGTACACGCAGTTCGAGGTCGCCGACTGCCGGCGCATGTTCGCCGTCTTTGACCAGCCTGACCTCAAGGCAACCTTCGCCTTCACGGTCACTGCACCCGCACACTGGCAGGTGGTGTCCAATGAGCCGACGCCCGAGCCGGTCGTCACTGACATGGTCGAAGGAAAGCTCCTTGCGACGTGGACCTTCGCGCCCACACCGAGCATGTCCTGCTACATCACCGCACTGATCGCCGGACCGTATGACGTGGTCCGCGACGAGGTCCAAACCCGCAAGGGCCCCGTACCGATGGCCATTCTGTGCCGCAGGTCGCTGACACCTCATCTGGACGCCGAGAACATCTTCGACTGCACCAGGCGCGGGTTCGCCTTCTACGAGAACGAGTTCGACTATGCGTTCCCGTTCACCAAGTACGACCAGATCTTCACGCCCGAGTACAACATGGGCGCCATGGAGAATGCCGGCGCCGTGACCTTCAACGAGAAGTACGTCTTCCGGGGCAAGGTCACCGAGGCGATCATCGAGCGCCGGGCGCTGACGATCCTGCACGAGCTGGCGCACATGTGGTTCGGCGACCTGGTCACGATGCAGTGGTGGAACGACCTGTGGCTCAACGAGTCGTTCGCAGAGTGGGCCTCAACGACCTGCTCCGCCGAGGTCACCCAATGGGACACCGCGTGGACCACCTTCAGCACGGCCGAGAAGTCCTGGGCGTACCGCCAGGACCAGCTCTCCTCCACCCACCCGATCGTGGCCGACATTCGCAACCTGGAGGATGTCGAGGTCAACTTCGACGGAATCACGTACGCCAAAGGTGCTTCGGTCCTCAAGCAGCTGGTGGCCCATGTTGGTCGCAAGCCCTTCACAGCCGGACTTCGCGAGTACTTCTCCGTGCACGCCTGGCAGAACACCACCCTCTCGGACCTGCTCGGTCATCTGGAGCAGGCCTCCGGTCGTGACCTGCAGAAGTGGTCGCAGCTATGGCTCGAGACTGCTGGCGTCAACACCCTGCGCCCCGAGGTCACGGTCGACGCTCAGGGCATCATCACTGCTGCCGCCATTACACAGACGGCGATCGAAGCCTTTCCCACGCTCCGTCCGCACACCCTGGCAGTCGGCTGCTACGACGTGCACGGCGACGAGCTGGTGCGGGTCAACCGGGTCGAGCTCGACATCGACGGCGAGCGCACCGAGGTACCAGAGCTGGTGGGTACACCGGCCCCAGACCTCCTGCTGGTCAACGATGATGACCTTGCCTACGCCAAGATCCGCCTCGACCAGCGATCAATGGCCACGTTGCTCAGCCATCCCCGGGGTTTTTCCAGCAGCCTTCCCCGGGCCCTGGTCCTGGGCGCGGCCTGGGACATGACCCGCGACGCCGAGATGTCCGCGCGCGACTTCTGCGACCTGGTGCTCGACGTGCTCCCCGGCGAGAGTGACTCGACACTGCTGCGGGTGCTGCTCGGGCAGCTGCACGTCGCGTCCCATCTCTATGTCACCCTTGAGCGCCGCGAAGGGGCTCTGAGGTCGTTGACCGCTCGCATTCGTGAGCTGGCCACGTCGGCGGTGCCCGCAAGCGACGCGCAGCTGCAGCTGGTCACGGCGTTCACCGGGTTCGCCAGCAGTACGGACGACATGACGTGGGTGCGCGAGCTGTTGGAAGGCCGGGCCGTGCTGGACGGCCTCGCGATCGACACCGAGATGCGATGGACGCTGCTCACCGGCCTCGCCGCAGCCGGCATGTCCGATGAGGGCGAGATCGAGGCCGAGCTTCAGCGCGACAACACGGCGACGGGTCGCGAGCGCGCCGCACGGGCACTGGCGATCTTTCCTACTGCCGAGGCCAAGGCCAAGGCCTGGCAGAAGGTCATCGAGGCCGAGGGCCTGCCCAACCAGACAGTCAACGCCGTTGCCCAGGGTTTCACCGACGTGCACGACCCTGCACTGCTCAGGCCGTATGTCGAGAAGTACCACGCCATGCTCACGACGCTCTGGGGCTCGCGGACCCATGCCATCGCCGAGTCTGTGGTCCTGGGCTTCTACCCGGTGATGCTGGCCAACGGCGAGCTGTTGGACGCCTCCCAGAGGTGGCTCGACGCCAATCCCGAGGCGACTTCAGCCCTGCGCCGCGTGGTCTCGGAGAACCGCGACGGCGTGATGCGTGCTCTCGCGGCACAGCAGCGGGACGCCAAGCCCGACTGAGGCACCCGGCATACCCCCGTCGGCATCAAGACGAACGATCGTGGTCGTTCAGACGACCACGAACCTTCGCCTTATGCTGACGAAGAACAGCAACGGGCAAGCCGACGGGCCCAACGTGAGGTCATGAGGTCCTCCAGCCATACCGGCTTGCCGTCCGGTCCCGCCAGGGGAAGTCGCCAGTTGGGGTACTCCTCATCGGTTCCGGGCTGGTTCATGGTCCTCTGGTCGCCGGCCATGTCCGAGACGGCCACGCCGAGCAGCTTGGCCGGGGTCCACGACAGGAAACGATGCAGGGCCTCGACGACGTCGCTCGGAGGGGCACCGGGCAGCAGCAGGCCTCGGTCGACCAGCATGTCCAGGACCTTCTGACGGGCAGCGTCGTCCAACAGTCGCTCCTGGTCGACCGGGCGGGTCAACAGGCCGAGGTCGTGGCGAAGGTCAACGTGCGCACCAGCCAGATAGCCGGCTGTCGGTGGCAGGTCATGAGTGGTCACCGTGGCCAGACAGAGCTCGCGATAAGCCTCTGCAGCAATGGGTTTGCCGTCGTCATCCTTCTCGAACCACAGGATCGACGTTCCCAGGATGCCGCGCTCGCGCAGATAGTCACGCACCCACGGCTCGACCACGCCAAGGTCCTCACCGACCACCAGGGCTCCCGCCCGATGGGCCTCGAGCGCCAGGATACCGATCAGTGCCTCGTGGTCGTAGCGGACATAGGTGCCCTCGCTGGCGGGCTGTCCTTCCGGGACCCACCAGAGTCGGAACAGGCCGATGACGTGGTCGATCCTGATGCCTCCGGCATGTCGCATGATGCTTCGCAGCATGTCCCGGTACGGCGCATAGCCCAGATCCTCGAGCCGGTCCGGGCGCCACGGTGGCTGGCTCCAGTTCTGCCCCTGCTGGTTGTACTGGTCCGGCGGGGCCCCAACGGTCACGTGGCGCGCCAGCGCGTCACCAAGTCCCCAGGCGTCCGCGCCCTCGGGATGGACGCCCACCGCGACGTCGTGAATGACACCGATCGCCATCCCGGCTTCCGTGACATGCTGCTGAACGGACGCGAGCTGTTCGTCGACGATCCACTGCAGCCAACGGTAGAACTCCACCTCATCGCCGAACTGGTCGCGCATCGCCTCGACGGCAGGGCTGCGGGGGTCCTGAAGCTCCACCGGCCACTGACCCCACGACGGGCCATGCTTCTCGGCCAGCGCGCACCACGTCGCGAAGTCGAGCAGCGCCTGTCCCTCACGTTCGCAGAAGGTGGTGAAGGCGCGCTCGCGTCGGGACGACCGTGTCTGGTGGTAGACGGTCCGCAACGCCGCGAGCTTGGCCACCCAGACCCCGTCACGGTCGATGGCGTCCACGTCGTTGAGGGCTCGCGCGTCATCCCCGTGCCACTCCAGCATCTGCTTCTCCGCCGCGGAGAGGTAGCCCATCTCGGGGATGTCCTCGACCCGTATGTAGATCGGGTTGACGAAGCGCCGGGACGTGGGCAGGTATGGCGAGGGCTCCATAGGGGCCACCGGCTCGGCCGCATGCAGTGGGTTCACCAGAACGAAGTCCGCACCCAGGTCAGCTGCCGCCCAGGCCCCCAGGTCGGCCAGATCGGCCAGGTCCCCCAGCCCCCACGACTGATGGGAGCGCACCGAGTAGATCTGGCTCATCAAGCCCCATGCGCTTCGCTGCTGCAAGGCGGACGGCAGAGCCACAGCGATGGGCGATACGACGAGGGGGGTCGTGAAGCTGACGTCAGCGATCCGTGCGTTGAGGGTGTGCCATCCCAGCGGCAGGTCGCCCGGCACCTCGAAGGTCGCCTCACCTGTCAGCTCTCCGTCAATGATCCGTGGCTCGACGTAGTGGTCGACCTGGCGAACCTCGCGCCGGGAACCATCCTCCAGGACAACCCACACATCGGCCGTGGCACCGTCAGGCAGATGCAGAGGCACCCATGCGGGCCAGTTCTCGCGGGATACGACGATCGGGGGCAGGGTCCGACGCCATGCCCGGTCTGCAACAACGGCAAGAGATCTCGTGATGGCAGCATCATTGGAGACATCGAGGCCGAGGGCCTCCAGGACCGCAGAGATGGTCGGTGCACTGACGATGACGTGGTTGCCCTGCCAGTCCCAGTACTCGGTGGCGACGCCGAAGTTGCGAGCGAGCTCGGCAAGTGCATGCGACGGTGGAGGGGTCGGCACGTCATTCCTTTCGGAAGCCAGCGTTTTGGTACGCAGCGAGTGTTTCACGGGTGGCGGTGCACCTGGGCGCCCAACCAATGGCAAAGATAGCCCGTATGACGTTCGTACCCTTCGCCTCCGTGCCGAACGGCGTGGTGCCCACCCCGATTGTCGAACAGCTGAGCTGGTGGCATGGACTGGTCACGCCTTCCCTGACCATCCTCGGCACTCTGGTGGGGGCACTGCTTCTTCGCTGGGTGCTGCATCGCGCGATCGACCGGGTCGTCGGAACCGCGTTGACCCGAGCGGCCAGGAACGAGAGCCAGACACCTCGACGGGCGACCCGCATCCTTGCCCAGGCAACGGGGCTGGACGAGGAGCGCAAGACGCAACGCGCGGCGACGATGGGCGCCATCCTCAAGAGCACGTCGACGTTCGTCATCTTCACCCTCGCCCTGCTCACCGTCATGGCCACGGTGGGCCTGCCGCTGGGACCGCTTCTGGCATCGGCCGGTGTTGGGGGTGTCGCCCTCGGCTTCGGCGCGCAGAGTCTGGTCAAGGACTTCCTGTCGGGAGTCTTCATGATCCTCGAGGACCAGTACGGCGTGGGCGATGTCATTGATACCGGAGAGGCGATTGGCACCGTCGAGGACGTCACGCTGCGGGTCACCAGGTTGAGGGACGCCAGCGGAGTGGTCTGGTATGTCCGCAACGGTGAGGTCGTCCGGATCGGCAACCGGTCGCAGGGTTGGTCGACCGCAGTGGTGGACATCCCGGTTGGCTACAGCGAAAGTCTCGACGTGGTCCTACCGCTCATCCGCAAGGTTGTGCATGAGCTCGATGACACAGAAGCCTGGAAGACGCGGCTGCTCGAAGAGCCCGTGGTGGCCGGGGTCGAGTCGATGATCGGCGGGGTGGTCACCGTCCGGATCATCGCCAAGTGCGCGCCGAACGAGAGCTTCCCCGTCTCGCGGGAGATTCGCGAGCGGGTCAAGGCAGCTTTCGACGAGGCCGGCATCAGCGCTCCACAGGTCACCCCGCCATATGGCACTGGCCCGGGCGTTCCCCGTACCTGAGGCTGAAAGGATTGCATCGTGACAGTTGCAAGCTTCTACGAGCAGGTGGGCGGCCACGAGACCTTTGGCAAGCTGGTCCACGAGTTCTACAACGGCGTAGCCGGCGACCCCGAGCTGAGGGCGCTCTATCCGGGGAACGACCTCGCGCCGGCCGAGGTGAGGTTCCGGATGTTTCTCGAGCAGTACTGGGGCGGGCCCACGACGTACTCCGAGCAGCGCGGCCACCCGCGACTGAGGATGCGCCACCAGCCGTTCAAGGTCACACCCGCCCAGCGCGACCGGTGGCTCAAGCACATGATGGCAGCCGTCGACACCCTCGACCTCGCCCCCGCAGACGATCTGATCCTGCGTGAATACCTCCTCGGGGCGGCCGACTCCATGGTCAACTCCCTGGAGGACTGACATGACGACTCTGGTCTCCTCGCCCCTGGTCCACCCGGGTTCCCCGCCGGACTCGCCCTGGTGGCGCTCGGCCGTCATCTACCAGATCTACCCGCGCTCGTGGGCCGATGGTGATGGTGACGGAGTCGGCGACCTTCCCGGCATCTCGGGCCGCCTCCCGTATCTGCGCGACCTCGGCGTGGACGCGGTCTGGCTCTCGCCCTTCTACACCTCGCCCCAGGCCGACGCAGGCTACGACGTGGCCGACTACCGAGACGTCGACCCTCTCTTCGGGAAGCTGGCCGATGCCGATGCCCTGTTCGCCGCCGCACACGACCTCGGTCTCAAGGTCATCGTGGACCTTGTCCCCAACCACTCCTCTGACGAACATGTGTGGTTCCGGGCTGCGCTGGCAGCGTCACCGGGCAGCCCCGAACGGGCACACTATGTATTCCGTGACGGCCGGGGTCCCGGGGGCGACCTGCCTCCGAACAACTGGCAGTGCGTCTTCGGTGGTTCGGCCTGGTGCAGGGTCGCATCGGAGGACGGACAGTGGTACCTCCACCTCTTCGATGCCAAGCAGCCCGACTTCAACTGGGACAACCCAGAGGTCCGGGCCGAGTTCGAGGACGTGCTGAGGTTCTGGCTGGACCGTGGAGTCGATGGCTTTCGGGTCGACGTCGCCAACGCACTGGTCAAGGAAGCGGGGTTTCCCGACTGGGACGAGAAGCTGCACATCCTTGACAACCCGGTCGATGTTCCGCGCAAGGTTCCGGGCAGGAGGGCGCCCATGTGGGACCAGGACGGCGTTCACGAGATCTACCGGGCGTGGCGCCGAATCCTTAACTCCTACAACCCGATTCACACTGATGCATACTCAGGCGACAACGACCGCATCCTCTGTGGCGAGGCTTGGGTCGACTCGCCCGAGCGCATCGTTCGCTACGTCCGAAAAGACGAGATGCATCAGGCGTTCAACTTCGAGTTCCTCAAGACTCAGTGGCGAGCCGTCGACCTGCGCAAAGGCATCACGTCCTCGCTCACCACAGCGGACTCGGTCGGCGCCCCCACTACCTGGGTGCTGTCAAACCACGACGTCCTGCGCCACGCATCCCGACTGGGACTTCCCGTGGGAGCCAAGCGCCCCAACGGTATTGGGATCGGCGACCCGCAGCCGGATGCCGATCTCGGCCTTCGCCGTGCACGGGCAGCCACCGCCCTCATGCTTGCCCTGCCTGGCTCGGCCTATCTCTACCAGGGAGAAGAGCTGGGGCTGCCCGACTCCACCGATATGCCGGACGGCCTTCGCCAGGACCCCACGTGGCCGCGCAGCGGTCACACCGAGCGCGGCAGGGACGGATGCCGGGTGCCGATGCCGTGGGAGGGCGACCGCCCGTCATACGGCTTCGGGCCCTCTGACCGGACCTGGCTGCCGCAACCGGCCTCGTACTCCGCTCTTGCCGTCGACCGCCAGGTGGGCGTCGAGGGCTCAACCCTCGAGCTGTATCGCGCGCTGCTAGCCATCCGGCACGAGCGTGGTCTGGGCGTGGGCTCGCTGAGCTGGCTGGAGGGCTTGCCCGGGGAGGTCCTGGGTTTCGTCAACACCTCGGCCACGGGCGAACGGGTCCTGGTCGTCACGAACTTCGGTGCTGAACGTGTCGTCGTCCCCGAGGGCGTGCGGCTCCTGTTGTCCAGTGGACCCTTGGGAGATGGCGGGACGGTCCCGACCGATACGACGGTCTGGCTCACCGACTAGGCGACTTCTATCGTTGCTGTGGCCATGGCTGTGAGGTGCAGCCTGCTCGGGCGTCCGAATCCTCACGGCCTCGCCCCGGTGACAGGTGGGTGTGTCGGGGATCGGCGCTAGCGTCGGATGATGCGCTACGGATTTGTGATGCCGTTCGGGGCTGCTGCTGATGTCGCCGAGCTTGCGGTGATGGCGCAGGCCGCCGGCTGGGACGCCATCTTCGACTGGGAGGCCGTGTGGGGTGATGACGCCTGGATCGCACTGACCGCAGCGGCGATGGTGACCGACCATATTCACCTCGGCACCATGCTCACCCCCATACCCCGCGTGCGCCCCTGGGATCTCGCCTCGCGGGTGAGCAGCCTCGACCGGCTCTCCGGCGGCCGGGTGATCGTGGGTGCCGGCCTTGGAGCGCTGCACGAGGGCTGGACGGCTTTTGAGGCGGACGAAGGACGGCGGACACGCGTCGAGAAGATGGATGAAGGCCTGGCGATCTACGCGGGGCTCATGGCTGGACAGCCGTTCTCGTACGCGGGCAAGCACTACACCGTCAGGCCGACGGAGTTCATGCTCCCAGCACCGCCGGTCCAGCGACCTCACCCACCGGTCTGGGTCGTGGGAGCGGCGAAGGTCGGCGCATCGCGTCAACCCTCGCTCGAAAGGGCCGCGCGGTGGCAGGGCTGGCTCCCACAAGTGGTCGACGGCGACTGGCGCGGTCGGCCTCGGTCGCCTGAAGAGCTATCTGGCCTGACTGAACAGGTGCGCCGGATGCGCGACGACGGGGGGCTGTCCATGGAGCACTTCGATATCTGCGTCGAGGGCGAGTTCTACGGCGCGGACCCGGGTGATCGAGATCTCGCAGGCTGGGCCGAGGCCGGCGCCACCTGGTGGATCGAAGGCGCCTGGGGTCTGGAGAACAATCCGAGCGGCCGGGCCGAGCTACGACGCCGGGTCCAGGCCGGCCCGCCCGTCTCTCCACGTTGACGCGGGGGGGACGCGGACCGCTAGCCCTGCTCGCACGCTCCCTTGATGGGCTGCGCGGTCCCCATCCCTCCCGCGTCGCTAGCCCTGCTCGCAAGCTCCTTGATGGGCTGCACGGTCCGCGTTCCTTCCTCGTCAGGCGCTGACCTCACCTGCGTCTGACGCGTTCTCGCAGCGCCGTGACTACCCTTGACCCAGTGACCACAGCCATGCGCCCTGACGAGCTCCGGGGGCGACCTCGGGGACCCATGGGACGGGCATACCGGCTGTTGACCGTCGCCCTGCTTGCGCTGGTTACCATCATCGCCTTCGAGACCATGGCCATCTCCACCGCGATGCCCCGTGTGGCCCAGGACCTGAACGCCGTGCGGTCCTACGGGCTCGCCTTCTCGGTAATGCTCACCGCCGAGATGCTCGGCATCGTCCTGGCTGGCGTTTGGTCCGACCTCAGCGGCCCGCTCCCTTCCCTGTTCGCGGGCCAGGTACTCATGGCTCTCGGTTCCGCGATGGCGGGGCTGGCTCCGACCTTCACCGCCCTGCTGGTCGGACGGCTCATTGCGGGTTTGGGCGCGGGACTGATCGTGGTCGCGCTCTACGTGGTGATCGGCCGAGCCTACCCAGATGCGTTGCGGCCCAAGGTCTTCAGCTGGGTGTCCGCCGCCTGGGTGTTGCCCTCTCTGATCGGCCCACCCATCGCCGGCTGGCTGGCCTCAACCTGGTCCTGGCGCTGGGTGTTCCTCATCGTTCTGGCTCCGATCGCGGTCACGTTCGCAGTCGTGATGTCCCAGCGCGAGCGCATCAACCAGGGCGGGCCAACCGCCCAGTCACCGCCGTCCGAGGGATCCGAGCGGCCCGGACACCTCCGCCTGGCGCTGCTCGGTTTCGGCGTCGCCCTTTCGGCCGGCGCAATGCAGTGGGGCTCCGACCAGCTGGTGCCGGTGCATGCCCTCCCGGTCGCACTCACTGGGCTCGGTCTGGTCGGCGTGGCAGTGACTGCCCCTCGGCTCGTCCCACCCGGCACGCTGCGCATGTCCCGTGGACTGCCGGCAGTGATGATGAGCCGGTTCCTGCTCACCGCCGCCTTCAACGGTGCCCTGACATTCGTTCCGCTGATGCTCGTCAATGAGCGCCATCTCAGCCTCACCACAGCTGGTATCACCCTTACGGTGGGTACGCTCGGATGGTCCTTCGGCTCCTTCGTCCAAGGGCACCACGTGATGATCAACCGCCGGTCCGAGCTGGTGGTCGCAGGTGGCGCCTCACTCACAGTCGGTATCCTCCTTCTCGCCGCGATCGCCGGGTTCGGTTGGCACTACTACCTGGTGGGGCTCGCGACGGCCGTGGCCGGTCTCGGTATGGGACTTGCGATGTCGTCAACCTCGGTGCTCTCTCTGGCTCTCTCGCCTGTCCGCGACCACGGCAGCACGTCTTCATCGCTTCAGCTGTCCGACGTCCTCGGCAGCGTTATGGGCATCTCGGCCGCCGGAGGGGTGTTCGCCGCGCTGCACAACCCCACCGGATCGGACACTGGAGTGTTCGAGCTCATCTGGGTATCCCTCGCCGCGGTCTCCGCCCTCGTGATGGTCGGGGGTCAGCAGACCAGGACGTGACCCATCGCGGTGGAGACACGGGTCCAGCGACCATGGGCAAAGACTCGTGCGCTTTCCTGGGTCAGAAAGCCCAACGCGTATGCCGCAAAGGCAGCCCCCGACGGGATCGGCGGAGTCGTCGGGGTGTCACGAGCCCATACGCGCTGCCGTAGATCCGCGACCAGCGCCGCACCGGCACCTTCCGGCGCGGAGTGTGCGATTTCGGCAATACCTTGTATGGCAACAGTTTTCAGATCGGCGACGCTCAGCTCCCCCACCGGCTCCCAGCCACTTCTCGGGGGCGCCAGCGCCGCCCAACCGACCAGGACCGTGCTCGGAGGGACCGAAAGGCTCGAGGTCCCAACCCGGGCGAGACGGTCGCGGACGCTAGTCAGAGGCACAGTCACGTCCACGTCCGCCGGCTCGGCGAGGGCCATGACCCTGAGCCCGACTACTGCTCCTGTGGTCAACAGCCCCTGGCCTGGCAGGACACCGACATAGGCCGCGAGCGCCATACCGTGTGACCTCAGCCAGATGGCACCATTGGCGTCGAGGGAGCGAGCACGCGTGACGTAGTTCCGAAGGTCGTCGATGTCCTCGGAGTCGGCGAAGCGAAGCTCAGCCATCATGTGGTCCGGGCACGCCAGCGAAACGGCACAGGTTCGCCGGCCAACGCCTCAAGCACCGCTCGTTCATCCGGGCGCAGTCGACGGGGGCTTGCCGTCGCGAACTCGTAGGCGACCAATGTGGTCTCGGCCCGCGCATACGACGTCGTGCCCACCTCCGCCGGATCACGCATCTCGTAGCCCAGGTCGAAGCTGGCCCCCGAGATCTTGGTCGCCCAGATGTCCACACTTATTGGCGCGTGCCGAAAGTCCAGTGGAGCGAGATACTCGATCTCGTGACGGGCGACAACCACGCCCTCCCTGAGAAGGCTGCGATCCTGCCCGAACCACTGCTCGAAGGCGATCACGCGAGCATCCTCGAGCAGGCGCAGGAACTGGACGTTGTTGACATGCCCGTAGGCGTCCATGTCCGACCATCGAAGCGGGACATCGACACAGTACGGGAGCTCGCTCATGGCGTCATCATCGCAGCCTGCCCGATATCGTCTCTTTCGTGACCACCCCTGAGAACGCACCAGTCCTCGACCCGCTGGAGGACCTGCTCGACGTCCTCGACCTGCTGCCAGTCGGCTCAGCGCACATCACCGTCAACGGACCGGTTGCCGACGAGGGCTCCGACCTCGGCGGGTCCGACGCCGACGTCTTCATCGGGCGCAGCCAGCCGATGCCGCACGGCCGGGTTTTCGGGGGCCAGGTGCTCGCGCAGTCCGTCATCGCCGCGGGCAGAACCGTTGAGGACCTCCCCGATGCGAAGGAGCACCCGCGGCGGATCCATTCTCTGCACGGATACTTTCTGCGCGCCGGCGACTCGAACCACCGGATCCGCTTTGCGGTGGAGAGACTGCGTGACGGTCACTCGTTCTCGGCCCGGCGGGTCCACGCCATCCAGTTCGGCAAACCGATCTTGTCGATGATCACCTCGTTCCAGACGGACGCCGAGGGGCTGGACCACCAGGACACCATGCCGGCCGAGCCGGACCCCGAGAGCCTGCTGACCGTCGCGGAGGAGTTCGCCGGCATCGAACACCCCGACGCCAACTTCTGGTCGCAGGCCAAGGCAATCGACCTGCGCCATGTCGAAGGCGCGATCTATATCCACCCATGGGGAGAACATTCGGCCCAGCAGAACGTCTGGCTCAAGGCCATCGGGCCGATGCCGGACGATCCACTCGTGCACGCTGCGGTCCTGGCCTACTGCTCGGACTACTCATTGCTCGAGCCGGTGCTACGCCGACATGGCATCGCCTGGTCCGACCGACGTCTGCGCGCCGCCAGTCTGGACCACGCAATGTGGTTTCACCGGCCCGGACGCGCTGACCAGTGGACCCTGTTCACCCAGTCATCTCCCTCGGCATCGAGCGGACGAGGGCTCGCTGCGGGGCGGATGTTCAGCGCCGATGGCCTGTTGCTCGCAACCGTCGCACAGGAAGGCATGCTCCGCCTCAAGGAGATGTGACGCATTCCCTCGCGCGCCGGACTTTGCTACTAAGCATTCGCTTAGTAGGCTCCCCGTCAGAGGAAATTCATCACGCCTTGGAGGCACACGTTGAGCACCACATCCGCCACCCAACGCACGGCCATCGTGACGGGCGCCGCCCGCGGCATCGGAGCCGCGACCGCGATCCGACTGGCCAGCGACGGGCATGCTGTCGCCGTCCTCGACCTTGAAGAGTCATGGTGCGCCGAGACGGTGTCGGCCATCATCGCGGCCGGGGGCCGCGCCATGGCGGTAGGGGTCGATGTCAGCTCTCCCGAACAGGTCGAAGCTGCCGTGGAACGGGTCGCAACAGAGCTCGGCGCCCCGACGATCCTGGTCAACAACGCCGGCATCATCCGCGACAACCTGATCTTCAAGATGCCGGTCGAGGACTGGGATGCCGTCATGAACGTTCACCTCCGTGGAGCGTTCCTGATGACCAAGGCCGTCCAGGCTCACATGACTGCGGAGATGCACGGCCGGATCGTGAACCTGTCATCCACGTCGGCTCAGGGCAACCGTGGACAGGTCAACTACTCCGCAGCCAAGGCAGGCATCCAGGGCTTCACCAAGACCTTGGCAATTGAGCTGGGACGCTTCGGCGTGACCGCCAACGCCGTGGCTCCCGGCTTCATCGCCACCGACATGACCAGGGCCACAGCCAAACGAATGAACATCACGTTCGAGGAGTTCCTCGCCGGTGCCGCGGAGCATATCCCTGTCGGTCGCGTCGGCCAGCCCGAGGACATCGCGGCCGCAATCTCGTTCTTGACCAGCGAAGAGGCCGGGTACGTCTCGGGTCAGGTCATCTATGTGGCCGGCGGTCCCCAGGACTGATCACGTCAGGCCTCTGCAGGCTCAGAGACCTAGGTCGCGGCCGATGAGCTCCTTCATGATCTCGTTCGTGCCGGCCCAGATCTTGGTGACCCGGGCGTCGCGCCACGCCCGGGCAACGCGGTACTCGGTCATGAACCCGTAGCCACCGTAGAGCTGCACGCAGGCGTCAAGCACGTCGTTCTGGACCTCGGCCGACCACCACTTCGCCTTTGCGGCGTCGACCGCGCCGAGCCTGCGCTCGGCGTGGGCCTCGATGCAGTCGTCGACAAACGCCTGGGTGACCTCAATCTTGGTCTGCAGCTCTGCCAGCACGAACTTGTTGTGCTGGAAGGAGCCGATCGGCTGGCCAAAAGCCATGCGCTCCTTGGCGTAGGCGATCGTCTCGACCAGGATCTGCGCCGCGTGCGCAGTGTTTGACACGGCCGCGCCCACCCGCTCCTGGGGAAGCCGCTCCATCATCGCGATGAACCCCCGGTCGACCTCCCCGATGACGTTGGCACCTGGGACTCGCACGTCGGTGAAGAACAGCTCGGAGGTGTCGGACTCCAGCTGCCCCACCTTGTCGAGCTTGCGGCCACGTTCAAAACCGGGCATACCGGACTCAACTCCAAAGAGCGTGATTCCTTTGGCGCCCTTGTCCGGCGAAGTCCTGGCGGCAACGATGACAAGGTCGGCTTGGTATCCGTTGGTAATGAAAGTCTTGGAACCATTGAGGATCCAGTCATCACCGTCCCAAACCGCCGTGCTCTTCAGCGCGGCCAGGTCGGAGCCGCCGCTTGGCTCGGTCATCGCGATCGCCGTGATGATCTCTCCGGAGCAGAAACCGGGGAGCCAGCGCTCCTTCTGCTCGTCCGTGCCCAGCTCCACCAGGTACGGGGCAACACAGTCGGCGTGGATACCGAAGCTTGATGACGCCGCAGCGTTGAACTTGGAGAGCTCCTCCGTCAGGATCGCGTTGAAACGGAAGTCACGCGCCTCGGAGCCGCCGAACACCTCGGGGACCTCTAGCCCGAGCAAGCCATGCTTGCCCGCTTCGATCCAGACCTCGCGATCAATGGATCGTGCCGCGATGAACTGCTCAGCGCGAGGCTTCAGGCTACGTTCAACGAACTCATGCGCCACACTGCGGAACGCCTCGTGGTCAGGGCCATACACGTTGCGTGGCATGTCAATCCTCCGGTTTGCTAAGCGCTTGCTTAGTTTCGATCAGGTGAGGCATGCTGTCAACCATGACCGCTTCGCGAAGGCCTGTGACCAGCGTGCCTGCGGCCGGGGTCACGGCGAATCGCCTGATGGATGCTGCAGTTGACGCCTTTGCGGACAATGGGTTTCACGCGACAACCACCCGCGATATCGCTGCTCGGGCCAAGATGAGCCCGGCCGGCGTCTACGTCCACTTTGCGAGCAAGCAGGATCTCCTGTTCCAGCTCTGTCGTAGGGGTCATGTGATGGCGCTTGAGGTCGTGAGCATGGCAAAGCAGAGCGCGGACACTCCCCCGGCCCAGCTGGTGGCGATCGTCTCGTCCTTCGCCCGATGGCACGCCGAGCAGTTCCGCACCGCCCGGATCGTCCAGTACGAGTTCCCCCACCTGACACCTGAGCACCGTGAAGAGATCCTCGACCTGCGCAAACAGATCGACGGAGTCGTCCGGGGGGTCCTACAGGCAGGGGTCGCAAGCGATGACTTCAACGTGCCAGACCTTGGCGTGACGACCCTTGCCCTGCAGTCGTTGGCCATTGACGTCGCACGGTGGTACGAGCCGGGCATACGGCGCACGCCCGAGGCCATCGGCAAGGCATACGGCGATCTGGCCCTGCGGCTCGTTCGCACCTGAGCTCGGGCAGGGTCAGTCGCGGCCAAGCTTGCGGTAGGTCACGCGGTGCGGTCGAGCGGCGTCGGCGCCGAGGCGCTCGACCTTGTTCGCCTCGTAGGACTCGAAGTTGCCCTCGAACCAGTACCACGCTGCGGGGTTGGCCTCGTCGCCCTCGTAGGCCAGGATGTGGGTCACCACGCGGTCCAGGAACCACCGGTCGTGACTGATCACAACGGCGCAACCAGGGAACTCCAACAGGGCGTTCTCGAGGGAGCCAAGGGTCTCGACGTCCAGGTCGTTCGTCGGCTCGTCGAGCAGCAGCAGGTTGCCACCCTGCTTGAGGGTCAGCGCGAGGTTGAGGCGGTTGCGCTCGCCGCCGGAGAGCACCCCAGTCATCTTCTGCTGGTCGGTGCCCTTGAATCCGAACTGCGACACGTAGGCGCGAGAGGGGATCTCGACCTGGCCGACCTTGATGTAGTCCAACCCGTCCGACACGGTCTCCCAGAGGTTCTTGGTCGGGTCGAGACCCGAACGCCCCTGGTCGACGTAGGAGATCTTGACCGTCTCGCCGATCTTGACGTTGCCCTCGTCCGGCGTCTCGAGCCCGACGATGGTCTTGAAGAGCGTTGTCTTGCCGACACCGTTGGGGCCGATGACACCCACGATGCCGTTACGCGGAAGGGTGAACGAGAGGTTGTCGATCAGCACGCGGCCGTCGAAGCCCTTCTGGAGCTTGTTGACCTCGATCACCGTGCTACCCAGCCGCGGGCCCATCGGGATCTGGATCTCGTCGAAGTCCAGTTTGCGGGCGCGGTCGGCATCGGCCGCCATCTCCTCATAACGAGACAGTCGGGCCTTGGACTTGACCTGGCGGGCCTTGGCGTTCGACCGGACCCACTCGAGCTCGGCGGACAGGCGTTTGGCCAGCTTGGCGTCCTTCTTGCCCTGGACAGTAAGGCGCTCCCTCTTCTTCTCCAGGTAGGTCGAGTAGTTGCCCTCGTACGGGTAGAGCCGGCCCCGGTCCACCTCGGCGATCCACTGGGCGACGTTGTCGAGGAAGTACCGGTCGTGGGTCACGGCCAGGACGGCGCCGTGGTAGGACGCGAGGTGCTTCTCCAGCCATTGCACGCTCTCGGCATCGAGGTGGTTGGTGGGCTCGTCAAGGAGCAGGAGATCCGGCTTCTGCAGGAGCAGCTTGCACAGAGCGACGCGACGACGCTCCCCACCGGAGAGCAGAGTGACATCGGCATCAGGCGGCGGGCAACGAAGGGCGTCCATCGCCTGGTCGAGCTGGGAGTCCAGGTCCCACGCGTCGGCCGCGTCGATCTTCTCCTGAAGGTGGCCCATCTCCTCCATCAGCCTCTCGAAGTCGGCGTCCGGCTCGGCCATCT
>ERZ1739050.22-NODE-22-length-16844-cov-7.722437_pt1 | contig 16844 bp, 14 predicted proteins | sample MGYA00581759_ERZ1739050 | MGnify/ENA primary metagenome ERZ1739050 (study PRJEB42929, sample SAMN08275525) | rhizosphere metagenome | isolation source: Rhizospheric soil replicate 2 | host: Colobanthus quitensis and Deschampsia antarctica | place: Antarctica: Devils... | reverse complement strand
AGAGCGGATAGGAGGAGCCCGTCTTGGCACTGACGTAGATGGGTTCGACGTAAAGGCGACTCACCCCGACCGCCGGGGGCTACCGGTGCCCCCGCCGGTGACGGGCTTCCATCGCACCAGGACTTGTCCTTCGCTTGCCGTGGCCGTGACGCCGGTCGGTGCGTCGGGCGGGATCATGGTCCAGAGGAAAATGCCTTTGAGCAGCGCCCAGAGCAGGCCGGGCAGGTAGAGGATGCCGCCCCCTTGTGTCGACCGCAGATATCGATCCGCGAAATAGTCGACCAGAGGGCCGGAGCCGTAGTTCTCGGCAAGGTAGGAAAGAAACGTGATGGTGTCAAAATAGGCCTGGCGAAAACTCACAAGACCTTTGATGAATGAAAACTTGTCGATGACCGGCACCATACGGCCGTTCGTTACGACAAAGCGCCAGTTGATCATGATCTCGGTGTTGTTATGAGCCCAACTGATCACTTCACCGCGCAGAGCCGGGAAGTACTTGAAGAGCAGAAGAAAGTCCGATGCCGCCTGTGCTCCCCCCGTGCTCGTTCCAGCCGAGTCGATCATCACCGCTTCCTTCGTAAAGACCTCCGGTCCCCAACGGGACGGATCGCCGGTATGCCAGATGTTGTCGAACCAGCAGACGTAGTCGAGGGGCGTATTGCCCCAGACCTCCGGATTGGCGACGTTGTCCATCAGGGGTCCGGCCTGATCGGCGCTGGGCGTAAAGCCGTCCGTGGCGAAGTGATAGTCGGACCCGTCCTCGAGGTTTCTCTCGTTATGGATACAGGGGGTGGCAGGCATGCGCGCTCCTTTCCTCGCCGGTATGGCGTACAGAGGGGCAGTGACGGTGAATCCGAACGTAAACCATTCGCGCCGCCACCGGCTTCGGCACCGGTAACTCCAATGCAGTGCCGGAGGCAGAACGCGGATGCGGTAGCGGCGCACGTTCGGAGATCGTCCTATTGCTCCGTTTCGGGAGACCATTGGCCGCGTGCGGCCATGATCACCATATACAGCAGCAGCCCTATCGGGCCGAAGATCAAGGTTAGAAAGAGACAGGGGAGGAGCAACAGATACGGCATGTTGTGCACGGCCGCGCGCCGGGCCTGCCAGGCGCCGATGAAAAGGTCGAAGGCCAGGTAGTGCACGTAGCCGGCGAGCAGCAGCCCGCTGGACGTGTGGAACATGGCCAGCATTCCGGCCAGGCTGCCGAAGCGGTCCACGAATCCCGCCGCCGACTGATTCCAGTAGACGATGCACAGGATCGTGTAGAGGACTGCATACAGGCCGGGCAGGATGGTGCCGCATAGCCACCAATTGACGGCGCGCCTCCGGGGAAAGAGAAAGAGGGCCAGCCAGCCCACGACGGACAAACCAGCCGACACCTTGAACACCAGTTCCAGATTCATGGCTCACGCCTTTCCGCTACTCACGTGCTGAAGTAAGGAGAGCATAACATCCATCTAACAGTTGTCAACCGCTAGATGGATAAAAGGGGGGAGGGCGTTCTACGCGGCCGCGTCGATGGCCGTGATCATGGCCCTCATCACCACGGCCATGACCACCCCGCTGCTGGATCATCGTGAACAGGCCGCGGGAGATCACGCCGATCTCCAGCCCGATGTTGAGCACGACCATCTCCATCAGCCCGCGCGTGTTCATCAGCACGCCGATGGCGGCGGCCTCGCGCCAGGAGAATCCCACCGCGTCCAAAGAAGACGATGAGGATGATCTGCACGAGCGTGACCGTGAGCCAGTTCATATCCCCACACTAACATAGTGACGGATCGCATGATACGTGTGTCGAACTTCTTGCCGGAGATTATCGACTAGATTAGAATTAGAACGGTAGCCCCCCCGCTCTGAGCTGGTGCTTCGCAGACGGCCGGCATTGGAAGGATCCGAGCGAGTCGTTTCGAGTGCCGGCCGCGACGAGCGGCGGCCGAAGCCGCCGCTCCAGTCACACGCTAACGCCGTTGCACGATGAAGCCGGCCATCGCCAGCGCGATGGCGAGGAGCAGCAGCATCATCGGAGAAATCGCGGGGATGCTTGCAGAAGCGACGACGGTGATGTTCGAGGTGCTCGAGTTGTTGCCAGGAGTCGGATCCGGGCTTGTGGTCGAGACGGTCGCTGTATTTCCCACCGGTCCCGGAGCTGAAGGCAGCGTCACCGTCAGGGCGATCGATGCGGAGCCCGGATTTGCGATCGTGCCGAGCGTGCAGGTGACGGTGGTCGTGCCGCTGCAGCTTCCCTGCGTCGGGGTAGCGGAGACGAAGGTCGTGCCGGCGGGGATGATGTCCGTCACCGTGACGTTTGCCGCGGCCGTTGGTCCGGCGTTGTTGACGGCGATCGTGTAGGTCAGATTGTTGCCGGTGCCGTACGGGCCCGCCGCGGGAGTCTTGACGACGCCGACGTCCGCGTTGCCGGCGGTGATCGTCGTACCGGCCGTCGACGTGTTCGGCGTGGTCGGATCAGTCGATGTGGTCGTGGCGTTCGCGGTGTTGTTGAGCAGGCCGAGCGGCGCGCTGCCGGAAACGGCGGCGACGATCGTGAACGTCGCCGTCGCGCTCGAGGCCATGCTGGCGTTCGTACAGGTGATGGTGCCGTTCGTGCCGGCGGTTGGATTGGTGCAACTGAACGCCGGGCCGGTGTTTTGGACAGTGGAAACGAACGTCGTGTTCGCCGGAAGCGCATCGGTCAGCGAGACGCTCGTGGCCGGATTCGGTCCGTTATTCGTCAGCGAGATGTTGTAGGTGACGTTCGTCCCTTGCGCCGCGGTGGCGGTGGCGGTCTTCATGACGACGAGGTCGGCCGTAAAGATGACGTTCGTGTTCACCATCGAGTTGTTGTTGCCTGGCGTGTTATCGGTCGACGACGACGACACGGAGGCCGTGTTGCTGACCGGTGCGGGCGCGGCAGGGCCGTTGACGTTGAGTGTGAAGATGGCCGAGCCGACGGCCATCGAGGCCATGGTGCAATTGATGGAACCTGTTCCGTTCACTGGCGGCGTTGTGCAACTCCATCCGCCTGGTGCGGCCAGCGAGGCGAAGGTGGTTCCGGTCGGGGTGTCCGTCAGTGTCGCGTTGATGGCCGGATTCGGACCGTTGTTCGTGACGGTGATCGTGTAGTTAATGACCGTTCCCGCATTCGCCGTGGCTGGGCCGGACTTCACGACGCTGAGGTCTGCGGCTGCGGCGACGATGTTGATGTTGTCGAAGGTCGTGCCGACGCCGCTCGCCGTTCCCATGAAGCCGTCGAGCGTGCCGGGGCCGGTCGGCGTGACGGTGTGACCGGGGATGGCCGTGTTGTCGAGGGTGTCGACGCCGAGGCCGCCGTCGAGTTTCTGACCGAGGCTGCCGGCCGCGCCGAAGACGAAGCTGTCGGCGGCACTTCCGCCGCGGAGCGATTCGGTCGTCGTAAAGGCGCTCGTTGCTCCGGGAATGTTGCCGCTGTTTGCGCCGGTGATGTTCCAGGTCTGCGCGACGTTCGTCCCGATCAACGTGTCATTCCCTGGTCCGCCGTCGAAGATGGTCGGGATCCCGGTCTGGCCGAGTGTGAAGACGTCGTCGCTGCTGCCGAGTTGAATGTCGACATTCAGGAGTTGGGCGGTCGGGACGAATCCAGTATCGCCATCCATCGTCAATGTGATGGGGCTCGTGGCGAGCATGGAGCCGGTGTCCGCCGCGCCCGTCCCGACGAATGTGGTCTTGTTCGCGAGGGTGGTGGTCGTGGCCCAGATGAATGGCTGGAAGCCGACGGCGCCATTGACGTCCGTGCCGCTGGCCAGCCACGGATCAAACGTGACGGGTCCGTTTACCTTGGCGGCCACATTCGCAGCGATGTTGCTGCCCCAGTAGTTCAAGGTCGCGCTGATGTTCGTGGCGGACAGGTTGTTCATCCCGAAGCCGGTGTTGTTGCTGAAGTCGTTCTGCGTCATCGGGTCGGTGATCGTGCCGGCCGTGGCATCGATGTGCACGCCGTCAGCCGATCCTCCACTGACGAAAGTGCGGAAGATGCCGTTGGTGTTCGCACCGGCGGCGCTCAGCAGGCCTGTAACGAGATGGACGCCACCGCCCGCGCCGCTGCCGGTGATGACGTCGGTGTCCAAATGCGCCACACCGTTTGACTGGATGAGGACGCCCGTATCGCAGGTCGTTACCAGGTTGCCCGTCAGGTTCACTGGCAGGTTGCCGGTGAAATTCGATCCGCTGATCCACTGGAATCCGATGTTCGCGCCCGCAATCGTGTTGCCGGTGTAGTTGACGGTCGTCGTCGCGCTCGAGTGCGACGTCACGCGAAACGCCCGCTCGATGTTCAGCGAGGGACTATTGCCCACGGCGTCATTGAAGAAGCCGTTGTTGGTAATGTTGATGTTGCTCGTGTGGGCGTGACAGTTGTCCCAGATCCCGAGCGTGAACTGAGGGTTGGCCGACTGCGCGTTGAGGACATGGATTACGTTGTTGGCGATCGTCAAGCCGTTGTAGATGGCGCCGCCGCTGGTGTTCGATTGCATAACGACGGTGGCGGATTGGTTCGCTCCGTTGCTGACGCCGTCGCCCGGAACCTGGAAGCTATTGCCGAGGATCGACTGGTTCGTACCGAAGCTGAAATGCAGTCCGATGTTCTGAAGAGTGTCGGAGGGTGCAACGGTCGCATTGAGATCGGTAGCGATGCGGATGAAGTTGTTCGTAATCGTGGTGTTGTTGTAATCGGTAGAGCCGACCGCGAACATGCCGATGGAGAGATCAAAGTCGAGGATGCGCAGATTGGAGATCGTCCAACTTTGATTGCCGCCGCCGGGAGCAAGTGACGCGTCAAAAATCAGAAAAGATTCGAGGTCGAGTGCCGGGAGATCGCCGGGTCCCTGGATCGTGGCGCTGCCGAGCGAGGCCGCCGTCAGCGTGACGTTGTTGATGCCACGCGGCGCGCTGACTTCGTAGTCGTCGGCGTTTCCGGCCACCCCGTCGTTGCCTTTGGCCCACTCCGCGGACGCGAAGGGCTGCGTGAAATCGAAGGTGCCGCTGAGGATGATCGTGTCGCCGTTTGCTGCCGCATTGAGCGCGTTCTGGATCCGGCGATAGTCGTTGTTTGCCGCATCCGTGTCCGGCCCGGCGTTGATGGTGACGGAGGCCGCTCTCGGATGAAGGCTCGTGGCTCTTACGTCTTTTGCGGCTGCCCGAACCGGCGCAATCGAGGAACCGAACTTGACCTGATTGCCACTGACGTCGGTGATCCGCTTTTCAGCGAAGAGTGGGAGCGTAAGAAACACACAAGCAAAAAGCATTGCCGTGCGGCAACTAGACATAATGCCTCCTCAAATAGCAATCATGGGGAGCCCACACAATATATCGAGACGTGCGGAAGGACAACGTATTTGTCGCCGGCGCCTGTGGTCGCCATTGTGGTGGCAAAAATTCAGTTCGCGGCTTCGGCAACCTGCGGCGGCGTTTCCGGCTCCAATTGCCCTTCCACCAGCGTCGTTTGCCACGGCAACGGCGGCCGCACGGCGCCGACCCGTTTCCCAAAAGCTCCCATCCGATCTTCGGCTACGTCGAGGACGTCGAAGATGAGGATGTCCTCGAAGCGATAGACCACTTGCCGTTCACTGCGGCGGATAGTCAACTCAACGCGGTGCACGCCGTCATTGAGCAGATCGCCGGGGATTTCGAACGAGCTGCGGTACAGGCCGGCCGGAAACGATTTCCCGTTCCCCGAGGCCGTACTGAAAATCGGATAGCCCTCCTCGGTGCGGATCACAACCGCAAGCTCGAGGAAGGAGCCGGGGATGAGGTTCCAGTATTCGAATTCAACGCGCAGCCGTGTACGGACCGTGAAGTGGTCCTCGAATTCGGCGGCGGCGGGAATGACTGCGGCGCGGCGCAGGCGGACACGGTCATTGCCGGGCGCTGCGGCGGGATCGGGCCAGGTCTGCTGGCTCATCGTCGTCAGCGTCGTCTTGAGATAGTTGCCGATGACGCGCGTGGGATCTCCGTCCTCCACGACGCGCCCCGCGGCCAGCCACAACACGCGGCTGCAGAGGTTCTGGACAGCGGCCATGTTGTGCGACACAAAAATGACTGTGCGGCCGTTCTGCGAAACCTCACTCATCTTGCCGAGGCATTTCTTTTGAAACGCGGCATCGCCGACTGCAAGGACTTCATCCACGATAAGGATTTCCGGCTGCAGGTGTGCGGCGACGGCGAAGGCGAGCCGCATGTACATCCCGGAGGAGTAGCGCTTGACCGGCACGTTGAGAAACCGGCCGAACTCAGCGAAGGCGACGATCTCGTCGAAATTGCGGGCGATCTCCGCGTGCTTCATGCCGAGGATCGCGCCATTGAGATAGATGTTCTCGCGGCCGGTTAATTCGCCGTGAAACCCGGTTCCAACCTCGAGCAGACTTCCGACGCGGCCATAAAGCCGCGCGCGTCCTTCCGTCGGCTCGACAATGCGCGAGAGGATTTTCAGCAGCGTCGATTTGCCGGCGCCATTGACGCCGACGATGCCCAGTCGTTCGCCGGGAACGACGTTGAGGTCGATTCCGCGCAGCGCCCAGAACGCGCGATCGGCGCTGGATTCCCCGCGGCCTCGCAGACGATTGACGGTATTCCTGAACGAGCCCGCCAGCGACTCGCGCAATGTCGCGTAGGCGGCGCGTTCGGAGGCGAGCTGATATCGCTTGCCGACGTTTTCGATGTGGATGATGGGACGCATCAGATGAAGTCGGCGAAGCTTCGTTCGGTCTGTTTGAAGAAATGCGCGGCCACGGCGAAGCCGGCCATTGTCAGGGCGGTTGCAATCCCGAGGGCCTTCCAATGAAACGGGGTCGAGAAAAGCGCGGCCCGGCAGCCTTCAATGATGGCCGACATCGGATTCAGGTACAGCAACCAGCGCACGCGGTCCGGCACGACGCTGGAGGGCACTACCACGGATGACGCAAAGAGCCACAATTGCACGATGAAGGGGAGCGCGAAACGGACGTCGCGATATTTGACGTTCAGCGCCGACATCCACAGCCCGGTGCTGAGCGCGCATAGCGTCGTCAACGCGAACAGCACCGGCAGCATGAAGAGATGCGAAGTGATGTGGATGCCGTAATACAACATCATTCCGCCGAGCAGCAGGGCGGAGAACGCGAGGTCTACGAGTCCGGCCAGCACCGAGGCGGCAGGCATGATCAGCCGCGGGAAGTAGACCTTCGTCACGAGCTGTACGTTATTGACAAGGCTGTTGCCGCTGTTGGTGACGGCGTTCGCGAAGAACGTCCACGGAACAAGGCCGGCCAGCGCGAAGAGGGGATAGGGAACGCCATCGACGGCGCCGGCGAGGCGGCTGAAGACCACCGTGAAGATGATCATCATGAGGGCCGGCTGCAGCAGCGCCCAGACCGCACCGAGCAGGGTCTGTTTGTAGCGGACTTTGATGTCGCGCCACGTCAGGAAGTAGAGCAGCTCGCGATTCCGCCACAATTCGGCGAGATCGATGCTGAGCCACGCGTTTCGCGGCTCGATGATGACGAGCGGCTCGTCAGGGAGATCGGCGTCAGGCGGTGGGGGCAACACATCAACGGCCGGAGGCACCCCGCGCGCGCTTTCCTGGGGCATGAGAGTCATGAAGGTCGGGGACGCAATGGGGGGCAGATTATGCATGACAACGGCCTGAAACTTGTATTACAATTCTGTCATGCACGAGCCGAAGAACAAGGATACGACGATCAGTGTGCGCCTCAGCGGTGATCAGGAGCGTACGGTACGGCGATACGCCCGCCGGCGGCGCAGCTCCGTCTCGGACGTCATCCGCGATGCGGTCCGGGTCCTCGTCGACCAGCCGACAACGGATCGTCCATACGATGAGATGGCCGATCTGATCGGGTGCGTGACCGGTCTGCCCGCGGATCTTTCCGAAGGGACTGGCGCGCGGTTCGCGGAGATCGTGCAGGAGAAGGCAGGGCGCAGACGGTGATCCTGATGGATGCCGGTCCGATGGTGGCGCTCATCAGCGCCTCCGATCGGCACCATGAAAGCTGCAAGGCGACGCTCGCGACGCTGAACGAGAAGTTGGTCACCGTCTGGCCTGCCGTCACGGAGGCGATGTATTTGCTTCGCGGTTCGTGGCAGGCGCAGAGCGCGTTGTGGGAAATGATCGAGCGCAGGGTCCTCAATCTCGCGCCTCTCGATGAAGGCGATGCGCATCGGATGCGCCGTCTGATGGAGAAGTACCGCGACCTGCCGATGGACCTGGCGGATGCGGCGCTGGTGCGGCTGGCGGAGCGGGGCAATTTCCGTCGCATCTTCACGTTGGATCGCCGCGATTTCTCGCTTTACCGGCCGACCGGTGTGGGGCGGTTCGTCATTTTGCCCGCGGCGCGGTCGTAGCAGACGTCCCTGGGCATCAGCAGCACAGACAAGAGTGTCTGTGCCACATTGCCTGTCTCGCACGGCGCGATTCGCCGTCACACCCAGCGGAAGCGCTTCACGGCGATGACGAAACAGACGATGGTCCAGCCGGCGATGATGGCCAGGCCCGTCATGTGGCCGGCCAGTGAGGCGCCGTCGTTGAAGACCGCGCGCAGCATGCGCAGAAACGGCGCCAGCGGCAGGATGAAGATCGCTTTCTGCAGCCATTGCGGCGCGCCGTCGATGCGGAAGTAGACGCCGGAGAGCAGCATCATCGGAAAGAAGGCCAGGTTGGAGATCGCGCCGTACGTCTCGACAGTCGACGCGAGACTCGACAGCGCGAATCCCATGGCCAGGAACGTGGCCGTCCCGAAGATCACCAGTGCGCCGAACACGAGATAAGAGCCCTGGTTCGCAATGTGGAATCCGAATCGCGCGGACAGCAGAAGCAATAACGTCTGCACGAGAACCACCGTCACGCGCTGCAGGATCTGCCCGAGGAGGAAGACCCATTTCGGAAGCGGCGTCACGGCCAACCGGCGAAACTTTCCCTTCTCCCGATACGAGACCGTGACCATGCCGACGGTGAAGAGGCCCATGCTGAGCAGGTTCAATCCGATCAGGCCGGGCACGAGGAAGGCCGCGTAATTGTCCGAGTGGGCGTGGCCGGGACTCTCGATCACGTACGGAATCCGCTTCGGCTCCGGCATTCCGTTCAGCCGCGCCTGCGCGACCATGAAGGCCTGGCTGGCCGCCTGCGCGACGACCTGTCCCTGCGCGAGCAGATAGCTGTTCAATCGCAAGCGATATCCGTCGCCGGCCGTTTCGAGCTGCACCGTGGTCTCGCCCTTCTCCCACCGCTGTCTGGCTTCGGCAGACGAGAGCGTGAGCACCTTCAGCTTCGAATCCTGCAGCGCTTTGACGAAGGCAACGTCGCGGGCGGTTTCCTGCTGCGGCGCGACGCGCACCAGCGTCAGCGCTTGCGGGCCGCCGGAGCGGAAGATCAGGCCGAAGCCGAACAGCATCAGGAGCGGGAACGCAAACGTCCAGAACATCGCGCCGCGGTCGCGTGCGTAGAGCCGCCACTCGCTTCGAAATTGCAGCCAGAGAAGTTTGAACGGATTGGGCAGTTTCATCGTTGGTCTCCGTTCAATCGCGCAGGCTGCGGCCGGTGAGCTGGAGGAAAACATCCTCGAGCGTGGCGCGGCGCACGTGCACCTGGTTGTATTCGAGATGTGCGCTTTCGATCGCCGTGAACAGCCGCGGCAGAAGTGTCTTCGGATCGGGAGTCGGAATCTCCCAAACGTCACCGCGCGCTTCCACCGCGCTGCCGAGGCGCGTCGCGAAGTCCGTGGGATCCGGAGCCGGTCCGTCGAACGTCAGCTCGACGACGCTGGGGATGCCGAGGCTGGCGATCAGTTCGGCGGGAGTTCCGGAACGGAGGATTTGGCCGTGGTCGAGGATGGCCAAACGGTCGCACAGCGCCTCGGCTTCATCCATGTAGTGGGTCGTCAACACGACCGTGCGTCCTTCGCCTTTCATGGCGCGGACGACTTCCCACAAGGACCGGCGTCCCTGCGGATCGAGTCCCGCGGTCGGCTCATCGAGAAAGACGACCTCGGGATCGTTCACCAGCGCGAGCGCGAGCGCGAGACGCTGCGCCTGACCGCCGGAGAGCGTGACGTGATACGCGTCCGCTTTGTCCTTGAGCTGCACCAGCTCGAGCAACTCCTCGGTGCCGCGGCGCTTTGGGTAATAACCGCCGAAGAGATTGAGCGCCTCGCGCGGCGTGATCTTGTTGTACAAGCTCGTGGCCTGAAGCTGCACGCCGATGCGCGCGCGGATTTCCTTCGCGTTGCACTCCCACGTCAAGCCTGAAATCGTGATCTGGCCGGCGTCGGGGCGGGTCAGACCTTCGATCATTTCGAGAGTGGTGGTCTTGCCGGCGCCGTTCGGGCCGAGGAGGCCGAAGACCTCGCCGGAGTTGACCGTGAGGTCGACGCCGGCCACGGCCAGCACGTTAGGAAATTGTTTGCGCAGTCCTCGGACCGCGATCAGTTCCGGCATGGGCGGGAGAGTATCGCGGTTCGCGCGCGGCGCGGAAACCGCTACTATCTTCCGTACAACAAGCGAGGATTTATGAAACGAACGACAGCCGCCGTGGGGATGTTTCTGTGCGCCGTATTCGCCCTGCCGTCGGTTCCGGCAGACGCCAGCGAGAGTTTCACGCTCAACATCCCGCTGCGAGGGAACCCGCAGCAGGAGACGGGCGAAGTGCGCATTACGCTGACGCTCAACGCGTCGCCGGCCGGCTCGCAACTCGTCGTCAACGGTAACGCGACTCTGAACCTCGGCGACACGCAAACCGTGGCCGGCGACTCCGTTTCGTACGCAACGGCGGGCGGCAATGACGTGCGCATCACCTACAAGCCGCTGTCGAATTTCAACGGCGACTTCTGCTCCGCCGCGGGCGCGACGGAGAAGAACGTTGCGATGCGGTTCGCCGGCGCGCAGGACGTTACCGAATACCGGATGTCGACGTACATCGTCGCCGCGCCGTCGGTCGATTGCTCCGCGGTCTACAAACACACCGGCGACACGCCCGCGACGATCATCCCTGTCGACGACGGCGTTGCGCCTGCGCTGACGGCCACGAATCGCGGCAGGCATCCGATCGATCTGGTTCTCGTGCTGGACAAGTCGGGAAGCATGGCGGACATTGCGCCCGGCACGGGAGCCAGCCCCGATCAACCCACCAAGGCGGCGATCCTGAAATCAGCGATGGCGGCGTTCGTGGCGCAATGGCTCGAGATCGATCAGCCCACCGCCGGCGGCGGCGAATGGTCGCATGACCGCATCGGCGTCGTCTTCTTCGACAATGTCATCGCGCCGCAGATGCTCGCCGGCGCAGATGCGCCGGGCAATTTCTTCGTTCAGCGTGGCGCGGCGATTCCCGGTCCCTGGGGCGCGGTTACGAGCAGCATTAACTCGCTGACGCCCGGCGGCTCCACGTCGATCGGCGGCGGGATCAACGAGGGGATGAAGCAGTGGAAGATCGATCCCGCGCACGATCTCTCCGTCATCCTGGTCACCGACGGCATTCAGAACACGGCGCCGCTGGTTCAGCCGGCACCGAGCGGTTTTCTCGGCCTGCCTCCCATCAGCGGCTTTCCGGAGGAGTTGCGAAAACGCCTCGTGACGATCCAGACAATCGGATTTGGCGAACCCGCGGCGGTCGATGAAACGCTGATGAAGAACATCTCGCTGGAAACCGCCGGCGTTTCGTTCAAACCCATCAGCGCGATCACGATGTACGACGATCTCGGCGCAACTCTCGTGGCGCTTCTCAAAGGCAACACGGCGTCGATGGCGTTCGTTCATCACGACACGATGACCGGCAGCGGGCCGAGCGCGCCGCAGCCGGTGATCGTGGACCGGTCGGCGCAGCGCATGGTCGTGACGGTGCAGTGGGCTCCGCCGCTTCGGGAAGCGCTCGACCTCCAGATCTTCCGGCCGGACGGTAGCGCAGCGGTTCCCGACTCGGCGCTGAAAACGCCGCAGTCGGCGATTCAGATGTTCAATGTCAAAGAGTCCGATGCAGCGACGTGGAAGGTACAGGTAAAACGGGGCCTCAACAAAGACGTCAAGTCCGTTCCGTACACACTGAACGCGCTGTTTCTCGAGCGTCACCTCGACTATCGCATTTCCCTCGATCCTCCTCGCGCCATGACGGGCGATGCGCTGACGCTTCGCGCGGTCGTGGCCTGGGACGGGAAACCGCTGACTGGCCTCCCGGCCGGAGCGCTTCGCGTCCGCATCCAGCGCCCGCCGGAGAGTCTTGGGACGATTCTGCACGACACGCGCTTCGACGATCGATCAAAAGGCACCACGACGACGCCTGCCGGCGACAAGCTGACGCCATATGACCGGAAGCTGGCCGACCTGACGCGTGAGGGCGTGTTGAAACGCATCACTCCTGTCGATTTCGCGACGATCGAGTTGAAGGATCGCGGCAAGGGCGTCTACGAAGGCAGCTTCGATCAGACATCGATCGCCGGCAGCTACGCGTTCGAAACGGCGCTCGATTGGGACGATCGCCGGACCGGTCATGTCCGGCGCGTGGAGCGCCTCGAACAGGTCGTCCGCGTCAAAACGGATCCAGCCAGGACCGAGGTCAAGGTGACGCGCGTCGACGCGCGCACGGTCACCATCGCCGTCACCCCGCGCGACCGATCGGGCAACTTCCTCGGACCCGGCTACGCTTCGCTGGTCCAGGGAAAACTCGGAGGCGAAGGCCGCCTGGCCGGCCCGGTCGACCGAGACCAGACCGGCACCTACGTCTTCACCGCGGCGGGATTGCCGGCCAATGAAACGCCGGATGTCGCGATCACGGTTGATGGCGTCGCAATCGGAGTGCGCAAGCCATGAGACGCGACTCGGCGTACCATAGCCAGCCATGAAACGCGCGATTCTTGCCGCTGCCGTCGTTCTTTCCGCCGCACGGTGCGCCACGATGGTCAACGACACGACGGAAAAGATCCCGGTGCGATCGACGCCGGCGGGGGCGGTGGTGTCGGTGGATTGCGGCAATGCGCCGTTGTATGGAGGCGTGACGCCGACCACCATCATCGTGCCGCGCGCGGCGATGCCGTGCAGCATCACGCTGGCCAAAGAGGGATACATCCAAAAGCGGATCGACTTTCAGCGGCAGTTGTCGGGTGCTGCGAGCGCCAACAAAACGGTCGCGGCGCCGGTAGGCGCGGCCGCGGCGTTGATCGGGTTTTTGGTGGCCGATCATGTCAGCGGACTGAACGCCGATGCCATTGCCGGCAGCATCTATTCGGCCACGACCGCCGCTGCCGCCGCGCCGGCGAACGCGTTCGACGCGCGCAAGGGTGGTGCGTACAAGCAGGTGCCGGGCGAGGTCGAGGTGACGCTCGATCCCGAGCCTACGACGCCGTCTCCGCCGCGGTGACCTCGTTGGAGTCCGGCTTCTTCCGCATATCGAGGAAGAGCAGCGCGATCCCGATGCAGATCGCCGAGTCGGCCACGTTGAAGGCCGGCCAGTGGTGCGACTTCACGAACACGTCGACGAAATCGACGACGTAGCCGAGCCGGAAGCGGTCGATCAGATTGCCGATCGCGCCGCCGAGGATCAGGTGCAGTCCGGTCTGCAGCACGCGATCGGTGACCGCCGCGCGAAACGCGTACGCCACCACCACGAAGAAGACGCCGATCGCGCCGAGGTTCAACAACAGCGGGACGATCGCCGAGTCAGCATTCGCGCCGATTCCAAACGCTGCGCCCGTGTTGCGCACGTGCACAAGTTGCAGAAAATCGGGAATCAGCGGAATCGACTCGTGCAGATCGATCCGAGAGGACACCAGCCATTTCGTCCACGCGTCGGCAACGATGATGGCGAGCGAGAGGATGAGATAAGGGATCCGTTTCAAACGGCGACACTCCGCTTCTCATCAATCAACTTGTCGAGCTCCATCCGCAGACGGCCGAGGATCTCGTCGTAGGTGTAGTGGCCGAGCGACTCCGGACCGCGTTTCAGGTTTACGTACGTCGGCGCACACCACATGCCGAGGTCCGCGTCGTCCGTTTCGCCGGGGCCGTTCACGCGGCAACCCATCACCGCGATCGTGATGTCGTGCTCCTTCGCGTACATCGTCATCTCGCGAACATTCTGAGCGAGATCGATGAACGCCTCGTTCTCGACGCGCGAGCACGACGGACAACTGATGATGTTCATCCCCTTCTGCTCGAATCGGGCGACGGAGCGGAAACGGCCGCTGGCGATGTCTTTGAGAATCTGACGGCCGATGGTGATCTCGTCGCCCTTGTTGTCGAACGGCAGCGTGAGCGAGACGCGCAGGGTGTCGCCGATGCCGCGGGTGATGAGCTGCTCGAATGCGACGCGCGTTTTGATGATGCCGTCGGGCGGCATGCCGGCCTCGGTGACGCCGAGGTGCAGCGGGACATCCGGACGCGCCTCGGCGAAGCGGATGTTGGCGTCGATCACTTTGTTCGGATCGGAGTCTTTCAACGAGACCACGTACTGATCGAAGCCGAGGTCGTCGAGCATCAAACAATGTTCGAGCGCGGAGTCGAGCATGGGCGAGATCGAATCGTGTTTCGGGTACTTGTCGAGCTTCTCCGGGTCGACCGAGCCGGCGTTGACGCCGATGCGGATGGCGCAACCGTGCGCGCGGGCGACGTCGACGAGATAGGCCACCTTCGCGCTGATCGGCTTGTCGCGTTCGATGTGGTAGAGGTGGCCGGGGTTGTAGCGGAGCTTCTGCACGAACGGCGCGACGCGTTCAGCCAGGCGATAGTTTTCCTGCAGGTCGATGACGAGATTCGCGTTCGGCCGCGCCGCGCGCACTTCGGCCAGCGCGGTGACGTCCTTCGGCGTGTCGATGGCGATGCGGATGACGTCTGCGCCGGCAGCTTCGAGCAGTTCGACCTGGCGGATTGTGGCGGCAACGTCCTGCGTCCTGGTGGCCGTCATCGACTGCACGGCGATGGGGTGATGGGCGCCGATGGTGACGTTGCCGATGCGGACCTCGCGGGTCTGTCTCGCTTTCATCCGTTGGCGTAACGAAGCGCGCTCGGAAAGATTTCCGCGCGTTACCGCAGCGCGAGGATCAGATCGCGCATGTCGTCAGGCAGCGGCGCCGTGAAACTCATGGCGCTGTCCGTCTTTGGATGTGGAATCACCAGATGAGCTGCATGCAAAGCCTGACGACCGAACCCATCGATCGCTTTCTGCAGCTTTTTGTCCGGAATTCCGCGCCACTGCGGACCGGAGTAGACGGGATCGCCGATGATGGGATGGCCGATCGACTTGAGGTGAACGCGGATCTGGTGCGTGCGGCCGGTGCGGAGAAAGCAGCGGATCACCGAGGCATGCCGCAACTGCTCGACCACTTCGAAATCGGTGATGGCGTTGCGGCCGCCGGCGACGACGGCCATGCGCTTGCGGTTGCGCGGATCGCGCGCGATTGGGGCATCGATGGTGCCGCGCATCTGCGACGGAGTGCCGTAGACGATGGCCACGTACTCTTTGCGCACGGCGTCGGTCGACCAGACCTTCGTCAGCTTGCGATGCGCGTCGTCATTCTTGGCGATGACCATTACCCCGCTCGTATCTTTGTCGAGGCGATGGACGATGCCCGGACGAAGCTCGCCGCCGATGCCGCTCAGATCGCGCACGTGAAACAGCAGCGCGTTGACGAGCGTGCGGTCGGCGTGGCCGGCGGCGGGGTGAACGACCATGCCGGCCGGTTTGTCGATGACCACGAGTTCGCTGTCTTCAAAAAGAATCGAGAGCGGCATCTCCTGCGATTGAGCGGAAGCTGGGGAGGGAGCGGGGATGTCGACGGTGGCGTTCTGCCCCTGCGCGACGCGTATCGAAGGCCGCGGCGCGGGCCTCCCCTCGACCATCACACGTCCTTCTTCGATGAGACGGGCGAGGAAATTTCGGCTATGCTCCGGCATTCGCGCGGCAAGGGCGCGGTCCAGTCTGGCACCCTCGTCTTCGGCAGTAAACGTGACGTTCATGATCGCCAAGCGTCATGCTACAATCGCATAGTCCTGGTTGAAAAGCCTCACTACTCCGCGACGTGACATTCCGTTCCGTGGACCGTATCACCGTTGGCAATTTGATTTTTTAAGCGTCTTCGAAGTCGTTTAGAATGCGGTACGCACTTTCCGATCGAGGCAGTCTGATTACCAAAAAACTCGTAGCAAAAGGGGAGAATATGTTTAAAGTCAAACAGTTGGGCGTCGCTGCGGCGATCACGTTGTTCGCCGGTGCGGCGATGGCCAGCAACTTCCGCGCTGCGGATCAGGTTTACGTTCCGGCGGCCGGACATGCATCGAGTTCGTCCGCCACCTTCGTCTCCGACGTCTTCATCTCGAACCTCAGCGATGACAGCGTCGACATTTCCGTGATCCTGTCCCAGGGAACGGGCGGAACACAACTGCCGTTTCCGAAGATTCTTATGCTTCTTCCGCGCGAGCGCCGCGAGCTCCGCGACTTCGTCAAGAACACACTGAATCAGACCTCAGCCCTCGGGCAGCTCATTTTCAACGCGTGCAAAGCGGGCGCGGACTGCACACCCGATTCGACCACCGGCCTCAATGCGAACTATCGCAACATCAGCGTTGAAAGCCGCATCTACTCGGTCAGCCCGGCCAATGCCGATGCGAATGCGGTGAATACGGCGCCGACCACGGGCCAGTGGTTTTCGGGGATCCCCTGGTACAACTTCGTCTCCGAGTCCGCCTCCGGCGCCGGCCTGGACAAGAGCTTCATCACTGGCATGCGCAACACGGCGCAGTACCGCACGGATTTGGGTTTCGTGAACGCGTCGCAGTTCTCGCCGACGACGATCACCGCGACGCTCTTCAGGGGCACCGGTGCCCAGCGTTCGCAG
>ERZ1739050.20-NODE-20-length-17043-cov-8.163939_pt1 | contig 17043 bp, 16 predicted proteins | sample MGYA00581759_ERZ1739050 | MGnify/ENA primary metagenome ERZ1739050 (study PRJEB42929, sample SAMN08275525) | rhizosphere metagenome | isolation source: Rhizospheric soil replicate 2 | host: Colobanthus quitensis and Deschampsia antarctica | place: Antarctica: Devils... | reverse complement strand
GTCACCACGGGCGGCACCGGCTTCGGCCCCCGCGACCTCACCCCCGAAGGAACGCGCGCTGTGCTCGAGCGAGAGGCCCCAGGGCTGGCCGAGGCTATGCGCCTCGTCAGCCCGCTCGGACGTCTCTCCCGCGCAGTGGCCGGCACGCGGGGCCCCGCGCTGATCCTGAACACACCTGGCTCGTCGTCGGGCGCCGTCGCGACGTTCAACGTCGTCGCCCACGTTCTCCCGCCCGCGCTGGCCCTCCCGGCAGCACTCCTGTGTCTGTGTAGCGCGCTGCGTTGATCGCCGGCGCGCGGTAGCGCGACGCTGTCGTGCCGGGCCGGGTGGGCGCGAGTGTGGCGCGCGATTCCGCGGACCGCCGCGCCGCGCTCTCACCGGCCGGCGCGGGAGGGGTTATGGAAGTGGTGCCGGCCACGGCGCCGGTCATCGGCGTCGTCAACGTCTTCGATGCGCGCCAGAACGTTTTCGGCGGAGTGCGCTACCTTCGCACACTGCTCGACACCTTCCACGGCGATCTCGACCTCACCCTCGCTGCCTACAACGCCGGACCCGGCGCCGTGCAGAAGTACAACGGGGTTCCGCCGTATCGAGAGACGCGCGAGTACGTGCGGATCGTGCGGGCGCGGTATGAAGAAGCGCTGAAGCGCTGATCGACGTTAGTAATCGGCCGTGCCGTCACCACTCGCCCCACTTCAACTTCGTGCGAAGCACGTCGAAGTAGCTCTTGTTCGGCGTTCGGATCAGCGTCACAGGATTCGGCGACTTTTTCACGCACACCGTGTCGTGCTCGGCGATCGGTAAGCCTTCCTGGCCGTCGAGAGTGAGGAAGATTTCCTGGTTCGGCGTGGCGATGCCGATCTCGATTTCGAGCGTGTCGGGGAGGACGACCGGGCGATTGGTGAGCATGTGCGGGCAGATCGGCGTCAGCACGACGGCTCCCATCGTCGGATATATGATCGGACCGCCGGCGCTGAGGTTATATGCGGTCGAGCCGGTCGGCGTGGCGATGATCAGGCCGTCGGCGCGAAAGGACGACATGAACTCGCCGCCGACGGTGACGCGCATTTCAATGATGCGGGCCAGCGCGCTCTTGTTGATCGTGGCGTCATTGAGGACGCGATACGTTCGGTGATCGCGTCCCGGGCCGCGCACGGCGACGTCGAGCGCGACGCGTTCTTCGCTTTCGTAATCGCCTGCCAACACCCTCTCCAGCACTTCCGGGAAGTCCTCCACCCTCACCTCGGTGAGAAATCCGAGGGTGCCCATGTTCACGCCGAGGATGGGGACGTTGTTGGGAGCGTTGCGGGCGACGGAGAGGAGCGTGCCGTCACCGCCGAACGTCATCAGCAGATCGGAATGCTTGCCGAGGTCGCCCTTCGCCACGCACTTGCCGCGATCGTTCAACTTGTCCGCGGTGGCGTAGTCGAAGCAGACGCCGAAGTCGCGGGCGCGAAGATCGGCGGCTACCCTGGCGGCGAATTGCAGCGCCTCCTCCGAGGTGATCTTCGCGGAGATGCCGATCGTCTTCACGTGAGGGAGTTTACGCGAACAGCTTGCGCGTACACCTTCCGTTCATACTCGGCGTGGAAGACTTGCCCGCTCAATGTGCGGCATCAACGGCATCGTTTCTTTCGGCGGCGCGCGGCCGGTCGACGTCGATGAGCTGACGCGGACGCGCGAAGCGATGCACAGCCGCGGTCCCGATGCGGCGGGTATCTGGCTCTCGCCCGACTACCGCGCCGGCTTCGGACATCGCCGCCTTTCCATCATCGACGTCAGCGATCGCGCGAACCAGCCGATGGTCAGCCGCGAAGGCGACATGGTGTTGACGTTCAACGGCGAGATCTACAACTTTAAGGAGTTGCGCGAAGAGCTCGGCCGCGACGGCGAGACATTCGCGACGACGTCCGATACCGAGGTCGTGCTGCGCATGTATCGCAAGTTTGGCGATGCGATGCTGCCGCGGTTGCGAGGCATGTTCGCGTTCTCGATCTGGGATGCGCGTACGAACACGCTGTTTCTGGCGCGCGATCCGTACGGCATCAAGCCGCTGTACTACGCCAACGATGGCGCGACGTTCCGCTTCGCATCGCAGGTGAAAGCGATTCTGGCGGGCGGCGGTGTTTCGGCGACGCGCGATCCGGCAGGAATTGTCGGATTCCTGCTGCGCGGCCACGTGCCGGAACCGTTCACGATGTACGAGGCGATCCGGCAGCTACCGGCAGGATGCTCGATGGTCGTGACGGGTGATCGTGTATCAGAACCGCGGCCATACTTTTCGATCGCGACCGTACTTCGCGACGCGGTGAACGAGCATCATCATTACAGTAACGAGGAGCGCGCGGCCATCATCGCGGATGGCGTTCGCGAATCGGTTCGCTACCATCTCGTTTCCGATGTTCCGGTCGGAGCGTTTCTCTCCTCCGGGCGCGATTCCAGCACCATCGTCGCGCTGGCGTCGGAAACGAACACCTCTCTGCAGACGGTTACGCTGCGCTTCAGCGAGTACGCCGGCACGGAGAAGGACGAGGCACCACTGGCAGCGCAGGTGGCCATGCAATACGGCACGACGCATCGCACCACCACGCTGTCCGGCGAGGAGTTTCGAAGCGAACTGCCGCGAGCGCTGGCGGCGATGGATCAGCCATCGTTCGATGGTCTGAACTCGTACTTCGTCTGCAAGGCGGCGGCGGAACTGGGATGGAAGGTGGCTCTTTCCGGCACCGGCGGCGACGAGCTGTTCGGCGGCTATACGACGTTTCGGATCATCCCGCGCGTGGTTCGGATGTTCGGAGCGTTCCGAAAGACACCGCGCGCGGCCTCGGCATTCACGCGCGTTTACGGCCGCCTGACCAGGAACCCGGCGCGATTCAGTCCCAAGACTGCGTATACGTTCAAGTACTGCACGTCGTACGAAGGCGCGTATCTGATGAAGCGCGGGCTTTTTCTGCCGGATGAAGTTGCGTCGATCGTCGGCGAGGACGTCGCGCGGGAAGGCCTGAAGCGGCTAACCCTGCTGGACGCCATTCGCGACACGATCACTCCCGATCCGGGGACGCCGTTCGCGCGGATCGCGGCAATGGAGTCCGCGCTCTTGCTGCGGAACCAGCTCCTGCGCGACATCGACTGGGCGTCGATGGCGCATTCGCTCGAAGTGCGCGTACCGCTGGTCGACGCCTTTCTGCTTCGCAAAGTCGCTCCGGCGGTTTTCTCGACGAAGAAGCGGGACGGCAAGGAACTGCTGTCCCGCTCCCCTCATCGCTCGTTGCCGGACGCTGTCCTCACGCGAAAGAAAACCGGCTTCACCATCCCAAACGTGACCTGGCTCGACGACCGCCGCCACACGCACCAGCATTTCGGCACGCGTCCGTGGGCGCTCCACATCCTCGAAGCGGCCGGCCACGCGACGATCGCGTGAGCGTTCCTACTGCCGCACTTTCTTCAGCGCCTCCATCTCCAACGCGACGACTTCCTTCGGCAACGGCGCATAGCCGAGTTGAGGGGCGTACTGCTGGCCGTCCGTGAGCGCCCAGCGCATGAAGTCGGCCATCGTGCGCGAACGCGCGACGTCCTTGGGCGCTTCCTGCAGGAGCAGCCACGTGAACGACGAGATCGGGTAGACGTTGTGGCCGGGCGCGTTCGTGATCGAGACCCGAAAATCCTTCGGCATGTTCTTCGCCGCCGAGGCAGCAGCATTGGAGACGGTCTCGGTCGAGGCGCGCACCCACTCGCCGGCTACGTTCTGCACCGCGCCATACGAGATCTTGTTCTGCAGCGCGTAGATCAACTCGACGTAGCCGATCGAGCCGGGCGTCTGTTTGACCAGTCCCGCGACGCCTTCATTCCCTTTCGCGCCGACGCCCGCGGGCCAGTTGACGGAGGTCGCGACGCCGACGGTCTTCCGATAGACGGGCGACACCTTCGAGAGGTAATCGCACCAGATGTAGCTCGTGCCGGAGCCGTCGGAGCGATGGACGACGGTGATGTCCTCATTCGGCAGGTTCACGCCGGGATTCGTGGCGCGGATCGCGGCATCGTTCCACTTCGTAATCTTGCCGAGGAAGATGTCCGCGAGCACGGGGCCGGTGAACTTCAGCTCCGCGCTGATTTCGGGAACGTTGTAGACCGGGACCACGCCACCCAGCACGGTCGGCAGGTGGATGATGCGGAAGCCGGCGGCGGTGATCTGATCGTTCGTCATCGGGCCGTCCGAGGCGCCGAAGAAAACGGTGCCGGCGGAGAGCTGGCGGATGCCGCCGCCGGAACCGATCGACTGATAGTTGATCTCAACGTTCGGGTGCATCTTGCTGTACTGGTCGAACCACTTCGTGTAGATCGGATTGGGGAATGTGGCGCCGGCGCCGTTGATCTTCAGGGTTTGTGCGGATAGAGCAGTTGCGAGCAGCGCGATGGCCGCGAAGAACAGCTTCTTCATTTGTTTTATCTCCTAGAGGTCTGCGCGATTGAGTGTTTTCACAGCACTGTTGATGGAGCCTGGGGCAACCAACGCTGCCGGCCGTGCCGGCCTAGAAGGAAATCAAGAGTTTCACTTCGTAATTCGTCGTATTCGGAGCGGCGGGCGTGAGGCCAGTGCGCTTGAGCGAATCGCGATCGAAGAGGATCGCCGCCGACTTGCCGCTCAGGTTCTGAACCCAGTAGGCGATGCCGTCGATGTCGCGCTTCTGCTTCTGCGAGTGGATGGCATCATTCGGCAGGTAATCGTCGTGGCGGATCAGCGCCTCCCACCCTTTCGTGCCGAGCTTCGGCGTGACCCAGAGCGACCACCCCTTCGCGCTCACCTGCGCTTTTGTGGCCGAGGTGCGGTCCTTCGCGCGCAACACATCGAGGCCTGCATTGAAGAGCGGATGCTCGTACGTAACCTGGCCGATGTCGCGCTCGCGTTTCGCCCCTTGTACGTAGTGGTCCTCGTCGATGAACGCCGTCAGACGCAGACCCTTCAGCAGCACGCCGCCGAGCGGCAACGGACGAACCGTGCCTCGCACCATGAAGGCCTTCTCGTTATTCGTCTCCGCCTTCGTGTAACCCTCGCCGTTGTAGAAGCCGGCGTGCACGTCGCCGTAGTTGCCAGCGAAATTGTAGTGGCCGGAGAGGCCGGCGTCGGACGAAGGAAGCCCGGTGGTGCGCTCGGCGAAAATCGATCCCTGAAAGCGATAGCGGTAGATACCTTCCGTGTAGTCGGTATAGGGCGTCTGCTGAAGTCCCCCTCGGATCCACGATCCCTTCGTCGTCCAGTCGTCAAGGTTCAACTGCACGTATGTGTACTTCAGGCGGAAGAGCTGACTGCCGCTCAGCGACGCGGTGGCGCTCGTCTCGCGCGAAATGTCGGGCGTGATGCGGAAGGCGATCAGGTGATTGAGATTGCCAGTGACGTTGATGTAGGCGCGGGCGACGTTGAACGAGCTGTTGTTGATCGTGTTGCCGTCCGCGTCTTTGGCCTCGGGCGATTCGACGTACGTGTAGTCCGCGAAAATCACCGCGCCGACGTTGATCTTCGGAGTGTCGTCGGGTGGTGTGTAACCGGCCGCGGGCGTGACCTGGGCGAATGCGCCGGTACCAATCATCACCGCGCCGATGAAACAGGCTGCCGCGTTGCGAATCCTCATTTCCTGCGAGCCTCCTTGTGTTGCGCGGATAGTAGGCTGAAGGCTTTCCGTTTGTTTGCGGCAGGGGTAAATTCGACGTGAATGAGCGGTACGATCTCCGCATTCGAGTGGGAGGCCTGAATGTTTCGACGAATCGCCAATCTCTTCCGCGGCTTCCTGAATCTCTTCATCGGCGGGATCGAGCGCCAGAATCCTGAGGCGCTGCTCGAGGTGGAGAAGCAGAACATCCGCAAGCAGATCGCGAACTACAACCAAGGTTTGGCCGCGCACGCCGGACTGTGCGAACGGCTGATGACACAGGTCAAACGCCTGGAGCAGGAAGAGCGCGAGCTGCGCGCAAAGACGGCCGCGAATCTGCGGGCGGGCAATCGCGATCTGGCCAGCCAGCAGGCGTTGCGGCTCCAGACGGTGCAGCGCGAGCTGGGCGAGAACCGCACGCAACTCGAATCTGCCGAAGCGACGTATCGAGAGTTGCTGCGAGCACGCGATGTGTCGGTGAAGGCGGCGCAGGCCAAGCTGCAGTCGCTGAAGAACAGCATCGATGATCTGAAGATCAAGCGCGCCACCGCGGAGCTCAACGAAATGGCCTCGGGGATGATCTCCCAGATCGGCGGCTCCGGCGACACGCTGAACCGCCTGCACGAGATGGTGGAAGAGGAACGCGACAAAGCTGCCGGCCGCGCCCGCGTCGCGCGCGACACTCTCAACTCCGGCGAGATCGAGATGCAGGAACACGAGCAGAAAGCGCTCGCCGATCAGGCGCTGGAGGATTTCGCGCTGAAGGAAGGGCTGGTGCTGGAAGCGCCGCGCAACACGGTCACGATCGAGAAAGCGCCGGCGAAGAGTTTGGGGCCGAAGAGCGAGTAACTTCGTCGAACGCAGCCCGCCAGTCGTCTTCATCGTCTGGATCGGTGACGGCGGCATCGGCCCGGCGCTTGATCTCGGCAGCCCACGCTTCGGCGACGCCGTCCTCACGCTCCTCAAGGCTCGCCAACAGCTCCGCGGCGATCTTCGCGCGATCATCCACGTGAAGCTGAAGCGCACTTTCAAGTATCTGCCGGGCGTCGTCGCTCATGCCGAAATGCTACCACCACGGTTACGTCACCACCTCCGCCGACAGATCCACCTTCGGGTACTCCATCCCGAGGGATTCCAGCGTCTCCACGATGACCGCTCCAATGACCAGGTTGCGGTACCACTTGGCGTCGGACGGGATGGCGTACCACGGCGCGTGCTTTGTCGACGTCTTCTCCAGCATGTCTTCGTACGCTTTCATGTAGTCGTCCCAGAGCTTGCGCTCCTCGATATCGCCGTGCTGGAACTTCCAGTGTTTGGTGGGATCGTCGATGCGGGCCTGCAGCCGTTTGCGCTGCTCGTCCCTACTGATATTGAGGAAAAACTTCAGGATGATCGTGCCGGCGGCGGTCAGCGTCTTTTCGAAGGCGTTGATCTGGTCGTAGCGTTTGCGCCAGACCTTCTCATCGACTAGGCCGTGGACGCGGACGACGAGCACGTCCTCGTAGTGGCTACGATTGAAGACAGCGATCTCGCCGTTGCCGGGCGTCTGCGCGTGGACGCGCCAGAGGAAATCGTGATCGAGCTCCGAGGGTGTGGGCTGTTTGAACGACACCACGCGCACGCCGGCCGGGCTGACGCCGCTCATCACGTGCCGCACCGTGCCGTCTTTGCCCGAGGTATCCATCCCCTGCAGGACGATCAGGATGTTGTGGCGATGTTCGGCGTAGAGAAGCTCCTGTAGCTCGCCGAGGCGTTCCTCAATCGCGGCGCACCGTTCCTTTCCTTCGGATTTGTCATCGCACAATGGCGTCGCGTCCGGATCGAGATCCTCGATACGCACCTTGCTGCCCGGTTCGATTCGATGCACATTCGTCTTCATCCGCTGATTCTCCTCCTACGCGCAGTCTGCTTTCACCTGCATTTTGCATACTCTTTCCAGCGGGGAAGACTCCGAGCGCAGATACTCCTCACCGACATGGCTACGAAACCGCGGCGGATCGCCGCAATCGACGTCGGAACGAACTCGATTCACATGATCGTGGCGGAGACGCGCGAGCATGGCTATCGCGTCGTCGATCGCGAGAAAGAGATGGTGCAGCTAGGGCTGGCCAGCCTGGACGGGCAGCCGCTCACCGCCGAGGCGATGGACCGCGGCGCAGGCGCGATCAAGCGCATGGCGGAGATCGCGGCGAAATGGAACGTCGACGAGACCTTCGCCGTGGCCACCAGCGCCGTGCGCGAGGCGCCGAATCGCCGCGACTTTCTGCGGCGCGTGAAGGAAGAGACGGGCGTGAAGGTGCGCGTCATCTCGGGCGAGGAGGAAGCGGACTACATCCTTCGCGCGGTTCGGTCGGCCGTCGAGGTGAACGGGCAGACCGCGCTTTGCATCGACATCGGCGGCGGAAGCGTTGAGTTGATCGTCGGGACCGCGGACGAGACGTATCTGACGCGCAGCGAGCCGCTCGGCGCGCTGCGGCTGGCGCAGCGATACGGTCTGATCGAACGGCCTGCGCCGCGTGCGGTCGAGCAGTGCCGGCGGCATGTCGAAGACCGCATCGGCAAACTTCGCCGCCGCATTCTCCGGCTCGGCGTCGATCTCTGCGTAGGAACGTCGGGCACGATCCAGACGCTGGCAACGATGGCGACGGAGAGCGAGACCGCAGCCACACCGCATGGCTTGCGGCGCCTTTCCCGCGCCGCCGTGTCCGAATTGATTCCGGTGCTGGCCTCGATGTCCGCCCCCGAGCGCGCGGAGCGATTCGGACTCGACGGACCGCGCGCCACCAGCGTGCTTGCGGGCGCGATCGTGCTGGACACGCTTCTCGACGTGCTCAAGATCGACGAACTGCTGGCCTGCCCGGTGGCCATGCGCGAAGGGATGCTCGAAAGCCGCGTGGCGGCGCTCGAAGAAACGGAGGAGAGCGGCGGCTCGCTGCGACAGGCGTCGGTGCTCTCCCTCGCGCAGCGCACCGACTGCGATCTCAAGCACGGGATGCACGTTGCGAAGCTGGCCTCGCGCATCTTCGATCAGACCAAGCCGCTGCACGCGCTGGAGCATCAGATGACGGCGTTGCTCGAATCGGCGGCGGTACTGCACGAAGCGGGGCTGCACGTGAGCGACCGCGCGCATCACAAACACAGCTACTACCTCATCCGCCACGCCGATCTGCGCGGCTTCACGGACGAGGAGATCCTCATCATCGCCAATGCGGCGCGGTATTACCGGAAATCGACACCCGAGGCCGGGCATGAGAACTTCGCGGAGCTGACGCCGACGCAGCAGCAGGACGTTGAGAAACTCGCGGCGATCCTGCGCATCGCCGAAGCGCTGGACCGCGGGCATCGCGGATCGGTGCGCGATGTGGCGGTGCGCGTGCGCCGCGACGAGGCGCTCTTCACGGTGCGCACGCGGTCGGATGCATCGGTCGAAATTGCCAGCGCGATGAAACGCGCCAAATACTTCGCGCAACTCTTCGATGTCGAAGTGCGCTTCGAGGCCAGATGAAAGACAACGAAAAATTCGTCGTGCTGCTTCGCCACGGAATCGCCGAACCTCACGGCGCACGCGCCGACGATGACGCGCGCATCCTGACCGATACCGGCAACCGCCGCATGAAACAGATCGGCCGCGCGCTGGCGAAGCGCTTTCCAAAGGCGGAGGTGATCGATTCGAGTCCGCTGATTCGCTGCGTGGAGACGGCGGAGTGGGTGGAGAAAGCGTACGGTTCGTCGATCGTCGTGAAGACATACGACGCCCTCGCGCCCGATGCCGGTGTCGATGACTTTCGCGCTCTCATCGACGGCAGCGAGGCGCGCAGAATCATCTGCGTCGGGCATGAGCCGAACCTGTCGAAGACGATGCTGGCCGTGACGAAGATGAGCTCCGACGGAGCGATCGAGCTGAAGAAAGGCGGCTGCTACGGCATCCGCATGTTCGGCGACGGCAGCGCGCAATTGGAGTGGATGCTGCCGCCGCGAGTTTTGCGGCGGAAGTGAGATCGTCATCCCACTAGATTTCGAGAGGGAGACGGTTCAGGTCACTTCTTCTTTTTCTTTTTCCCGTCGTCCTTCTTCGGCGGTTTCGGTGGCTTGGCGGCCTTGCGCACCTTCTTGACCTGCTTCTGGATGATCTTCTTCGCGACCTTCACGGTCTTCTTGCCGGCCTTCAGACCGAGGGGGAGCGTCGCGGCGGCGACGATCACTTCCATCACCGAGGCGCTGACGCGCTCCACGAACAACTCCTTGTCTTCGGGGGTCATGTCTTTCCAGTGCTGGACCAGCGTCTGAATGGCGTTGGCAGGAAGCGGCGCTGTTGCGTTTTCGCCCTCGGGGGTTGCGGGAGGAGCGGGAGCTTCGAAGTGTTCGGCGAGGTGATCGAGGGAGCGGACTCCGATGTCGTGAATGTAATTGGCGACGCGTTTCGGCAGAAGATCTTGCGGTTCCATGCTCTTCCTTCCTTCAATGCTTTTTCTTTTTCTTGGCTTTGCGGCGGATCGACGCCGGACGCCGGATGCTTTCCTCGTATGAACCGACGCTCACGGAATCGGCGCGCGCGATGCTGATGAACATTTCCTGGCTGCGGATCGGACGCTGGTCGCCCGGCGAGCGGCGGCGATAACTGCCGTCGGGCTCGAGCGTCCACGCCTTCACGTTGTCGGCCAGCGCGATGTGGAGGATCTGTTCGCTGATCCGCCTGGCGACCGCTTCGTCGCGCACGGGGAAGGTGGTCTCGATGCGGCGCAGGAAGTTGCGCGGCATCCAGTCGCCGCTGGACATCCACACCTCGGGAGCGCCGCCGTTGCCGAAGCGGAACATGCGCGCGTGCTCGAGGAAGCGGTCTATGATCGAGATCACGCGGATGTTCTCGCTGACGCCGGCGATCCCCGGCACCAGGCAGCAGATGCCGCGAACGAGCAGGTCGATCTGAACGCCAGCCCGGCTGGCGCGGTAGAGCGCCTCGATGACGCTCGGATCGGCAAGCGCGTTCATCCTTGCGACGATGAAGGCCGGCTTTCCCTCGGCCGCGTTTTGCGCCTCGCGATCGATCATGCGGATCGTCCAGCGGAGGTACTCGATCGGCGAAACGACGAACTCGCGCCAGCGGAGCGCGTTGCCTTTCGTCTCGACCAGCTCCTGCACGCCGGCCACGCTGAAGCCGGTGAGCAGATTCATGAGCTGCGCGGCGTCGGCGCCAAAATCGCGATCGCAGGTGAAGAGATCGACGTCCGTGTAAAGGCGGCCCGTCACGGCGTTGTAGTTGCCGGTGGAGAGATGAACGTAGCGCCGCAGCTCGCCCGCTTCCCGGCGGACGATGAGGCATACCTTGCAGTGAGTCTTGTAGCCGACGATTCCGTAGACCACCTGCACGCCCGCTTCTTCCAGCGTCCGTGCCCAGGTGATGTTCTTCCGTTCGTCGAACCGCGCCTGCAGCTCGACGACTGCGGTGACCTGCTTCCCCGCGCGCGCCGCGGCAGAGAGGGCGGCGATGATCGGCGATCCCGGATCGGTGCGATACAGCGTCTGCTTGATGGCGACGACGTCGGGATCCTCGGTCGCGGTCTGCACGAATTCGATGACGGCGGTGAACGAGTCGTATGGCCGGTGCAGGAGCAAATCGCCGCGGCGGATGATGGCGAAAATGTCGTCCGTCGTCGCCAGCTCCGCCGGCATGCGCGGATTGAACGGCGGCTCTTTGAGCGCGGGCTTATCGGTCTGCGTGTAGAGCTGCTGGAAATCGCCCAGCTTCAGCGGACCGGGAGCGAAGAAGATGTCGTCGGGCGACGATTCGGTCGCACCGGCCAGTAGGGCCAGCAGCGGATCATCAACACCCTTCTCGATCTCCAGCCACACCACCTCCCGCCGCTCGCGGCGCCGCAGCTCGATCTCGATGCTCTTGAGGAGGTCCTGCATGTCCTCTTCTTTGATGTCGAGATCGGAGTTGCGAATGACGCGGAAGGCCGAGGAGCGGAGCACCTTGAGGCCGGGAAAGAAGCGATGGACGTGCGAGGAGATGACGTCTTCCAGCAGTACGAAACGCGTCTTCTCCGGCATCGGTACGAGGCGCGGAACGGACTCGGGAATCTTGATGATGGCCACATGCCGCTCGCCGCGCTCGGACTCGAGCTGCAGCGCGAGATTGAGCGACAGGTTGGCGATGAAGGGAAAGGGGTGCGCGGGATCGATGGCCAGCGGCGTGAGGATCGGCTCGAGGTCGCGGCAGAAGTACTCCTCGACGAAGTTGCGCTCCTTTTTGCCGAGGTCAGCGACCAATTCGACGCGGATGCCTTCTTTGGACATCGCCGGAATCAGCTCGTCGCCGAGGCATCGGTAAATCTCGCGCAGGAGCGATCGGGCGCCGTCACGTACGGCCTGCAGCCGTTTCAGTCCGGTACCGCGCGAGTCGGCGGCAACATTCGCGGCGATGAGGTCGCGGATCTCACCGACGCGGATCATGAAGAACTCGTCGAGGTTGTGCGCGCAGATGCTGAGGAACTTCACCCGCTCGAGAAGCGGAACCGAGGGATTTCGCGCTTCCGCCAGCACACGCTCGTTGAAGGCGAGCGCGCTCAGCTCGCGATCGAACAGCGGGACCGGAAATGGCGAGGCCAGCGGGAAGGCCGATGGCGGCGCGACCTCACGAAACCCCGCGTCGGCCGCGGGAGCGATATCTGCTGTGGATGACATAAGGCGGCAATGGTACGCACCCGCAGTGCGCAAAAGCACCCCACTCCGTGTAAATTTTGTATGCAGCCGCTACTTGGCATCATCTCTGAAGGACACAGCCGTATCCCGACGAGGTGGCTGTCATGTTTGACGATGTCCTGATCGAATCTGCTGGCAAGGACAAGAAAAAAGGTGGATGGGTGACGGTGCTCATCTCGGCCATTCTGCATCTTGTCATCATCGGCTCGATCGTCGCGGCCGGGCTGTATGTCAAGAAAAATCCGGAGATCATCACCAAGCCGATTCAGGCCTTCGTGGTTTCCGCGCCGCCGCCACCGCCGCCGCCACCGCCGCCGCCCGCGGCATCGCATGCATCGTCGACTCCGCATGTGCAGCATCAGGAGGTTCCGCAGACCCATCAGACGTTCCATCAACCGACGCGGACGCCGCGCGAAGTGCCGCAAGTCGACAACGTTCCGACCGATACGACGGGCGGCCAGGAAGGCGGGGTCGTAGGCGGACAGGTTGGCGGAGTTGTCGGCGGCGTGGTGGGAGGTGTCGTCGGCGGAACGCTCGGCGGCACCCTCGGCGGGCAGCTTGGCGGTCAGGTCGGCGGCACAGGCGATAAGCCGCTGCGCGTCGGCGGTGACGTGCAACCGCCTGTGACCGTCAAACGGGTCGAACCGCTCTACCCCGACGTTGCCCGCAAGGCCAGGGTCGAAGGAATCGTCATCCTCGAAACCATCATTGACCGCGACGGCAACGTCACCGACGTTCGCGTGCTAAAGGGTCTCCCCCTCGGACTCGATCAATCGGCCATCGACGCCGTCAAACGCTGGAAGTTCAAACCGGGAACGCTCAACGGCCAACCGGTTCCTGTCATCTTTACGCTCACGGTGAATTTCACGATGCACTGAAAAAGAAAGTGGCCAGTGGTTAGTGGCCAGTGGTCAGTGGTCAGGATGAAGAGAATCCAAACCTGACCACTGACCACTGACCACTTCGAAATAAGGAGAAGTACATGGAAGGGATGAACAGTAATTTCAGCCTCCTCGGAATGTGGGCGACCATGAACTGGGTCGCGAAAGGCGTCGTGGTCGTGCTGGCGCTGATGTCGATCTGGTCGCTGACCATCGCCATCGAACGGCTGATCCGTTTTCAGCGCGCCAAACGCGAATCGCTCGGCGTCGCTCTCGGCGTAACGCCGCTTCTCAAGCAGCACAAGCTCGAGGAAGCGATCACACTCACCGCCGACAAGCGCTACAGACACTCGCACCTCGCGCGCGTGCTGCGGGCGGGACTGACCGAGTTTCAATACGAGTCGACGCAGACTCTCCCCGACGATTTCGACATCGTGGCCTCGGGACAACGCGCCATCGAACGCGAATCGCTGATGACCACCGCGGAGATGAAAAAAGGCCTCGGCAATCTGGCCACGATCTCGACGACCGCGCCGTTCGTCGGACTGTTCGGCACGGTGGCCGGCATCATCCACGCGTTCCAGGGCATGGCCATCAGCGGCTCGGGCGGACTCGGCGCCGTTTCGGCCGGTATCGCCGAAGCTCTGGTCACAACCGCCTTCGGACTCTTCGTGGCCATCCCCGCAGTGTGGCTCTACAACTACTTCCTCAACAAGGTTGAACGCTTTCAGGTGGAGATGTCGAACTCGTCATCCCAGCTCATCGACTACTTCATCAAGAACGAGGCGCGCGTCCGTGCCGGCGCGGCAACGGTTCGCTAGGAGTAGACGATGGCATTCGGCGCTGGGGGCGGAAGCCCCGACGAAGTCAAAGGAGACATCAACGTCACGCCGCTGGTCGACGTCTGTCTCGTGCTGCTGATCATCTTCATGGTTGTCACGCCGATGCTGCAGTCGGGCGTCGACGTCGCGCTACCGCAGGGGCCGCATTCGGAGAAGAAGCCGGGCAAGGAGTCCGACCTGATCGTGTCGATCAAACAGGACGGGACGGTCTTCATTGGCCAGGATTGGATTCCCGACCGCGACCTCCCGCGCTACATGAAGGCCGAACACGACAAGACCCCGGGCCGCAACGTGATGGTGAAAGCCGACAAACGCATCAACTTCGGGAAGGTGCGCATGGTGATGAAAGCGGCGAACGATGCCGATTTCACCGCCGTGTCGTTCCTGACCGAGAACCAGATGGCGGGAAAACAGATCGCGCAAGGGAAGTGATTCGAGTGGCCAGCGGCCAGTGGTTAGTGGTCAGGGAAGAAGCGCTTCTGACCACGGGCCACTGACCACTGGCAACTAAGGGGTAAGCACATGTCCATGTCCGCCGGCTCCAGCCACGGAGTCCGATCCGAAATCAACATCACGCCGCTGGTCGACGTGATGCTGGTGCTGCTCATCATCTTCATGGTGGCGACGCCGATCCTGCAGATGGGACTCGACGTCGAGGTCCCGCCCAAAGTCGAGGTGACCGGCGCGCCGCCGCCCTCGGAACAGAATCAGCTCGTGGTCACTGTCCGCACGGACGGCATCTATCTCAACACGCAGAAGTACGCGGATATCAAAAGCCTTCGCGACGCGCTAGCGGCCCAGATGCTGTCGCGCCCGAACGTCGCCGACCGTGTCGTCTTCATTAACGCGGAGGACACAGTGCCATTCGATCGCGCCGTCGAAGCGATGGACGCCGCGCACGAGGCAGGCGCGAAGAAGGTCGGCTTCCTAACCGATCAGCCGGCGAAATAATGTCCGCCATAGAGCCGGCCCGGCGAACCGGACCGGCTCTATCAAGACTCAGAAAAAGAGTCAGAAGCGCTAACGGATTGCGATGAAGGCCAGCGAGATGGCCAGCACCAGGAGCGCGATATGTCCGAGGGCGGGCACCGAGGGAACGACGGTGACCGCCCCACTCACCAGCGTCAAAGCGCCGTTGCTGACCATCTCGCCCACGGTTCCCGTGTCGTTCGACAACTGTGTGAGCGAGGTCGGATCGAGAGTGAGCGTGATGATCGTTCCCGGTGTGGCCGCCGGCGAGAGAGTGACGTGCAATGTGGCCACCTGATCACCCGGCAATGCACCGTTGAGGGTGAGTGGGATGGGATTCGTGGCCTCGCTGAATGAATCGATGAGGGAGATCGAACCGGCACTGGTCGGGCTGCTTTCGGACGCCGGCGTCAGTGGCGTTGTGATCCCGCCACGCGTGAAGGTGATCGACTGCACAGCCGCCGCGGGCGAGTAATTCACCTTGATGGCGTAGGCCTGAATGTGGAATCCGGCCGGTTGATCAAGGCCGAGCGGCGTGCCGGAGGAATCGCGGATGAAGACCGGCACATCAACGGTGGAGAACTGCGGACCGGTGACCGTTGCCACCGTCACTGAGTCCGGCGTCACTACGGCAGCCAATGCTGGTGACGTTGTCAGCAGCGTTGTGCCGATGCCGATCAGCAGCGTGGCGGCAATGGTCTGGAAATGATTCGATTTCGATTTCATAAACGTTCCTTCTCGCGCCTTAGTTCACTTTGTGGTCCGGCGTGCGGGGCTGCGGCGTTGACCCGTTGCCGATCTTCGTGCCCGTCACTTTGAGTTTCCCGTTTGCAACGCTGGCGGTCATGGTTCCGGCCTGATTGCTGAGCATCGTCAGGTGTGGATCGATGCTGAGCAGTGCACTGCTGGTCTCGATTTCGATCTCAGCGACGACGGCCGAAGATGACGCACCGAGGAAGAGATTTCCGTAAGAGACAAGGTACGACAGGTCGTTGCCGGCGAAACGATCCGTCTCGAACGCGACCGCAAGATCCTTCGCTGCTCCTGCTTTCCTGATCGTCGCATTGCCGACTTCGCCGTCGAAGTGAACGCGCAGCGACATTGCCTGCGGCGAGGCCGAACCTGGCCCGGCCGTCATGATGACCGGCACGAAGTAATGCCCATTGCGGAGAACCGCTTTGCCGAGTTCGATGGAGCCGGAGAGCTGCGGCGCGTCGGTTCCGATTGCCATCGCGGTCACCTGCGGCGCGTTTGGAATCGCATTCGGCCGCGGTCCGCCGAGGAAGAGGTAGTTGACGAGATAGAAGATGTCGAGCGGGTTGACTACGCCGTCGCCATTCGCGTCACCCGACAACACACCAGCGGCTCCCATCGGCGCCGGTCCACCCATGTACAGGTAGTTGACGAGGTAGAAGATGTCCAGCGCCGTGATCGTGCCGTCGCTGTTCGGATCGAACTGCTGCGCTTTGTAGAGGTAGCCCGATGTCAGTGTGCCGGTGGAGGTATTGGTGTTCGTCACGGTGACGTTGACGGCGCCCAGTGCGTGGGCCGGTGTCCTGGCCGTGATCTTGATTGCGCTGACGACAACAACGTTCGTCGCGGCCGAACCGCCGAAGGTCACGCCCGCGCCGTTGATGAAACCGGTGCCGTTGATCGTCACTGCCGAGCCTCCGGCGATCGTGCCGCCGGCCGGCGTAACGGAGGTGACGGTTACCGCCGGAAGGGTGACGGTGAACGATTGCTGGGCCTGGATTGCTGCGTTGTAGTTGGTGTCGCCCGCCTGGTTGCCGTCGATCACGCACGATCCGGCGCCGATGAACGAAACGGTCGAGCCGCTGATTGAGCAGACGGAGGTCGCCGAGGCATCGATGGTCAGCGCAGGCGTCAGACCGGACGAAGCCGTTGCCGTCACGTTGTAGGTCGCCCCACCGACGCTCGCTCCAGCCGGGGCGGTCGAGGTGAAGGTCACGGTCTGCGAACCCTTGCCCACCGCGAACGATTGCT
>ERZ1739050.19-NODE-19-length-17313-cov-7.969405_pt1 | contig 17313 bp, 15 predicted proteins | sample MGYA00581759_ERZ1739050 | MGnify/ENA primary metagenome ERZ1739050 (study PRJEB42929, sample SAMN08275525) | rhizosphere metagenome | isolation source: Rhizospheric soil replicate 2 | host: Colobanthus quitensis and Deschampsia antarctica | place: Antarctica: Devils... | reverse complement strand
GCGCTGCTGGTCGGGACCCCGATCGCGACGCAGGCGGTTTGCAGCCGGATCAAAAACGTTGCGTTCGATCCGCGCAGTGCCGCGATTTCGGGGCTCTCGCTATCGCTGCTGCTGCGCAGTGAATCGGTCGCGCTGCTGATCGCAGCGGCAGTCATCGCCGTCGGCAGCAAGTTCGTCATTCGATTTCACGGCAAGCACATCTTCAATCCGACGAACGGCGCCATCGTCGCAATGATGCTGCTGTCCGATCGTGTCTGGGTCTCGCCGGGACAGTGGGGCAACGTCGCGTTCTTCGGATTCCTAAGCACCTGCATCGGCGGACTGGTCGTCAATCGCGCGGCGCGCAGCGACGTCACGTACGCCTTCATCATTTTCTGGAGCGCTCTCGTCATCGGGCGGTCGCTGTGGGTCGGCGAGCCGCTGACGATTCCGCTTCACCGGTTGGAGAGCGGCGCGCTGCTGCTCTTCACCTTCTTCATGATTTCCGATCCGAAGACCACGCCCGATTCGCGCGCTGGACGGATCCTCTTCGCCGCGCTCGTCGCGTTCGGCGGCTGGTACATCAACTACCGGCTCTTCCGGACAAACGGGATTCTCTGGTCGCTCGCCGGCGCCGCGATCCTCGTCCCCATCATCGACGCGCTGTTGCCGGCGGCGCGATACCAGTGGCGCCGCGACGCCGCTCCGGCCGCTCCGCAGCATCACCAACTCGCAACCGCAGCTTAAGGAGGCACTCATGTTTAAACGCAGCTTCATCCTCATCCTCACGCTTTTCGCCGCGTCGCACGCGCACGCGTTCTGCGGCTTCTACGTCGCCAAGGGCGACACGAAGATTTTCAACCGCGCCTCGCAGGTGGTCATCGTTCGCGACGGCGATCGGACCGTCATGACGATGGCCAATGATTTTCAGGGCAGCGCGCGCGACTTCGCCGTCGTCATCCCCGTGCCGACGAAGATCGAGCGCGGACAGATTCATGTCGCCGACAAAGCGCTCATCGATCATCTCGATGCCTACTCGTCGCCGCGGCTGGTCGAGTACTTCGATCCCGATCCGTGTGCGCCGCTCCCTGCGCCGATGGCGATGCGCAACGCGGGAGTGAGCGAGGCCATCACCGTTTCGAAGGCGCGCGACCGCGCGCAAAGCCTCGGCGTCACGATCGAGGCAAAGTACACCGTCGGTGAATACGACATCCTCATCCTCTCCGCGAAGCAGAGCAGCGGATTGGAGACGTGGCTCACCGAGAACGGCTACACGCTGCCGAAAGGGGCCGCGTCCGTCCTCGGCAGCTACATCCGCCAGAACATGCACTTCTTCATCGCCAAGGTGAACCTCGGCGAGCAGGCCCGGCTCGGCTTCAACTATCTCCGTCCGCTGCAGGTCGCGTACGAGTCGCCGAAATTCATGCTGCCGATCCGCCTCGGCACCGTGAACGCAAACGGCGCGCAGGAGCTGTTTGTCTACGCGATCACGACTCGCGGACGGGTGGAGACGACCAACTACAAGACCGTGAAGCTGCCGAGCGACGTCGACGTTCCGCTCTTCGTCCGCAAGGACTTCACGCCGTTCTACAAAGCGCTCTTCAGCGAGCAGGTCAAAAAGGAAGACAGCAATGCCGTCTTTCTCGAATACGCCTGGAACATGAGCTGGTGCGATCCGTGCGCGTCCGAGCCGCTGTCGCAGGACGAGTTGCGCAAGCTCGGCGTCTTCTGGCTCGACGCCGGCAGCAACGTCTTCCTCACGCGGCTGCACGTTCGTTACGACCGCGAGCACTTCCCCGAGGATCTCGTGTTTCAGGAGACGGGGGATCAGCGGCAGTTTCAGGCGCGCTACGTTCTTCACAATCCCGCGACAACCGGCCAGTGCGATGCCGCGATCGCGTACCGGCGCGAGTTGCACCAGCGTCAGGAACACGAAGCGCAGAACGTCGCCGAGCTGACGGGATGGAACGTCGATGACATGCGCCGCAGGATGCACCTCGACACCGCCAGCACCACGCCCGCCGAAAAGAAATGGTGGGAGAAGATCTGGTGATGTTCACCATTCGCTGACGAACTCGCGGCGAGGCAGTGCGTACATTGGTCCATTCGAAAGGAGAAGCCAATGAAACACTTCCTCGCCGCAGCGGCCGTGGCCCTGACGGCCATCGGCGCATTTGCGCAAGGCAGCATCACTCTCCCTCCCTCAGGTGGTAACCAGCGAGCCACCGTCACGCAGCAGATCGGACCGGTCACGGTTTCGATCGACTACAGCAGTCCGCACGTCCACAGTCCGCAGGGTCAGGATCGCCGCGGCAAAATCTGGGGGACGCTCGTGCCGTGGGGCATGGCCAACCTCGGCTTCGGGACATGTAAAGAATGTCCATGGCGCGTCGGTGCGAACGTCAACACCATCTTCACCACGTCCGCCGACATTCAAGTCAACGGCTCCCCGCTGGCCGCCGGTTCGTATGCGCTCTTCGCCATCCCGCAGCAGGACGAATGGACGTGGATCTTCTCGAGGAACCACACCTCGTGGGGCAGCTTCTTCTATGACCCCTCGGAGGATGCGCTGCGCGTCAAGGCCAAGCCGGAAAAGGCCGAGTATCGCGAAGTGCTCACCTTCGACTTCACCGAACGGAAAGAGGATCACGCCACGGTCGCGATGAAGTGGGAAGAGCTGGCCGTTCCGATCGACATCACCGTCCCGAACGCCGCCGATCTCTACGTCGCCACCATGCGCAACGAGCTGCGCAACTCGCCGGGTTTCAACGACACCGCATGGGAGCAGGCCGCGCGCTATGCGCTGGACAACAAACATCCTGTCGAGGGCTTGCAGTGGGCGGAACGTTCGATCAATCCGGCCGGCGGCATTGGCAGGAAAAGCTTCACCAACCTGATGACGCTCGCCGACGCACAGGAAGCGAATGGCAGGATCGCCGACGCCGCGAAGTCTCGCGACGCGGCCATGAACGATCCGAGCGCGACGGTCTTCGATCTGCACGGCTACGGGCGGCAGCTCATCGCCAAAGGCAAGAAAGACGAAGCGATGAAAGTGTTCCAGCTCAACGCCAAGCGCAATTCCGGCGTGTGGCCGACCAACGGCGGACTGGCGCGGGGCTACTCCGCGACCGGCAACTATCCTGAAGCGCTCAAGTACGCGAAGCTGGCGCTGGCGCAGGCGCCGGATGAAGCGAACCGCAAGAACCTCGAGAACATGATCAAGAAACTCGAAGCCGGTCAGGACATCAACAAATAACATTCCCTCGCATTCGATGTGAAAAGGCCCGCCGGTCGCCGGCGGGCCTTCCTGATGGGAACCGCGGCGGTTTCGCCGCGGCTCCCAAACGCCTGCCAGCTCCTCACGGCCCGCGACATCGCCCGCGTGCAGGGGGCGGAGTTCAAATCGGCCAAGCTGACGGAGACGGAAGCGAACGGCCTGATCGTCTCGCAGTGTTTCTACTCGTTGCCGTCGTTCACCAACTCGGTCAGCGTCGACGTGATGCGCGGCAAGACCTCGGCATTCTGGCGCGCCCATTTCTCGAACGCACGCGAAGCGGCGGACGAAGATGAAGACCGCGATCGTGATCGCTCCGCGGCGATGAAAAGCGCGCCGCCGTCGCGCGAGGCCGAGGAGGAGCAACAGACTGCCGCGCTCAAAGTGAAGGGTGTCGGAGACGCCGCGGTGTGGAGCGGCAACCGGGCCGCCGGCGCGCTCTACGTCCTCAAAGGAGACGCCATCGTGCGCGTCAGCGTTGGCGGCGGTGGAAGTCAGGAGCAGAAGATCGAGCGCTCGAAGAAGCTCGCCGCGCGTGCGTTGCGAAAGCTGTAAAGCGGGTTAGACTCCTTTCCGTCCAAATTCGGAGAGGAGTCTCAATGCGCACAGCCGCTGCCCTGTGTCTCGCTTTCGCTCTCGCCATATCCGCCGTCGCGGCTGACGATCCGCCGGACTGTAAGAAACTCAACGGCGACCTCAACACGGCCCTGCCACCAAGCAAGGACACCGTCGCGTTCGAAAAGGCGCTGCGACCATTCCTGAAAGCCGCCTGTTACAACGCGCTCGGCTGGACGCACGACGCCTTTATCCGCGACACCGGTCCGTACATCCTCGGCGACTACTACGGCACGCATCCGGCCGTCCGTATCTGGTACTCGCCGGAAGTCGCGAAATGGATGAAACTGACCGCGGCACAGCGGGCCGTCACGCCGATCGACGACAACGGTATCATCGTCAAAGAGATGTACGGCGGGCCTGCGAGCTGTTATCCCACGCCGCCCGCCGTCCCGGCCGAGGGCTGCTACCCCTCGCCGTTCAAGAACGCCCAAAGCAGCGCGGGCTCGTGGTGGACGACCCCCGGCAACGCAGGATGGTGGACGGTCATGGTGCGCGAGGCGAACGCGTCTCACGATGGTTGGTACTGGAGCGGGTACGCCGGCGAGCCTGACACCGTTCCGACGTTGGGCAATACCGCCTATCCGTCGTCCGGCTTCGGAAATTACTGCATCAACTGTCACGCCTCCGCGGCATCGAACTCAACGTACTCCACGATGCGCAACATCGAGGGAACGAACACCATCACCTATCTCAATGTGATGCTTACGATGGCCAACCCGGTCAGCATCCATCCGGACAGTCATTTGTCCAAGGAGCTGCGCAAAGGCGGACCTCCGATCCTCGCTACCGCATCGTTCGACAACGAGCTGCTGAAAATCCTCGCGCCGTGGTGGAAGGCGACGGACAAACTGACGTACCGCAACTTCCCGGGCGAGACGTGGGACCACGTCATGGCCATGAAGAACGGGCCGGAGCAGTTCATCACCTCGGACCAATGCATCGGCTGCCACGACGGCACCGGCAACATCGGACCGTATCCGGCCAACATGATTTATCCCGCCAGCGGCAGCCCGACGCCGGCGTACAACGTGTCGCCGTACGGCGAATGGCGCGCGTCGCTGATGGGTCTCTCCGGCCGCGATCCCGTTTTCTTTTCGCAGATCGCCAGTGAACTGAAGATCCACGCGAACGCGAAGCTGCCGACCACCATCCCCAACATCTGTTTCCGCTGCCACGGCGCCATGGGCCAGCGCCAGCTTTCGATCGACACCAACAACAAGAAACCGTTCGAACCGGAGATGGTTTACGCCTGGTCGCCGTCGCTCGCGCAGCCGGCCGGCGACAACAAATACGGCGCGCTAGCTCGCGACTCCATCTCCTGCACCGTCTGCCATCACATCTCCGACAAGGACCTCGGCCAGCCGTCGACTTTCACTGGCCAGTTCAACACGACCGATCCAAAAACGATCATCGGCCCCTTCACCGATCCGCAAGCGAAGCCGATGAGCCATGCGCTCGACATGACGCCGATGCACACCGAGTACGTAAAGGATTCGAAGCTCTGCGGCTCGTGCCACACGATTGAATTGCCGGTGCTGAACTCGAAAGGCGTACAGGTCAAAACCGATTTCGAACAGACCACCTACTTCGAATGGCAGAACAGCGTCTTCCAGAACGAGCGGCAACCGGCGTCGAACGAGGCGCAGACCTGCCAGCAATGTCACATGCCGTCCACGTTCAAGCTCAAAGAGTTCAAGAGTCAGGACCTCGCCTACAAGATCGCCAACATCGAGGACGAGACCTATCCGTACGTCGATGACCGGCTCTCCGACAAAGAGATCGCGCTGCAGACGCGGAGCGGTTTCGTGCGTCACACGCTGGTCGGCATCAACCTCTTCGTCCAGGAGATGTTCCTGCAGTTTTCCGACCTCCTCGGCATCCGCACGATCGATCCGATGCTGATGGATCCGAGCACCGTGGTGAAGGGACTCACGCTTGCTGAACAGGCCACAATCGATCTGGCGCGCAAGGAAACCGCAACCGTCGATGTGATGTCGATGAAGAAGACCGCCACTGACCTCGAGGTGAAAGTGCGCGTCAGAAACAACGCCGGCCACAGCTTCCCATCCGGTGTTTCTTTCCGCCGCGCATTCCTCGATTTCGAAGTGCTCGACGCGTCGGGCAATCCGGTCTGGGCCTCGGGTGCGACCAATCAGTTCGGCATGATCACGAACGGGCCCGGCGGCGCGATCCTGCCGAGCGAGTTTTTCGATGGCGGGCAGTATCAGGATCACCACACCGAGATCAGCGATCAATCGCAAGTCCAGATTTACGAAGAGCTGGTCAAAGACACCGAGGGACATTTCACGACCAGCTTCCTGAGCCTCTTCAACAACATCAAGAAGAACCGGCTGCTGCCGCGTGGCTGGAAGCCCAACGGACCGCGCGCTGCCGAGACGGGGCCGCACGGTTCCGCGGCCATGGACCCTGACTACCTCAACGGCTGCGGTTGCGACACGATCATCTACAAGGTGCCGCTGAGCAAAGTTCCGAATGCGGCCAAAGTGCGCGCTCAGATTTACTACCAGACCATTCCGCCGTACTACCTGCGCCAGCGCTTCACCGACACGTACGATCCCTCAACGCACACGGCCGCCGAGAATACGCAGCGGCTGATGGACTTCATCGGCAAATTGAATGTGAAGGCGACCGAGCTTCACGAGTGGAAACTGCTGGTGGCCGGCACCACGCGCTCGATCACGGACTGAAGCAACGATTCGGCGAGCCCGTCGTTCTCGAACAGAGACGGCGGGTTCGCTGACAACGCGTCGATCACCGGCAGGATGCCGCCGGCGAAGGGCGGCAGCTCGTGGTAGAGATCGCGCGCGGTGACGTGGTTGTACGTGATCGCATCCGGCAAGGACGCGCGCAACTCGATGTCGATCTGTCCCGCGGTCGTTGGATTCCAGCCGCCGATACCGTCGATGAACATGACGTGCACCGGCGCATCGTCAACCGCAATCGCCTCCGCCGCAATGCTCGCCGCGACGAAGCGGGCGGTGTGCGGATACTTGATTGCGAGCAGCCGCTCCGCCGCGCCAACGTTCTGCGCGTTGACCAGCTCGCGGAACCGGTCGAATGTCATCCGTTCCGAGGCGGCCAGGCCGAGGACGTTGAAGCGATCGCGGGCGATGAGGCGAACCTTGCCATGCTCGACGCGGCAGCACGTCGGCGAATTGAAGTATGGGCGCTCGTCTCCCTTTGGCGTGATCGAGGCGAAGACACCGATGAGACGATCGTGAAAGCCACCCGATTCGCCGCCCTGTTTGCGCAGCAGGTCGTTTTCGATGAGTGTCCGGCCGGCTTCTTCATGCAGCCAGTGACGCGGATCATCCTCGGGACGCGAAATAGTCGCGATGTTGATGGCCTCGAACTCCGCGCCTGTGACCAGCGCGATTGCGCGTTGTGCAATTGCGAGATCGAGGTCGAGGTACGGCTTGCCCGCGTGCGCGGCGATGAGCGTTTCGATTTCATCGACGGCTGACGTTTCGAACAGTGGATGTTCCACGTCGCGCAGGGTCGCCAGCAACTCGGAATTCGCCCCGTCGATTCGCGCAACAAGCGGCGAATGAAAAAGCCGATCCTCAATCTCGATGCCGCCAGCCGGAACCGCGCCGAATGTGAATGGCAGCCGGGCACGCAACTCGCGCACGACGCCGTAGCGCGTCTCGCGCGGATTGGCAGCGGTGACGATGCGTTCCTTGAACGACTCGACTTCGTCCTTGGCGTGACAGAGGATCGAATACTCCTCGATCGACTGTCCCGCGTCCGCGATCAAGCGCAGCCGGACGCCGACGCCGGCCCGCACGAGCTCGCCCGCCAGCCACGCCGCCTGCACCAGATTCACGCAAGCATCTTCGCGGCAGTGCACCGATTGCCCGCGCGCCTCGACGAGAAGGATGGCCGTGGTCATTGCCGCGCCTCTTCCCACGAAACCACGCGCAGTTGGACGTCATCGCTCACGCCCGCAACTTTGTAATACGAACATGGCCGGGCTTCATCGTCGTAGTACGGCGCGAAGAGATCGAGAAAGGCCGTCGGCTCGAGCGCGGTGACCGTATGCAACGTTCCCGGCGATTTCCTGAGCACGAGCGCGTCGTCGTCCGGTCCGAGCACGACCTTGCCGCAATCTCGTGCACGCAGTGATGCGGCATCGATCCATTCGTATGTGCGCACGCGCATCCGTCCGCACAGCACTTTCGAGATGACATCGAGCGACGGATGATCGTGCAACGGAATCGTCTCTCCCTCGGCGAGCGCGAAAACGCTGGCGTGGAAAGCAGGATCGGTCGTGAAGACCTCTTCGCGAAAACCGTGATCGGCGACCGGCAGCGCCAACAGGCGCGCCACCTCGCCCGCTTCGCAGCGAAGCTCGCCTGCCGCTTGCGTGAGCGACTTCACTGCCTCGTCGCTCCAACCATTGCGCGCGGCGGTCTCCGCTTCGGCGACTACGCGACGCATTTCCGGGGTCATGATTTCTGATGGACTGATGCGCGGATGTTACTTCATCAGCCTCCGCCGCATTTCCTCGGCGCGCTCATGAATGGCGTCGTACGACTGGCCAGCGATCTCGATCTGACCGAGCACGACGCCAAACTCCGACACCGGCCGGACGCGCTCGTCCGCGCGGCGAAAGACCGAAAACTCCGGCATCGCCGCGGCGGCTTCGTAGTCGAGCAGATTCCCGGCAAGATCGTCAGCGAAGGTGATGACGTTGAACTGGCCTGCAACTAGTCCGGCCGACTTCGGCAACGTCCGCGGCGAACTTCCGGTGGCTACGTCCGCGACGGCGGCGAGGATATCCGCACCGAGACCGAGCTCGTAAATCCCGCCGAAGCACGCCGCGGAACGGCCGTTGACCTCCGTCAGCCGAACGCCGTTCTCCGTCAGCCAGAACTCGATGTTGAAAAATCCGCCATCGAATCCGAACGCGCGGATCGTCTCGATCGTCTTCGCCCGCAACGCCGTCGCCGTTTCTGCATCGACGCACGATGGCGTCGAGAAGTTGTCGATGACGCGAGTGCCGGCGAAGGTATTCGTATCCGTCATCGCCCAGATCTGAATCTCGCCGCCGAGCGACCACCCTTCCACCGTGACCTGCCGCCCTTCGATGAATTCCTCGACGAGCATCATGTCCGTCGTCGCCAGCGGATACTTCGCGAGATCGATGGCGCGTTCGAACAGCCGGTAGTACTGCCGCGTCCACGCCGGCAACTCGGCTCGGGCCAGCTCCATCGCGGCGCGCGCTTCGTCGTCCGAGGTGACTTTGAATCCGAGCAGGCCGAGCTTCAGCCACGGAGGCTTCAGATACGCCGGATACGTGATGGCCGGCAGCGGCTCATCGAGCAGCAGCGGTTGACACCCGATCGGATCGGCCTCCGCCCGCCGCCCGTACAACTTGTGCAGACAAAGAAAGACCGCCTCCGGCGACGGACCAGGCAACCCCGCCTCCTGCGCCAGCACCGCGGCAATCAGATCGCCGAGGTCGTGCGTCGAAACGACGGCACCAACGTGATGCTCCGCCATCACCGCCCGGCATCGATCGATATACGCAATCGGATCAAACTCCGGCGACGCCTCCCAATGACTGATCCCGGCATCGACAAAATGAAAGCGATGTTCGGCGACGCGTTCGAAGGCCCAGCGATCGTAAGAGTCGGGGCAAACGACAAGGATGTCCATCGACGCGGAGCGTACACGAGGCAAGGGAACGCTGCGGGTGGGTAAAATCCCGCGGGTGAACACGAAAGAGCAGATCGTGCACAGCGATCCGGCACTCATGCCACCCGTGCTGCAGGTTCTCGGAACGGTTAAAGAAGGCGAACTCGCTGAAGTCATTGGTATCGCGCGGTAGGCTTTGCCGGCGCTGAATAACGGTCGTTGCGTTACGATGACGCGATGAGTGAATACACGGTGATCGTGAAGCAGGCAGGCAGCTGTTGGATTGGGTGGGTCGAAGAGGTTCCCGGCGTGAACTGCCAGGAAGCGACGCGCGAAGAACTTGTCGATACGCTTCGCGTTACGTTGGCTGAGGCGCTCGAGCTCAATCGTGCGGATGCCCGTTCGGCGGCGGACGACGATTTCGAGGAAATTCGCATAGCAGTATGAAACGTCGCGCGTTCGAGCGCTGGCTCACTGAGCACGGGTGTACGCTTTTGCGCGAAGGATCGCGGCATTCCTGGTACACGAATCCGGTGCTCAATCGGCGGTCCGCCGTTCCGAGACATCCTGAAATCAACGATGACCTCATCCGGAAGATTTGCCGCGACCTTGGAATCGAGCGCCCCGGCCACACGTGAAGTAGGGGCGCCTGATGCGTAACCTCGCCGCAGTTCTCATCGTCCTTTTTTCCTTCACCGTCCACGCGCAGATCCCCGCTGCATCCGAGGCGGACTTCGTCGTCAAAGACTTTCACTTCCAGAGCGGTGAGGTTCTGCCTGAGGTTCGGATTCACTACGCGACGATCGGGACATTGCGGAAGACGGAGCATGGGACGAATGCTGTCCTCATCCTCCACGGCACCGGCGGATCGCTGCAGCAGTTTCTGAGCGATCGCTTCGCGGGCGTGCTGTTCAACGCGGGCGGAGTGCTCGATGCCAGCCGGTACTTCATCGTCATTCCGGACAACATCGGGCATGGGAAGTCGAGCAAGCCGAGTGATGGATTGCGATTGAAGTTTCCGCACTACGGCTACGGCGACATGGTCGAGTTGCAGCATCGGCTGGTCGCTGGCGGACTCGGTATCGAGCATCTCCATCTCGTCATGGGGACGTCGATGGGCGGGATGCAGACGTGGATGTGGGGCGAGCGCTGGCCCGATGCCGCGGACGCGCTCGTGCCGCTGGCGAGTGCGCCGGTGCAGATTGCGGGGCGCAACCGCATGTGGCGAAAGATGATGATCGACGATCTGAAAAGCAACGATCTCACTGCCGCCGTGCAGATTCTTCTGCTCGCCGGAAGCGCGCCGTTGCAGTGGCAGAAGTCGGGTGCGACGCGCGACGACGCCGACCGCTGGATCGACGAGCAGTCGAAAACGCGACTGGCTACGACCGATGCCGGCGATCTGCTGTACGCAATCGAATCATCGAGCGACTACGATCCGTCCGCGCAACTCGAGCGGATCACCGCGCCGCTGCTGGCCATCAACTCCGCCGATGATTTCATCAACCCGCCGGAGCTCGGCATCCTCGAAGCGGGCATGAAGCGCGTGAAGCGCGGGCGATACGTGCTGATCCCAACCAGCGACGCTACGCACGGCCACAGCACGCACACGTGGGCGGCGGTGTGGGAGCGGGAACTGCGCGACTTTCTCGCGCATAATGCGCTGTCCGTTCCTTGACCCCAGGAGGCTTCCAATTGTTCAGACGTGCCATTACCACGGCGTGCTGCGTACTTTTTTTCTTGCTCACCCCCCATTCCGAGGCCGCGGTGCAGGCGGCAGCCTCGGCAAGCGCGTCGGTCGAAGTTACCGTGGCGCAGATGCAGCCGGTCGCCGCCGGAGCAAATTTCGACTACGTCATTCACGTGAGCAACGAAGGGCCGGACGACGCCGCGTCGGTCACGCTGACTTTTCCACTGCCTGCCGGAGTCGCCTTTGAGTCGGATAGCGTCCCCGTCGGATGGTTGTGTACCGCGCCTGCGCCGGGAACGAACGGAATGGTCTCCTGCAGCACTGCACTGCTTCCTCCAGGAACGGCTACCGTGACCATCACGGCCTCCACTCCGCCAACGGCTTCCGGTACGTTCAGCACGACCGCGAGTATCACCAGCGCCACGCCCGATCCCAATCCCAACGACAACAGCTTTGACGTCGACGTCCAGGTCCAGCCGTCAACCGATTTCAGCGTGGCCCTCGCAGGAAGTCCGAATCCGGTGACTGCCGGCACGAATTTGACCTGGACGGTCGTGGCGACGAACAACGGGCCAAGCACCGCCAGCGCAGCATCGGTCAGCCTCCCGCTTCCAGCGCCAACAACCTTCGTCTCGATCGCAACACCGGCCGGATGGAGTTGCAGCACTCCGGCAACGGGAACGAACGGGACGATCACCTGCTCGTTGACCGCGACGATGAATCCTGCGACGCAGGCAACGTTCACGATCGTCTCGAATGTGCCGAGCTCCGTCGCTGCCGGCACGACGCTTACCGCGACCGCGTCAGTTTCTGCCGCGGCCGATGCGATTCCGGCCAACGATTCCGCGACCGCAAGCGTGACCACGGCGGCGGCCGCCGACATTGGCGTTATGAAGACGCGAACGGCCTCGCCCGTCGTACCCGGCGGACCTCTGCACTACACGATCACGGTGATGAATAGTGGTCCGAGCGATGCGGCGTCCGTGACCATGACCGATGCGCTTCCGGCACCGCTCCGGTTCGCGGCGCTCTCATCTCCGGCCGGATGGTCGTGCACGACTCCTCCCGCGGGAACCAATGGAACCATCATCTGCTCGGCGGCGCCGATGATTTCCGGAGCGGCCGCGACCTTCGGTCTCGATGTGACCGTCGATCCGGCCGCCACCGCCGGAACGCCAATCAACAATTCTGCCGTCGTCACGACACCGACCTCGGATCCCAACAGCACCAACAACACGTCCTCGGTCTCCACAGCGGTCGCAACCCCGCCGAACATCACTGCCACGAAATCCGTCTCGGGTGGAAGCGCTAGCCATCCCGAAGGTTCCATCATTACCTACACGATCATCCTCACGAACTCCGGCAGCATCGCCCAGGCCGACAATCCCGGCAACGAGCTGACCGATGTTCTGCCTGCGTCGCTAACGTTGCTCAGCGCCACGGCGAGCAGCGGGACGGCCGTCGCGAACGCCGGAACCAACACCGTCACCTGGAACGGAGGCATCGCGGGCGGCGGCAGCGTGACCATCACCATTCAGGCGCTCGTCCACAGCGGAACGAGTGGAACGACGATCGCGAACCAAGCCACCGTCTCCTACGATTCGGATAACAACGGAACGAACGACGCCACGCGGGTATCCGACGATCCGTCGACACCAGCGCCGTCCGATGCCACGACGTTCAGCGTCGTGGGCGTCATCCCGGCCTTGTCGCGAACGATGATGCTTCTGCTGGGCGCGATGCTCGCCGCGATGGCTCTGGCGCTCATGAAACCGTAGAATCTGCGGGATGCCGAAGACTCGCAACGAGCATTCTTCCGGCGGCGCGGTCATCGACCTTCGCGATGGCGCACCGTTCGTGGCCATGATCGCCACGCGCGGCGGGACGCGCTGGGGACTGCCGAAGGGCGCGGTTTCAGACGGGGAGACGTCGGAGCAGGCGGCGCTGCGCGAGGTGCAGGAAGAGACCGGACTCGATGCGGAGATCATCGGGCGGCTCGACACCATCGAATATTTTTTTCGCGCCGGCGACACTCTGATCAAGAAGAGCGTCGACTTTTACCTGATGCATTACGCCGGCGGGACGCTCACGCCGCAGCTCAGCGAGGTCGACGACGTGGAGTGGGTGCCGCTGCCCGAGGCGATCCGGCGCGCGAGCTTCGACTCGGAGAAGAAGCTTCTTTCTTCGGCGCTCGCGCAGATCGAGTCCGTGGTGAAGCGGACGCGCGCTTCTTCGTAGTTTTTTTCTTCGCCGATTTTTTCTCGGCTTCGAGTTTGGTGGCGAGCGCCGGCGCGTTCTTGCCTGATTGCGATCCGCCGCCATCGAGAGCACGTACACGAGGAGTTCCGTCTCTTCCTCCTCGCGCGCATAATCCGACATCCCCATTGCTGAGGTCGGTTTTGCAACATGCACGATTTATTTTAGCCTTGGATGTAGACACGGCAAACTTCCTTGTATACCCTTCCGGCACGATATCGGTGATGATTGCCAGACCAGTCTGCCGATAGAGGTTGCTTCGTAAGGTTCGCTCCTGCAGCACATTCGTTTCCGTCGCACGGAGCAGCCGGAGAAACGATTAGCAGTTCACATTGCTACGAAACCGGACCGTTCAGGTCCGGGCAAACAACTTACAAGGACGAGTCTCTCGTATGAGAAAAGCTGCGCTGGCACTGGTCATTATCTGTCTTTCAATCCATTCCGCATCACTCTCTGCCGCTTGCAAATCTGACGCGTGCAAACAGGCCACCGCGTGGAAGAGCGGTTACACGGCGGTCGTCCTCGACGACAACATTGGCCGCAAAGACTACTTTGCGGTGCTCGATGTTGTGAAGGCGAATAAAGGCGTCGTCGCGATTGAGGCAGAACGCGTTCTGCTCGGCTGGATTCCGCTCGCGGCTGCCGGCAAGGTCCGGGCAGCTCGGGGCGTCAGCGCTGTCCTCTATGAGGCGGTTCCCCGCCCTGCAGATCTCGTTCATCGCGATGAGGCGCTCGCCGCCTTGTCGTTTTTTAACCGGGTACGCACGGGCGAATTCGAAGATAAGGTTGAGGCTGGTCTTGCGGTAAAAGGACAGCCGCTCACTGGCTGTGCCGGAGCGAGGCAGGCGCCGACTCGAACTAGCGCGCAGAGTCTGCGGAGCGTGCTGGCCGATTCACCGCCAGCGGCAGAAAACAGCTTTACGCAAATGATAGGGAAGAATGTACCTTCTGGCGATGATTCGCCAACGCTACCGGGACTGCCCGGCGGCGTGGTCTCGCCCATGTATGGATTCTTTCAGCACCCGTACCGAAATACCCAAATGCGAGGGCGTATTACCGTTCAGCTCTTCAGGCTGGACAGTGACGGAAGCATCGATCCGAACACCTACACATGGACGAACGCAGATATCGGAACATCACGCGACCAGGTATACAGCGCCTACACCTTCTGGGTGGACCAAGCCACGGCGCGCGGGATTACACTCAGCTTCAGAGTAGAGACGGAGGATCCCTTTAACCGGTATACCCGATCAATTTACCCGACGCCCACTCACTATGAGCCAATCACACATCCGAGCTCAGACGATTACAAGTGGATTAACGACGCGCTCGCAGCGAACGGCTACGGAGCATCACCCGTAACGGCTGACAATGTCTATACGCAGAACGAGTCATACAATGTGGCCAAGCAGGCCGATCCGGTGTATGGCCCCTTCGACGGGTCGTACTCGCTTTATATTTGCTACAATCCTTACCCTGCCGCACCGGACCACTTTACGGACGGCCCAGGAGCCTACGTCGGGTTTCTTGGAGGCCCCTACGCGATGGTGAATTGGAACAGCGTCGGTTGGATGCCCAACAATCTAGGTCGTGTCATCACCCACGAGACGGGTCATATTTTTTGGGCCTGCGACGAATATGCGTCAGGCTGCCTAACTTGTTACTACTGCGCATACAACGTGGGTCCGCGGAACCAAGTAGAGACGCCTTGGGTAACCAATGCGAACTGTGCGAATCCTTCGGCGACGGGCTCATGTGACGTACCCCTAACGAGCTGCATGATGAAAACCAACGACTCCGTCTTGTGTCCTCATACTCCGGACCAGATAGGCTGGTAGGTAACCCCCTATGACTATCCCGACTCGTGTAGCGACTGTCCTGCGGTACGGCTTCGCGTCATTGTTACTAATTTCAACGGGACTTACGCATTCGGCATCGGCACAATTTGCCAGCGACACGTTCGAGCGCGTCCTTTTGCCCGTAAGCGTGAATGGAATTCCAGGCGCCTTTGGTACCCGGTGGTCAACGGAGTTGTGGTATCGGAATAATTCAACTTACCCGGTGGCCATTTATCCGCTCGCCATGTCCGACCACGTTCCGACCATGAATCGGAATGAATTACTGCATGTCTTCACGTCTCCAAATTACGATCCAAGCCAGATTATCAACGTGGAGCGAGCCGGAATCGACAGCGTCCAGTTCGATCTCCGCTTGTACAACCGGTCGGACCCGCGGGCAAAGTTCGGCACGAAACTACCGGTGGTTCGTGAGCGCGAATTCGGGGACGTTGTCAACCTTATCAATGTACCTACCGCATCGGACTTCCGTAGCGCTCTCCGGATTTATGCCTTGCCGGATGAATCATTCGCCGGCGAGACCGTTCTCCTGCAAATCTTCGACAACGATGAACGCCTGCTGGTATCCACGGACATTCCTTTTAACGGCGCGCCGCGCTACGCGGTGGTCTCGTCGCTTGCCGATGCGTACCCGCAGATACGCCAGGCCGATCGTGTCCGAGTGCACGTTGAGTCGCGCAATGGTCGCAAAATATGGGCGTTCGTCGGCGTCACGTCGAACACGACTCAGGATGTCTCGATCGTTACTCCAGGCTGATGCCTAAATGTGCGGCGTAGGTCTAAAACCCCCTCGCGCTTATCGCGAGGGGTACTGCATGTGATCCGGAACTTCCGCAGGTCGCAGTTCTCCTTTCTGTCTACCTCGATCCTCTTCCACTGTTTTATTCGAGACCACGGATCGAGGAGCGAGCACGGTTACGTCGACGTCGGGATTGGCGAATTCGTCTCGATGCTTGAGTAGCAGCCACTCGTTGCCCTTGCTGCCCGGCCGTCCGTGAATCTTCACCAGCGCCCACTCGCCGAACATCTTCCTGCCGAACATGCGGAACGTCAGCTTGCCCGCGCGGACCGCCTTGACCGGATCATCGCCCGGTTCGATGAACTCCCACGTCCCGTTGTCCCAGATGATGACGTTGCCGCCGCCGTAGTTGCCCGCAGGGATCACTCCCTCGAACGATGCGTAGTCGTACGGATGATCCTCGGTCATCATCGCCAGGCGTTTCACGGCCGGGTCGTACGACGGACCCTTCGGAACTGCCCACGATTTAAGCACTCCCTCCATCTCCAGGCGGAAGTCGTAGTGGAGATGCGAGGCGGCGTGCTTCTGGATGACGAAGATCGGTAGCTTTGTCTTCTTCGGCTTGCCGCCGGACGGCTCCGGCGTATCGCCGAAGTCGCGCATCATTTTGTATTTCTTGAGCAGGTCAGGCATTTCAAATCATGACGCTTTCCGCTTCTTGTGAGCAGTCGTCCGTCGCTTCGCAGGAGCGTTTCGAGCGGCGCGGCGAGGCGCGCGTCCCTTGTCCAGGCTGCGCCGCAGCGCTTCCATGATGTCGATGACTTCGCCGCCTTTCTCTTCTTCCTTCTCCTCGGCTTCGAACACCTTTCCTTTCGATTTCGCGCGGATGCGATCGAGCAAGCGAGTCCGGTATTCATCCTTAAACTGCAGCGGATCGAACTTCTTCTCCGTCAGCTCGTTGATGAGCATCTCCGCCAGTTGCACTTCCTTCTCGCGCACCGGCCCCTCCTCGATGTCGATCGCGTCGAAGTCGCGGACCTCGTCGGCGTAGAACATCGTGTGGAGGATCAGTCCCTTCTCGTATGGACGCAGCACGACCAGGTGTTCTTTACCGCCGCCGATCCAACGCGCCACGGCCACTTTGTCCTGCTTTTTCATCGCCTGCGACAGGAGGCGGTACGTCGTCCCGCCGCCGGCCGCGGGGGGAAATACGCTCCGCACCGGGGGCGCCGGATAGTCC
>ERZ1739050.18-NODE-18-length-18358-cov-7.492160_pt1 | contig 18358 bp, 12 predicted proteins | sample MGYA00581759_ERZ1739050 | MGnify/ENA primary metagenome ERZ1739050 (study PRJEB42929, sample SAMN08275525) | rhizosphere metagenome | isolation source: Rhizospheric soil replicate 2 | host: Colobanthus quitensis and Deschampsia antarctica | place: Antarctica: Devils... | reverse complement strand
GGGCGTGCGAGTGGAAGGATGTGCACTAGGGAGGAGTCGCGGGACAACGGTGGCCAGCGGTTCATCAGACTGCCACCCTTTCACCTGGGCTGCCTGGTCGACGAACCCCTCTGCATGTCACAACATGGTCCGGCCGAGCCGAACGAGGCGCAGGAGCAGGAGAAGAGCGCTCTAGGCCGACGAGCGGAAGCAGCCAGGTATCAAGCCAAGTCCCGCGGCAAGAATCTCGTCGTCGTGAGCAGGGTGGGCGAGGAATTGCAACCAGCAGGGATGGTGCGGGCAAGTAGTGGATTAGTCGACTAGTCGATTAATAGATTAGTGGATTAGAAATGGAACTGGTGCGTCCTCCGAACCGACTCATCCACTCATCACTAATCTACGAATCCACTGCTTCTGCTATCTTGCGAAATCACATTACGGAGGTTGACGTCCTTGGCGAAAATCACTGCGGAGTACATTTGGATCGATGGGCAGAAGCCGACGGCGAAGCTTCGTTCGAAAACGAAGATTCTCGACGGTGCGAAGTCGCTTGCGGACATCCCGGAGTGGGGCTACGACGGCTCCAGCACCGAGCAGGCAACCGGACATTTCAGCGATCTGCTTTTGCGTCCCGTGAAAATGTTGCCCGACCCGTTGCACCGCGAAGGCGACGTGCTCGTCCTCTGCGAAGTGCTCAATCCGGACGGCACCGTCCATCCGAGCAACACGCGCGCATTCCTGCGCCAGGTGGCCGAGCAGTACAAGGATCACGAGGCGTGGTTCGGCATCGAGCAGGAGTACACCTTCTTCGAAGGCAACCGTCCGCTCGGCTGGCCCGATCACGGATTCCCCGCGCCGCAGGGCGGCTACTACTGCGGCGTCGGCGCGGATGAAGTCTTCGGCCGCGACGTCGTCGAAGCGCACGCGGACGCCTGCATGCGGGCCGGAATCCACATCGTCGGTACGAACGCCGAGGTCATGCCGGGGCAGTGGGAGTTCCAGATTGGAGCGGTGCCCGCGCCCGATATCGCTGACGAACTATGGCTGGCTCGCTGGCTCCTGTATCGAATCGGCGAAGAGTTCGGAGTCAGCGCCACGCTGTATCCGAAGCCGGTCAAAGGCGATTGGAACGGCGCGGGCGCGCACACGAACTTCTCCACGAAAGCGACGCGTGCCGAGGGCGGCATGAAGGTGATCGAGGAGGCAATGAAGAAGTTGGAACGACGCCACGACGCTCACATCAAAGTTTACGGCGCGCACAACGAAGAGCGCCTGACCGGGCTGCACGAGACCGCGCCGATCCACGCGTTCCGGTACGGCATCAGCGACCGCGGCGCGTCGGTGCGTATCCCGATGGCAACCTCGAACCAGGGTTATGGATACTTCGAAGACCGCCGCCCGGCGGCGAACATGGACCCGTATCAGGTCTGCGCGCTGTTGATTGAAACCGTCTGCGGTCCCTGACGTCATAGAATGCGGCGGCCGTCCTGACCGGGCGGCTGCCGCGCAACGCCGATGATCGAAATCCTTTTCAACGCTGTCTGGCTTGCTGTCGTCGCCGCCGCCTTCCTGGCGGTGCCGCGCCGCTCCAGCCGCGCCACGCTCGGCATCGCCTGCGTCCTGGTCCTGCTCTTCCCGATCATCTCCGTCTCCGACGATCTCGCGCTCGACGGCAACTCGCTCGAAGAAGCGCTGGCGATCGTCGTCTGCATGCTCCTTCTCGCGGTCGCGCTGATTGCGCTCGCGCGCGTCGAGCATGCGCTGCCCGCGCCCGCGCTGATCCTCGTCGCCATTCCCTCCGATCCGCGCTCTCCTCCTCGCGCGTAGCCCAGCCGGCTCCACGCAGCGCGTTCTTCCTGGACGCGGACGTTTCCCATCCCCTGCGGGCACTCCGGCCGTGAAACGGCGGCATCCTCGCGTGCCGGCTCCCCCTGGGCCGGCACACCGGGCTCGGGGGTGTCGCCTTTTGACGGCCGGCCGTGAAATGGCGGCACTCTCGCGCGTCGGCACCCCCTGGCCGACGTCGGGCTGCGAGGGTGCCGCCGTTTGACGCGCCGGGGGTATGACCGAACGCGCCTAACTCATAAGTCAAGGTGAGGGCTCCTCTGTTTGGGTTCGTCAGGGGAATGTTCATGTTCCGGCCGTCTCATTCATGAGAAGTCAATATGAGTACCGACGAATTAAGCTCGCAACAGAGGGATCAGAGCGTAGCCACGAACTTCACACTACGTGACTATCTGGAGGCCGCGCGCCTGGCCTCCAATCGAGCGCGTACCGTAACGATCGTCCTCTTGGTTACAAGCGTCGTTATGCTCATCGGCATGCTCAACTCGCTTTATCACTCTTGGGCGCAGCGTCGAATACTTGCGTCCGCCAGTCCATACGCCCGCTACGTAGCAGACAACATCGGTCCGCCGCCAGTCCGCCAGATCGGCGAAACCGAAAAGGTCCTGAATGACAAGCGTTCGCTATATCAGGAGCGCTACCACGAATTATACGCAAGCCTCATGAAAGAGTACGTAGAGAGCGAGTTTGGTGTGCGAGTCCCGCTTTTCGGTGTCAAGATTGACGTGAACGATCTCGGCGCATTCGGTGGTTTTGCATTGCTCATAGTATTGTTCATGTTTGATTATTCGGCGCGACGAGAGGCTGAAAACTTGAGCGTTTCGTTCAATCGCGCTATGCAGGCGGGACAAGTTCACGAATTTTACGACCTTCTTGCCATGCACCAGCTGTTCACCGTGCCGCTGCGCGCGCGGACGGAAAAACGCGAGCGAAGCGCGATCTTTCCAAAGGCAATTTGTCTCCTCCCTATTGTCGTGCAAATAATTGTCGTTGCTCATGATCTCTACACGAATCAGGCGGGCGATACGCTCGACCCAATTCACAACGACATTCTCAACGGGTGTGCGTTTGTCTGGCTTCTCCTTATGATTCCCATTTCTATCTGGACGCTCCGACGGCTCCAAGATATTGACCACACTTGGGACTCATGGGCTGCGATCCGATTCGCTGATGAAAGCCTTCAAACTCGAGGGTCCTGTGACGAGCTTTAACCGTGGTGGCGCCTTGTCTTAACTTACTTCACCGTCATCTGCGGAATCGACAGATAAAACCCCGCCGGATACTGCTGGTAGCCCGTAACGTTCTTGCGCATGATCGCCACATTCGATTGCATGTAGAGCGAGATGTAAGGGAGGTCGGTGGCGACGATTTTCTCGACCTCGCCGTAGATTTCTTTGCGCTTGGCTCGGTCGAATGTTGAGTGGCCCTGGATCAGCAGGTCGTCGAGGTGAGCGTTTGCGTAGTAGCCGCGGTTCTGGCCGTTGGGCGGGGTATTTTTCGAATAGAAGATGACGCAGTAGAAATCGGGATCGGCGATTCCGTTGCGCGATAGTGAGTAGAGCTGGAAATTGCCCTTGCCGATATCGGCGAAGAACGTCGACATCTCGTTCGACTGGATCGACACATTGAAGCCGGCCTGCTTCATCATCGCCTGCATCACCTGCGCGCGGGAATTCGCCTCGGCATCGGTGGACGTCTTGAAAACAAGATTGAGTCCGTTCGGATAGCCGGCCTGCGCGAGGAGCTGTTTCGCTTTGACGGGATCGTAGTTGTACTCCGGCAGATTTGTGGCGCGCGCCCAATGGCCCTCGGCGAGCATCGTCTCGGTCTTTTGCGCGTAGCCGCGCTGGATGTCGCGGATGATGCGGTCGCGATCGATGGCATGTGCGATGGCCTGGCGCACCAGCGGCTTCGCGAGCGCCGGGTCCTTCATATTGAACGCCAGATATTGATAGACGGAGCCGGGACTTTTGACGACCGTGAAATCCGGGTTCTTATCGAATTCGGCCACATTCTCGAACGGAATCGAATTCACTTCGAAATTCACTGACCCGCGGCGCATCTCCAGAATGCGCGTGGTGGCGTCGGGGATAATGCGCACCGTGATGTGTTTGATCTTCGGCGCGCCGCCGTGCCATTGATCGAACGCTTCCAGCTCCAGGCGGTCATCGGGACGAAACTCAATGACCTTGTACGGCCCGCAGCCGATCGGCTTCATCTTGTAGACATTCGTGTCGGCGCCGGTGGGGAGGATGCCGGTCGTGAGATTGTCGAAGATGCCCGCGTTGGCTTCCTTCAGTTTGAAGATCACCGTCTGCTGGTCGGGCGTCTCGATGTGATCCACCGACGCATATCCGGAACGCTTCGACGTCGTGAACGTCGGGTTCATCAGCGACTCGTACGTCCACTTCACGTCCGACGCCTTCACCGGCTGCCCGTTGTGAAACTTTGCATTGGGATTGAGATGAAAGACGATGGTCTTGTCGTCCGGCATCTCCCATTTCGTGGCCAGATCGGGGGCGTAGTCGAAGTTCGTCGTGACCTTGATCAAGCCGCTGTAGATCAGGTCGAACATGCGGCTGGACGCGTTGTCCGCTCCGACGCGGCTGTCCAGATTTGTCGGCGACGTCATCAGCGCGATCACGAGCGTGTTCTTGTCATCCGGGCCGCCGCCCGTTCCCGATTTTTTCTCACCGCCGCCGCAGGCCAGCAGCAGGACAACTACCAGAGAAGCAAAGAGTTGACGCGTCTTCATGCAGCACCTCGATTCGTCGCAGACGGTTACAAGTATGATGCCCGTCGAATGCGCTTCTTCCGAATTTTCGTCGTCCTGGCCGCTCTTTTCCCTCTCGCCGCCTTCGCCAAAGAGAAGGTCATCGTCCTCGGATTTGACGGCGTCGACGCGCGCTACACCGAGCAGTGGATGAACGAGGGGAAGCTGCCGAACCTGGCGAAGTTGCGGGCGCAGGGAACCTTCCGTCCGCTGCGTCCGACGATTCCCGCGCAGACGCCGGTGTCGTGGTCGACGTTCTCCACCGGCATCGATCCGGGCCGCACCGGCATCTTCGACTTTCTTCGCCGCGATCCGAAAACGTACCTGCCCGTCTTCGCCGCATTCGATGAAACGAAAGAGCCGTTCCTCCTCGGCGAAAAGAATCCGTTCGTTGCCGCCGCCGCGATTCTGGTCATCCTCGCGTTGATCGCGCTCTTCTTCCGGCGGACGGCGCGCATGGTCATGATCGTCATCGCCGTCGCTGCCTCGGCCGGCGCATTCCTGGCGACAAAGAAATACATCCCGGTGACGCGTCCCGGCGTCATCAACCGCCGGCAAGGCATTCCGTTCTGGGAGGCCGCCGCGAACGCGGGACGCACCGCGCGCGTGGTCCACGTTCCAATTACCTTTCCCGCGCACGATTTTCCGGCCGGCGAGATGCTCTCCGGCCTCGGGGTTCCCGACGTTTCCGGCCGCGTCGGCAAGCCGTTTTTCTTCACCTCGGAACTCGATTTCCACCGCAGCGGCGCGAACGAATTCTCGATCGACGTCGCGCAACTCGAGGACAACAAGGGACGCATCAACACGAAGATCCAGGGTCCGCCGAACAAGCTGTTCGGCACGCCGCCGTACATCTCGATCCCGATGACGATCACCGTGGCCAACGACCGCAACTCGATCACGATCGAGGAGAGCGGCCAGACGGTGACGTTGCGGGCAGGTGAATGGAGCGGCTGGACGGACTTCGTTTTTCCGTTCAACCCGCTGATCAAAGTCCACGGCATCAGCCGCTTTCACCTGATCGCGTCACAGCCGGAAGTGAAGCTCTACCTTTCGCCGATCAACTTCGATCCGCGAAATCTTCCGTCGGGATTCAACATCTCCGCACCGGCGAAATGGGCGCAGCAACTCGCGCGCGACCACGGCCTGTACAAAACGCTCGGCTGGCAGATCGACACGTGGGCGATTTCCGAGGGCTTCGCGGACGAGCAGATGTTCTGGGATGACATGACCTTCACGGTCGCTCAGGACCGGAAGATGTTCGATGCGTTTCTTAATGATGATGCTGAGTTGATGGTGCAGTGCTTCGAGTTCCCCGACCGCGTCGGCCACGTTTTCTGGCGACTCATGGACCCGAAGCATCCTGCCTACGACGCGAAGCTAAACGCGAAGTGGGGCGACGCGCTGCTGCGCTCCTACCAACTCATGGATGCGATCGTCGGTGACGCGATGGCCGCAGCCGAGAAGAAGAACGCCGCGCTGATCGTCCTCTCCGATCACGGCTTCGCATCGTTCCGCAAGTCGGTCAACTACAACACGTGGCTGGTGATGAACGGCTACATGACGCTCAAGACGGGCGTTCAGGTGAAAGACCGCAACGTGGAGATGCTCTTCGATTCGGGCCAGTTCTGGGAGAACGTGGACTGGTCGCACACGCGCGCGTATGCCATGGGATTAGGCGAGATGTACATCAACGTGAAGGGCCGCGAGTCGCAGGGCATCGTGAATCCCGGTCCGGAGTACGACGCGTTGAAGTCCGAGCTGAAGTCGCGCCTCGTCACAATTACGGACATGGAAACGATGGAGCATCCCGTCCGCCGCGTCCTCGCGCGCGAGGAGATCTACCGCCAGTTCGACCCAAACATGATCCCTGACCTCTTCGTCACCAACAACGACGGTTACCGCGTCTCCTGGCAAACCTCCCTCGGCGGCATTCCCAAGAACCTGATCGAGCCGAACAAGCAGGTGTGGAGCGGCGACCACTGCTCGGTGGATCCGGAGATTGTGAAGGGGATTTTCTTTTACAACCGCAAACTGACGACCGATCGGGCGCCTTACATCGCCGATGTGTACCCGACGGTGCTGGGCTTGTTAAGCGTTAAGGCTCCGTATGAATTGGATGGAATTGAGTTGAAATGATCTATGACTATGAGCAGCGTGCTCCGTATTGCGAGCACGGAGAGTTTATCGAGCGCGCCTGGGAGACTTATCGTGCGACAACTCCTCGGCCCCGCCTCTTCCCATCGGGAGTCATCAAGTATCACTCTTACTTGGAACTGCTGCTTGATCGAGATCAGCGTGTTATCAAATGGTTTCTCTCGCAATTGAATGAGATCGTGAACTGACCAATGGACTACAAACGACTACTAACCCAGGTCGAGCGCACGCTCGAACAGATCGAGGCTACGGAATCGACTCGCTTCACGATCGAGCAGATCGGGCAGACCATCGCTACCAATTTTCGGGACGAGCTCGGGATCACCGGCGGGCGGATCTACGAGCTCAATGACGAAAACTGCTACGAGCTCGTAGGGCGTTTTGGTGAGTCGCATGCGGGGCCGCTCGGGATTTCGGTGCCGAGGGATTACAAACCGATCGAGCTCGTGCTGGAGAACGGCGTCGTGGTCATGGATCCGAACGATCCTGGCGTCGATCCGGTGCTCGAGAGCAAGCTTGGCGCGCATCGCTTCGCCGCCGTTGCTGCCGGGGACAACCACTCGCACATCCTCGGATTCGATGTCGCGCCGGGGCTGAGCCGCGAGGACATCCTCTTCTCGCTCAACCTGATCCGCTACACCGTCAACCAGCGGCTGCGTGCCGATCGCTATCAGTCGCTGATCGACGAGGCGCAGCGAATCCAGCAGTCGATCCTGCCGCAGCGCGTGCCGCAATACGCGGGATTCGACATCTGGGGAAAGACGCTGCCGGCCGCGGTCGTGAGCGGCGACTTTTACGATTTCATCCCCATCTCCGACAACATCCTCGGTCTGGCCATCGCCGACGGATCGGGTCACGGCCTGCCGGCGGCGCTGGTGGTGCGCGACATCTACATGGGTCTGCGCATGGCCACCGACCGCGATTTCAAAATCATTCGCACGATGGAGAAGTTGAATCACATCATCCATCGCGGACGGCTGACGACGAAGTTCGTGTCGCTTTTTTACGGCGAGCTGGAGACCGGCGGAATCCTGATCTACTGCAACGCCGGGCATAACTTTCCGTTCGTGCTGCGCGCGGATGGCGTGACGATCGAGATGCTTTCGAACGGTGGTCCCGTGCTCGGACCGACGCCCGACGCCACGTACATGCGCGGCTTCGCGAAATTGAATGCCGGCGATCTGCTCTGCATGTACACGGACGGGATCGTTGAAGCGCACGATGCGAACGACGAGGAGTTCGGCCTCGAACGGCTGGAGGAGCTGGTCGCTTCGATTCGGACTCGGAGTGCCGAGGAGATCGGGAAGGAAGTGCTGACGCGGGTGACGGAGTGGGGGCCGGGCGAGCAGGACGATCGGACCGTGGTCATCGTCAAGGCGGTGAGTCCGTAGAACGTGAGCGACGTCCTCTACATCAACGGACGCTTTACGACGACTGCCGAGCGCGTCATCGGCGTCGAGGACCGCGGCTTTCAGTTCGGCGACGCCGTCTACGAAGTGTTCAAGTTCCTCGGCAAGCGTCCGATCTTTCTATCCGAGCACTTCCGGCGCATGGAGACGGGACTGCGCGAGATCGAGATTCGCGTGCCATGGGATGAATCGCAATTCGCAGACGTCGTGCGCGAATTGCTGGCGCGAACCGCGTTCGATGACGGCATCGTCTACGTTCAGGTCACCCGCGGCGAATCGGAGCGGAAGCATTTTTATCCCGACGATCTGACGCCGACGACCGTCGCGTATTCACGCGCGTTCACATTTCCCGACGCGGCGAAGAAAGCGCGCGGCGTCGCGCTGATCGTCGCGGACGACCTGCGTTGGAAGCATTGCAACGTAAAGTCGGTGAACCTGCTCGCCAACGCCATCGCGAAAAAGAAAGCGCAGCGCGCCGGCGCCGACGAAGCGCTCCTCATCGACGACGGTCTCGTGCGCGAGGCGGCCAGCTCAAGCTTCTTCGGCATCCGCAACGGAGCGGTCATCACGCATCCGCTTGATGAGCACATCCTGCCTGGTGTCGTGCGCGATCGGGTGGTGAGTCTCGCGCGGGCCAATGACATTCGCGTCGACGAACGTCCGCTGCGCGAGACGGAGCTGTTCGATCTCGACGAAGCGTTCATCACCAGCACGACGCTCGGCGTCATGCCGGTCGCGTCAATCGACGGCCGCACGATGCGGCGTGGCGGCATCACCCCGAAGTTGCAGCGGCTGCTGGTAGTGGGTCAGTTTGAAGGTTTACTTGTAACGGCGCCCTGCGGATTTGGAAGTAGCTGAAATACGCCATCCTTCAGGGACTTCACGGAGAGGGTCAAGTTCTCTATCTCGGATCGCAACTCGCCTGCCGCATCCAGCAAACGAACGACGGCATGGAGATCTTCGTCGGTAGCCGGAAAGTCGATCGTCATGTCGAGCAAGAGTTGCTCGTTGAAACGGTTTCGGCTGGTCTTCGTCGACCCCGTAGAAAGCCGGTCAACAACTTCAAGGTGCTGAGGGCTGTTGAGCGTGTGGACCAAGTAGCGAATAACGAGCGCCGAGCTGTTGCTTTCTTCGACCGCCGCGAATGTTGGGAACTCGCCCGAAACGTAGAGCCCATCCAGCTCTGGCGGAACAACCGCAAACGAGCCCCGGAAGGCGAATAGCCGGTTGTAGATAAGCGATCCCGCCTTCACGCGAAAGAGTGACTTCGCTTTGATCTGCTTGCCTAGCTTCTCCTCGCGAACGAAAACGCCCGCCCCCCACCATCGGACCCCGAGCAGCTTGTATGTCGTCTCTGGTGACAACTTCACGCGCTCTGAAACCTCCAGGATAACGCCCCGAAGTTGTCGCGGGTTATACCTAACTGCCGCGAGTTCCTCCTCGATGTGATTCAGGGTTATTGCGTTCTCGCGGAGCGCATCGAGTGAGCGCAAGACGCTGCGACGTGGCCCCGTAACCTCCGTGCGCCGATTCGCGGACGGCGCGTATGCTTCGGCGTCTAGGCGATCGCCGATACCATCAACAATCCAGGATTCGCTGTTCCGCCCGGCGGCTCCTCCCCGCAGGAACTCCCGATAGTCCAGAAGGATTTCGGGGAGGACGTTGCCAGGAATCATCTCGCCGTTAGGAGCGAGACCTGTGCTCCTGGCGATCGCCATGAATATCGGCTGCTGCGTTCCGCCGTCCGTCACTTCCTTTCGCTTCAGAAAGAGAACGCTTGTCTTGGCGCGCGCTCCGTAGCCCTGGAACGTTTCCGCGTTGAGGCTAACCACACCTAAAACCCAAGCGTTTTGTCGGATGTGGTTTCGCACGTAATCGGTAGAGCGGTTGTTCAGCACGCCATCGATGACCACGATTGCGATTTTGCCGCCTGGCTTTACAAGTTTCAAGCAACGCTCGATCGCGAGGATGACTCGATCCTGCGAAGCCCGCCCAGCACCAAGAACGTAGTTGCCCAGCACAGTCGGGTTGGTTTCAAATGAACCGAACGGTGGATTCGTGATGCAAACGTGAAACGTGTCTTCCTCGATGATGGCGGGGATGTTGATGAAACCGTCGTGCTTAAAAATCCCGGAGCTGCCGTCGCCGTGAACCATCATGTTCATCTTGCAGGCTTGGGAGGTGCGCTCTTTCCAGTCCGTGCCATACAAACAGCGGCTAGATAGCTCGAAGCGCCAGCGTTTCTTCTCGTCATCCGAGAATTCATTTAGGCGGATCTTCTCGCCAACGATTTCGAATGCGTAGATCAGAAATCCGCCGGTCCCGCAGAAGGGGTCGATGATCCTTTCGCCGATTCTAAGATCGACGGCCTCAACCATGAACTCGACGACGTTCCGGGGGGTGAAGTACTCGCCCAAGCCGCCGGTGAACGTATCACCTAAAAAGTATTCGAACGCCTCGCCCTTCACATCAAACGCCGTAAGGCCCAGATCGTAGCTCTCCAGAATCGAAACGATCTTGCGAACCGTGCGTGGCTTCAACTCGATCACGGCATTAGGTGCGAAGAGTCCAGCGTATGTGCGCGATTGCTTGGCCTCGTCGAAGATTTGGTCGGCTACGTTGACGCCGAGCCGTTCCATTGATTCATCAAGAACCGAGAGCCGAAACCTGTTTCCGCGCGCGTTTTCCTTCTCCTCGTAGAGCTTGCAAAACATCAGTTTCGACATCTCATCGAATGCGGCCGCGGGATCGAGTCCTTCGTTGTTCCTGATCTCAGCGTGACATGACTTGAGAAGAGTCTTGAAAGTTCTGACATCGTCGATGATGAATAGTTCGTGCTTCGCCTGCTCGCGGAGAGAGTCGATCTCGGCGGCTGGGAGGACGAATTTAAGAAGGTCTTTCCCGAGGTCGGCGCGCGCAGGAAGGTTCGGCACGCGCTCCTTCGTGACAGTGTGGAAGACTTGAGTCTGGTGGCCGTTCGTCAGGAGCGTCAGGGGGACGATCTTCGGGAACAAGCGGGCATATGAGATCGCCTGTTCCCGCGCTTCGCGGCCCAGAATTTCCGTTGGCGCTTTCGTCTCGCACATCACGATCGGGGCGGCGCTCGCGCTCGTGGAAGAGAAGACGATCGCGTCAGCGAAGATGGTCCTCTTCTTCCGCCCTTCATGGACGTCGATCGCGACGTTGAACTTTATATCTTTGTCCTTGTACCCGCGCTCTCGCAGGAACGGGAGCAGGAACTTGATCTTCACGTCTTCTTCGGAGGAATAATCTGTCATAACGTGTGTAGTATTTTACGCTGCTATTGGCTGAACCTGATCGGCGACGAAGATCATTGTTACGGAGTTCGGGCCAAACTGACCCCACTACCCGCCTGCTCGATGACGACGAAGGGCGCGAGCTTCTGTGAGAGGATCGCGGGCTGACCACGAATTGAAAGAAGAACCTATCGATGCCATTTTCGTCATTCGGACTCCACGCCGATCTTCTCCTCGGCGTCAAAGAGCTCGGATTCAAACGTCCTACACCGATTCAAACTGACGCCATGCCGCCGGCCATCGCCGGGAAAGACGTCCTGGCCTGCGCCATGACCGGCAGCGGCAAGAGCGCCGCGTTTCTGCTGCCGATTCTCAATCGCCTGATCGGCAAGAAGCGCGGCACGACGCGCGCGTTGATCCTCACCCCGACGCGCGAGCTGGCCGCGCAGATCGATGAGCACTTGCGCGAACTGGCCGTGCACACGCCGCTTTCCGGAGCTGCTGTTTACGGCGGGGTCGGCATGGGGCCGCAGGAACACGCCTTCCGCAGCGGCGTCGACGTCATCGTGGCCACGCCCGGTCGGTTGCTCGATCATTTTCAGTATCCTTACGCGAAGCTGGAAGGGCTGGAAGTCCTCGTCCTCGATGAAGCCGACCGCATGCTGGACATGGGATTCCTTCCCGACATCCGCCGCGTGCTCCGGCATCTGCCGCCAAAACTGCAGACGCTGTTCTTCTCGGCCACGCTGCCGCAGCCGATCGTGGAGCTGTCGCGCGAGATGCTGAAGAATCCGGCCACGATCTCGATCGAGCGGAAGGCCGCGCCGGCAACGGGCATCACGCAATCCGTTTTCCCCGTGTCGCAGGATTTGAAACTGCCGTTGCTGGAGACGCTGCTGAAACGGCGCGAGATCCAGAACGCGATCGTCTTCACCCGCACGAAGCATCGCGCCAATCGCGTGTTCGAGCAGCTCGAACGCCACAAGGTTCGCGTGGCCCGCATTCACGGAAATCGCAGTCAGGCCCAACGGACCGACGCGTTGGCCGGATTCAAGAACGGCCGCTATCAGATCCTCGTCGCAACGGACATCGCCGCGCGCGGGATCGACGTCGAGGCACTTTCGCACGTGGTGAATTTCGATGTGCCGGGGATGCCTGAGGACTACATCCATCGTGTCGGCCGCACGGCGCGCGCCGAGCTGACCGGCGACGCCATCACCTTCGTCGCGCCTGAGGAGGAGAACGACCTCCGCGCCATCGAACGCGCCATCGGCAAACGCCTTCCGCGCGTCACCGTCCCCGATTTCGATTACGCGCAGAAGCCGGCCGAGAAACTGGAAATCCCGATTCAGGAACGGATCGCCGCCATCCGCGCGCGCAAAGCCGACGATCGCGCGAGGTCGAAAGCGAAAGCGGAGAGGCGAGGGGCAGTGCCCGTTCCGGCCGCAAGCCGGAGACCGGCGTCAGCGCCGCGTGCGCAGCCAGGCAGGCCTGCCGTTGCTACCAACCGCGGAACCGCGGGAGAACCGCGGAGAGATCGCCCGAACGCTCCCGGCGGGCGCCGTCGTCGCTGATGCTGGATGACTACGGATGGAACGCGGCCGTTTCTAATCCGCGCCGTAGAAACTCTGGTCGACGACCTGCCAGCCGGACGCGATTTTCTTCATGGCAGCAGTGGCGAGCAAGTGATTCTCTTCCGGTCGTGCGGAGACGAAGTCATCTCCCCTCCGCGTCTCCGCGTGACAAGGCTTTGTCGCATACTGCGGCGCCATGAATCTGGAGAGCGGGCGAAGACTGGGTCCGTACGAGATCGTGACTCTCCTCGGCGTGGGAGGGATGGGGGAGGTCTATCGCGCTCGCGATACGCGGCTGGATCGCATTGTCGCGATCAAGGTTCTGCCGGCTCATCTGATGGCGAGTGAGCCATCGCGTGCGCGATTCGAGCGCGAGGCCCGCGCCATTTCGGCGCTTTCTCATCCCAACATCTGCGCGCTTTACGACGTCGGCCGCGACGGCGACACGGAGTATCTGGTCATGGAGTATCTGGAAGGCCAGACGCTCGCTGACAAACTGGCCCGAGGTCCGCTGCCGAGGAGCCAGTTTCTGAAGTTAGGGGCGCAGATCGCGGAGGCGCTCCAGCACGCTCATCGCGCGGGCATCGTTCATCGCGATCTGAAGCCCGGTAACATCATGATTACGAACAGTGGCGCGAAACTGCTCGACTTCGGTCTGGCAAAGTTCGCCGATCCTGTGTCGGAACCGCTGGACCAGGACGAAACCGCGACGCGGCGGGAGCCGCTGACCGCCGAAGGAACGGTCGTGGGGACGTATCAGTACATGTCTCCCGAGCAAATCGAAGGACGTCCTCTCGATCATCGGACAGACATCTTTTCCCTCGGCGTCATCCTCTACGAGATGGTGACCGGCAAGCGCCCGTTCGTCGGGGCGTCGCGCGCGACATTGATCGCGTCGATCCTTTCATCCGATCCTATTTCGATTCGTTCGCTGCAGCCCGATTCGCCGCCGGACCTTGAACGAATCATTCTCACAGCTCTGCAAAAGAATCCGGATGAGCGGTGGCAGACCGCGCAGGACGTCGCACTGCAGTTGCGATGGAGCGGGGAGTCCTCACCGTCCGGTATCGCATCGCCGCCACCGCGGCGCCGGACGGCGTTTCTTATCCCCTTGCTTCTCATCGCGGCGGCCACCCTGCTGACCTTCGGCGTGATGCGATGGCTTGCCGGACAGCGTCCCGCCGCTGCCGCGAGAGCCAGTCTTCACCTATGGCTTCCTCCGACCATGCATCCGATACGCTTCTATGAGTCCGGCAATTTCGCGCTGTCTCCCGACGGACGGATGCTCTGTTTCAACGCGTCGAGCGGCGGAGCGAGCGCGCTCTTTCTTCGCAGTCTCGATTCGTATGCGATCCGGAAGATCGATGGAACGGAAGGGTCGTCCGGCACTTTCTGGTCGTCCGACGGCGCATGGATCGCCTTTGCCGCCCGAGGCAAGTTGTGGAAGACGAAAATCCTCGGCGGCGCGGCTCCCGAAGCGCTGTGCGACGTCTCGGTCGGTGGCGCGGTCGGTTCATGGCAAGGCCACACGATCCTCTTTGCTGATTCAGCCGGCGGCCGTCCTGAGATTTTTCGAATTTCCGATGCAGGCGGCGAACCGGTTGCGGTCACGAAACTGCGCGATGCCAGGCAGTGGCGTCACTCGTGGCCGCAACTGCTTCCCGACGGCGAGCACTTTTTTTACCTTTCCTATCTGTCCGATTCGATCGATCGGCAATTGATCTTCGCGTCGCTGAAATCGCACGAACAGTCGGTCGTCATGCGCAATGAGTCGATGGTGCGGCTCGTCGGCGATCAGTTGTTCTTTGTCAGGGACGCCAAGCTTCTCAGCCAGCAGTTCGACGCCGGCCACGGCACGGTCATCGGCGATCCCGTGGCGCTGGCCTCGGACGTCTCCTATTTTTATCCGACGGGAAGGGCCGACTTCGACTCCGCCGCCGGCACGCTCGTGTATCGCACCGACACCAGCATCGGACGCCTGGCGGTCGTGAATCGCGGCGGCATCGAGACGCTTGTCATCGATGACAAGAACGTGTTCTACGACTTCGGACTTTCACACGATGGCGGCAAGGCCGCGGTCAGCGTCGTCAATCGCGACACCGGCCTCGCGGATATCTGGATCTACGACCTCGCGCGCGGCACGCGGGAACGATTCGCGAGCGAACCGTGGCACGAAGTGACGCCGGTCTGGTCGCCGGACGGCAGCTTCATCGTCTACTCGGAAGCGGCCGGCGGCACGTTCCCCCACATCGTCCGGCGCGGGTTCACCGATTCGAAGGCGACCGACGTCAGCCCCCGAGGACCGTTCCAGTTCGCGGCAAGTTTCACTCCCGACGGACAGACGCTCTTCTATGTTCGCGAAGACGCGCAGACGCAGGGCGATATTTTCTCACTCGATATGAAGACGAGACGGTCGTCTCCGGTCCTCAGTAGCAAGGCTTTCGAGGACAGCCCTGTCGTTTCGCCGGATGGAAAGTGGCTCGCCTATGCCTCAGACAGCACCGGCGATGGAGAGGTTTACCTGATGAGCCTTGGCGGAGGCGATGCTCGTCCGATCCGAATTTCAACCAACGGTGGTGGCAGTCCGCGGTGGCGCCGCGACGGCCGCGAGATCATCTATCGCAGTACGGAAGGTTCCATCATCAGCGCTGTGCCCGGCCCCTCCGGCCGTTGGGACGACGCGACGACCCACGAGCTTTTCCGCGTGCCCGACCTTCGTCACTTTGCAGTCCTGCCGGACGGCCAGTCGTTTCTGCTGCAGCGAGGTTCTCCCGGACCGTCCGATTCCATCTACCACGTCGTCCTCGGCCTGCATTGACCGCGATCCTCTCGGCGTCTCTGCGACTCCGCGTGAGTACAATCCCCGCCATGACGCGAAAGTGCTTGCTGCCGCTGCTCTTCCTCCTCGCCATCACCCTCGCCGCGGACACGCCGAAGTACCTCGTGCCGCCGCCGGACGTCGTGGCCGCGTTCGATGCGCCGCCGTTGCCGGAGGTGTTGCTCAGTCCATCGAAGAAGGTGATGGCGCTGGCGTATCGGAAAGGGCAGCCGGCGATCGCGTCGCTGTCGCAGCCGATGCTGCGGATCGCGGGCGAGCGCGTGAATCCGCGCACGAACGGACCGCATCGCACGCCGCTGATCTACGCGATCAAGTTGCAGAAGATCGGCGGCGGCGAGATGAAGGTGACCGTTCCCGCGAATGCGAACCTTTCGAATCTGAAGTTCTCGCAGGACGGATCGAAGCTGGCGTTTCTGAACACGCGCAGCAACGGCATCGAACTGTGGGTTGCAAATGCATCCACCGGTGAGGCGAAGAAAATCAGCGGCACTGCGCGCCTGAATTCGGCCGCGGGCGATCCGTGCGACTGGCTCTCCGACAACCACACCGTCGTCTGCAAGACCGTTCCGCTCGGGCGCGGTCCTGCGCCTGCCGATTCCAACGTTCCCACGGGACCGAACGTGCAGGAGAACGAAGGGAAAACGGCGCAGGGCGCAACGTACGAGGACATGATCAAGACGGCGCACGATGAGGCGCTGTTCGCGTACTACTTCACCAGCCAGCTTGCAACTTTCGACGCGACGTCCGGCACCATCACCTCGATCGGCAAATCCGCGATCCTCGGCGATGTCGCGCCGTCGCCGAATGATCGCTTCATCCTCGTTGCCAAAATCAAAAAACCGTTCTCGCATCTCATCCCGATGAACGGTTTCCCCGAAGACGTCGAGATATGGGATCGCAAAAGCGCGGTGGTGAAGAAACTCGCCGATCGTCCCAGCCGCGAGGGAGTTCCGATCGCGGGTGTGGAAACGGGGCCGCGCGGACATCATTGGCGCGAGGATCAGCCGGCCACGATTCTCTGGACCGAGGCGCTCGACGGCGGCGATCCGAAGAACAAGGTGCCGTTTCGCGATCGGATGATGTCGCTCGCGGCGCCGTTTTCGGAAGAGCCGGCGGAGATCGGAAAAACGGAATGGCGATCGGCGGGGATCTCGTACACCGAGAAGGGCGTAGGGCTGCTCAGCGAGTTCGATCGCCTGTTGCGGAAGACGCGGACCTGGATCCTGGAGCCTGGCGTACCTCCAAAGAAGCTGTGGGATCGCAAGATGGACGCGGCGTACGACAATCCCGGCACGCCGGTCGCGCGCGATGCGGGCTCACGCAGTTTCGCCGGCTTTGGCGGCCGCGGATCGACGACTCCGATCATCCAGATTGGCGATTCGATCTACCTCACCGGACAGGGCGCGTCATCGGAAGGCGATCGGCCGTTCCTCGATCGTCTGAGTCTGACCACGCTGAAAAGCGAGCGGTTGTTTCGCAGCGCCGGCGATGCGTACGAAACTGTTGTCGCACCGCTGAGCAACGACTTCGCGACCATCCTGACGCGCTACGAGACGCCGAAAGATCCGCCGAACTACTACGTGCGCACGGTCGGTGGGGATTCGCGGAAAGCAGTCACCGCGTTCCAAGATCCACAACCGCAGCTTCGCGGCATCGAACATCAGTACGTCACCTATCAGCGCAAGGACGGTGTGAAGTTGTCGGCCACGCTCTATCTCCCGCCCGGCTACAAAAAGGGCGAGCGCATTCCGGTGATCCTGTGGGCCTATCCGCGCGAGTTCGGCGACGCCGATTCCGCCAGCCAGGTCAGCGGCTCGCCGAATCGCTTCACGATCGTCAGCGGATACTCGCACCTGTTTCTGTTGTTGTCCGGCTATGCCATCTTCGACAATCCGACCATGCCGATCGTCGGACCGGGCGAAACGGCCAACGATCACTACGTCGACCAGCTCGTTGCCAGCGCCGATGCGGCCATCGATAAGGTCGTGGAGATGGGCGTCGGCGAGCGCGATCACATCGGCGTCGGCGGCCACAGTTACGGCGCGTTCATGACCGCGAACCTGCTCGCGCATTCGCGCCTCTTCCGCGCCGGCTTCGCGGAGAGCGGCGCCTACAACCGCACGCTCACGCCGTTCGGTTTCCAGAGCGAGCGCCGCACGTTCTGGGAGGTGCCCGACCTCTACGCGAAGATGTCGCCATTCTGGTACGCCGACAAGATCAAGGATCCGATCCTGCTGATGCACGGCGAAGCCGACGACAACTCCGGCACGTTCCCGATCCAGTCCGAACGTTTCTACATGGCACTCAAGGGCCATGGCGCGACCGTGCGGTACGTGACGCTGCCGCACGAGGCGCACGGCTACGCGGCGCGCGAAACGCTGCTCCACGTGCTCGCGGAGCGCATCAACTGGTTCGACAAGTACGTGAAGAAAGCGCGCCCGAAATCGTCGACCGAGGCGGGTCGATAGACGCGTCGATGTACTCTTCACGAAAGCCACGAGGACACCACAGACACGGAAATACAC
>ERZ1739050.16-NODE-16-length-18682-cov-7.832448_pt1 | contig 18682 bp, 18 predicted proteins | sample MGYA00581759_ERZ1739050 | MGnify/ENA primary metagenome ERZ1739050 (study PRJEB42929, sample SAMN08275525) | rhizosphere metagenome | isolation source: Rhizospheric soil replicate 2 | host: Colobanthus quitensis and Deschampsia antarctica | place: Antarctica: Devils... | reverse complement strand
CCCCGCGGAGAGGATCTGCGTCAGATTCTTCTGCCGCCGGCTGTCACGCCCGCGATAAATCGGGACGTTCACCGTCTCGACCGACGCATCAATCCCTTGCAGGTACTTTCCGAAATGTCCCGCATACTCCGCCGACCCCGACGCCGCGGGGATGAATGCAACCATCCGCCGATCCGCCGGCATGCTGCGAATCAGAAACTCGTCGATCTCGCGCGTTGCCCCAAACGAAAACTCCCCGCCTCCGATGAGGACAAGGAGTTGGGCAGGGACGGCGAGGTCAACGCGAAGCGCGGTCACCGGAGCATCGTACTTCGGAAGGGCTCGTTACTTTTTTCGCGCACTAGTCCACGATTTACTGCCAGTCGTTCAAATGCTGCAGCAATTGATCGAGCGTCAACAGCCGCTCAGAGCCGTCAGACTCTCGGCGGAAGATGGCGTGGTACGAGCCCCTCATACCTACCGGGCTGTAGATCTCATCGCCCATCCGCAACTTGCCGCCAGAGACCAGCTTGAGGAAGACCTGCTCGTAGGTGGAACGAGTGAGGCGGCGGTCGGGGAAAGGCGTGTTGTAGCTGTGGTGAGAAGCAATACGCCTCGGCAAACGTGCGTCCTCACGACGCCACAGAATCCGCGTGCGCGGCAGCGGTACCTCCCGGAGGAGCGCGGCCAGGAATGCCGAAGCGTCGGATGATTCGGGGATGCGCAGCGTGAGTTGATTCGAAATTTCGCCGTAGTAAAGAACGAAGTAGCCGCCATCATCGAGCTTGATCAGCGCCGCCTTCGACGGCTCCGGCGCTTCCTGCGGGTCTTCAATGTGCTGAAACTCAACAGGAAACCACTTCGGCAACTCCGCTTCCGAAACGCGCGCCGTCAGAACCGGAAGGGCGTGAGTCTTCAATTCATTCGGTTTTGCTGTTCGCATGGTCATTCGGCGTCGTGCCTGATGGTAACAACAACAGGGATTGCTACCAACTCATCCCGCTCCAGAACGATGACGCCCGGGCTACCCTGAGTCCATTCGGGCCAGCCCGGCACCGACGATCGATCGGGCTCCACTTCCGAATAGAACTCCACGCCCACGACGCCATCCGGAAGCGCTCCCTCCCACGCCTTTACCGCCGGAATCAATCCGGCGAAAAAGTTCTGCCGTCGCCGGCCCCAGATTTGATTTGAAGCACAGATTGCTTCGACTTCCTCGGGATGAGCAAACGATCGTCGGTGGAACGGACCATAGAGGCCGGGCGAGCTCATCCTCGAACGATCATAGCGAATAAGAACGCCGGCCTCGCAGCCAGCGTTCGCGTCAACCCATGCGTTAGCGCTCTACGGCGTCAACGCCTCGGTGCTCCTCGGCATCAGCAGCACTTCGTTCGCGTTCATCGTGAAGTCGATCCACTCGGGCATCGACTCCTTGTGGCGGATCAGGAACTCTGACAACTCGTCTTCGATGTAACGCTGGATCGCTCGCCGCAATGGGCGCGCTCCGGAGTTCGACTCCTCCTCGGCGCGGCGGAGCAGCCAGTCGATGACGGAATCGTCGATCGCGATCTGGACGCCCTTCTGCACCAGCGCGAGGTTGACGTCGTCGACGAGCAGCCGGCAGATGGCGCGGAGCTCATTCTGCGTGAGCGGGTTGAAGATGATGATGTCGTCGATGCGGTTGATGAACTCGGGGCTGAACTCTTTCTTCAACTCCTGATGGATCATCGCCTCGGCGGATTTCTGATCACCCTCGCTCGACTGTTCGCGGAAGCCCATATGGCCTTTCGTGGTCAGGAAGCGCGTGCCGAGGTTGCTGGTCATGATGATCAGCGTGTTGCGGAAGTCGACCTGATTGCCGAGCGAGTCGGTCAGGATGCCGTCCTCGAGGATCTGCAGCAGGATGTTGGCGATGTCGGGATGCGCTTTCTCGATTTCGTCGAGCAGCACGACCGAGTACGGATTGCGGCGAACACGTTCGGTGAGTTGTCCGCCTTCCTCGTGACCGACGTAGCCGGGCGGCGAGCCGATGAGCTTCGAGACGGCGTGCTTCTCCATGTACTCGGACATATCGAAGCGGATGAGGTGACGTTGCGATCCGAAGAGGAACTCGGCGAGGCGTCGCGCGACTTCCGTTTTGCCGACGCCTGACGAGCCGAGGAAGATAAACGATCCCATCGGCCGGTTCGGAGAGGCTACGCCGAGGCGCGAGCGGCGGATGGCGCGCGAGATGGCGCGGATCGCTTTGTCCTGGCCGACCACGCGCCGCATCAACGAGTCTTCCATGTTGATCAGCTTCGCTGCTTCGTCGGCTTCGATCGATGTGACCGGTATGTCGGTCCAGGAACTGATGATCTCCTCGACGTCTCTCTTGGTCACTTCCATCAGCTCTTCGCCGACGGTGTCGCGCTCCTGCTTGAAGCGCTCAACTTCTTCTTTCAGCTCGATCTCGCGCTCGCGCAGGAAGACGGCCTTCTCGAAATCCTTGTCCGAGATCGCCTTCTTCATCTCCTTGACGATCGAGCGGATCTCCGACTCCAGCCGCCGCAGGTTCTGCGTATCGGCCACGCGGCGCAGCTTCACCTTCGCGCCGGCCTCGTCGATGATGTCGATCGCTTTATCGGGAAAAAAGCGGTCGGTGATGTAGCGGTTCGATTGATAGACGGCGCTGCGAATCGCGGTGTCGCTGTACTTCACCTTGTGGAAGTTCTCGTAGCGTTCTTTGACGCCTTCGAGAATCTGCAGCGTCTCGATTTCATTCGGCGGCGCGACGTTGATGGCCTGGAAGCGGCGCAGCAGCGAACGGTCCTTCTCGATGTAGCGGCGGTATTCGCGAATCGTGGTCGCGCCGACACAGGAGATCTCGCCGCGCGACAGCGCCGGTTTGAGGATGTTCGCGGCATCGAGCGAGCCTTCCGCCGATCCGGCGCCGATCAGCGAGTGGATCTCATCGATGAAGATGATGATGTCGGTGTTTTCCTTCAGCTCTTTGATGATGCCTTTGAGCCGCTCCTCGAACTCGCCGCGGTACTTGGTGCCGGCGACGATGAGCGAGAGGTCGAGCGAGAGGATGCGTTTGTTGGCGATGAAGAGCGGGACGTTGCCGTCGACGATGCGCTGCGCAAGTCCTTCGACGATGGCGGTCTTGCCGACGCCGGGCTCCCCGAGGAGGATCGGATTGTTCTTCGTGCGGCGGGAGAGGATCTGGATGATGCGCTCGACTTCTTTCTCGCGTCCGATGAGCGGATCGAACTGCGCGGAGTGCGCCATCGCGGTGAGATCGCGCGCGTACTCGGCCAGGAACGGCAGCTCTTTCTTCTGCTTGTCGGCCTCGCGCTCTTTGAGGATCGAGATGGTCTCCTCGCGCACGCCGTAGACGTTGAGGCCTTTCGCCGTGAGGATGCGCGCGGCGGTCGACGACTCGACGCGCAGGATGCCGATCAGCAGATGCTCGGTCCCGACGTACTGATGCAGCATCGACTCCGCTTCATGCGCCGCGTACGCGAGAATCTTTTTCGACTCCTCGGAAAGCGGCAGTTCGGCCGAGGATGAGATGCGGTCGACGAAGAGCCGGTCGCCTTCGACTTCACGGCGGATCTGTTCGGGTTTGACATTAAATCTGGAGAGAATCTCCTTGATGATTTCCTCCCCTTCGCGGAGGACGCCGAGAAGGATGTGCTCGGACTCGATGACGCGGGAGCCGAGCTTTGAGGCTTCATATCGGGCAAAGAAAAGAGCGCGTCGTGCTTTCTCGTTGTATTTTTCGAACATGGGCGTTGGCAGTAGTTTAACCCCGGCTGCCAATGCTCATCTCGAAGACACGGTCACAGCGAGCAGCCAGATCACGATTGTGTGTGACGATCACCGACGTCAGACCGCGCTTGGCGTGACATTCCCGCATCAGATCGAAGACCCGCTCGCTCGTCTCGAGATCGAGATTGCCGGTCGGCTCGTCGGCGAGAAACAGGATCGGATTCGCCAGCAACGCCCGCGCGATAGCCACACGCTGCTGCTCGCCGCCGGAGAGCTGATTCGGAAAGTGACGCGCGCGCCGTTCCAGTCCCAACTCGTTCAAAAGCGCCTCGGCGCGTCGTAGCGCGTCGTCCCTGTCGAACCCTCCGATCCATCCCGGCATGGCCACGTTTTCAGTCGCTGAGAACTCCGGCAGCAGATGATGAAACTGGAAGACGAAGCCGACGTTGCGATTGCGGAACCGCGCGAGCTCGTCATTCGACATTGACGACACCTCGGCATCGCCAACGCGAATCGTTCCGCTGTCCGGCCGATCGAGTCCGCCCAGCAAATGCAGCAGCGTCGATTTGCCAATGCCCGACGGCCCGACGATGGCCAGCATTTCGCCGCGCTCGACGGTGAGCGACATGTCGTTGAGCACCGGCACCGGAACCTCGGCGTTGCGATACGTCTTCGACAGCGACCGCGCCTCGAGAAAGGGCATGAGCGCGCGATTATGCCTCGCGACGGTTCGTTGGCGCGCGTCCTGTATTGCTCCGCGTCATGAAAAGAATCGCGATTTCCACTCTACTCGCCCTGACGCTCGCTCTGTCTCTCCAGGCCGCGGTAAAAACGTATCAGGTCACTGGCCCCGTGCTCGAGCTTCGCGCCGACGCCATCGTCGTGCAGAAGGGCAGCGACCGCTGGGAGATCGCCCGCGACGGCGCGACGAAGATCACCGGCGACCTCAAGGTCGGCTCCAAGGTCACGATCGAATATCGGATGACTGCGACGGTCATTACGGTCAAAACCGAGGCCGTTAAACCGGCGAAGAAGAAATAGCGGGGACTACCGCGTCGTCGACGTCGACTGCAGAGCCGCCGCGGGTGCCGCGCCGAGGCCGACGGTGCCCGTCACGGCGAACACCGGCATCTTCTGTTGCAGGCCTTTCAACGCGAACTCGCCCAGCGACTCGGTTTCGAAGCTGCCGATGATGCGGTCCATCGTGTTCTGCGAGATCACGACCTGGCCCGGTTTGGCCACGCCGCTTTCGAGGCGCGAGGCGATGTTGACCGACGATCCGAGCACCGTGTAATCGACGCGCTTCTCGGTGCCGACGTTGCCGACCACTGCCAGACCGCTATTGATGCCGACGCGCACCATGACCGGCGGTAGATCGGTTTTCGCGCGCTCCACGTTCCACTCGTTCACCATCCGCTGGAGCATCAGCCCGGTCAGCACGGCGCGGTCGGCGTGATCGTCCTGCGGGAGCGGCGCGCCGAAGAACGCCATCACCGCGTCGCCGATGAATTTGTCGAGCGTTCCGCTGTACGCGAAGATCGACTCCACGGCGCACGAGAAAAAGTGCGACAGGAACTCCGCCACTTCCTCCGGCTTCTTGGTTTCAGAGACGGTCGTAAAACCGCTGATGTCGGCGAAGAGGATCGAGACGTCGGTGCTGCGCACTTCCGACTCCGTCGAGATCGATCCCTTCACAATCTCGTCGACGACCGCCGGCGAGTGATAGCGCTCCATGCGCGAGCGGATCTTCTTCTCTTCCTCGATCTTCTCGGCGAGTTGTGCGCGCTCGATGGCCACGGCTGCGAAATTCGCCAGCGCGGTCAGCATGTCGAGGTCCTCTTCCGTGAAGCTGCCGATGTGGATCGGCGAGTCGACCTGCACCGCGCCGATCACGCGCTGCCGGTTCCACAGCGGGACGCACATCGCCGAACGGATGCCGTGGATGGCGATCGATTTTCCGCCCAGGAGCCGCGCGTCTTCGAGCGCGTTTGAGGTCATGAGCGCCACCTGCTGCTGCGCGACCATCTTCAGAATCGTCCGCGAGATGGGGATGTCCTGCTGTTCGGCTCCATCGATAAACTTCGTCAGCTTCGGAACGGGATTGCCTTCTTCGTCGAAGAGGATGATCAGTCCGCGCTCGACCGGCAGGTAGCGGAAGATGATGTCCATCACCGTCGTCAGCACGACCTGCAACTCCTCCGACGCCAGCAGCGCCTTGGCGACCTGCACGAGCACCTGGAAAATCTTCTCGCGCGACACGGCCGGCTCGCGCAGCCCCGGCTGCGACGGCGTCCGCGTGATCGGACCCTTGCTTTCCAGGACCTCGTTGAGGTCGAGCCCGAACTCGGAATTGAAATCGGAGATGCGCCGGATGACCGTGCCCGAGGGGTTGTCGAACATCGAGTCGGCGTTGAAGTCGACCGAAGGCATGGCCCGCGCGTCCATCAGCACCGACCCCACCGACAATTTGTCCCCCGCCGCCACCTGCGCCTCGGTGACGAGGTTCCCGTTCAGCTTCACGCCATTCGTCGATTTCAAGTCGACGATCCACCAGTTCTCGCCCCGCAGCTCGAACCGCGCATGCTTCCGCGACACCGACGGATGGTTGAGGATCAGGTCATTCCCCTCGGTGCGCCCAACCGACAGCTCATCCTTCAGGTCCATGACCCGCGGCACGCCCAGATCAACGTAGTGAAGTTGGAGCTGCTCCATCGAGGAGAGGATTATAGCTGCGCAGCCAAAGTCCTATCCGCAGATGGCGCAGATGGACGCAGATGAAGAGACAGGCCGCCTTCAATCTGCGTCCATCTGCGTCATCTGCGGATTCAAACGTCGTCTCGAAAGCTACGGAGAACGTCTTCCGCCGGAATGAGCTCGCCACGGTCAGCTTCGGCCAACGAGAGTAGCAGTTCGGCTTCCGCGCTGGCATCAAGCTCGAAACTTTCATCGCGCTCTCGCGCGAGGACGGTCACCACTACCCCATCCGGCAGCGGTTCATCTTCAATATGACCCGAAAACACCTTTCCGGAGGTTACGCGCATCGCGGCATTCTACTTCTTTAGCGGTGTATTTGAGCCCGCGCAAGGCGGATCAAAGTGGCGTAATCGCCCTATCTCCGGCTTTCGCGCAGTGCGGATCCGGCTGAGGTTCTTTCGCTCAGCCGCCGCCTGTCTTCACGACAGGCACTGCGGCTCCTTATGCGGGTGCCGCCGTTATTACCATGAGGGGCACGCGGGATCGTGATCGACACTCTTCTTTGCTGGAATGATGACGAAGGGGGCGCCCTCACATCGCCTGATCTTTCATTGGGGACGTCGTCGTTGCGCTTTTGCAACTTCGGCATTTATCCGTCGCTGTTGAGCCATATCGGACGGCAGGGAACTGGCAACGATCGCGATCTTGGTTGTGATTCGTCCTCGCTTCAGTGTGAGTCGGAGCGTGTCGCCGGGTTTAATTCTGCCGAAGAAGGTTAACGCATCAAACTCATCTTTGAACGAGATTTTCCTTCCGTTGATCTCAGTGATGACGTCTTGTGGCTTCACGCCTGCCTGATCGGCCGGCCCGCCTGGGGCGACTTGACGGACGAAAAGCCACACAATGCGCACACCTGGAGTGCTGGTAACATTGTACGTGTAGCCGAGCCCTAGCCAACCCGGCGGCGTCCGCAATGCGGGCGCGGCCACACTGTCCATAGGCGGCACAATCAGCGTCGCAACGAGTATTAGGGCGTACTTCATTTCGTGTTTGCCTGATCTGGCGAGAATGTCTGCTCGTGACCGGCTGCTACGCTGGCGGACTGACACGTGCGTCCCGCCACCGACGTATAACAGACCGTGTAGCTACCCGGCTCGACGTCGACCTGCAGACCATCGGAAACTAGACCACTGAGACCTTCGATTCCTGGCAACTGCAGCAGTGAGGTCACAGGGAGCGCGGCCTGACCATCCAGCGTCAAGTAGGGCCAATCGGTTTGGTGCAAATGAAGAATGTGGAGCGTTGAGGACGCTGTTCGGAGCTTGATGCGTTGTGTTGTAGATAATGTCGTGGAAGTAAGTGGCCGCATCGTTCTCACGGCAGCTGGAAAACCGACCGCAACGATCGATATCAGCGAACTCGACGTTTCTAGAGGGACTCGTATAGTAAATTCACCGGCCGGTCCGCTGATGGTTTGCCGTAATCGCCCCTTGATGACATCACCATACCGTACGACCGCGCCAGCGGGCGGTGGGTGGTGTTCGGCCGGACTCGCGGGTTGAATACGGACGGGCGTCCGCTGGTGGGGGTGCGCGGCTTCGGGTGGTTGCTCGTTGACTAGGGATGCGGGGACTACGCTTTAGGCGTTTCGCCGGTATGCGTCCAGCCTTGTCTGCCCTGGATCAAGGCCGCTTACTTCAAAAGAGCCGTCGGGCATCACGAGCGCATCCGCGACTATACGGCCGCCCTGAAAGATCATTACGTCGCCCTTTCCGGGCTTTCCGGTTTCATCTGTAACAAGGCCCTTAGCTTTGCCACCCGGTAACTCGACCACGACCTCGGCAAGATCTTGATCGGGAGCACGTTTGAGTTTTACCTCGACGGCTCTGATGTAGTACGTATCTGTAACATTCCACACTTGGACGTTCCATTGCCCGTCGTGTGGCAGAATGCCATCGAATGTACCAGTTGTACCCGTGCGAAGTGTGATGTTGGCCGACCCCTCGTTGTCAGTGAAAATGAGGCGTGACGGAAAGGGCATCGCGCCAAGCATAACCACACCGCGTACGTGTATTTTGTCAATGGTCAAGAAGCGTGCTGAAGGCTGCATGCTTGCTTCGACGGTCACTTGAAGAAATCTAGCACCCGAACGATCGATGACCGAAAGCGCATATTTCCCGGGCGCCGGCACCTCGTTACGCCACTCACCTGAAAATGAGGCTGCCGATTCAGCGAGCGGTTTATCAGGCGCAAGGCCCGTGCCCTGGTCAAGCCTGACGATCCACGGCTCTCCATCCAACGACAGAGGCGGAGAGATAAAGACGTCAATGACCGAACGTCGCTTAAGCATTACGGGGGCTTCCAGGAAGATTTCAGTGTCCCTATCCAGGCGGAGCGCTTTTACATCCGCGGAGGACCAGCCCGGCCGCGAGGCAGTCAGATGATAGTTGCCCGGCGATACGCCCGTGAATTGAAAAAACCCATCGCTCGATTTGCGCAGCACGACTCGGCGGAATGGCTGCTTCGTTGTTGGAATGGAGGACGGACCCTCGGATTCGCGCTTCAACTCGACCACCGTTTCTTCGTGGCGTTCGGCTGGGGTAATCCTTCCCGCAACCGATCCGCCAGGCTCGAATCGCACCACACCAAAGTCTCGTGTCTCCCCCGGTTCGAGAGTAAGACTGATGTATCGCGGCGCATGGTGTTCAAGTTCTAAACGAAGTTCGAGCCGTCCGGCGGGCATCCGGCAACTCCAGCGCGTTTCATTGGCTTCGCAAGCCGCTGAGAACCGCTGAGGATGTTCCTCATGTCCTACCGCGGGTAGTCGAAACTCGGCGCGCAGTTGAGTGTGATTCAGCTTTGACTCAATCGTTCCATGAATTTCAGCAGCTGGCCACACGGGAAGATCGCTTGAGGAGCTCGCATCGACGATGACCGTAGGCGCAAAACATCGCGATGATTCCGTGGTGATCTCCCATTGGCCGCCTGCCAATGCGACGACATCATGCGATTGGGCGAGGCTGGCGAAGGGGACCGTAACCCTACCGCATGGCGAGGTCGCGCAAAGCTGGCGCGAGTCCACCGTACCGTCGCATGAGGCCAGTGACACTCCACGGCCCACAACCTTCACCGCTGCCGTGAGTGGCAGTGCGACGAACAACAAGAGGAAGCTTCGGCGGACGAGCTTCATGGCGTGCTACACGTAGTAGCAGTAGGTTGCCCGGCAGTAACGAATGCATTCGTGAGCACTGTTGCACTGCCTCACCGTTGTGCAACCCGACAGGTTTCCGCCGCCATACTCGCTGATTGGTTGGATACAGACTTCGTCACCTATCGACTGCAGGTCGCTTGCGCAGAGGTAGCCGCTACATCCGCTCGAGAGCGCAAACGACGTCGAATTCACAAAGAGGATTAGAGCGAAAAGCCAAGCGACGCGACGGGACATATATCCCTCCTTTTTTTGGATTATACAACCGGCACCGTATGTCGTCAATGGACATCCGTCTTTATAGATTATTTTGCTAAGTAGTTGCCACAAGGCTCGATCAGTTCCCAGGACCCAGCCTGCTTTCACTAGCGCCGCTCTTCAGCCGCCCGGCGGAGCACGCGTTCCTCCGACAGTCAGTGAAACTGGCCCGACTGACCGTGGACTCCTCCGTAGGGTCAGGCCTTCGATCTTCGCATCGCGATCGACGACGTTCGCCAGCGGTCACGATTGAGCCGCTGAATCGGCGCGTCGTAGCGGGTCGATACAGATCGCGCGCTGGATGCCGCATCGCGCCTCTTAGGCGACTGGCCCGTCTAACTTCCGACGCGCCGCGCAGATCACGCCGAACTCGTTCGACTCCGGCCGCATCTACCTGATCGAGTCCTTCTAAGTGATGCGAAGATCGAAGGCCTGACCCTGCGGTCCTGCTCCGACATGACGCGATTCGTCGCCCCGCGAGAGCTCGAACAATTCAACCGTGTAGACCGTGCGACAGCACATCTGGCTGGCAGCATCTGCAAGAGCGACCATCATTCGTCGCGTTGGTTCCATCTGGCCGCGGCGGAGCCGCAGCAGGTGCTGGCGGCTCACTCCGGCGCGTTCCGCGAGCCCTGACGGCTTCATGCCCGCCTTTTTGATGAACATATCGAGCCGCGTCACACGGATAGCATGTCACACTCATAGCAGGTTAGGCAAGCGAGTGCACACCACACACTCATAGCGTGTCTGCTCGTCCGATCGAAAAGTTCTCGGCACACCTTCGCGAACTGCGTGAGGCGCACGGACTTTCGCAGACCCGTCTCGCCGAACTGGCTGGCCTCAATCGCAACTATGTAGGGGATGTGGAGCGAAGCCGCCGCAATCCCTGCCTTGACAACATCATCAAGCTCGCGGAAGCGCTGAACGTATCTCCGTCAGAGCTGTTTCGCCCATTCGATAAGCGGAAGTAGCAACCTCGAAGCGCGGATGTCCGCGACGGGCGTGACGGCCAGCTCTGCTTCCCGACGCCTTTTCGCGCAGTGATACGATCGCGCGCCGCGTTGCGCGGGCACTCATTTTCCGGAGGGTTCCCAGGTGGATATCGCAGTTATCGGGACGGGCTATGTCGGGCTCGTTACCGGGGCCGGGCTGGCCGACTTTGGCAACGACGTCATTTGTTGTGACATCGATCCGAAGAAAATTGACGCGCTGAACAACGGACTGATTCCGATCTACGAGCCGGGTCTCGACAAGATCGTCAGCCGCAACGTTGATGAGGGACGGCTGCGGTTTACGACCGACCTCGGCGATGCCATCAGCCGCAGCCGCGCCATTTTCATCGCCGTCGGCACGCCTCCGAAGCCTGACGGTTCCGCGAACCTCAGCTTCGTCGAAGACGTTGCGCGGACGATCGCGAAGCACATGAACGGGCCGAAGCTCGTCATCACCAAGTCGACCGTTCCGATCGGCACGGGCCGGATGATCGAGCGGATCCTCGACGAATCGGGCCACGGGCAGAAGGGTTCCGTCGTTTCGAATCCCGAGTTTCTGCGCGAAGGGTCGGCTATCGAAGACTTTCTGAAACCCGATCGCGTCGTCATCGGCGCCTCGGACGAAGAATCGGTCGCGTTAATGAAGGAGATTTACGCCCCGTTGCACTCGCTCGAAATCCCGTTCGTGGTGACGAATGTCGAGTCGGCGGAGTTGATCAAGTACGCCGCGAATGGCTTCCTGGCGACGAAGATCTCCTTCATCAACGAGGTCGCGCAGATCTGCGAGCGCGTCGGCGGCAATGTGCAGGATGTTGCACTCGGTATGGGTCTGGATACGCGCATCGGGCCGAAGTTTCTCCAGGCCGGCCCCGGCTTCGGCGGATCGTGTTTTCCGAAAGACAGCTCGGCCATGGCCACCATCGCCCGCGCGCACGGCTATCCGTTTCAAATCATGGAAGCGGTGTTGCGCGTCAACGACGACATCAAGTCGCGCATGGTGACGAAGATCGTCGAGGCTTTGGGCGGCGAGGTAAAGGGAAAGATCATCGGCATCCTCGGCCTCGCGTTCAAGCCGGACACGGACGACATGCGCGACTCGCCCGCGATTCCGGTCATCAAAGGACTGCAGGCCCTCGGCGCGCGCATTCAGGCGTACGACCCGCAGTCGATGGAGAACAGCCGCGGGATTTTCGAGAACGTCGATTATTGCGAAGACGCGTATGGCACCGCCGAGGGGGCGGATGCCATCGTGCTGGCAACGGAGTGGAATGCGTTCCGCGCACTGAATTTCGAGCGCATCAAGAAGGCTATGAAAGTGCCGAATCTCATCGACCTTCGCAACGTCTACGATCCGCAGCGCATGAAGGCGCTCGGTTTTTACTACTCCTCGGTGGGCCGCGCCGAAGACGTTCGCAAGGCGGTCACCGCCTGATGGGCCGCGCGCTCATCACCGGCGGCGCCGGATTCCTCGGCTCCCACCTATGCGAGCTGTTCCTCGAACGCGGGCACGAGGTCATCTGCATCGACAACTTCATCACCGGCAACCCGGCCAACATCCAGCACCTGATCGGCCGCGAGGGATTTTCGTTCGTCAAATACGACGTCACGAACTACATCCACATCGATGGCGATCTCGATTACGTCCTCCATTTCGCATCGCCGGCAAGTCCGATCGACTACCTCGAGAAGCCGATCCAGACGCTGAAAGTCGGCTCGCTCGGCACGCACAAAACTCTCGGCGTGGCCAAGGACAAAGGCGCGCGATATCTCATCGCGTCGACCTCCGAGGTTTATGGCGATCCGCTCGTGCATCCGCAGAAAGAGGACTACTGGGGCAACGTGAACCCGGTCGGTCCGCGCGGCGTTTACGACGAGGCGAAGCGGTTCGCCGAGGCGATGACGATGGCGTATCACCGCTTCCACGGCGTCGAGACGCGCATCGTGCGCATCTTCAACACGTACGGCCCGCGCATGCGCATCAAAGACGGCCGCGTCGTGCCGGCCTTCATCTCGCAGGCGCTGCGCAACGAGCCGATGACGGTGTTCGGCGACGGCTCGCAGACGCGCTCGTTCTGCTTCGTCACCGACCTGATCGAAGGCATCTACCGCCTGCTGATGTCCGACGAAGTGAACCCGACCAACATCGGCAATCCGAACGAGATGACGGTGCTGCAATTCGCCGAGGAGATCAAACGTCTGACCGGCAGCAACGCGCCCATCGAGTTCCGCCCGCTTCCCGAGGACGATCCGAAGATTCGCCGGCCCGACATTACGAAAGCGCGGTCGCTTCTGAAATGGGAGCCGGTCGTGCCGCTCGAAGAAGGGTTGCAGAAGACGATCGACTATTTTCGACGGGTGCTGTGATGATCAAACGCGTCGGGATCGCATTCGCCGCCGGCTTCGTTTCCACACTCGTCTTTCACCAGTGCGTGCTCGCGCTGCTGCATGCCTTCAGCATCGCGCCGAAGCCGGCGTGGCCGATGCAGGCCGTGCCGCCATTCGGCATTCCGGCGGTGATCTCGCTCGCGTTGTGGGGCGGTCTGTGGGGCGCGATCATGATGCCGATGATCGAAGGACGCCGCGGCGCTTCGTTCTGGACCGCGGCCATTCTCTTCGGCGCGATCTTCCCGACGCTGGTGGCGTGGTTCATCGTCTCGCCGATCAAGCATCAGCCGATCGCCGGCGGATGGAAGCCGCGCGCGATGATGATCGGACCGCTCGTCAACGCCGCATGGGGCTTCGGGACAGCGTTGATCTACCGCGTTTTCATCCCGCGGTAATATTTCTGCCTTGCCTCCGGGCGGGAATCGACCTACGTTAATCCTCCAGACGTTCATCGGTAAGGAGGAGGCGCCATGGCGCAAACACGGAGAAGGTTTCTCAAGGTAACCGGCGGAGCGATTGCCGCATCGACGTTGTTCGACGTCGAGAAGTTGTTCGCCGGTCCGACGTTCATTCGCAAGGATGTGGGCGGATTGACCTCGGCAAGCTCGGACCTGGTCTCGTACGGCAACGCGATCAACGCCATGAAGTTGTTGCCGAACACGAACCCACTCAGTTGGGGGTACCAGGCTGCCATTCATGGAACGACCCTCCCGGGACCGGCCCAGCCTGCCTGGAACACATGCGAGCACGGCTCGCTGGAGTTCCTGTCGTGGCATCGCATGTACCTCTACTGGTTCGAGAGGATCATCCGCAAGAAATCAGGAGATCCGAATTTCGCGCTGCCGTTCTGGAACTACGAATCCTCTTCCGAGCGCTACCTTCCACCGCCGTTCCGCCCTGCCGGAACCGGACTTTTTGTCCCCGACGCGAATCGCGGCAGCGGTTGGAACGCGGGAACGTCGTTCCTGACGTCGTCGACCGTTTCCACAGCGGGCTGCCTGCCGCAGGTGCCCTTCGGTTCGTTCAGCAACAATCTCGAAGGAACCCCGCATGCCGCCGTCCACATCGCATTCGGATCGACCGGCGGCTGGATGGGATCCGTTCCGACAGCGGCGAAGGATCCGATCTTCTACCTTCATCACTGCAACATCGACCGTCTCTGGAACGTCTGGCTGGCGCAGGGCGGTGGCCGCACCAATCCGCTCGGCGACTCGACATGGAAGGACAAGAAGTTCCTCTTCTTCGACGAGAACGGCAAGCAGGTCTGGATGACCGGCTGCGACATTCTCCGCGCGCAGGAACAGCTCGGATACGTGTATCAGAACGAGCCGCCGCAGGTGAAGGAGTACTGCCTCAAGCTGCCGCCGTGGTGGTGGAAGTATCTCTACGAGGTCATCATTCAGTGGCCGCCGATCAAGCTGCCGCTGGGCCCCGATCCCGGTCCGATCGAGATCGACATCCGCCAATTCCGCGAACGCCTTCTGAAGATCGCGGACGACAAGAACGCCGGTCTCGTGCTGCAACTCAACGATGTCACGGCGGACCGGCAGCCGAACGTCTTCTGGGAGGTCTACGCTGGCCTTCGCAAGGGCGAGCGGGCAGTCCCCGAGAGCCGCAATTACATCGGCAACGTGGCGCTCTTTGGCGGAGGCGTGCATGCCGGCGAAGGGCACGGATCGGCTCGCACCGCGAATTTCGAGCTGCCGCTGAATGATGCTGTCCGGGCGGCGCTGGCAAAGGGCGATCAGACGTCGCTCTCGCTGCAGTTCGTCGCGCGCGGCGCAGGCTCGAAGGAGCAGAGGCAATACCGGAACGATGCCGCGGTCACGATCAACAGGGTTTCCATCTCCGTGCGGCGTCCCGAACAGGCAAAGTCCTAGACATGTTGCAAGCTCTCCTCGTTGCGGCGGGAATCATCACGATGCTCGCCGCAACGGCGCCTCTTCCCGTGGTCCACATTGCCCGAATCACGATTCCGCCGCACAGTGCCGCGGTCACCATCGGCGTCGATCTGACGCGCGAGCGGCGCCGGCTTCTGGCGGCTGCGGCCGATCGGACGTTGGACATCGTGCTCGACCTCGACGGCATCGAAGCAGAGCGTTCCCCCGCGGTCTTCTTCGAGGTCTACATTCACGCAAAAAATGGCGCGTGCAAGCGCACAGCGGGAAACGTTGCCCTCTTCGGTCAAGGCATTCGCAGCGAAGCACGCGGCGTGTTCCGCCCGGCGCACGTGCAACTGGTGATCACGGACGATCTGCGCGACGCGCTGCGAAAATCGCCGATAGTCGCGATCACGTTCGTGGCCCAGGGCGCCGGCGGATTGCCATCGACGCCCCGATCCGCCTCGGCCGTGGTGATCGCGCGGCCGTCGATCATGGTCGCGCCACGCACGCGGCAGTGACCATCTGGAACAGTTGATCGAATTCTTCGCGTTGCTCAGACAGACATGAGGCGCGTCGTCGTCACAGGAATGGGCGTGATCTCGCCGCTCGGCAACGATCCCGATTCGCTTTTCTCCGCGTTGATGGAAGGGCGTTCGGGCGTGCGCGAGGTCATCACCGAGGGACCGAAGGGGACGAACTCGAATGCGGGCGGGGCCGCGGACTTTGATCCGGCCCCGTTCATTCAGCGCCCTGACCAGATCGACCGCGTCACGCAGTTCTCGATCGCCGCGGCGTCGATGGCGGTGAAGGACGCGGGCATCGAATTCACCGACGCGAACCGCAGCCGCGCCGGAGTCTCGTTCGGCACCGGCATGGGCGCGGCGAACGCACTCGAAGAGACGTTCGCGCAGTTGCTGCTGCGCGATCCCGATCGCGTGAAGCCGCTGACCGTGTTGAAAGTGATGAACAACGCGTCCGCCGGGCACATCGCCATCCAGCATGGTTTGGCGGGACCTGATCTCACCTACTCCTGCGCATGCTCGTCCTCGTCGGTGTCGATCGGCGAGGCGTTCCGGCAGATCCGGCATGGCTACGCGGATGTGATGATCGCGGGAGGCGCCGAGGCTCCGCTGACGTTCGGCTTTTACAAATCGTGGGAAGCGATGCACGTGCTTGCGATGCCCGATCGGACGAACTTCTCCACCGCCTCCCGCCCATTCTCGAAAAGTCGCACGGGCCTCGTCCTCGGCGAAGGCGCGGCGATGGTGATTCTCGAGGAGCGCGACGCCGCGATGCGACGCGGTGCGCGGATTTACGGCGAGTTGATCGGCTACGGATCGAGCAACGATCACCTGCACATCACGAAGCCGTCCGTCGAAGGTCAGGCGCATGCGATGACGCTGGCGCTGGACGATGCGAAGATCTCCGCGGACGATATCGGCTACATCAACGCGCACGGCACGGCGACCGTGTTGAACGACGTCACAGAAACGCGCGCGATCAAGAAGGTGTTCGGCGATCGCGCGTACAGACTCCCCGTCAGCTCGACGAAGTCGATGCACGGCCACCTCCTCGGCGGCGCCGGCGCGTTGGAGTTCGTCATCGCGTTGCTGGCGCTGGACCGCAACGCGGTTCCGCCGACGGCGAATCTCGACGTCCCCGATTCCGACTGCGACCTCGACTACGTTCCCGGCGCCGGCCGAACGGATCAGGACGTCCGCTGCGTGATGTCGAACTCATTCGCGTTCGGCGGCACAAACGCGGTGCTCATCGCGCAGAACGGGGAATGAGGACAGTCAACTAGCGTGTATAGTCATCCGGACGGCTGAAATGACTATCTCTGTGACAGAACTGAAGGCGCGCTGCCTGGAAATCATTCGTCAAGTCGAACGTGATGGCAAAGTTGTGGAGATCGCGCGCCACGGCGAAATTGTTGCGCGGCTTCTGCCTGCGACTGCAGCCGCCGCTGATGCGAAGCCGTGGCAGAAGCTGCGCGGTACGGGAGAGCTCCTTGCGACGCCTGAAGAGAGCGTGTTCGAGGACGACGACTTCGAATCGTTGCGCTGAAGATGCTGCTCGACACGCACGTCTGGATTTGGTGGATGACCGGCGGTGGCAATCTTGCAGCCGCGGAACAGCGAGCGCTGGATGCGAGTGCGGAGATCGAGTCGCCCAGAATTTCGGCCATCAGTCTTTGGGAAGCTCAGATGCTCCACTCCCGGCGCCGTCTCGCGCTCCAGTTGCCGTTCGAATCGTGGCTGCTGCAAGCGACGTTGCCGGAGGTCGTGCGCGTGATCCCGATCGATGCGTCGGTGATCCTCGAACTCGATCGGATGCCGCCGATGCATGGCGATCCGGCCGATCGCCTCGTCGTCGCCACTGCGCGAGCTCACGATCTGCCGCTGGCGACGCATGACCGACGCATTCGCAAGTCGCGACTGGTCAGACTCTGGAAGCCAGTTTCGGCGGAATGACCGCGATCTGCTTGCCCCAAATCGCACGCATCGTCTATCCTCCGCGCTTCGGCCGGCCGCGGGGAATAGCATCGAAACCCGCTTCTGTTCGTGCCGGTCTGATGTTCAGGCCCTTAGCTCAGTTGGTTAGAGCGCTACCTTGACACGGTAGAGGTCAGCGGTTCGAGTCCGCTAGGGCCTACCATGATGTCGATCGACGCGCCGGCCACCGCCGGCGTTTTTTGTATGGGCCGAAAAGCACGCGAGAAGCAGATCCGTACCGCGCCCGGACCGGCCCCCGCCGCCGTTCCGGAAGCGTTGCCGCCAACGCCCTGGGCAACGCGCGACTGGACGATCGCCGCGCTGCTCATCGCGCTCACGTTCATCGTTTTCGGTCAGGTCGCGACGCACGCCTTCATCAATTTCGACGACGGCCAGTTCGTCTACGAAAATCAGCACGTTCTCAATCGCGACGTGTCGTGGGCGCTGACGTCCGCGCACATCGGCTGGTATCCGCTGACGTGGCTCTCGCACATGCTCGACGTCAGCATCTGGGGCCAGCGGGCCGGGATGCATCTCCTCACCAGCGTCTTCCTGCACGCGCTCAGCACGCTGCTGCTTTTCCTTGCGCTGCGTCAACTGACGCGCGCACCATGGCCGTCCGCGTTCATCGCGGCGCTCTTCGCCATCCATCCGATGCACGTGGAGTCGGTGGCGTGGGTCTCGGAGCGGAAGGACACGCTGTCGACCGTCTTCGCCATGCTCGCAATGTGGCTCTACGCCCGCGCGCCGCGCCGGATGCTCCGCGTCTCGATCGCGATGGCGCTTTCCTTGATGGCGAAGCAGATGTACATCACGCTGCCCTTCGTCTTTCTGCTGCTCGATGTCTGGCCGTTGAACCGTCTGCGCACATTCGATGATCTCCGGCCCCGCGCGGTCGCGAAGTGGCCGTTGTTCGGGCTCCCGATCGGCGGCGTGTCTCCCTCCTTGACCGGACCGCCCTCTCTGAACGCCCGCCAGCCCCCTTTCCGGCCCGCCTCCCCGACCCCCCACGCCCCCTAGCCGTCACACACGGCC
>ERZ1739050.15-NODE-15-length-19153-cov-7.587706_pt1 | contig 19153 bp, 19 predicted proteins | sample MGYA00581759_ERZ1739050 | MGnify/ENA primary metagenome ERZ1739050 (study PRJEB42929, sample SAMN08275525) | rhizosphere metagenome | isolation source: Rhizospheric soil replicate 2 | host: Colobanthus quitensis and Deschampsia antarctica | place: Antarctica: Devils... | reverse complement strand
GGCGTACGTCGGCGAGCAGGCCCTCCTCCGGCGCGGCGCCGTGGGAGGACGGGGGATCTGCGAAGGGTGGGACGTCGGAAGGAATGAGGATGCGGTGCTGGATCGCAGGGCCGCTCTCAACAGACTCGCCAACCTGCGTGACAACGACGTCGGACTGAGGAGCGACACGGAAGCGCAACTGCGCTTTGTGGGGGCCGGTGCGCTCGCTAGTACGGTCCCTTGAGAAACGGGGGTGCCAACGACGACGATCGACGCTTACGCCACAGCAAACGCGATCGGCGGCGCCGGCGTGATCATGCTCGACCTGGAGGGAGGAGAGCTGCCTGTGCTCCGCGGCGCCGAAGAGCAGTTGTCGCTCCATGCGCCGCACCTCGTGTTTGAAGTCCATCGTTCGTACATCGATTGGTCGGCGGGCCTGCAGAACTCGGAGATCGCGCGGTATGTCTCCTCCTTCGGCTATACGATCTTCGCCGTCCGCGACTTTCAATCGAACTACGACCTCGGCGGCCGGCCCATCGAGCTTGTGCCGATCGAAACGGTGTACCTGGACGGACCGCCGCACGGCTTCAATCTGCTGGCCGTGAAAGACACCGCGATCATCGACGACGAAATCTTCCGCATCACGCCCAACGTCAGTCCGAAACTGCTCCTGCATCGCGACCCGCGGCTCCACCATCCGGCCGGAGGCCTATGATCACCGTTCTCGGCGCTTCCGGTTTTGTCGGCTCCCATCTCGTCGAGTATCTGCAACGCTCCGGGATCGATTTCCAGACGCCGGCGCGTCACGAGCCGCTGGCGGCGCGCGACCTCGGTCACATCATCTATTGCATCGGCCTGACCGCTGATTTCCGCCAGCGTCCGTTCGACGCCGTCGACGCGCACGTTTCCAAGCTGCTCGACGTCGTCCGCGGCACCACGTTCGAATCGATCGTCTATCTCTCTTCGACGCGCCTCTACATCAACCGCAACGGCGTGGCGCGCGAGGACGACGCGCTGCGGTTCAATCCACTCGAATTCGAGGACATCTACAACCTCTCCAAAGCGACTGGCGAGTCGATCGTCCTCTCGCTCGGCGGGCGTGGCCGGGTGGCTCGGCTGTCGAACGTGTATGGGGCTCGCCAGTCTGCTACGTTTCTCGGCATGATCCTGGCGGAGGCAAAGACGACCGGCGCGATTTCCCTGCAGACGGCGCTCGAATCGCAGAAAGATTACGTGAGCGTCAGCGACACGGCCGCCCTGCTGGTGAAGATTGCATTGCACGGCCGGCAGCGGATTTACAACGTGGCCAGCGGCGAGAACCTGACGCATGCGGACGTCACCGCGGCCATCGCCCGGCTGACCGGCTGCAGCGTCTCCGCGGTTCCGAACGCTCCCGCCGCGGTGTTTCCACGCATCGACATCGAACGCGTGCGGTCGGAATTCGGATTCAGACCGTTGCGGCTGCTGGATGATCTGCCGTCACTGATCGGGAGGAACGTCTGATCACCATCGACCGCAGAGCGGGCGTAGTTACCGTGAATGGAAGGGCGTACGCGATGGACACCGCCGAAGCCTTCGCGCTCGTTTCGGAAGCGTGGCTGGAGATGTCGATTCGCGTGAACTATCCGTATACCTTCACCTGGCTCGGGCGGCCGCTCATTCAGTACCCGGAGGACTTGCTGCGCTTGCAGGAGCTGATCTACCGCGTGCAGCCGGACGTGATCGTCGAGACCGGCGTCGCGCACGGGGGCTCGCTCATCTTCCTCGCCAGCCTGTGCAGGCTCATCGGACGCGGCAGAGTCATCGGCGTCGACATCGACATCCGGCCGCACAACCGCGCGGCCACTGAATCGCACCCGCTGAAGCCGTTCATCACGCTGGTGCAGGGAAGCTCGATCGATCCCGCGGTAGTGGCGTCGGTGAAGGCGATGATCGCCCCCGATGAAAACGCGCTGGTCGTGCTCGATTCGAATCACAGCAAAGCGCACGTGCGGCAGGAGCTCGAGGCATACGCGCCTCTGCTGAAAACCGGATCGTACGTCGTGGCGATGGACGGCCACGTCATGGAAGCCGCCGCCGGCAGTTCGCGCGGTGCGGCGGACTGGGCCACGAACAATCCGAATGCGGCCGTATCGGAGTTCGTCCGTGAGCATCCTGATTACGCCGCCGAAACTCCGCCATTCATTTTCAACGAGAGCGTGCTGACGGAAGGCATCACCGGCTGCCGCGGCGGGTTCGTCAAACGCATCCGATGACCGTAACGATCGCCGCCGTCATTCCAACCCGCAATCGTCCGAATCTGGCGATGAGCGCCGTCCGGTCGCTACTCGATCAGGATGTCCCGATCGATATTTTCGTCTCGGATAATTCGTCGTCGCCGGACTCCGCGCTGCGGGATCTCGAACATAGCGATGCTCGCGTCCACTACCTCCGTCCGCCGCGGGAGTTGCGAATGGCCGAGAACTGGGACTGGGCCGTTCGCCAGGCGATGGCGCGTTCCGACGCCACCCACGTCACCGTTCACTACGACCGCAAAATCTCGAAGCCCCGCCAACTGCACGCGCTGCAGTCCGCCGTTGAAGCGTGGCCGGATCTCGTCATCACGTTTCCCGTAGATTTCGTCTACGGCTACCCTCCGCCGCTGCGGCTTTGGCAGGTGCCATGGACGGGGAAGGGCTATCTGATCAAGACCTCGCGCGTGGCGGAACTGACCGCGGCCGGGCGAGCGAGCGACCTCGGACAGGCCTTTCCGATCCTCTCGAACTGCCTCGTCCCTCGGGACGTGCTGCGTGCCGTCATCGATCGCTTTGGCGATTTGTGCAACTCCACCAGTCCGGACACCTGTTTCACCTACCGCTTCTGCACGCTCTACAGTCGTTATCTTCACCTCGACCGGCCGCTCGGTATCCTCTATGCCTCGGACCGCAGCAACGGCCTCGGATACCTCCGATCCACGGGTGGTGATTTCGCCGATTTTCAGAAGGTTTGGGGTGACCGGGCCTGGCTCGACGCCGCACCGCTGCCGGGCGTCAATCTCGGATTCAACATGCTCTATCACGAGTACGAGCTGGTGCGGCGCGCTGCTCCGGGAGAGCTCCCGCCGATCGACCGCGCTGCCTGCCTGAACCAGCTCGCCGAGGGGCTGCGGTGGCTGGTAAACCCCGAGGAGAAGACCAGACTTCGCCGGCTTCTGGAAGAGCAGGGGTGGAGAGGGGAGACTCCGGAGTTCGTTCCGCCCACGCCTCAACACGCCGTCAGGGAGGCGATCGTCCGTTTCCTCGCGGATCATTTCGGCAGAGTCCCGGACACGATCACCGGCTTCGCCTTTCGAAACGACGAAGAAGCGCTGCGTTACGCGAGGAAATACCCCCGGCGCGTTCAGGAAAGCCACGAGCATCTCGACGTTCTCGATCCCGTGCCGGCTGGCGCCGCATGAAGATCGCCATCGTCATGCCGACGCGGAATCGACCGCGCTACGCGCTCGCCGCAATCGAGTCGTTGCTTAGCCAGACCGGCTGCGCTTTCGAAGTCATCGTCTCCGACAACTCCTCATCCGAAGCAGACGTTCGTACCGTCGCCGAATTCTGCCGCGCAGCGAACGATCCGCGCCTCATCTACATCAGACCGCCCGAAGAGCTGGACATGGCGGCGCACTGGGACTGGGCGCTGGAGCAGGCGCTGGTGTGCAGCGACGCTACGCACTTCACGATTCACTACGATCGGAAGATCTGGAAACCGAAGAGCCTCCGGTTGTTGGCGGCCACCGGTGAACGGTATCCGGAGAGGATCGTCACGTACGCGGCCGACACGGCCTTTCCGGCGCCGCCGTTCTTCGTAGCCGGACAATTTCCGGTGAGCGGCAAGCTCTACGAGATCCGCAGTGCGCAGGTCGTACGACTGAGCTCACGAGCCATGATCCGCGAGATGACCTACGCCTTCCCGCTGCTCTCCAACTGCATCACGCCGCGAGCCGTCATCGAGCGCGTGCGCGACCGGTTCGGAAGCATCTGCCGGTCGGCGACGCCCGACGCCGCCTTCACTTACCGCTTCTGTGCGATCGAGGAGCGATTCCTTCATCTCGATCACTCGCTGGTGATGATGTACGGCTTCGAGCATAGCAACGCGCTCGGTTACTTTCGTGTTGACGCTGGCGGCTCGTTCGGCGATTTCATGAAGTTGTGGGGCAGCCGCCCGTGGCTCGACGCCGCTCCCATCCCGGGCCTCGGCCTCGGGCACAACGTTCTGTTTCACGAGTACGGACTCGTGCAGCGCATCGTCGGCGACGGACTCTTCCCCCCGATCGATCGCAACGCATATCTGCGCGAGCTCGCCTCCGGTTTGGCCTTCATCCCCGACCCTTCGGTCAAGGCGGAGATGCGCCGCGTGATCGAAGAGCACGGGTGGCGTGGCGAGGAGCCCTCTGCGTATGTTCCGCGGCCACGTCCGCTGTATCGTCGGCTCCTCGGCAAGGCTGCGCGCCTGGTCGGACTGAGTCCGCGTCCGCGGCAGGCGGTGGCGCTTCTGCTCGCTGATCGGTTCGGAATCTGTCCGCCTGATCTCGATGGCTACGTCTTTCCGACCGAGGAGATGACGATGCGCTACCTGCTCCAATGCCCGCGGCGGTTGCGGCACAACGAGCTGCTCGATCCGATGCAACCAACCGAGGTGCCGTTCGCGCCATGAAAATCCTGCATGTCGTCTCGACGCCCAACGGCGCGCCGTGGATGATCGCGCTCGCGCGCGAGCAGAAGAAACTCGGGCATGACGTCGCCGTGGTCATCCCGTCGCTCGACGGCAACATCGCGCCGGAGGTTCGCAGCGCGGAGATCGCGTTGTATGCAGCGCCGGTCGACGGCATCCTCTACGCGCCTTCGCACGTCGCGCGACTGCGCTCGCTCATTCGGATCGTGCGGTTGCTGCGGGAGCTCCGGCCCGACGTCGTTCACAGCCATATCTTTGCCTCGGTCATCGCCTCGCGCATGGCCTCGTGGATCGCGGACGTGCCGATTCATCTCGCGGGCAACGTCCATCCGATTTCGCTCGAATCGACTGTGATGCGCGCGATTGAAGTCGGGACAGCCTTCTGTGACACGAAGACGATCGCGTCGTCGACATACACGCGCACGCTGTACATCGAGCACAGCGTTCCCGCGGATCAGGTCGAGCTAATTTTTTACGCGGTCGATCAGAGCGGACACGATCCCGCGCTCGTCGACGCCACGGCCGTGCGCCGCAATCTCGGCATCGCGGACGAGACGCCGGTGGTCGGCAAGATCGCGTACTTTTATCCGCCGTCAAAAAAAAACGGTACCTTGCCGCGGTTTCTCCATGGCCGCGGCATCAAAGGTCACGACGTCTTTCTGCGCGCGATGCCGCACGTGCTCGCGTCCGTACCTGACGCGAAGTTCGTCGTGGTCGGCCGCGGATGGGGGGCGGACGGTCCCGCCTACGAACAAACATTGCGCGATCTCGCCACCACCCTCGGCATCGATCACGCAGTCCTCTTCGCCGGCGAAACGAACGACGTTCCTGCCATGCTGGCCGCGTTCGACGTCTCCGTTCACTGCTCGCTGAGCGACAACCTGGCCGGTACCGTCGAGTCGCTGCTGATGGAGCGGCCGATGGTTGTTTCCGACATCCCTGGATTTGCCGACACCATCATTCATGAGGAGACCGGTTTGCTCGTGCCGATTGACGATCCGCCCGCGCTGGCCGCCGCAATCATCCGCCTGCTTCGCGACCGCGAGCTCGCCCGCCGCCTCGGACAAAACGGCCGCACGCGGATGTTGAGCCGATTCACGCTCGCGCGAACGGTCGCCGATGTCGAAGCGCTTTTGTCGCGGCTTCCCGATCGCGCGTCCGGTCACTACCGGCTGACTACGACGATCGCCCGCTCGCTCGCCGCTCCGTTTCGCCTGCTGCCCGTCGCGTTCCGCGCGTGGCGCGCCGTCCGCTCCGCGCGTTCATGAGCGCACGCGCGCGGGAACACCGAAGGCCGTCACATCATCCGGAACGTCGCGAACAACCACCGCGCCCGCTCCGATGACGCTGCGCGCGCCAACCGTCATTTCCGACACGATCGTCGCGCCGGCGGCGATGAGCGTCCCCTCGCCGATGCGAACAGTTGCGCCGATCGTGGCGCCGAGGGAGACGTGGGCAAAAACGCCGATGACGGAGTCGTGATCGACCGAGGACTTCGTATTCAGAATCACGCAGCGTCCGATCACCGCTCGCGGCTGCACGATGACTCCAGCCGAAATCATCGAACCGTCGCCGATGACTGCCGAGGCGGCGATCGAGGTGAACGGATGAATCGCCGTCGCCAATCTCTCGCCCGCGAGCTTCTCGACAAGCCCGCGCCGCAGCCGGTTGTCGCCGATGGCGACAATGATCGCGTCGTGTGGAATCCTGCCCAGATCGTCGATCGTGCCGAGGACGTCCTTTCCGGGCGTGTCGTCGACGAAACCGATTGCGGGCGTACCGGCATGTTCGAGGATGTCCGCCACGATCGCCCCCTGCGACCCTGCGCCTACGATCACGATGCGATCTGTCATGCCGCGCGAGTGTATCTCCGGGTAACGAAAAACCGGCCCTGCTAAGCTGCGCCGCCCATGCTTCGCGTTGCGCAGATCGCCTCGGTTGGCAATCACTCGCCGTGGTTCGCCGACATCTGCGGTGAGATGGCACGTCGCGGCTATGACGTATTCGCCATCATCGACTCCGGCAGTGGCACGCTCGGTGCGCGCCTCACGTCGCTCGGAATCCGTCACTACAAAGTGCCGATGCATTTCGCCGAAACGCTCGATCGCGCGCGGCTGCCGTTCTACCTTTTTCGTCTGCCAATCTCCGCGCTGAAGGTTGCGCGCATCCTTCGCCGCGAGAAGGCCGATCTCGCGCAGTCGCACATTTTCATAGCCAACCTCGTCACGCGCATAGCCCGGCTGTTCACCCGCGCGCGCAACATCAGCAGCGCCGCCGGACCGCGTCATCTCGAAGCACCGCTGACGCGGTTTGTGGAGCGACTCACGTGGCAGCTCGACTCCGCGATCGTGGCCGGATGCGATTACACCGCGGCGCTCTATCGCGAGGCCGGCGCGCCGGCGGGCCGTGTCGAGCGCATCTACTACGGTCCTCCCGCCGAACGCTTCGACCCGTCAAAAGTCGACGAGATGTCCTTCCGACGCGACCTCGGCATCGCCCCCGACGTTCCGCTCGTCGGTTTGGTCGCGCACTTTTATCCGCCGATGCGCGGCCCGCAGGCGCCTCCGGTGACACGTGGTGTCGATCTGAAAGGTCACGATCATTTCCTCGCCGCGGCGCGCATCGTCGCGAAACGATTCCCCGAGGCGCGGTTCGTTCTCGTCGGAAGCGGCTCGAACGCACAAGGTGAGGCGTATCGCCAGTCACTCATCGACGCGTGCCGCGCGGACGGATTCGACTCGCGCGTCTTCTTGCCCGGCCATCGGAACGATATCGCCGAGGTGCTGGCGTCATTCGATGTGGCGGTGCAGTGTCCGCTGACCGAAACACTCGGCGGAACGATCGAGGCGCTGCTGATGGAGCGCCCCACTGTGGCCACGCGCGTCGGCGGCATGCCGGAGTCAGTGCGGCACGAGGAGACCGGTCCGCTCGTACCGCCGGCGGATCCGGCCGCGCTGGCGGCGGCCGTCGAGCGCCTGCTGGCGAATCGGGAGGAAGCCGCGCGCTTTGGCCGCGCCGGACGCGCGCTCATGCTGGAGCGCTTCACCCTGGCGCGCACGGGTGATGATCTGGCCGCTTTATATGAGCTCGTGGGCCGTGTATCGTGAGCGTCCGTGTTTCGTCGTCCAATCTCACTTTCCGCCACCGACATTGGTGAGGATGAGCACCTTCTGGTTCAGGAAGTCCTGCGCTCCGGGCGGCTCTCCAACGGGCCGATGCTCGACCGCTTTGAGCGGGCGTTCGCGGAGCGCTTCGGCGCCCGCCACGCCATCGGCGTCTCCAGCGGCACGGCCGCGTTGCACCTTTCGATTCTCGCGGCAGGAGTACACGACGGCGACATGGTCATCACCACGCCGTTCTCCTTCATCGCCACCGCCAATCCGATCCTCTACGAACGCGCCATTCCGGTGTTCGTCGACGTCGATCCGCAGACTCTGAACATCGATCCCGCAACTGCCATCGATGCCATCGAAACGCTGACCTCCCGCCGCGCGGGGTGGGAACGCCTGCTGCCGCCGCGCGGCGCGACGCCCACCGGAACGCTGCGAGCCATCATCCCGGTCGACGTCTTCGGCCGCATGGCCGAGATGCGGGACATCGTCGCTGCGGCTCGAGCCGCCGGCGTGGCCGTGATCGAGGATGCCTGCGAGGCTGTCGGCGCATCGCTCGACGGAATCCCGGCCGGACGCTGGGGCGATGCCGGAACCTCTGCTTTCTATCCGAACAAGCAGATGACTACCGGAGAGGGGGGCATGGTGCTGACGGACAACGACGTCTGGGCGCAGGTGATCCGCAGCCTGCGCTCGCAGGGACGGAGCGACGACCGCTCCTGGCTGCGCCACCAGCGTATCGGCTACAACTATCGGCTCGATGAATTGAGCGCCGCGGTCGGTCTGGCCCAATTCCGCCGCCTCGATGAGCTTCTGCAGAAGCGCGACGCCGTGGCCGCCATGTACGCCGAGCGGCTGCGCGGAATCGACGGCATCACGCCGCTCGCTCCCCCGCGTCCCGGCATGAACCTGAGCTGGTTCGTCTACCCGATCCGCGTCGAAAACGGCCTCGATCGCGACAGCCTGGCCGCGAATCTGGCCAGCCGCGGAGTCACCACGCGGCCCTACTTCTGGCCCATCCACCTCCAACCGCCGTACCGCGAGCGCTTCGGCTTCGACCGCGGCGACTATCCGCATTCCGAGGCCGCAGGCGACTCGCTCCTCGCCCTCCCCTTCCACGGAAGCCTGACCGAAGACGAGGTCGACTATGTCTGCGCGTCGATCGCCGATGCAGTCGCAGAGCGCGCGGCCAGCAACTACAAGTAGAGCAACTTTTCAGGGTCGCGGTCGACCCACCGCGCTCTCCCTTCTCGATGGCGATCGTTCCTGCCTCCAGAAAAACCAGAAGAGAACGGCGAAGAGCAGCCCGAGGACGATCTCCGACTTGTGTTCGCGCCAGAATTCGTACACGGAACCTCTCTCACTGTGTGCTCTGAACTCACGATTCCCGATCAGGTGATGGCGCGAGTGTCCCCGCTTGTTGGAGCGGCAGGTTGAACCTCGGCCACAGGCCGATCGCGAACAGAACTCATGCCTCCCATCGCAATTGGTGGGCCTCAAGAATCCCGCGGAAATCCTGCGCGAGGGGTGTTTTAGTCGGGTTATTGGCGGTTGGATGCGGTTGGGCGGATCTTGTCCCAGAAAACCGAAAACCCACTGTTTTCAGTGGGTTGCGTTTGATTTTCATTGGTTGCGGGGGCGGGATTTGAACCCGCGACCTTTGGGTTATGAGCCCAACGAGCTACCAGACTGCTCCACCCCGCGACACTTGGTGAGGACGCTGCGACGGCTGGATGGCTCCGGCCGCGGCGAGGGGCGCGATTATCGGGTCGCGGCTCGCCAGCGTCAAGGGCCTTCGTAACCCACCCTCCCCGATTGCCATTCCCTGGGAAGAGGTTGGCACGGATATCGTTTGTCGCCACGTCGGATGAAACGATTTCTCCTGATTTTTCTTCTTGCCTCGGCTTCTGATGCCTCGACGCTGCCCGGCTTTCACGTGCAGTTGGTCCAGGGTTCGCCCGGTTTCGTCACGTCGCTCGCCGTCGACTCGCAGGGGACGCTCTACTTCTCGGTGAAGGGCGGCGATATCATCCGCTCCGGCGCGGTGCCGGCCATCGTCGCGCACGTACCGACCGTGGGCGACGGCAACTCCGGGTTGATCGGGCTGGCGTTGCGCGACGATCGCACGGCCATCGTGCACTACACCACGCCGAGGCAGACGTATGACGTCGTGGCGGCAGTGGATTTGGGGACGGGCGCGATCACGGAGATCCATCGCTTCGCGACGGACAGGGATTTCCCCGAGCGTGGCGCGTCGACGGAGCATCACGGCGGCAACCTCACCATCGCGCCGGACGGCTCCATCTTCCTGGCCATCGGCGACTACGGCGTCGGCATCATCGCGTCGGAGCTCGATTGGAATGGCGGCAAAGTGTGGCGCATCCTTCCCGATGGGACGGCCGTGCAGTTCGCGCACGGTTTCCGGAATCCGTTCGATCTGGCGTGGGACGCGGCGACGCAGCGCATCGTCCTCACGGACAACGGCGATACGGTCGATGACGAGATCGATGTCGTGACGCTGGGCGACGATTGCGGTTGGCCGTACAGCGCCGGACGCCAGCCGGACGTGCCGGGCACGCGCGCGCCGGTGTATGTCTTTCCGACCGTCGTTGCGCCGACGGGGCTGGCGCCGCTGAGCGGGCGCAATCCGATCCTTCATCGCGGCTACGTGCTGGCGAGCTATGTCTCCAAAGCGCTCTACTACGTGCCGGACGTCTACGCGCAGCCGGTGCCCGATCCGGTGGCCGTGATTCGCGGCGAAACCGATGCGATCATCGACGTCGTCGAGGCGCCGAACGGCGAGATCTACTTCGCAACCGGCTTTGGCATCTACAAGCTGATCGTTCCGATTCGCGGAGATTGCAATGGCGATGGCAGCGTCAACTCTGCCGACCTTGCCGCGCTCGGCAAGGTGCTCGCGGATGGACCGCGGCCGATGACGGCGGCGCAGAACAGTTCGGTTGCCGCGAGTTGGGGCTGCGACGCGAACGGTGACGGCATGATTGACGGGCGCGACCTTTTGGTAGTGTCAGCTCTTGTTCGGGGACGCGCTGTCCGGCGGTGAGCAGGTCAATAATCGATCAGTAGAATTCGCGGCATCATCGCTGCAATAGCTTCTACCGATTTTTAAAGGGAGGAATCATGCAACGAACTCGAATCGCGCGGCCGGCTATCGCCCTCGCCGCCGTGCTCATGCTCAGCGTCGGGATCGCCGATGCGCAGACCAGGATCAAACCGGGATTCAATCTCTTCTCGGCGCAGGACGACGTCAACGTCGGCCAGCAGTCGGCGGTGGCGGCGGAGCAGCAGCTCCCGATGCTCAACGATGCGCAGACGAACGCGTATCTGAACCGCATCGGCCAGCGCCTCGCGGCGAACGCCGGCGGACCGCAGTTTCAGTACCACTTCCGCGTCGTTAACCAGTCGGATATCAATGCCTTCGCGCTGCCGGGCGGCTTTGTCTACGTCAATCGCGGCGTGATCGACACGGCCAGCAATGAAGGCGAGCTGGCGGGCGTCGTCGCGCACGAAATTTCGCACGTGGCGCTTCGCCACGGCACGCATCAGGCCTCGAAAGCCTACCTCGCGCAAGCCGGCATCAGCATTCTCGGCGGCATCCTCGGCGGGCATGTCGGCGCGGGCGCGGCGCAGATCATCAATACCGTCGGCGGCATCGGCCTCAACGCGATTTTTCTGAAGTACAGCCGTGATCTGGAGACGCAGGCCGACATCCGCGGCGCGCAGATCATGACCGCCTCGGGATACAACCCGAACGACATGGTGGCGTTCTTTCAGAAGCTGGAGAGGGTCGATACGTCGAGGAAGACCAACTGGATGTCGGACCATCCCGCGCCGCCGGATCGCATCGCGCGGATTCAGCAGGAAGCGCGGATGCTTCGCGTGAGCGGCACCGCGCCGGAGAATGTGGCGGAGCTGCAGGGCGTGCAGGACCGTATGCGCGGATATGGCTCGGCGCGGTCCTCGGGACAGATTGCGCGGCAATCGGCGGCACAGCCGTCGCGCGGACGGGCGACGAACAACGCGCCTATCGCCGTGAACGTGCCGGCTCCGTCGGCGTCGATGAAGACGTACGTGAATCCGGCGCGGCTTTACAGCGTCAGCGTTCCGTCGAACTGGCAGGCGTATCAGCAAGGCAACACGGGAGTGACGTTTGCGCCGCAGGGCGGAGTCGGCACGGTCAACGGACAGTCCGACATCCTCGTCGGCGCGATCATCAATCACTACGATCCCTTCGGAAATGGGCAGGGTAACGGCCTTCAGGGCAGCTCCAGCGGCGGTGGCTACTACGGGAACGTCTCCGTGCAGGACGCGACGGATGATCTGATCGCCACCGTCCAGCGCAGCAGTCCGTATCTGCAGGTCATCAGCGGTTCGAAGAGGCAGATGAACGTGAACGGCGGCACGGCGTTGTCAGCCGCTCTGCGCGGACGCGATCCGAACACCGGTCTCGATCAGCGGATCACGGTCGTGGCGCGGCAGCTTTCCGACGAGCACCTGCTCTACATGCTGTTCATCACGCCCGAGAGCGATGCCAACCGCTATGCGAACGTGCTGAATACGATGGTGAGCTCCCTGCGGCTCAGCAACGCGGCGCATTGATTGCGACGCCGAATTTTTCCATTACGATTCGGCTTCAACACGCCGGAGGAAACGAACCTATGTACGACGAACAGATCGCTGGTCCGATGCGCGCGGAATTGACGCACCTCGGATTCGAAGAAGCGCGCACGCCACAGCAGGTGGACGCGGTGCTGCAGGAAAAGAAGGGAACCGTGCTGGTGGTGGTCAATTCGGTCTGCGGATGTGCGGCCGGTGTAGCCCGTCCCGCCATCGCCCTCTCGCTCGAGAGCGACGTCAAGCCTGACCGCATGATCACCGTCTTCGCCGGCAACGATCGTGAAGCGACGCAGCGCGCGCGCGAGTATTTTGTCGGCTATCGCCCGTCGTCCCCCGCGGTCGGACTCTTCCGCGACGGCGAGCTGGTGAAGATGATCGAGCGTCACCAGATCGAAGGCCGCGCCGCATACGACATCGCCTCCGAGCTGACCGCCGCGTACCATCAGTTCTGCGCGAAGGAAGCCGCCGTTCATTAGCCGCTCAATCAACCACGGACACAGAGGGCACAGAGAAATCTCTGTGTCCTCAGTGCTCTGTGGTGAAACGGCTTTAACGGAGCCGCGCAATTCAGAAAAGCCGCCTTAACGCCTCCGCATCACCACGATCGTCTTGTCGTCGGTCGCTTTCGCGCCGCGCTCGAAGGTTGTGACGGCGTCGAGGACGCGCGACGGGATCTCATTCGTCGCGGCGGCGTTTTGCGACAGGAACAGCTCGCGCAGCCGCTGGTTGCCGAATTCGACTTCGTCCGGATCGGCGGCTTCGTTGAGGCCGTCGGTGTAGAGGAAGAGCGTCGATCGCGGCGGCAGCTCGATCGTTCCTTCGGTGTACGACGATTCGGGCAGCAGTCCGATCGGCCGGCCGGTCGATCCGATCTCCGTGAGCACGTTGCCGGCGATGATGTACGGCGGATTGTGGCCGGCGTTCACGTAACGCAGCACGCCCGTCGACGGCGTGTAACGTGCGAAGAAGAACGTCGCGTACTTGCGGCCGGTGGCGCTGCGAAAAATCAGCGCATTGAGGCGCGCTACGAGCCGCGCGAGATCATCCTCGATCGGAGCGGCGACGCGTAACGCTGCCTGCACGCTCGACATGATCAACGCGGCGGAAACGCCCTTGCCGGAGACGTCGCCGATGGCCAGTCCGAGGTCGCCGTCGGGAAGCTCGATGAAATCGAAGTAATCGCCGCCGACCTCGTAGCAGGGAAGGCTCAGCGCGCCCAGCTCGACGCCGCGCACATCGACCGGCGCGGACGGCAGCAGGCGGCTTTGAATTTCGCGGCCGAGGGCCAGCTCCTGCTCCATGCGCTGCTTTTCGAGCAGCTCCATGTGCAGCGTGGCGTTCTCCATGGCGATGGCCATGTGGTCGGAAATGCCGCTGAGAAATTCGAGGTCGCGCGGGCCGAAGGCGCCATTGGTCTTATTGAGAAGCTGGAGCACGCCGACGACGCGCTGACCGCGATTCCTGATCGGCACGCACAACATCGAACGCGTGCGATAGCCGGTTTTTTGATCGAGCGAACGATCGAAACGCGGATCTTCGTACGCGTCGCGCAGGATGAGCGGCTCGCCGGTCGCGGCCACGCTTCCGGCCAGACCTTTTCCGATCGGCAGGCGAATCTGGCTCGACAACTCGCCGGCGATCTTCGTCCAGATCTCCTGCTTCGCCTCATCGACGAAGTAGAGCGTTCCGCGTTCGACGTGCAACTCGTTGCGCGCGACGGTCAGAATCGAGGCGAAGAGCGTATCCGGCTCGATCGACGAATTGATCAGCTTCGATGCTTCGACGAGCGTACGCAACCGCTCCATCTCGTCGCGATCGGCGAGCGTGGAGACGATACGTCCGACCAGGATGCGATCGCGATCGCTGAACTGCAGTCCGCTCTGAAACGCGCTGTCCGCGCGTTCGCTGCGAAGAACGGTGCAGTCGACCTCGATCTCCTCGCCGTCCCACGCGAAGCGGAGCGTGTGCGGACCGACCATCAGCGGCTCATCGTGTTCGACGCGTGTGCCGAGGATGCCGATGTCGACGATGCGAACCTCGCGATCGGCGACATGACCGGCAATCGGCGACGGTAACGACAGCCGTTCGGCGCGGCGGCGATCCTGATCGAGCATTGGGCGGATATTATGCGCGGCTTCGCCGGCGCTCTCCGGTTCGCGGTAATGTGGCGAGAAAGTTCGCGCTCACCGACAAGGAACTACTGGGCAGGCAGCGCACTTCGAACATCAGGTCAGAAATCCGAAGTGTCGTCGGAGCGCCTGACCGCTCATCACCCCAATGAATCCAATATCTCCTCCACGGTCGATCTCCGGCAGGTGTACATCGGCGTGTCGCGCTGCGTGAACTTCGACGACTCCGTTTCGCGCAATTCCTGCACGAGGTCGAGGAACTCGGCGGCGGAGTCGGCTTCGAAGGCGACCACGAAATCCTGATCGTCGAGGCCGAAGGAGTACGTCGTGTTGATCTTCACGCGCGGGTACTTGTGGCCGATGGCGATGTGCTCGTTCATGATTCGCTGGCGTTCGCTCTGCGGGAGCAGGTACCAGTCGCGCGTCTTCACGAACGGGTAGACGAAGAGGAACGGCTTCTTGCCGGGGACGATGCGCAGGCGCCGGCCTTCCTGCCCGTCGTGTACGTGCTCGTCGACGTACTGCGAGTGCTTCGTCATCGAAAAATACGAGACAGGAATGTCGAGGTAGCGCCCGAGGATCGACTTGTTGATGTCGGCGGCCATCTGCTGGAAGGGATCGATGTCGTAGCCGATGCGCCAGAACATGAAATCGGTGTTCGGCTTGATGCCGACGGTCGAATACGGCAGCACCATCATCGGACCGGTGTGACGGCGGATGATCTCCGCGAATTCGCGTTTCGCCTCCGCTTTGACTTCCCCACTCTCGCGCCGCCAGGAACGATCGGTCTTGAAGAACATGAAGTTGACGAACTGGCGGGCGGGTGCCGCGGCGGCTTCGGGCGCGGGCTGAGTCTGCGGCTCGGTGATGGTGGTCATGCGCCGGATTCTAGCGCTGTTGCGGAAAGAATCCGATCCTCACCGCGACGCTGTTCGCGCCGTATTGCACGTCCACAACGGATTCATCCGCATCACTTCGCGGCCGTTTTCGGCGCCGCCGGCACGGTCGCGTATTCGAGCGCGATGGCCGGCGTGCCCACTTCTTTTCCGTCAGCCTCGGCGTGGGGGTAGATGAAGTAGTTGAGTGGCTCGGCGGTGGGCGGTGTCAGGACGAGGTCGCGGCCCATCGTGAACTGGACGCGGTCCGGATCGAGATTGCCGAACAGGTAGGCGCGGCGCGCCGCGTCCGTACTCTTCGACGCCTCGGACGGATCGACCGGAATCCATCCCTTGCCGTTCACGTAGAACTCGGCCCAGCAGTGGTAGCCGGCGACCGTGCCGTGATCGGAGGCCATCGGAAAGCCGATCACGAAGCGCGCCGGAATCCCTTTCGCGCGCGCCATGGACATGAAGAGCGAATGAAAGTCGGTGCAGTTGCCGGCCTTGATGTCGCACGCGCGCTCGCTGTCGCCGTGGCCCCAGCCTGGAATGGTCTTGTCGTATTTCATCGTGGCGAGGAGGTAGTCGTAGATTGCATGCGCCTGATCGACCCTCGTCGTTTTTCCGGCGGTCACTTCGTTCGCCAGCTTCTTCACGCGCGGGGAGAGCGTTACGAGCTTGTCCGCTTTGAGCGCGCGTGCGATCTCCGCTTTCGACGCGTGCGTTTCCGCCAGCTTCGCGGTGGTCACCTCGGTACGCGTTCCGCGGAAGTGCACCTTCACCATGAAATCGCCGGTCGGCGGATTCCAGACTTTCGCATACGCGTAGCGATCGCCGAATGCGCCTTCCGAGGTCTGCATCCATTTGAGAGGCGAATCGATGCGGACGTCGCTCACGGTCTGGCCGCCGCGGCTCGCCGGCAGCGGAATCCACACCGTCATCTTCTTCAGGCCGGCCGGAACATCTTTGATTGTGGCGACGTAAGTTGCTTCGAATGTCTTGCTGTCCGAGGCGAAGAGAGGGAAGGCGGCGGAGGCGAGGAGGAGGAAAAGCAGCTTGCGCATCATGCGGTGCAGTTTATCCGACGCAAACATTTGCAAGCAGGCCCTTGACAATCGGAGTATTGGACTCCAATGTTTCGTTCCCACGCATCATCAGGAGCCAAGCCATCATCACCGTAGACCAGCTTCCCGACAGCCGCCGCGCCATCCTGCTCGCACTCAAGCGCCAGGGGCCCTCCACGATCGCGCAGCTCGCCTATCAGTTGCAGCTCACCGGCGAAGCGGTGCGGCAGCAACTTCTGCAGCTCCAGCGCGAAGGATGGATCGAGTCGCGCGTGGCGCGCGGCGACGAGCGCGGACGCACGGGCCGTCCGGCCACGCGCTACAACCTCACCGAGGCGGGCGACCATCTGTTCCCGAAGAGCTACGACCTGCTCAACGTCGCCGTCATCGACGCCGTCGCCGAGGAGCTCGGTCCTGATGCGGCAGTGCGGGTGCTGAAGCGAGTTTGCGACGATCGCGTCGCCGTCGAAGGAAAGACGTTGCAGGGCATGCCGCTGGAGAACAAAGTCGAGGCGCTCAAAAGCCTCTACGCGTCTGCCGATCCGTACATGACGAGCGAGAACGTCGACGACGGCTTCCTGCTCGTCGAGCGCAACTGCCCGTTCTTCAACACGGCCATGCGCCGCCCGGCGCTCTGCAGCGTTTCCGTCAACGCGCTCACGCGCCTCCTCGGCGTCCGCGTTGAACGCGACGAAACCTTCCAGGCCGGCGCGGGACGTTGCGTCTTCCACATCTACGCGAATGAGCCGATCGATGCGACGAAGTGGGAGTTCCAGCTCGAGAGCGAGCTGCCGCATCACCCGGCCGGCTAAAAGCGTGATAACGCCTCTAGTCCGAGCCTTCCGGCCGCACCTGCTGCTGGACGACTTTCTGCAGACTGCCCGCGGGCGAGTCGAACAGCGCGACGGCGCGAATCTGCACGGGCGAACGTCCGCTGAAGTTGTTCGGATCGTTGATGAATGCGGTTGTCATGAAGTCGGCGGATCCCACCGCGTGCGGCTGGATGACGATGTTGAATTGCCGGTTCTTCGCTTCGACGTTGATGCCTCCCCCGCCGAGGGTGTCGAGGTCGATGCGGCGGAGCGTGATCGGGACGTCCGCCTGATTCACGATGCGAAATTCGAAATGGGCTTCGATGCCCGAGGCGACTGTGGGAACGTTCGTCATATCCGTCCGGCCGATGATCGTGATCTCCGGCTGCGGAATGTGCGCGACATTCTGCGAGAGCTGGTTCGTGCTGGTGCAGGCCGCGGCGATGAGAAGAGTAGAAAAAATCGCTGTACGCATCACATCAATCTCCCATCGTGCCGACATTCTGGACTTCGACTTTCTGCAACTTCTTCCCGCCTGCTTCGAAATCGAGCGAGGCCCGCCCCGTCAGGGGACCGTTCGCAACGCGGGAAATTTGATAGATGTTGATGTCCGGCTCGGGGCCGGGCGAGGCGGAGCTCGTCGCGCACGCAGCAAGAATGAGTAACGCGGGCAATAGCAAAATGGTACGCATGATCGTTGTCTCCAAAAACAGGACGGGGAGCGTTTCCGCCCCCCGTCAGGTTGTCACATCGAATTGGTGAAGTTGTTTCACTTCACGTAATTCAGCATCTCTTTCGCCGTGGCGGCATCCTTGCCGGTCGGTTCAAGCTCCAGGTACTTTTGCAGGTTCGTCTTGGCGTCGGCGTTCTTCTGGGTTCTTACATAGATCATGCCGAGCTCGTAGTAGGCCTGCGCGAATTTGTCATTCGCGGCGATGGCGCCTTTGAGGAGCGGCTCCGCTTCGCCGTCTTTGCCGGTGTTGATGAGGCGCGCCGCTTCGTTGAACATCGCCGTGGCGTCGGCCGGCAGCTTCTTCCGATACTCGGCGGTCTTGATCTTGTCGCCCTTCTTGTCGTACGACTCCGCGAGGACACTGAACATGTCCTGATTGTCGGTGTCGATCTCCAGCGCCTTGTTGGCGCGGTCGATGGCCTTGTCGTAGTTTTTGCTGCGGAGGTAGAGCTTGGCGAGCGCTTCGTAGCCGGCGGTGAGATCGGGCTTCGCCGTGACCGCGTCTTCGAGCTTGGCGATGGCTTCGGGAACCTTGCCGTCGTTCGCCAGCGCCGCCGCTTCGTTGTACGCGAGCACGCCCGGATTCGCTTTCGCGGCGACTGGAGCAGCGCCCGCGACCGCGCCGCCAGCGGAACCGGGCGCCATGGTCACGTCCTTCGTGTTGACCTCGCCGAGAATCGGCTTCAAGGTGTACTCGACCGGCGCATAGCCCTCGGATTTGTACGTGAACTTGTAGGTCAGCGTCCCGTCGAGAATGAGGAAGCGATACACGCCGTCCTTGTCGGACTTGAACTCGTTGTGGACGGTGTGGCCTGAGACGGCGTCGATGGTGATGATGGCATTCGGGATCGGCTTGTGAGTTGCGGCGTCGGTGATTTTTCCCTGCATGCGGGCTTCACCGAGCGCGAACGCGTTGCCGGCCACAGCCATGATCACCAGCACGCCAAGGGCGAATGTTCTGCGCATTTGCATCTCCTGTCTGGTTGTTTGTTCGTCGGAAGTTAACGCCTCGTCTCTGAGAGCAATTCCGGTGTTAGTCGTTGCGGAGGTAGGTCTGATGTTTTAGTCGTCGCTCGAAGTCCTGGAGCAGGCGCATCCACTCGTAGCGG
>ERZ1739050.14-NODE-14-length-19455-cov-7.893299_pt1 | contig 19455 bp, 13 predicted proteins | sample MGYA00581759_ERZ1739050 | MGnify/ENA primary metagenome ERZ1739050 (study PRJEB42929, sample SAMN08275525) | rhizosphere metagenome | isolation source: Rhizospheric soil replicate 2 | host: Colobanthus quitensis and Deschampsia antarctica | place: Antarctica: Devils... | reverse complement strand
CGGGGGCCGGCGGCGCGCTGTCGTCCGTCGCCGCCAACAACCCCGTGACCATCCTCAACTTCTTCAACGACGCCAGGACCCGATTCCAGGAAATTGATTCCGTCTCCGGCTCGCTGGCCGGCGAGAACGGGTTCGGTCTTGGACCGCGCTTTAATTCCAGAAGCTGCGCCGCTTGTCACGCGCAGCCGGCCGTGGGCGGCACAGCGCCGGCGGTGAATCCGCAGGTGGGTGACGCCACCGCTCATGGCGCGCAGAACACGATCCCGTCGTTCATCACCAGCAGCGGTCCGGTGCGCGAGGCGCGCTTCCCGTTCTTCTTCACCAACGGAAGCCCCGATCCGAACCGGCCGAACGGCGGCGTGGAAGACCTCTACACGATTGCCGGACGCGTCGACGCTCCCGCTTCGTGCAACACCAACGTGATCGTGCAGCCGTCCTTCACGCTTGCGGTGAATACGGGAAACGTCATCTTCCGCATCCCGACGCCGACCTTCGGTACCGGTCTGATGGAGAACATCGACGACTCGACGCTGCTGACGAACTTCACTAACCAGCAGAACAACAACGTCGGCGTTACCGGCACGTTCAATCACAACGGCAACGACGGAACGATCAGCCGCTTCGGTTGGAAGGCGCAGAACAAGTCGCTCGAGATCTTCGCGGGCGAGGCTTACAACGTGGAGCAGGGCGTTTCCAACGAGCTGTTCACGCAGGAGCGGCCGCTGCCGGGCGAGGACATGACCACCGGCCTCCCGTCGGTTTGCCGCGTCAACCCCACGCCCGAGGATCACACCAACTTCAATACGACCTCGATCGGCACGCTGAGCGACACCGTGCAGTTTGCGATGTTCATGCGTCTGCTGGCCCCTCCCACGCCGTCGACGACGGTACCGGGCGGCGCGACGTCGATCGCGAACGGACGCAGTCTGTTCATCTCGGTCGGCTGCGCGGTCTGCCACACGGCCTCGCTAACGACCACGGCGTCGGCATTCACGCCGAGCCTCGGCAGTGCGACGGCGAACCTCTTCAGCGACATCGAGATCCATCACATGGGCAACGGGTTGAACGACAACGTCGGGCAGGGTGGCGCCGGCGGTGATCAGTTCCGCACCGCGCCTCTCTGGGGCCTCGGGCAGCGGATTTTCTTCATGCACGATGGCCGCACCAAAGACCTGCTCCAGGCGATCGAAGAACACGACAGCTCCGGGTCGGAAGCGATCACGGTCGAAAGCAACTTCGACTTTCTGAGCTCATCGCAGAAGCAGGACGTTCTGAATTTCCTCCGAAGTCTCTGACGCAGTCCGCATGGCGGGCCGCTGACGAAACACCGTCAGCGGCCCGATTTCGAAGGGAGAAACGATGCTTCATCGTACGGCTCTGCCGCTTGTCTTTCTGTGCATCCTGCCGATCGCGCGCGCGCAGGACATCGGGTCGCCGGCCGCGGCAACCAGCACGGTGCCGCCTCGCAAATTACCGACTGACGTCATCCTCCTTAAAGGCGCCGTTTCGAGCGCGAGTGACAGCTCGACTCCGTTACCCGAGGGGGGAACGGTGAAGAAGGATGTCTACGGCAACGACTACTTCGGCCTCTCCTACGCGCTGCCGCCGGGCTGGTTCGAGAAATACAAAGGTCCGCCGCCGTCCGATAGCGGCGCATACGTGCTGACGCTGCTCCGGCCGGGTCCTGCAGACAAACATTCCAGCCGGGGAACGCTGCTGATCACGGCGCAGGACATGTTTTTTAATCCGCTGCCCGGCCAGACAGCGAAGGAAACCATCGAGCACACGAAAGAAACGCTGCAGGCGGACTACAAAGTCGAGCACGCGCCGTCGCAGGTGAGGGTCGCGAATCACGCGTTCACGCGCTTCGACTTCATGTCGCCTGTCGCCGGCCTGCATTGGTATGTGATGGCGACCGAGGTGCGTTGCCATACGATCCGATTCGTCTTCACCAGCCCGGATCCGGAGTTGCTCGATACGCTCATCAAGGATCTCGAGGCGATGAAACTGTCTGATGCTAATGCGCCGGTTTGTATCGCCGACTATGCGGAAGGGGCCAACGTCACTTACAAGATCGATCCCGTACCGACCGAGCAGAAATTCAACGCCATCACGGTGCGACTCATCATCGATAAGGCGGGCAAGGTCCGGCACGTCCACGTGATCAGCGCCTTCCCCGCGCAGGCGAAGGCGATCACCGATGCGCTCATGACCTGGCGTTTCAAGCCGTATCTTCGCGACGGCCAGCCGGTCGAGGTGGAGACGGGAATCCTCTTCGGCGCTGCAAAGCGGACGAAACCTGCGATGGCGTCGACCTCAGCCAACGCGACACGATCGGGCGATTGAAGCGCATGTGGAGGCGGTTCGCGTGAACTGGCAGCGAATGTGCTGAGGCTGCTTGGCAGAAAGAGGAGGCATTCAATATGAACAGTTTTATCTGGTTTCTGATCATCGGCGCGATCGCGGGTTGGCTGGCCGGCCTGGTGATGAAAGGCCGCGGATTCGGTCTGCTCGGCGACATCATCGTCGGCATCATCGGCGCGTTTCTCGGCGGCTGGTTGTTCGGAAAACTCGGAGTCTCCTTCGGCGGAGGTCTGGCCGGCAGTCTGATTGTGGCCTTCCTGGGGGCAGTGATCCTGCTGTTCCTGGTGCGGCTCATTAAGCGCTCGTAGCGCATGTGGCACAGACACTCTTGTCTGTGCTGGTGACATCGCGCTGGTTTGACAGTTACGCGCGAGCCTGCCAGCAGCACAGACAAGAGTGTCTGTGCCACACGATGCATCCGCTCTCCGCGGACCGGCGTATCGCTTGATACATGACGACCAATCGAAACGCCTCCTCTCGGTTCAGCCAGCGAATGCTTGGTGGTGAAAAGCCCAGCACGTCGTGTACTCTGCGGCGCTCATGTCCGTTCCCGTACTCACGATTCCCGGCCTCTGGAACTCCGGCCCGCAGCATTGGCAGACGTATTGGGAAGTGCGGCATCCATCCTTCCAGCGCGTGCAGCAGCGCGATTTTGAACTTCCCGATCGCTCCGAATGGGTCGCGAATCTGGAGATGGCGGCCACCGACTCCGCCACGCCTCCCGTGCTCGCGGCGCACAGCCTCGGATGCTCGCTCGTCGCGCAATGGGCTGAGGACTGCGGCGGACAGGGAGTGCTCGGCGCGTTTCTCGTCGCGCCGAGCGACGTTGAACATCCCGACTATCCGATCGAGGGACGCAGCTTCTCGTACATGCCGCTATCCCGTCTGCCGTTTCCCAGCATCGTCGTCGCCAGCACGAACGATGTGTTCGTGAGCATCGAACGCGCCCGCCAATTCGCCGACGCGTGGGGTAGCCGTCTGGTGTTCATCGGCGACGCCGGTCACATCAACGGCGCCTCGGGTCACGGACCGTGGCCGGAAGGCGAGAAGCTGCTGCTCGATTTCTGCGCGACGCTCTGAGCGCCGCGCGTCGTCAGCATACGGACGCGTCAGGTTAGCGTTTCCAAGGCGTCCGCGCGCGCGACAAAATGCTCGCGGTCATGCGAAATTCGCGCGGGAATGTGGTGGCCGCCTCCGCGGCCACGAATCACGCGACGCCTCCCAACCCCGCGCCGAGCGCGGGGTTGCATTGTTCAGCGCGCCTTCGCGCGCGACCGAAGGCCCCTCCACGGTGACCCGTTCACGGCGCCGCGAAGCGCGTATCCGCGACGAAGTCGCGATCCGTCAGCGATCGCAGAAACTCCGCGAGGTCCGCGCGGTCGCTCGCGTCGAGCGACAGCTTGCGCGCGACGACGTAGCGCTCGATCACATCGTCTAATGTGGCGATGCTGCCGTCGTGCATGTACGGCGCCGTCAGCTCGGCATTCCGCAGCGTCGGGACGCGGAACGCGCCGTCGGTGACGCCGTTGCGCACGAGAACCGGCTTCGTCTTCGAATGTCCGGCGTAGCGCGACTCGCCGCTGAAGTTGAATCCCTGATGGCACTCCGAACAGCCTGCGCGCTTGCTGAAAAAGAGCCGCATGCCGCGCCAAGCCGCGGGTGAAAGAGCGTTCGAATCGTCGCCGTAGACGAGGTGGTCGTACGGAGAGTGTCCCGAGATGAGCGCGCGCTCGAATGCCGCCAGGGCGCGCGCGATGTTGCGGATCGATACCGGCCGACGCTCGCCGGGAAACGCGGCACGGAACAGCGCATCGTCGCTGCGAAATCGCGCCACGATCTCCCGCTCATGTCCCGCCACACCCAGCTCGATCGGATGCGTATTGAACATCGGCACGAGCGCCTGCTGCGCAAGCGAGCGAACCTTTGTGCTGTCCCACGTGTAGCTTGCGTTGTAGCCGGCGTTCGTCAGCGTCATCGCGTTGCGCGTGTGATGCTGACCTGTCGATCCGACCGCGACCGTTTTCCCGTCGCTGAAGGCGTGGCTCTGCTGATGACAGTCGCCGCACGACTGCGTGCCGTTCGTGGAGAGTCGCCGGTCATAGAAAAGCCGCCGTCCGAGCGCGAACTTCGCCGGCGTCTGGATGTTGTCCGGCTCCGTCAGCGGAAGCGGAAAGCCGCGCGGCAACTGCCAGTCGAATCGCGCGACGATCGGTGCGGCAACGGGTGCGCTACCAACGCTGCACGCCGCGGCGACGATGAACGTCGCCACGGCGATCAGGAGGCGTTGTTTCACCACGAGCGGAACGTGGAGGTCTGCGCGGTCAGCGGGGCGGTCTGGCCATGGATGATCTGGCGCTCATCGACCCACTTCGCGAACGCGTCGAGCTGTCCGGCGTCGAGTCCGGCCGCATCGGTCTTGCGAGCAGCGACGAAGCTCTTCATCGCGACCAGCAACGCATCGGCTTTCGGACGGTCGCCGGAGAAGAGTTCCGTGTACGCCTTGCGCGCATCGTCGATCCGATTCAACCCGAGGTACGCCTCGGCGCGATATTCGAGAGCCGGGGTGTAGTCGGGCGAGAGTGAGAGCGCCTTGTCGTACGCCTCCAGCGATTCCTTGAACTTGCCCATCTTGCGATACGTGAATCCGAGCTCGCTGTACGCCTGGAAGAGCTGCGGATCGTTCTTCACTGCGCGCTCCAGGTCGGCAGCAGCGTTCTCGAGGCCTTTGTTCAACTTCGCCTGCAGCTTGGCCGCTTTCTGCGGATCGGCGGTCATCGCCGCTTTCATTTCGTCGTGCGTCTTCGACAATCCGTCGATGCGGCGCTCGGCGTTGTTGAAGTAATCGACAGCCTGATCATGCGGAGACTTCGACTGCATACTCGGCATCGGCGACGACCCCATCCCGCCTCCCGGCCCTGAGGCCAGAACGGGTAGGGCAAGTAGTGAAAACAAAGCGATCGCGGTAGCTGCTCGTTTCATGGACTTCCTCCTGTGCGGAGGATTATGGACCTCGCTTGTGCAACCGCAACTTTGGCGAAGTCAGGAATCTGTCAGGTTGTCATCAATCCCCGTGCTCGAGGACCAATCCCTCGGCGAAGTGCTGCAACAATCTAGAACCTGACGAGCAGCGCCGCGAAAATCGCGCTGTCGCCCTTCTTGATGTTGATCGACGGCGGCCTGGTCTTGTAGTCATAAACGTACGCGAGCTTCAACTCCAGCCGCGCGGCGACGGTCGTCGTCAGTCCTGCGTCGAAGTGATAGAAGGCATCGCCGAAGTCGTTCGTCTTCCAGATCGCGGTCAGTTTCTGCGTGAACTTGCTGGTCGGCGACAACGTCCAGTCGAAGTTTTCGCCGGCCTTGGCCGCGCCGCCGCTCGATCGGCCGAATCCCGAGTTGCTCTCTAGCTCCGCGCCGAGCGCTGCGTCGACGGTGAGATTCCGCGTGTCGCTACGGATGATGCGATAGCCGCCGCCGGCCAGCGGCGCGACGAAGTAGTCAACCCCTTTGAACGGGTCGCGCAGATACGACACCTCGGCGAACACAAAGGTGCGATCGGACACCGAATACTCGCCCCGCGCGTCGACGGACGTCTTATCGACCTGCGTTTCTCCGTTGGCATCGCCGCGCAGGTAGAGCCATGGGATGCACTGACGCGACATTCGCTGATGCGAATATGATGCGCACGTGCGGGCGATTGTCAGCGAAGCAATCGGAACCGGGTTGCTCGTCGCGGCGGTGGTCGGCTCGGGGATCATGGGAGAGCGGCTGTCCGGCGGAAACATGGCGCTCGCTCTTTTTGCGAACAGCATCGCTACCGGCGCGGTTCTGCTCACGCTGATCTTCACATTCGCGCCGATCTCCGGTGCGCATTTCAATCCCGCCGTCACCCTCGCCTCGGCCATCGAGGGCGGTTTCCCATGGCGCCGCGTTCCGGCGTACGCGGGCGCGCAACTGCTCGGTGCGATGGCAGGCGTGATGACGGCACACGCGATGTTCGAACACCCGCTGCTCGTAATCTCGCAACATGCCCGCGCCGGCGGCGGCCAACTCTTCAGCGAATTCGTGGCGACGTTCGGATTGCTTGTCGTCGTCCACGGTACCGGCAAGCGCGCGGCAGTCGTGCCGCTGACCGTCGCTGCCTACATCACCGCCGCGTACTGGTTCACAGCCAGTACGAGTTTCGCGAATCCGGCGATCACCGTCGCGCGCGGATTTACGGACACGTTCTCCGGCATCGCGCCGGCAGGAGTTCCGGGGTTCATCGTCGCGCAATTTCTCGGCGCAGTCGCGGCGACCGTCTTGTTCAAGTGGATCGCCGCCGATCAGCGCGGGCGATAGAGCAGCGGGTAGGGGTTGATTGGCGTGCCGGTCCACCAGCGTTTGTCCGGATCGAGATGGATGACGGCAAAGTGCAGATGCGGTGTGTCCTTCGGAGCGTTGCCCGTTGTGCCGACGTATCCGACCAGGTCGCCGCGGCGGAGGAGCTGGCCTTCGTGCAGGCCGGGAGCGTAGGCATCGAGGTGCGCGTAGTAGTAGCAGTAGCGTTGATCGGGATCAAATTCGTACACGGTCAATCCGCCGGGGACGCTGGTGAACAGTTTTTTCACAGTGCCGTCGTCTGTCGCAACCACGGGCGTAGCGCGCGGCGCGAGGATGTCGAGCGCGTCGTGGCGTCGCGTTGATCCGCCGCGCATTTCGTCGAACATGTCGTGGATGCTGTTGGGATCGATGCCTGCCACCGGCATGATCAGCGGACGGGGAGCGTCGGAGGACGAACTCGGAACGACAGCCGAAATCGGAGCGCCGGAGGAGGGACTCGCCATGATCGGCGGAGGTGGCGGAGCCGGTTCCACGCGCGATGCCGAACGGACCGGCGGCCCTGGCGTGGTCACATTCGGAGTCGTGCCCGCCGCGATCCAGGCCAATGCGGCCAGCACGGCTGTGCCGAGCGCGAACGCGAGTTTCTTCATTGCTCCAGAATCGCGGGCATTCCGGGCGTGACCACTTTTGCCAGCTCTGTCGCATCCCAATTGGTCAGGCGAATGCAGCCGTGCGAGGTGGTCTTGCCGATCGTCGACGGCTCCGGCGTCCCGTGAATTCCGTAATGCGGCTTCGACAGATCGATCCAGACGCTGCCGACCGGATTGTTCGGACCGGGCGGGATCTTGGCCTTCTTGTCGCTGGTCTCGGCGTCCCAGAAGAGGTCGGGGTTGTAGTTGAAGCTCGGATCCCACGCCACGCCGTTGATCTTCCACTTTCCGATCGGCAGCGGATCGTGTTCGCTGCCGATGGTGGCCGGATAGCTGGCCAGCAGGACGCCCTTCGCGTCGATCACTTCAACCGTCGTGCGATGTTTGCTCACGCGGATGCTCATCCCCGCGGTCTTCGGCAGCGCCGGCCGCGCAACATCGGGCGCCTGGATGACTACTCCAGCTTTGTCGAAGGCGACGCCGCGATTGAGCGTTTGCAGCAACGCCGGACTGCTATGAAATCTCTCTCCAAGCTCCTCGGCGATCGATCCATAACCCAGCGCCGGGAGCTTGGCCTTGTCGATCATCTCCGGCGGATTCACGACGAACGGTCCGGCCACATCGGCGGCCGTGAGCGTGTAGGGAACGATGACCGGCGCAGCATCTTTGTTGAGCGCGTCCCACGTTGCCGCGGTCACATTCGCACCGGCCGCGATGCCATGAGAGAGATTGAATTCCGTAACCGCCAGCCGCGTGTTGCTGCCGTATCTCCCATCGATCTCTCCCGGCGAACAGTGCGCGCGATCGAGGAGGATCTGCGCCCGCAGAATCGCCGAGCCAGACTTGCTGGCCGAAGTGAGCGGAGGTTTTTTCGTAGCGTCATTCGTCGCCTTGGCTGTGAATGCAGGCACTGCCACTTTGCGAGGGCGCACGCGTGCGTGCGCGGACAAGGCAACGGCGACGATAAGGAGAGCTGGAGCTACAGTTCGGGCGATGTGCATAAGGTTTCCGCGGGCGACTGATGACTTCACCTGCACGGATGAAGCCACGAGAGAGGTGAGGAGCCGACACGACGCCTTTAGAATGACGCGTGGTCAACTGGAGCGCCTTCGATCCGAGGGATTTCGAGATCACCTTCAATGGTCGCAGGTTGGCGGTTCATGCGCGTGGGATCAACTGTTGAACGAGTCGGCAGCCTGACGTCTCCGCTCCAGCCACCCTCGCGCGATGTAGAAGAGTGTCCCCGCGGCGATCACGTAAAGCCCGCCGACCTTCAAGCCCTTTTGTGGCGAGATCACGATGAAGCTCCAGAGGCCGAGGGCGATGATGGCGGGGAGCGGGTAGAGCCACATGCGGAAGGGGCGCGGTCGATCCGGTTCGCGCTGGCGGAGGAGCACGGCACCGATGATCTGGGCCATGAACGGGATGATGGCGCGGATTGAGAGGATCGCTTGCAGCACGTTTTTCAAGGACAGCCAGCAGAACGCCGTCGCGACGCATCCGAGGAAGAGGATCGAGACGTACGGGTACGCTTCGGTCGCGTGCAGTTTTGCGAAGAGGCCGAAGAAGTTTCCGTCGCGCGCGGCAGCGTAGAGGATGCGCGAGTAGCCGAGCATCAGCGAAAAGATCGACGCGAACGCGGTCCAGAGAATCAGGATCGAAATCCATTGCGCGGCGCGCGTGCCGAGGAGCAGGGCCAGGTAGTCGGCCACGATCGATGGCGAGTTCATGGCCTGCTTCATCGGCAGCACCGAGATCAGGCACGCATTCATCACCAGGTAGATCGCGCCGATGGCCAGGATCGAGATCACGATCACGCGAGGGATCGTCCGTTGCGGGTCGCGCACCTCGTCGCCGATGTAGCAGATGTTGTAGGAGCCGAGGTAGGCGTAGACCGCATAAATGAGCGCGACGCCGAGGCCGGCGTAGCCGATGCCGCCGTCGAGGCGCGGCGCGCGCCAGAACGCGAACGCATCCAGCTTCAGGTGCGGCAGGCCCGCGGTGATGACGATCGCAAGCGTCGCCAGCACGCCGATCCACAGCAGGATCGAAAACTTGCCGATCGCTTCGATGCGCCGAAGGAGCAGCAGCATCGTCAGGATGCAGACGATCGTCGCGGTCAGGCCGATGTGACTTCCCACCGAGGGGATGATCACTTTCAAATAGCTCGCGAAGCCGATGCAGCCCGACGCCATCGACAGCGGCGCGGAAAAGAGAATTTGAAAAAGGAAGAGGAACGAGATCAATCGTCCGGCGCGGCCGTAGGCGTGGCGTAGGAAGACGTACGACCCGCCGGAGCCGGGCATTGACGCCGATAACTCCGCGGTGACGAGGCCATCGCTGATCGCCAGCAGTCCGCCGAGAATCCAGGCCAGCATGCCGCGGCCGCCGCCCATGGCCATGAGGATCAGCGGGATCGTGATGAACGGTCCGATCCCGACCATGTCGATCATGTTGAGGGCGATGCCGCGCCACAGGCCGATGTCGCGACGAAGCTCGGGCATCACGGAAGTCTATCGTTTCGCGCATGCAGCAGACCGCCGAGCACAGACAAGAGTGTCTGTGCCACACGGCGGTCCTGCCACTTGCGAGTGCTCACCGTTTGCGCGTCGGTCCGCTGCCCTCGGTGGTCGCTCGCGTATCCGGTGCGCGCCGCTTTGTCGTCGCGGCAGCCGTAACCTTCAGGCGCGATCCGCGGCTGATCCGCTGCAGGACGTAGCGCGCCGACAGCATCGCGCCCTCCTGCCAGCCCGGAAGGTACGACACCTGGTCGCCGGCGACGATGACGCGGCCATCAGGTTCGAGGAGCGTCTCGTAGTGCACGGCCGGGACCTTGTCCCAATCCGCCCAGCCGCCAAGTTGATACGGCACGTGATGCCACGCGATGGAAAGCCCGCGATCGAGCGGCACCGCGCTTGTGAACGCGTCGCCATGCAGAAGGCGCGCGCCGGCTGCCGCGATCTTCAGCCGTTCCGGCAGCGTCTGATTTCCGAGGTACTCCGCGTCATCGGTGTAGTTGTAGGCGCCGGTGAGCACCCCTTTGTCCTCGAACAGGTAGCCGTTCGACGGGTACCACATCTGCGTGATGTTGTTGTTGATGTAGGAGATACCACCGTAGATCTCGTCGTCGAGCTCCCAGAAACGACGGTCGGCCTGCCATCCTACTTTGCACGTCAGACCGCGCTTCGGCGCTTTCAGCGCATTGAGGAAGGGCGTCTTGAAATTGTTGTCGATGCCGTGAAGGATCCAAACCGGAATCGTGCTGATGCACCAATCGGCTTCGATCGTCTCTTCCGGTGCTGACGGATTGCCCGCGGCACGATGGCGGATCACGACCTTGTCACCCTCGGCGTTGCGCACCGAGGTCACTTCGCGCTCGTACTGGATGAACTCCTTGACGTGCGGCACGAAGCCATACGCGAGCTTGTCCATGCCGCCCACCGGCTGGAAGAGCGTCGGCTGCCATTCGTAGTCCTCGGATTGATACATCCGGTCGAGCCAGAACTCCGAGCCGAGGATTTCGACGCGAGGGATTGGCGGCTCGATGTCGCCCGGCGTGAGAACGCCCGGTTGCGTTACGTACCCCGAGCGCTGCGAACCAACGTATTTTTTGTCCTTCAGCGGCCCGAATGTATTGAGCAGATGAAGCATCTGCTCCTTCTGCCGCGGCGAGAGCTCGTCGTCGAGCGAGCCTTTGTCGATGGCCTTGGTCAGCAGTTCCGAAATCCAGCCGCGCGTGTCGTTGAGCACGCGCCGATGCGGCATCGCCTTGCCCTGAAAGCCGTCCTTGTTCTGGTAAAGGTTCGCGCGCGTGGTCATCACGTACGGCTCGATCTCCACCTTCAGTTCCTTGCAGTACCCGAGCGCCACGCTGTGGTGATATGGAATGCGTCCGGGACCGGCATTCAGATACTGATTCTTTTTGTCGCCCTCGAAGGCGCAGGTCTGTTCCCACGTCTCGTTGCCGTGCTTCTCGACGATCTTGTCGTTCGCGCGCACGGTGTAACTGCGTCCGCCGGCGCGATGTTGCGCCTCGAGGACGATGATGGTGTAGCCGCTGTTGCGGTTCTTCAGCTCGTACGCGGCGGTGAGTCCGGCGATGCCGGCGCCGAGGATGACGATGGTTTTGCCGCTGCCGGCGCCATCGGGAATCTGCAGCGGATCGGCGTACACGGAATCAGGCACGCGCACCATCCCGAGCGCGACCATCGATTCATAAACGGCCGCCGCGCCGCCGACGCGTCCAACAGTCTCCAGAAACCGCCTGCGAGTCCACTTGCTCATGGAATCCTCCTCGGCTTTACGTTTGATAGGGAGTTCCGCAAGGATAGCTGGACGGGGAAGGGGAGGCAAGAACCTCGTCGCTGCGCAACTCCGTAAATGAACGCCGCCTCGGCGTGGTGACGCTGCAAAAAGAAGACGTAGGCCACCCAATTTTGAACCACAGAGACACAGAGGCCACGGAGAGGGATTTCTCAGTGCCCTCTGTGCCTCTGTTGGTGAAATCGGTCTCGCGAGTTGAGTCCAATTCGCTCAGTCGATTAGTAGATGAACGAATTAGTGGATCAGGAGAGCGGCGCAAATGATCCCACCTACTGACCACTGGCCCACTAATCTACTGATCGACTAATCTACTGATCCGAATGCAAAGAAAAAAGGTCTACGCCGCCGCCTGGATCATCTTCGGCCTGTCGCTCCTCGCCTCGCGTGGATCGGTGATCGCCGACGCGATCACCTTCTCGCGTCAGCTCACCAGGGGCGTCACGCCCTACGGCTTCGTCGGCATCCTTCTCTTCATCCTCGGGTGCTTCACCAATCTGATTCTGCTGGCGTCGCGGATCATCCTGCACAGCGCGCGACCGTCATTGGCCTGGCGCGTCCTGCTGATCGGATCGGTCGTCAACAACGCCGCCATCGGAGCGTTCTTTTACGGCGGGTATTTGAAGGACGCGGCGTACTGGCTCTGGCTGCTCGCATTTGTGATGGCAACCTGGTCGCTTCTGTGGCTGCCGGCCGATCCCATCGTGGCGCCGCCGAAGACGCGTTCAAAGAAGAAGCCGGCCGTTGTCGACGATCAGACCGTGCCGGTTTTGCTTTGGGCGTGGCTTGCATTCACATTCTTCTGGATCGGCGTGATGACCATCTCCTTCGTGCATCCGCCGAAGCCGATCGCTGATTCCGCGCTTCCGAAACCATTGAAGCGGCTGACCAGCTACGTCGACGATCTCGCCCGGGTGATGCCGCCCGCCGACGCCGCGCGCATCGATGCAAGTCTGGCCGGTTTCGAGAAGGAGACCTCGAATCAGATCGCGGTCGTGGTCTTCCCCGACGCGCCGGCGGACGACATCGAAGGCTTCACGATTCGCGCGGCCGAGACGTGGAAGGTCGGCCGCCAGGGACGCGACAACGGCGCGATCCTCTTTCTTTTCCTCAAGCAGCGCATCGCGCGTCTCGAAGTCGGCTACGGCCTGGAAGGGGCGTTGCCCGACGCGGTCTCGCGCCAGATCCTCGACCAGCAACTCTCCGCCAGCGTCGCGCAGGGAAACGTCGCGGAGGGAATCGATCACGCGGTCGGCGCGATGATGGAAAGAGTCCGCTCCGAATACAGCGGCGGCCGCGCTCCCGGAATCGTCCGCACCACGCTGGCCCGTCTGCGCAGCGTCTTCACGGTCGCCGCGCCGCAAGCCTGGCCGTTCATCCGCGACACCACCGCAGACCAACGCGTCGGCATCTCCTTTTTCCTCTCCCTGATCGGCTTCGGAGTCGCGGACGGCTTCGCCAACGCCGGCCGCATCTGCGCCAACCTCGCCCGCGCCGCCGCGAATCTCCTAAGCCGCCGCCCCATCGCCCTCGGCATGATCCCCGTACAACTCGACTCGCTCATCGACACGATCAAACTGATCGCCATCCTGGCCGTCCCGCTGGCAGGAATCGTCGTCCTGATCGCCGGCGGCGGCGCCTTCGGCGGAGCGGGCGCAAGCATTCACTGGAGCGCTCCGATTCATTGACGCTTCTCCGGAGGTGCCGCCGCCGGCTACTGCGATGGCACGTACGTCGGATCCGTGGTCCGGTTGTCGATCACCGAACCGTACGCGGCGACGCGGCCGGTGCCGCTGATGACGCGGGCGGTGATGCGACCGTTGTAGACGTTGTTGAAGCCGAAGGATTTGAAGATGCCGTTGCGCGGCAGGTATTCGCCGGCGCCGAGCGATTGCGTCAACTTGCCGGCCACTTTCGAATCGGGGGTGTAGGCGACTAGTTCCAGCGTGATCGGGTTGCCGGTCACTTCGACCAGGCCGAGGTTCGTGCGGAAATTTGGCGACTCCTCGAGCTGCACGATCTGCAGCGGGCGGTCGCCGTTGCCGACCGCGTCGGCGGCGGTCACGCCGGGGATGAACTGGCCGAACGTTCCGCCGTTGGTTTTGTCGCGGCTGAACGTCCGCGCGGTGACGACGAGTTGCGACGCATTTGCCGTCGTCGCGACGACTGCTCCGCCGCCGGTGATGCCCCAAAGCGTCGGCAGGACGTTGTCGACGGCAAGAGTTTCGCCGGCCGCGATCGTCTTCACCTTGTTCGGCACGCTGGCGCCGGTGAAGGCCAGCGTCACGTCGACCGGCGACGATCCGCCGTTGTAGATGCGCATGTCGGTATGGAAGTTCGAGAACGACGTATCGAACTCCGCCACGCCGGGCACCGTGAAGCGCTTCGCGGAGATCCTGGCCGGATCGGCGGGGAAGACCAGCAGCGGATCGGTGGTGGTGTTATCGAGCACCGAGGCGTAGGCGCTGACGTGGCCGGTGTCGCTGGTCACGCGGACTTCCACGCGCCCATCGGTAATCGACGAGATGCCGAAGAACTGATCCAGCCGCTGCTGCTGCGATTCGTACGGTTTCAAACTATACGACCGCTCGGCGACCGTATGGCCGGCGTCGTCGAGCAGCGTGGCCACGAAATCGACTGCCTGGCCGGAACCTTCGATGAATCCGAGGTTCGTGCGGAAGCCGCCGATGGCGCTGCTCTGCGAAACCTGCTGCAGCGAGATCTTCGAGTTGCTGGCTTTCGACAGGAAGTTCACCAACGGAAACGCGGGGATGTACTGCCCGAACGTGCCGGTCGCCGCGACGCTGTACGTGCGGCTGGCCGCGACGGTGGCCAGGTTGATGCTGACGGTGTCCTTGCCCGCGTAATTGAGCGGACGGATTTCGAGCGAGCCTTGCGGCGCTTCGCCGAGGACGCCCGAGCCGTACCAGTCTTTGACGATGTCGTTCAGCGCCTTCGTGTCGCCCGCGTTGACCGTGAGCGTGATCTGCTTGCCGGTGACCGTGCCGTCGGTGCCGTTCGGCGTGTAGGTGAGCTGATAGCTGATCGATTGCGTGGCGGTGTTTGTCAATCGAATGTCGCTGACGAAACGGGAGCCGATGCCGTCCGCATGGGCGACCGCCGGAATGAGGAGCGCGTTGAATCCGCCGTTCGGATCTTTCGGCGCCGGAGTGACCGGCGCGACGACGCTCACCGACACCGGCACGTTGATCGCCGCCGGAGGATCGCCGAGGATCCCCGTTTTGCCGGCCGCGGAAGCGCGGTTGATCACGACGGTAGCCTGCGTCGAGCCGATGTCGAACTGCGAGAGGTCGATGGTCGCGGTGACCGTCGCTCCATCCGAAGGCAGTGCTCCGCTCGACGGCGAGATGGTCATGAACGGTTTGTCCGAGACGGCGCTGAAGGTGTCGCCGCCGGCGAGCGCCGTCTTGCCGCTCGTGGTGATGCCGGGTATGAAGATGCGTTGCGTAATGGTGCACGGCGATGGCGGGCAGGGGAGCTGCGCGAAGTTGAAGAATGGCTGCGTCGACGGCTGCGGCGCGGTGACCAGGACGCTCGCGGTGGGCGAGTAGCCTCCGAAGTCGCCGCCGCACGCCGGCGCGGCGTGAACGCGGTAGTAGTAGCGGGTGTCGGCAGTCACGGTATGCGAGAAGGTGCGCGTCGTGGCGCCCGCGATCTGGAACGTCTGCGCGTCGCTGAAATCGGACTTCGTCGCTTCCTGCAATTCGTATGCGGCGTCGCGTTGCGGGCTGCCGTTCCACGTGATCGGGTAATTCGTCGCGGAGGGAGCGACGGGCGGGACTGAGATCGCCGGCACGCGCGGGCCGCACTGCGTGGTCACGGTGACCGTGTTGCTGTTGGTGCTGCCGCATTCGTTCGTGATTCGCACCCAGAAGTTCGTCGGGCCGACGTTGGTGATGCTGCTGGTGAGGACGGGACCGGTAGCGCCGACGACGGGGTTCGACGGATCGACGGCCTGTGCGCGGAACCATTGGTACGACGTCGCGCCTGTCGCAATCACGGAGACCGAGAACGTTTCGCCGGCGGTCAACGTCACGTTGGATGGCTGCGTCACGATCACCGGCAGCGTGCATTGCGGCACGGTGAGCACGGCCACATTGCTGTCGGCGCTGCATCCGTTCGTGGCGCGAACCCAGTAGCGGGTCGTGGCGGAGATCGGACCGGTGAAAAGGATCGTACCGAAGTTGAAGTACTCATCCGAGGCCAGAAGTTGTGCGAGGAACTGCTCGTCGGTGACGCCCCCGAGAAGCTCGGTCACGAACGTGGTCTGTTCGGCGGGCGTCGCGGTGCGATGCAGGAAACGTGGGAAAGCCTGCTGCACGCGGCGGCTGATCGCTTCGCCGGAGTTGAGAATGGCGAGGGCGACGTTGAGCCGCGAGCTGCTGCCGATGAGCGCCAGGAACGCGGTGCTTTCGGGCGCGCTCGGCGAGCGCCCGAGGACGTCGTTGTAGAGGCCATTGATCCAGCTCGAGTTCGTCGAGCCGCCGAGCGCAAAGTATTCAGGCGACGCGAGGATCTGCGCCGCAATCTGTTCGTCCGTCATCCCCGCCGCAAATGCGGGCCCCCAGAAACTCACCTCGGCCGCCGAAATCGGACGGTGCAGGAAGGTGGAGTAGAAGCCGGTCAGCAGTTTCTGGCGGTATTCGGCCGAGACCAGGACAGCCGCGGCGACGTCGTTGCGCGTTCCGCCGCTCGTGAGCAGCGTGTTGAAGGTCGACAGCGCTGCCGCGTCGGCAGGGCGCCCGAGAAGATCGATGTAGACCTGATTGATGAAGCGATCGTTCGAAGGCCCATCGCCCGCGACCGGAGTCGAGGTGTCGCCCGCATTTCCCTTGTACCACTGGTACGACACGGCGCCGGTCGCGAAGGCGATGAGATATGTCTGCGATCCGGCCGCGATGGTGGCGCTGGACGGCTGGATGGAAAAGGAGGGCGGAGTGCACTGGCCCTGGATGTTGATCGCGGCGATGTTGCTGGTCGCGGTGCCGCAGCCGTTCGTGACGGTGACGTAGTACGAAGTAGCCTGCGTCAGCGCCGGCGTCGTGAAGCCTGGACTGTTGGCTCCGACGGGATGGCTTGTGTCGAACGTGCTGCTGCCCTGGTACCACTGATAGCTGAACGGCGCCGTTCCGGCCGCGGTGACCGTGAGCGTGGCGGTGCCGCCGGTGTTGACCGACTGCGAGGCGGTGGGTTGGCCGGCGATGCTCACCGGAACGCAACCCGGCCCGACCGGCTGCACAGTGACCGACGTCGTAGCTGTCACGGTGCCGCAGCCGTTCGAGATGCGCACCCAATAGTCTTTCGGTGCTGTGATCGGCGGCGTAGTGAAGATGTTGCTGTTTGTACCGACGGGATGTGAGGTGTCGTTGAGCGCGCCGTCAAACCACGCGAACGTAAAGGTGCCGTTGCCGCCCGTGACCGTCGCAGTGAGCGTGGCCGTCTGTCCTGATGGGTAGGAGCCGCCGCCGGAAATCGATACGGAGGTTGGCGGCTGGCACACCGGGCCGTTTCCGTAGACATAGGAGAGCGCTTCGAGGTCCCACGACTGGAGGACTGAGGTGCTGACGGGGGATGCCATTACGGCGTTCGAGTCGAAGGGACTTGCGCCGGCCTGGTTCGAATGGCGGAAGCCGATGGCGTGACCGACTTCGTGCGTGATCAGCGGACCATATTGAGCGATGCTGATCCCCGGCCGGATGATGATGTCTGCGTCGCTGATGCTGATGAATGTTTCGCCCTTGAAGGGATGAGTGGCGTTGCCGGCGCCCAGAGTGCAGGCCTGGCCGCCGTCGCAGATACCGATGTCGGGACCTGAGTAACCGAGGTAGACGCCGTTCTGGTTGTCATCCGGATCAGGAGCCCCCGACGTGAACGTGCCACCGTAACTGAGGACGATGAAGGAGTTTGGAGCGTTGGTCCATGTTGCCGCAGCGGTGGCGACGCCTCCCGGTCCATCCACACCCGCGAGGCTGCCGGTTGACTTGAATTGCAGTCCACTGCCGGCCTCGCCGCCGGCAACCCGAACGGGAAAGCAGCCGGGTGCTCCGCAGCCGAACAGCACGTATGCTGACGGAGCAGCAGTCGCGATCGGATGCAACGCGTTCGCAATCGGTGTCAGCTTCGTCTCGTACGTTTCGCTCTTCCCGCTCTTCACAAACTGCTCGAACTGATCCGCCAATCGCGCCGGATCGTCGCGCAGCTCCGACACATCGCGCGTCACCACCGACTCGCCGCGCGCGGTACGCGTGAATGAAAACTTGCCCATGGCCATCGAGGTCGTGAAGTACGTCCCGTCGCCCCGTTTGCGCAGGAACACCATGACCCGCTCGCCGGGCGTGTATGACGCCGAGTCGGAGATGAACGTAAAGCGCGATCCTGCCACGCCGCCGATCTCGCTGACAGTGATCGTTCCCGCGGCCATCCCTTTCAGCGTCTGTTCGACGTCGAAGCGGTAGTCGGTGACCACGTAGCCGTCCGTTCGTACGTGCGAGGCGGCGTCGCGCACGGTGGCGATGACCACGGCGTCGGAACGATCGACGAGCTGGCGGTCGCTTGTTGGCTGGAAGACTGTGGCCGAGGCGGCCGAGGCAAGAAAACAAAGGATGGCGATCAGACGGATCTGCTTCACGGGCGGGACCTCTCTAATAATGCGTTCAATGGCGTGCGGGAGCGGCGGACCGGCGCTCCCTGCCGGTTTTCTTCCGTTACTTATTTGAAGCTGCGTATTGTAGCGGAGACTAATCTCATTCGGAAACTGCCGCCTCGCTGTGACGACAGGCACAAAGGTTTAGTGCGAGGTGAGGAGAATCCGTTTCATGTTCCGCCTCGCCTTCCTCTTCCTGGCCCTCTCCTCGGCAGTTCTCGCGCAGTCGCCCCAGCGCGGCGGCGCTCTTCCCCAACCGCTGCCGCTCTTCCCGCCCGGCAACTGGTGGAACGCCGACATCAGCGCGGCGCCGGTCGACTCGAACAGCAGCGCGTTCATCGTGGACGTCGGTGCGACCCGCGGCATGCATCCCGATTTCGGCGGCGACAGCGGCGATCCCTCGGCGCCGATCTACGGCATGCCGTACATCGTCGTCTCCGGTTCGCAGCCGCTCCTGCCGGTGACCTTCGATTACGACGACGAGAGCGACGTCGCCGCGCCGGGACGTCCGCCTGGCTATCCGATCCCCGAGGAAGCGAAGACGCAACAAAAGTGGATTGAAGGTGGACTCGCGGGGAACGACGCGAATGCGGACGGCGACCGCCACATGCTGCTCGTCGATCGCGACAACCGCATGCTGTACGAGCTCTACGCGCTGCACTGGACCGGCTCGCAATGGACCGCGGGATCCGGCGCAACGTTCGCGCTCGATTCGAACGCGCGCCGTCCCGAGGGGTGGACGAGCGCGGACGCCGCCGGTCTGGCGATCCTTCCGGGACTGATCCGCTACGACGAGGTGTACGGCGGTGTCCCGATCCGCCACGCCTTCCGCCTCACGGTCCGCCACACGAACGGCTACGTCTTCCCCGCGTCGCACCGCGCCGGCTCGACGGGTGGCGCGCTGCCGATGGGCGCGCGTCTGCGCCTGACAGCGTCGACGGACATTTCCGGCTATCCCGAGCCGCTGCGCCGCCTTTTCCAGGCGCTGAAGACCTACGCCCTGCTCGTCGCCGACACTGGCAGCGATCCATACCTGGTGCGCAACGCCCCACCCCCTTGGGCCCACGACACCCCCCACCCGCCCTCCCCCCACACCCCACGCCAGCGCTTCGACGCCCTGCTCCCAGACACGAGTCT
>ERZ1739050.12-NODE-12-length-24135-cov-7.970930_pt1 | contig 24135 bp, 20 predicted proteins | sample MGYA00581759_ERZ1739050 | MGnify/ENA primary metagenome ERZ1739050 (study PRJEB42929, sample SAMN08275525) | rhizosphere metagenome | isolation source: Rhizospheric soil replicate 2 | host: Colobanthus quitensis and Deschampsia antarctica | place: Antarctica: Devils... | reverse complement strand
GGGGATCGGTGTGGGGACGAACTGGGGAAGGACGTGTGGCATGGGGTGAGTGCTGGTTGGAAAACTATCGGATTACCGAAGATGGGGTGAGGAGTATCGCGAATACATCGGTATCAACGAAGTAGAGCACGGACATCCGCGTCGCGCGCATCGCATCCGCGACGGCCACGCCGACCTCGGCGAATCGCGACGATGGTCCGCCCCAGCCGCGCGCGCATTCGCGCAAGAAAAGGAACTGCAGGAAAAGATACGCCACGAGGGCCAGAACGCCCCGCTCCGCCCAAAGCTGAATGACGTTGTTGTGCAGGTGCGGAATGCGGAACCGCGGCGCGTCGTGCTTGCGATATAGCGGGTAGACCTCTTTGACGTTCGCGGGCCCCACGCCGAGGAGCGGGTAGTCCTTGATGATCTCCATGCCCGCCTCGGCCATCCGGATCCGATCGAGATTCGACGACTGTTTGATGTCGAAGCTCGAGATTACCCGGCTGAAAAACGGAAGCGGCGCCAGGCTGATCGCCAGAATCCCGAGCGGCACCGCCCAAGCCAGCGCTTTCGGCCACTTCAGAATCAGCAGGACGGCGACGGCGATGATCCATCCCAACCACGCGCTTCGGGTGTACGTGAGAAGCAGCGCGAGGTGCGTCATGAGCACGCCGGCGATGAGCACGATACTGCGCATGCTATGAATCCAGAGCACCAGGAAAACCAGCGACGCAGGTAGCAGTAGCCCGGACAGCGTCATCACGTGAGCCGATTGTCCGGTGATCCGATGCTCCAGATCGTGATGACCGTAGAGTGCAATATATTGCACAAGTCCATAGCCTGCCGTGAAGATGCCGAAGATGTAGAACATCTTCATCGCGGTGTAGCGGCTCAGCGGAACGTTGCGAAAAAGAATGAGCGCCGCCGGAAAGAGCAGCATCTTTCCCCACAACGCGATCTCGCCAAATGAGTGGATGCGGCGCTCGGCAAGAATCGCGGAAAGCGTCGAGACGACGCCATACATCGCCAGCGGCACATAAATAATGTGGAACGACGGTGTAAGCAGCCGGCGATATAGGCAATAGCCGGCCATCGCCATCGTCAGAAACGCGAAGCATTCCGACGACGCGACCCACCCCTGGCAGAAGATGTGGCCGATGTAGAAAAGGATCGCGATCGCGACCGGTTGCGGCGTCTCTTCAGGAATGCCGAGACGTCGCGCGAGAGACACGAGGCGTCACGCTTCTTCGAACGCTTCGTCGACGAGCATCACCGGGATGTCGCTGACGATGGGGTAGACGCGGTGGCATTTCACGCACTGCAAGCCGTCCTCGACGACCAGCTCTTCGCCGCGCATTTTGTCGCGGAACTTGTCGCGCACCGCTGCTCGCCGCGCCTCGGAAAGCGGCACCGGCCGGACCTCTTCTTTGCAGATCGGGCAGGCTAGGATTTCGAGGAGCTGCGGCTGGATTGCCATGGCGGCGCGGAGTGTACCATCGCGGCGAATGAAGGTTCTGCACCTGGCGGCGGGCAATCGATGGACCGGCGCCGCCGCCCCCGCGTTCGCCGAAACCGAGGCGTTGCGCGAGGCGGGCATTGACGCGCATTACGCGTATGTGGGCGGCTACAAGCTGCAGCAGAAGCTTGCGCATTACGACTTCGCGCACCCGATCATCGCCAAGGCGCAGAACCCGTTTTCGTTCGCGCGGACGGTGGAGGCGATCGCGCGCATGGTCGATCACCATCGCTTCGACGTCGTCCACGCGCATCTGACTTATGACCACTGGCTCGCCAATGTCGCCACCCGCGGAACGCGGACGAAGGTCGTTCGAACCTTTCATGCGCGGCGAGTCCTACGTGGCGACCCGCTCACACGATGGTTGATCGGGCGATCGGCGCGGCTGTGCGTGATCAACGATTCGTTTGTTGACGCGCTGCCGATTCGCGGACGGAATCCCGTCTTCACGCCGCCGCCGCTCGACCATCGCCAATTCGCTCCGGCCGGTGCCGATGTGCGCGAACGTTACGGCGTCGAAGTCGACGAACTGCTGCTCGTCGCGATCGGCAAACTGTCGAAGGGTCGCGGCTTCGAAGACGTCCTGCGAACGTACGCCTTCGTCAAACGCGATCTCGCAAAGGCGCGATTGATGATCATCGGACACGGCGAGCATCGTCCCGCACTCGAAGCGCTCGCGCGCGAGCTGAACATCGACGTGATCTGGGCCGGCTACCACGAGGACGATCTTGCCGAGCACTACCGCGCCGCCGACATCCTCCTCTTCACCGCCAGCGGCTCCGACGAAGGCCACCGCGCGGTGCTCGAAGCGATGGCCTGCGGCGTCGCGCCTGTAACGTTTCCGATCGAAGGAATCGCGGCGCTTCTCGGCGGCCTCGGTCCGCGTTTGATGGCCGAGGCGTCGACGCCGGACGCCGCGGCTGTGAAGGTGATCGCCGCATCCACCGATCTCGCAAACCTGCGCCGCCACGCGTACGAACAGTCGAAGAGCTTTGGCTACGCGCATGCGGCCACGCGATTGATCGAGGTCTATCTGTCATCGTGAACCGCCGCAGGACGGTGAAGGACCTCCCCAACCGCTGGCCCGGTTGGGCGGCGGTTATCAAACCGGGGGTCGTTCGACCGTCCTACGCTTCGCTTCGGCGGCTCACGATGACAGCTCTTGATAGACTCCGCCGCCATGCCAGACAACGACCGCGATGACGCTCTCGAATATCACTCGGGAGGGCGTCCCGGAAAGACGGAGGTCGTGCCGACGAAGCCTACGGCGACGCAGCGCGATCTTGCCCTCGCGTACACGCCCGGCGTCGCCAAGCCCTGCCTCGAGATCGCACGCGAGCCTGGCGACGTCTACAAGTACACGAATAAAGGTAACCTCGTCGCCGTCATCTCCAACGGCACCGCCGTCCTCGGGCTTGGCAATATCGGCGCGGCTGCCGGCAAACCGGTGATGGAAGGGAAGGCCGTTCTCTTCAAGCGTTTCGCAGACATCGACGTCTTCGATCTCGAGCTCGACACGCGCGACACCGAGGCCTTCATTAACGCGGTCCGGATCATGGAGCCGACGTTTGGCGGCATCAACCTCGAAGACATCGCCGCGCCGGAGTGCTTCGAGATCGAAGAGCGGCTCAAGGCGGTGATGAAGATCCCCGTCTTCCACGACGACCAGCACGGCACCGCCATCATTTCCGCCGCGGCGCTGAAAAATGCGCTCGAAGTGGCCGGCAAAGACATCGGCGATGTGCGAATCGTCATCTCCGGTGCCGGTGCTGCCGCCATGGCTTGCCTGCGTCTCTACATCAGGATGGGATTGCGCAAAGAGAACGTGATCCTCGCGGACAGCAAAGGCGTGATTTACAAAGGCCGCACGCTGGACATGACGCCGTACAAGGAGGAGTTTGCGGCCGAAACCTCGCGGCGCACGCTCACCGAGGCGCTCGAAGGGGCGGACGTGTTTGTCGGCCTTTCGGTCGGCGGCATCGTCAAACCGAACATGCTCCAGTTGATGGCGAAGGATCCGATCGTCTTCGCCATGGCCAATCCCGATCCCGAGATCGGCTACGACGAAGCCATCGCCGCGCGATCGGACGTGATCATGGCCACCGGCCGTTCCGATTACCCGAACCAGGTGAACAACGTCCTCGGATTTCCGTTCATCTTCCGCGGCGCGCTCGACTGCCGCGCCACGACCATCAACGACGAGATGAAACTGGCCGCCTCGCTCGCGCTCGCCGAGCTGGCGAAGGAAGAGGTGCCCGACAACGTGCTGCGCGCGTACGGCAGCTCGAAGTTCACATTCGGACGCGAGTACCTGATCCCGAAGCCGTTCGACTCGCGCGTGCTGCTCAACGTGCCGGTCGCCGTCGCGCGCGCCGCCGCGGAAACCGGCGTGGCTCAGGAACCGATCACTGACTACGACGCCTACCGCCGCCGTCTCGAGCAACTCCTCGGCCGCGCGCGCGGAATGATGCACGGCGTCTACGACCGCGCCAAACGCGATCCGAAGCGGATCGTTTTCCCCGAGGGTGATCAGGAAAAGATCATTCGTGCCGCGAAGATCCTCATCGATGAAGGGCTCGCGCATCCGATCCTGCTGGTGAAGCGCGAGGTCGTCGCGCCGCTCCTGAAGAAGCATCACGTCGATGAGTCGAAAGTCACCATCATCGACATCGAGCGTTGCGCGCAACGCGACCAGTACGTGCGCCGCTTCGCCGAGATCCGGCAGCGGCACGGTATCACCGTCGCCGACTCCGCGCGCATTCTGAACAGCCGCAATTACTTCGCGATGATGATGGTCGAGGCGGGCGATGCGGACGGCGTGATCGCCGGCATTCGCGCCTACTACCCGGCCACGATCAAGCCGGCGCTGCAGATCGTCAAGACCCGGCCGGGCGTGAAGAAAGTGTCGGGTGCGTACCTGCTGATGTTCAAGGGGCGGATGCTCATCCTCGCCGACACCACCGTGATCATCGAACCGACAGCAGAGGATCTCGCGGAGATTGCCATCCTCACCGCGGAAACCGCGCGCCGGTTCAACATCGAGCCGCGCATCGCCATGATTTCGTTCTCCAATTTCGGGTCGACGCAGCATCCCGAGGCGGAAAAGGTGGCGAAGGCGGTGGGGCTGGTGAAACAGCGGCGGCCCGATCTCATCATCGAAGGCGAGATGCAGGCCGACGCCGCGGTGGAGCCGCACATCGCCAGCGCCGACTACCCGTGGAGCCCAATCCAGGGAGATGCGAACGTGCTGATCTTCCCCAATCTCGACGCCGCCAACGCCGCCTACAAACTGCTCTGGCGTCTCGGCGGCGCGGAAGCGATCGGCCCGATTCTGCAGGGGATGGCCAGGCCGGTTCACGTGCTTCAGCGCGGCGTCGACGTCAGTGACATCGTCAACATGGCCGCGATCGCCGTCGTCGACGCGCAGGAAGCGAAGGCCTGAATCTGCAGGCCGCGAACGTCAAAGCCCGCGGCCTGCCCTCGAATCAGAAACTGTGGCGATACGAAACTTCCAGGCTTCGCGCGGGCACCAGGTAGTACTGCGCGTCGCCGAGCTCACTCTCAGAAACCGCATCGCGCCGGTTACCGAGATTGCGTCCATCAAGCCGAAACTCCCCTCGGTTCAAGCGGTAACCAATGCCAGCATTCCAGACGGTGTATGCCGACGCCGGTGCGGTATTGCGCTTGTTCAGCCAGCGCGTTCCGACGTAGTTGATGGTCGCGTTCGCGTTGAAGCCGGTGGCAGGTGCGTAAAGCAGACCGGCGCTCGCGAGATTGTAGGGAACCATCTCCAGCCGTTTTCCAGCGAGCTGTGTAGGCACGCCAGGATCGAGTTCCTGGATGAAATCGCGGAAGCGGGAGTCGTGATAGCTGTAGCCGAACTGTGTGCGCAGCGACGGCTGCCATGCGTACTCGATCTCCAGCTCGCCGCCCTGAAAACGTTCCTTCCCTGAATTCTGCAGACTCGGTGTGCCGTTCACCGTGGTTGCCGTAACGAGATCGCGAAAATCCATCTGGAACAGTGAAGCTGTCCAGGTCAGACGCGCGCCATCGAAGCGGCCTTTGAATCCGGCTTCATAGCTCGATGCGGTCTCCGGTTTCAGGATGTCCGCCTCCGCCTCCGGCCCGAAATCGATCGCCGCCGGTTTGAAGGTGTTTCGATAATCGGCGAACAGCGCAACCGAGTCGCGTCCGCTCGTGAAGATTGTGTAGTTCGCGCCGGCGGTCCCTGAAAGTTTGGTGAAGGTTCGCGATTCCTCCATCGGGCCGTCGGGGCCGTCGGTCTGGCGCCGCTCGGACGTGTGGTTCAAACGCACGCCGATATCGACGAGGAGCCGCGGCGACGCGGTCCATTCCGAGCTGGCGTAGAGGCCGGAGAAGTTGCGGCGATCTTTCGCGTCGAACTCTTCCAGCGGCCTGGCGTCGCCGCTGCGATCTCCTCGGCCGCCGGCGAGCGGCGCGAAGTATTCGAATGTTGCGCTCGCGGCGTGTGCGTTGCCGTAGAGATGGTCGAAGCCTGCCACCACGCGAAGCGCCGGCGAGACCGTGCGGACGATGTGCGTGTCGAAGTAAACGTCGGAGATGGTCCGATCCTGCGAATAGCCGAACGCGTTCGGATCGACAGGCGCGACCTCCCTGAGAAAACCGCGCACGATGTCGAACGACGAATGCGTGAATGCAACCGTCGTCGACCAGGGCGAACCGGCCAGCTTGCTGTCCCAGCCGCCGGCAAGTTGGAAGCGATTTTGATCCATGTGCGCGTCGCCAGGATTGTGGTTCGCATCGACCGGCACCGCAGTTGTGAGGCCGGCGCCTTCGCGCGGGTGAGGACTGTTCGGATCTTGCCGCAGCGCCGTGAAGTCCGCGTCGAAATGCCATGCCGAGGATGCGGCGGGAGCGTTGGAAGCAGCGCGGTAGAGCGCGTGCAAGCGATCGACTCCGGTGTTGTCATCGCGGAACCGTTTTCGTTCAGCATTGGCGATGATGGATTGGCGTACAGCACCGCTCTGCGACAATGGCATCGAGACGGCGCCTGAAATGCTGCCGTACGAACCCGCCGACACTTGCGCCATTCCAGGAGAGCCGGCCTGCCGGTGAATGACGTGAATCACACCGACGAATGAGGTGGCGCCGTACATCACCGGCGCGGAGCCGCGCACGACCTCGATGCGGTCCACGTCCGTCAGGTCGAGCGCGGGCGTATCGGGGTTGAACGCGCCGCCCCACGGCACGCCATCGACGACTAGCAGGAAGGCGTCGAACTCGCGCAGACCCCACATTTCCGGGATGCTGCTTGCGGGCCCGGCATCACCGCCCGGCGCGATGGACACGCCGCCAGCGGTGGCGAGCGCCGACTGCAAGTCACGCGCATTGCGCGCACGTAATTCGTCGCCATCGATGACGGTCACCGATGCCGGCACGAGTATCACATCCTCGGCGATCTTTGTCGCCGTCACTTCAATCGTTTCGCTGGCCGCCGGCGGGACGGATTGCGGTGCTGCCTGGCCAAAAGCCGAGGCCGCGCACGCAGCGCTGAGCACCGCGCAGAGCAGTGTTGTTTTCATCTGAAAGTCTCCCCTTCTTCACGTCGTGAACGGGCGGAGGCAACGCCGCTCTAGACGTTCAGACGCGTCAGAAGAAGGAGGAGAGGACGCGGCGCTGCATACGCTCGGGCACAGGCGGCCGAGTATGTGGTCCGGATCGTTGGAGCGATCGCAATCCGCGGCGGATGCAGCGTGGAGTGGTTAGAGAAACACGCGACGACGTCGCCACGTTCGCTTGCAGCATTCTCACGTCGATGGATTGTCGTCGCATCGCGATGACGGCTGGTGATCAGCCCCGCACCGTGGCGATCGCCGGAAACCCATTCGATGACCGGCGGCGAGGCAGGCAGCGCCGATTCTCCGGAAGCCTCAGTCAGTTCCGCTCGAAGTTCCGGGACTTCGGTTCGCACAACGCCCGGCACGATCCGGAACGTCTGCGGAAACTCGATCGCGCGTTCCTCACGCTCGTTGCCGACGCGCAGAAGAATGCGAACATCTGCCGCCGCGACATTCGGCACCCGCCAACGGAATGACCGTCTGTCCGCGTCGAGGTGTGGAGTGATTCGTGTGGCGTAATACCGGCCGCCATCGATCGAAAGAAACGCTTCCCACTCTTCAGCATGCGCTGGGAGCGAAGATGCGGACCATTGCAACGTGGTCTCGCTCCCGCCCTCCAGCACGGCGCCGGCGCGAGGAGCGACCAACTCTACGGACTGCGCCTGCGCAGCCGCAGCGATCGCGGTCAGGGCAATTACCGAAAGAATGCGTTTCATGGCGCGTACACGGCGCGCAGCACTTTAGAATGGTCCTTTGAGGAGATCAACTTGTCAGACCATTACTACGCACCCGAGCATCTCAAAGCATTCGGCACGATCTCCGAAGGCGCGCCCGAACTGGGCAGGAAGTTCTTCGAGTACTACTCGGCGGTCTTCGCCGCCGGCGCGTTGACGGAACGCGAAAAGGCACTCATCGCGCTCGCCGTCGCGCACACGGTGCAGTGCCCGTACTGCATCGACGCGTACACGACCGAGTGTCTCCAGAAAGGCTCCGACCTCGAGCAGATGACCGAGGCGGTACACGTGGCCTGCGCGATTCGCGGCGGCGCGTCGCTCGTCCATGGAATGCAGATGAAGGAGCACGCCGCCAAGGTGGGGATGTGACGTCTACCCTCTCGTCGCGGCGCGCGCCGCTGGCTGATCCCGCTGCCCAGTTGGCCACGCTCGACGCGAGCATGACCGGCCGGTCCACGTTCGACGAAGCGCTTCGCGGCGCGGGTTGGAACGCGCTCACGCCCGCCACCCTCGAAATCTTCCAGATCAACCTCGGCAAGCTGTGCAACATGACCTGCCGCCACTGCCACGTGGACGCCGGTCCCGATCGAAGCGACGCGATGATGACTCGCGAAACGCTCGATGCCTGTCTTCGCGCGCTCGACCAAACCGCGGCGCACACGGTCGACATCACCGGCGGCGCGCCGGAACTGCATCCCGAGTTCCGGTATTTGGTAGCTGAGGCGCACAAACGCGGCAAGCACGTCATCGACCGCTGCAATCTTTCGGTGCTCCTGCTGCCGCGCAACGCCGGACTGGCCGAATGGCTCGGCGATCGCGATGTCGAGATCGTCGCCTCGCTCCCGCACTACCGCCAGCGCAACACCGACGCGCAACGCGGCGACGGCGCGTTCGAAAAATCAATCGCGGCGCTCCGTCTGCTCAACGCTGCCGGTTACGGCCAGGGCGATCCGCGGCGAATTCTCTCGCTGATGACCAATCCAGCCGGCGCGTTTCTGGCCGCTCCGCAATCGAGCATCGAGAACGAATGGAAGACAGCGCTGAAACGCGACTTTGGCATCACCTTCGACCGCCTCCTCGCGCTGAACAATATGCCGATCTCCCGCTTCCTCGAATGGTTGATCGAATCCGGCAACCTCGACTCCTACATGTCCCGGCTCGTCGACGGATTCAACCCCACCGCGATCACCGGGGTGATGTGCCGCAACACGATCTCCATCTCCTGGGACGGCCGCCTCTTCGACTGCGACTTCAACCAAATGCTCGACTTGGATGCGGTCACCGCCCGTTCGATGACGATCGAAACGTTCGACTTCGCCGCCTGGCAGCAGCGCGACATCGTCACCCGCGCCCATTGCTACGGATGCACTGCGGGAGCCGGAAGTTCGTGCGGGGGCGCGACGGCGTAGAACGCGGAAGTGAAAAATGCCTCCGAGCGCCTACCTCGAAACCAGCGTCATCAGCTACTTGGCCGGACGCCGGAACCAACGCGACCTCATCGTCGCCGCGCATCAGGAACTCACGCGCGAATGGTGGGACAACCGCCGGCAGGAGTTCACCCTCTACGCCTCCGCTGTTGTCATTGAAGAAGCGCGTCGTGGCAATGAAGTGTCGGCACAAGCGCGGCTGGCCATCATTGAGCAGCTACGGCTGGCAGACGTGAGCTCGGCGGCGCGAGAGCTGGCGGGCCGTCTTCTGCTGGAGTTTGGCTTACCTCCCAAGGCGAACGCAGACGCTCTTCACATCGCAATCGCCGCCGCAAACGGACTGGATTATTTGCTGACGTGGAACTGTACACATCTCGCGAATGCGTTCATGATTCCGCGCGTTGAAAAGATCTGCCGCGCCGCTGGATTTGAACCGCCGTATATCTGCACGCCGCAAGAACTCATGGGGTAAATTTCATGTGGGAAGACCCGATCGTCAAGGAGACACGTGCCGCCCGCGAAGAACTCGTCGCCGAATTCGGCGGCGACTTGGATGCGCTTTGGCGACATCTGCAGAAGGTTCAGGAAGAATTTCGAGATCGCATTGTCACTGGGAAACCGAAGCCGGTTGTCGATGACCGAAAAGTCTCCGGCTAGGAGTGTCGCACTACTTATCTGGTCCGCGGTACGTCTGAATGTTCACCGTGGCTGGCATTGGCAATCTAACAGGCGGTACGAAGATCGGCTCTTCCCAAGCCGACGGATCGTCAAGATCGGCGATAACCTCGGCTTCAATCGAATCGTCCAGAAGCATTCGCTCGTGTGGAGTCATAGCTCAGTTCGCGGAGCGCGGCGCTACCCCTTCCTCTGCTCCAGCGCCCGATACCCGATGTCCTTACGGTACCGCGCCCCTTCAAACCGCACCTTCGGGGCGGCTTCGTACGCTTTCGCCAGCGCCTCGGAGAGCGTGGCCGCGCGGGCGCAGACGCTGGCTACGCGGCCGGCGACGTTGATCATCTTGTCGCCCCGCTGAACCGTTGCGGCGTGGAAGACGGTGACTGCCGGGTCGTCGATCGGGTCGATGACGACCTCTTGTCCTTTTGCGAAATCATCCGGATATCCATCGACGGCGATGACGACGCAGGCGGCGGCTTCCTTGAGCCAGTTGAGTTTCGTGTCGCCGAGGTTGCCGCGGGCTACTTTGAGGCAGACATCGGCGAGGTCGTCTTCGAGACGGAGCATCTGCACCTGGGTTTCGGGATCGCCGAAGCGGCAGTTGTACTCGAGGACCTTCGGACCTTTCGGCGTCAGCATCACGCCGGCGTAGAGGCAGCCGGTGTACGGCCGGCCTTCGTCGGACATCCCCTGAATGGTCGGCATGATGATCGTCTTCACGATCTCGGCCGCCGTCTCGCCGGTCAGCACCACCGCTGGTGAGTGCGCGCCCATGCCGCCGGTATTCGGGCCGGTCTCGCCGTCGAGCGCCTTCTTGTAATCCTTGGCGGGAGCGAGCGAGACGAACTTCTTCCCGTCCGTCAGCACCATGAATGACACTTCCTCGCCGGTCAGAAACTCTTCGATGAGGATGCGGTTCGCGGCGTTGCCGAACTTCTTCTCCTCGAACACCAGCCGCAGATACTCCTCGGCTTCCGCTTTCGATTCAACGATGACGACGCCTTTGCCGGAGGCCAGTCCATCAACCTTGATGACGCACGGATAGCCGAATTCTTTCAGCGCTTTCTTTGCATCATCCATCGACACGCACACTCGCGCGTCGGCGGTCGGGATGTTGTACTTGCGCATGAACTCTTTCGAGAACGCCTTCGAGCCTTCCAGCTCCGCGGCCAGACGGGTCGGACCGAAGATGGCCAGGCCGCGCTTCTGGAACTCGTCGACGATGCCGAGGGTGAGAGGGAGCTCGGGACCGACGATGGTGAGATCGATGCGCAGCTTCTCCGCGAAATCAGCGAGCTCGATGATGTCGGCCACGCCGATGTTTACGCAGTCGCCGGTAGCTGCGATCCCGGCATTTCCCGGGGCCGCATAGAGCTCTTTGACGAGAGGAGACTGGCGGAGTTTCCACGCGATCGCATGCTCGCGTGCCCCTTGCCCAACGACCAGAACGCGCATGAGGTAGGTGCGACGATTCTAGCATGCGGGTCGGACCCGCCACAGTTACGCGCTGATCTTCAACGTATCGAACAGCTCCCGAACCGCGTCCGCCGACTTCTGCAGCGCCGCCTTTTCCTCCTCGGTGAGCGTGATCTCGATGATCTGTTCAATCCCGTTCTTTCCGAGCTTCACGGGGACGCCAACATAGAGATTGTGGAAGCCGTACTCGCCGGTGAGATACGCGGCGCAAGGAAGGATCTTGCGTTTGTCTTTCAGAATCGCTTCGACCATCTCGACGGTCGCCGCGCCAGGCGCGTACCAGGCCGAGGTCTTCAGGAGATTGACGATCTCCGCGCCGCCGTTGCGGGTGCGCGTGACGATCGCATCGATGCGCTCTTTCGAAAGCAGCTCGGTGATCGGGATTCCCGCCACCGTCGAATAGCGCGGCAGCGGGACCATCGTGTCGCCGTGTCCGCCGAGGACGAAGGCGTGCGTGTTTTCGACGGAGACGTTGAGCTCCATGGCGATGAACGCGCGCATGCGGGCAGAGTCGAGAACGCCGGCCATGCCGATGACGCGCTCGCGCGGAAAGCCGGAGACACGGCGCGCTACCTCGCACATGGCGTCGAGCGGATTGGAAACGATGATCAGGATCGCGTTCGGCGAGCGTTTCACGATCTCGCGCGTGACGCCGGCCACGATCTCCTCGTTCTTCCAGAGCAGATCGTCGCGGCTCATGCCCGGCTTGCGCGGAAGGCCGGCGGTGATGACGACGACGTCGGAGTCGGCGGTTTCGTCGTAGCCGTTCGTGCCGCGCAGAATCGAGTCGTACTTCTCGACCGGCGCCGTCTCCATCAGGTCGAGCGTCTTGCCCTGCGGGACGCCTTCGACGATGTCGACGACGACGACGTCGGCCAGTTCTTTGAGTGCAATTCCCTGCGCTACGGTGGCGCCGACATTGCCGCCGCCGACCACGGTCACTTTCGTTTTCATCGAATACCTCGTCCGGGTCTGAATTTTGCGCGCGATCATAATGCAGGGGCGAGGGACGGCGCGCTCGCCCCCTCGTCCCTTATCCCTCGTCCCTGTCTCCACGATGCTTGCCGATTTCTGCAAAACAGCCAACGCCATCGCCGCGACGACGAAAAAGTCGCAGAAGGAACGGCTGCTGGCCGACTACCTCGTCACTCTCGACGATGCATCGCTGGAGCGCGCCGTGGTCTTCTTCTCCGGCTCGCCGTTCCCGCGCAAGGACCAGCGCACGGTCGGCATTGGCGGCGCTGCGCTCTCCGACGCGATCGTCGAGGTGACGGGGCGCCCTCCGGATGAAGTTTGGGCGGCGTGGTCAAAGTACGGCGACGCGGGCGACACGGTGGCCGAGTTGTTCGACGACGAGCCGGCGCGAACGGTGACGCTGGCCGAGGTGGGGGAGACATTCGAGAGGCTCGCGGCGACGTCGGGACCGAGCGAGAAGAAGATCATCCTGGTGACGCTGTTGCGGAAGCTCGACGCGCAAGGCGTCCGCTTCGTCGTCAAGATTCTGCTTCGCGAGTTTCGCATCGGCCTGAAGGAAGGGCTGGTCGAATCCGCGATCGCCAAAGCATTCGAGCGGCCGCTGGCGGCGGTGCGGCGCGCGAACATGCTCACCGGCGACATCGGCGCGGCCGCGCTCCTGGCGCGTTCGGATGCGCTCGACTCGGCGCGGATGAATCTCTTTCATCCGTTCGCGTTCATGCTCGCGCAGCCGGAAGAGGATCCCGACGAGATCGTAGCGATGCTCGGCGCCGGCGCGTTCGCCGACGACAAATACGACGGGGTTCGCGCGCAGATTCACGCATCGCCTGACGAGGTGCGCATCTACTCGCGAACGCTCGATGACGTCACGCACCGCTTTCCGGAATTGGAAGCCGCAGCGCGAAAGCTCGGACACAGCGTCGTTCTCGACGGCGAGATCGTTGCTTTCAGCGATCGCGTTCTTCCGTTTGCCACGATCCAGAAGCGGCTCGGACGGCGCAAGGTCTCGGAGACATTGCTGCGCGATGCGCCCGTGGTCCTCTTCGCGTTCGACATTCTCTTCGTCGATGGTGAAGTCCTCTTCGAAACGCCGCTTCGCGAACGGCTGACGAAACTGCGCGGCATCGTCGGCAGCGATCCGGCGATCCGATTCACGAATCAAACGGAAATCCGCGATGGCGCGCACGTCGACGAACTTTTCGACGCGGCCCGTGCGCGCGCCAACGAAGGGCTGGTCATCAAAGCGCTAGACTCGATCTACACGCCCGGGCGCCGCGGCAAGTCGTGGCTCAAGTACAAGAAAGCGCTGGCTACGCTCGACTGTGTCGTCACGGCCGCCGAATACGGACACGGCAAACGCCGCGCGGTGCTCTCCGACGTCACCTTCGCGGTCCGCCGCAACAATGAGTTCGTCAACATCGGAAAGGCCTACTCCGGCCTCACCGACGCCGAGATCGCGCGGCTAACCGAACACTTTCAAGCCACGACCACCGGCCGCTATGGTCCGGTGCTCACCGTCGAGCCGACCATCGTTCTCGAGATCGCCTTCGACCGCATCCAGGAGTCGACGCGCCACAAGTCCGGCTACGCGCTCCGCTTCCCGCGCATCGCTCACCTGCGCGACGACAAAACCGTCGACCAGATCTCCACGATCGACGAAGTCCGCCGCATCTACGAAGGACAGTTGAAGCGCGAACGCCAGGAGTGACATCCTTCCCCGCTCCGATGACGACCTCGCTCCGTGCCGCTCCGCCGAAAGACCTCGTCCTCGACGACGGCTTTCGCTTCCTCCATGGCCAGACCATCGCACCGTTCTCGATCCGCTACGAGACGTTCGGCGCGCTGAATGCCGGCAAGTCGAACGCGATCCTGGTCTGCCACGCGCTCTCCGCAAGCGCACACGCGGCGGGCAAGTACACCGATGCGGAAGGCGAGAAGTCCGGCTGGTGGGATGGACTGATCGGTCACGGCAAAGGAATCGATCTCGATCAGTACTTCGTCATCTGCGCGAACATCCCCGGCTCGTGCTACGGAACGACATCGCCCGAATCGGTCGATCCTGCCACCGGCAAACCATACGGCTCGCGCTACCCGTGGCCGGCAATCGAGGACATGGTCCATTCGCAGAAGATCCTCCTCGACCGCCTCGGCATCACACACCTGCGCGCCGTCGCCGGCGGCTCCCTCGGCGGCATGCAGGTGCTGATGTGGGCGGCCTGCTATCCCGACTTCATGGATTCCATCATTACGATGGCCGCCGGCCCCGCCGTGCCAGTGCAGGGAATCGCGTGGCACGTCATCGGCCGCAAGATGATCGAGAGCGATGCCCGCTTCAACGGCGGCGACTACTACGATCACCCCGAGCCGCTTCGCGGATTGCAGATCGCGCGGATGGTCGGTCACATGACGTATCTCTCCGCGAAGTCGCTGCAGTCGAAATTCGGCCGGCGGCGGCGCGGCAACACGCGCCAGTTCGAAATCGATTCGTACTTTGAATATCAGGGCCGCAAGTTCGCCGCGCAGTACGACGCGAATTCCTACATCCGCGTCCAGGCGGCGATGGATGAGATGGACCTCGAAGAGCAGCACGGCTCTTTGCAACAGGCGTTCGCGAAATGGCGAGGCCGGACGCTGCTCGTCTCGTTCGACACCGACTGGCTCTTTCCCGTCAGCGAAGTCGAACGCGTGGAAGCGGCGATGACCGCGAATGGCACGCCGGTCCAGCACGAGCGGATCTCGTCGCCGAACGGCCACGACACGTTTCTCATCGACTACGACCTGATCACGGAGCCGGTGCGGGCGTTCCTGTCGTCACTTCCAGGTCGCTTCGAAGTCGCGTAACCGCTGCTCCAGCCGCCACTCGATCCGCGCTTTCGTATTCGCAGCAAGAAACGTCTTGCAAGTGGACGACGACGTATCGCCGCAAGCGCTAACCATCTTCGAATAGTCGTGGTTCGACCAGAGCGATTCGCCCTCGGCGAACGAGTATTCGAGGCTGTTGCGCGCCAGCCGCTTGAGCGTGGCGTAGTCGAGACCCTGGTCCTGCACGGCGCGCATGTACTGGTTGGTCATGTCGTCGCGCGAGACGCCGGGATCGTCCGTCGCCAACGCGACCGGGACGCCGGCGGCGAGGTAATAGCGCAGCGGATGGGCCTTGCCGGAGACGCCGAGGATGACGTCGTTGCTGGTGAGGCAGATTTCGACGGCGACGCCGCGGGACGCCATCGTCTTCAGCAATCCGGCGGCGTCGTCTTCGTACGTCAGATCGACGCCGTGGCCGATGCGTTCGGCCCTGGCGATCATGACCGAGTCGCGGATGTGGTTGCGCAGTCCCTCGGGTTCGACGATGCCGAGGACCAGTTCGCCGGCGTGCGTGGTCAGGTGGACCTTCGGGTAAAGCTGGTGGAAGAACGCGAACATCTTCATATGCGCGTCGAAGTCGTGCATCGATACGTAACTGTCCTCGGGCATGACCGGATTAAGGCCAACGACGCGTGGGTCGGCGCTGGCCAGCTCGTAGCCAACGACCATCTCCGCGAAAAGTTGCGGCAGCGGAACGCCGCGGTGCAATTCGTAGAGATAGCGAACGGTCGAATCGCAGCCGTGCTGCGCGTTCGCGGTGCCGCAATGAAGATTGCGGCGCATCTGCGCCTCGGCGTTGTCGAGGACCGTGCGCGCGGCGGTGATGATCGGCGGCACGTCGCCGCTCTGCATCATCGCGTTACGCATCTCCGCCTGCGATTGCCCGTCCTTCTCATACTTCATCAGGTCGCGTGCACGGCCGAAATCGGGAGCGAAGATCGTCTCGACGTAATCGACGTTCTCGCAGGCCAGCCGCCATACGTCTTCCGTCAGCATCTCCGGAACGTGGCTCTTCGAAACGACGCTGAACTTGCCGAAGGTGTTGAAGAAATGATCGTGTCCGGATTCGAGCGTGGGGCGAAACTGCCGCATCGAGAGCGCGTCGAGCATCGTCCCGTAAAGCGACGAATACGGAGCGAAGAGTGTCGACGCGGGAACGACCGTCGACACGGCTGGCGTGGAACATGGCGTGATCACGAGCTTCACGGAATCGACGCAGATTCCGTCGGCGGCGGCATAGCGGAGGTAGGACTCGGCGTAGACGGATCCGGAGAGGTGATTGTGCAGGTCGCCGCCCTTCGGCATGGCCTGCAGGATCTGGCGCAGCATGCCGCGGTCGGAGATGTTCAGCGCCGGCTGCGCGAACAGGGATGCGGCGGCGAATAACGACAGCGCGGCCAAGCAGCGCCACGCGCGCGGGAAAATGTTCGTCATGGGATGGACCTCCGTACCGGGAGTGTAGCGCGGAGGAGTAGCGCGTTAATAGACGCCGCTAAATAAGAGTGAAGGCGGAGCGAATGCTAACTAAATACATTCTATCAATAGACGACCTTATTCGTTCGCTGCATTCGGCATCGCCGCAATCGGCGCGCGATAGCCGCACTCCGCATTGTTGCAGTACTCGATGTGCCCTTCGCGCTTCGTTTCCTTCTCCAGCAGATACGGCGCGGCGCATTTCGGGCAGGGACGCGGCACAGGACGGTTGTTCAGCGCAAAGTCGCACTTCGGATAGCGCGAGCAGGAGAAGAAGATGCCGCGTCGCGATCGGCGTTCGACCAGCTCGCCCTCGTTGCAGTTCGGGCATTTCACGCCGGTCGGCTTCGGAGGCGAGCCCTTGCCGCCGCCGATCTTGCGAATGGTCTTGCAGTCCGGATAGCCGGAGCACGAGAAGAACGGACCATAGCGGCCGGACTTCAGCACCATCTCCTTGCCGCAGTTCTCGCACGGCGGCTGCGGCTCAGTGGGGATGTCGGCCTTCAGCAGGCGCGGGTCCTTCGTGTTCTTGCAATCGGGATAGCCGGTGCAGGCGTAGAACTGGCCGAAGCGCGAGCGCTTGAGTTGCATCGGCTTGCCGCATTTGTCGCAGATGATCGTCTCGCCCTCGGGCTGTTCGGCGACGTCGCCGCGCGCGGTCTCCTTCGTGTTCTTGCACTCGGGATAATTCGAGCAGGCCAGGAACTCGCCGAAGCGGCCGAACTTGATGGCCATCGGCGACCCGCACTTCTCGCAGATCTCGTCGGTCTCGACGCCAGTGCGCTTCACTTCGATCATCTCTTTGCCGGCCCGCGCTAAGTCCTTGTTGAACTTGACGGAAAAGTCGCGCATGGCCTCGCGCCACTCGACCTGACCTTCTTCGATTTCGTCTAGCTTCTGCTCCAGTTCCGCGGTGTAGCCCTCGTCGATGATGTCGCCGAAGGACTGCTTGAGGAGCTTGGTAACGAGCATGCCGAGCTGTGTCGGAAAGAACTTGCCGTCCGACTTGTAGGTGTAGTCGCGAGTCTGAATCGTGGTCATGATCGAGCCGTACGTCGACGGACGTCCGATCCCGTTCTCTTCCAGCGCCTTGACCAGCGTCGCTTCCGTGTAGCGGGGCGGCGGCTGGGTGAAGTTCTGGCGCGTATCGAGATTGATGAGCGACAGCGTGTCGCCTTCGTTCATCGCCGGCAGCGCTTTGCTGTCGTCCGGCTTCTCTTCATCATCCTCGGCGCCTTCCAGCGTCGCATCACGAAAGACCGCCAGGAAGCCGGCGAACTTCAGCACTTCACCCGAGGCGCGAAGGGTGTACGCCGCGTTGCGGATGTCGACGTCGGTGACGTCGAAGAGGGCGGGCTTCATCTGCGACGCGACGAAGCGATCCCAGATCAGCCTGTAGAGGTTGTACTCCTCGCGGGTGAGGTGATCCTTGATCTTCTCCGGATCGAATTCGAGCGACGTAGGGCGGACGGCCTCGTGGGCCTCCTGCGCCTGTGCAGCTTTCTTGACACGATATACATTTGGCTTTTCGGGGAGGATATCAGCACCATATTTCGCGCCGATATATTCTCTAACTTCGGTGATGGCATCCTCGCTGATGCGGACCGAGTCGGTACGCATGTAGGTGATCAGGCCGACGTGACCGAACGAGCCGAGCTCTTTGCCTTCGTAGAGCTTTTGCGCGATCTGCATCGTGCGCTTCACGGGATACTTGAAGCGGTTGTACGCGGTGCGCTGCAGCGTCGAGGTGATGAATGGCGCCGCGGCAGTCTGCTTCTTTTCCTTCCGCGCCACTGACTCGACGACGTAGCTGCCCGACTTGAGCACTGCCTCGATGACGCGGGCCTGCTCCTCGTTCGTGACGTCGGCCTTCTTTCCATCGATCTTCGAGAGTTTGGCAATGAACTGCGGCGGCACGCCGGCAGCGAGTTTCGCTGCGAACGTCCAGTACTCCTCGGGGACGAACGCTTTGATCGCTTCTTCGCGGTCGACGATCATCTTCATCGCCACCGACTGCACGCGGCCGGCGGAAAGGCCGCGGCGGACTTTGTCCCACAGCAGCGGCGAGAGCTTGTAGCCGACCAGGCGATCGAGCACACGCCGGGCCTGCTGCGCATTCACCTTATTCATGTCGATCTCGCCCGGCTGATCGATGGCCTTGCGGACCGCGTTCTTCGTGATCTCGTGAAACAGGATGCGGCGGACCTTCTTCGAGTCGCCGCCGAGGAGGTTCATCACGTGCCAGCCGATCGCTTCTCCCTCGCGATCAGGGTCGGAGGCGATGTAGACGATGCTGGCCTTTTTCGCCGCTGCACGCAGCTCGGCGACTACCTTCTCTTTCCCTTCGAGGATCTCGTAAGTCGGCTCGAACGTCTCCTCATCGACGCCGAGGTCGCTCTTCGGCAGATCGCGGACGTGACCGACGGAAGCTTTGACGATGTAGTCGCTGCCGATGAACTTGTTGATCGTCTTCGCTTTCGCGGGAGACTCGACGATGACGAGGTTTTTGGCCATTGCGGAACGCCCAACCTTCCACGCCGACGCCGGAATTCCTCGCGCGTGCATCGTGCGCGCGCGTACGCGGGGCGCCGGATCGATCGAGCCGCGGACGATAGCACCCGACTGTCAGGAAGGCGAAAAATGCTACTGGCTGTGGAGTTTAGCGGTGCCGGAGGAGCGTGAAAAAGTCTGAAGAACTGGTGGCCGAGCCTTGGGCAACCAACGCCGTCGGCCGTGCCGACCTACTCTTCTTCGTCGTCGTCTCCGCCGCCGGCAGCTTTGTACTTTTTCGTCTTGTTGTAGAGCGTCTTGTAGGAGATGCCCAGGATCTCGGCGGTCTTGCGGCGGTCGCCGTCGGTCATGGTGAGCGTCTCTTCGATGACGATGCGCTCCACCTCTTCCATCGGCTGCCCGAGCGGGATCATGACGCCGTCGCGGGTGCGGCGCTTGCGCGCGCTGAGGAGTTTGTCGGGGAGGCATTCGACCGTCAGGCTGCTGCCACGGGCCATGATGAACGCGCGATTGATCACGTTGCGCAGCTCGCGAACATTGCCCGGCCACTCGTACTGCTGGAGCGCCTCGATGAAGTCGGCTTCGATGCTCTCGACCTTCTTCTCTTCCGTCTCGTTCAGCTTCTGCAGGAAAAAGTGCGAGAAGAGCGGGATGTCTTCGAGTCGCTCGCGGAGCGGCGGGACTTCGATCGGGAAAACGTTTAACCGGTAGTAGAGATCCTCGCGCATCTTGCCGTCGACGATGGCCTTCTGCGGATCGCGGTTTGACGCGGCGATGACGCGCGCTTCGATGTAGATTTCCTCGTTGCCGCCGACGCGCCGGAACTTCCCTTCTTCGAGCACGCGCAGCAGCTTGACCTGCAGCTCGATCGGCATCTCCGTGATTTCGTCGAGGAAGACGGTGCCGCCCTTGGCAACTTCGAAGTAGCCCTCGCGGCGTTTGATCGCGTTGGTGAAGGCGCCCTTCTCGTGGCCGAAGATCTCGGACTCGATCAGGGTCGGTGAGATCGCGCCGCAGTTAAACGCGATGAACGGCTTGAGACGGCGGCGCGACAGCGAGTGAATCGTGTTCGCGACGACTTCCTTGCCCGATCCCGACTCGCCGACGATGAAGACGTTCGCGTCGGTGTTCGCAACCATCTCGATCTCTTCGAAAAGCTTCTGCATCCGCGGCGATTTGCCGACCAGATGTCCGAGCGCGCCCATCTTCTGAAGCTGACGGCGAAGCTCGAGGATCTCCTGCTTCATCATCTGTTTGTCTTCGACAGACTTGAGGATCACCTGCAGGCGGGGGAGGTCGACCGGCTTGGTGACGTAATCCTCGGCACCGACTTTCAGCGCCTTGACGGCCGAGTCGACCGTGGCGTGGCCGGTCAGGATCACGACCGAGACGTCGGGATACGTTTCCTTGATGCGATGCAGCAGATCGAGGCCGGAACCGTCAGGGAGTTTGAGGTCGACGATGGCGACGTCCGGGACCATCTTCGAGACGGAGTTCCAACCGGCTTTCACCGTGCCGGCGACTTCCGCTTCGTAGCCCCACTCTTCGACAACGTCGGCCATGCCGGCGCTCGTCGGGCGGTCGTCATCAACGATCAGCACCTTCTTCATCTATTCACCTGGAAAGGACAACCTGATCGAAACCTTATCACGTTCCTCCAGAGCGTTGAGCTCACCGCCGTACGTTTCGGCGATGAGGCGCGCGGCGGCGAGGGAAAGGTCCGCATTGCCGAGCATATCCGTGTAGTAGAACTTGAAGATCTTCGTGATTTCGAAGTCCGGCGACGCCGCTTTGCCGGTCACTGCAACGGTAAAACGGCCAGAGATTCGTTCGACGGAAGCGCTGCGATCAACCTCGTCCAGAACGCGGGAAGCGCCCTCGAAAAACATCTTGAGCGCCTGACGAATTCTGGAATCGTGGCCGCGAATTTTGAACGATCCGTCAACTCCGTCCAGCTCGTATCTCGCGCCCGCCGCGGCCTCGGTGCAGAGCGGACAAAGGTCGATCTCAGCCGGCTGTTCATCGTCTTTTGGAGGCGTGGAAAGAACAAAGAACGTGTCGAAGATCCTCGCCATGCGACGCAACTCCGATTCAATCGCCTTGGCGTACGCGTTGACCTTCTCGTCCTCGCCGCCGGTCACCTTCGCCACGCGCATGCGCAGCAACTCGAGATTGAGCACGGCGACGTTCAGCGGCGTCTTGAGATCGTGTGCCGTGTCGCCGCTGCGACGAAAATTCGTCGACGCGAAGTGGTCGAGCCAGGATTCCATGTTGGACGAAACGTCGCGCAAAGCGATGCAAGCTTAGCGCCTCTGCCAGAGTAACGGCTCAGTGTTCGCGGCCGATACCGATCATCGCCACCGACTCTTCGAGCCGCGCTTCGACGCGGTTGAACTCGGGATCGTGCGATGAGAGGTACTGCAGCTCTTTCTCCGCGGCGATGCGCTCGGCTTCGGCGGCGGCAGGATCGATCTCGCTAGCCAGCACGCCGCGCTCGGCGAGCACGATTACGCGATCCGGCAGCACCTCGGCGAAACCCCACGAAAGGACCATTCGATGAATGGTGGTGCCGACGCGGTAGCGCATCTGGCCGATCCTCAGCGTGGTCAGCAGGGGAGTGTGGCCGGGGAGCACGCCGATCTCACCGTCGCTCGCGGGCAGCACGACTTCATCGACTTCGATGTCGATGATCTTCCGCTCGCGCGTGACGACGGTGAGGTTGATCTTGGTCGGAAGTGCGTCGGCCATCCGGGTTCCTTACGCCGCTTCTTTCTTCATCTGCTCGGCGCGCTCGAGCACCTGCTCGATCGTGCCCATGAGCAGGAAGGCCTGCTCGGGGATGTCGTCGTGCTTCCCTTCGACGATTTCGCGGAAGCCTTTGATCGTGTCGGCGATCTTGACGTACTGGCCTTTGATGCCAGTGAACTGCTCGGCAACGTGGAACGGCTGCGAGAGGAAGCGCTGAATCTTGCGGGCGCGGTTGACGATGATGCGATCTTCTTCCGACAGCTCGTCGATACCGAGAATGGCGATGATGTCCTGGAGGTCCTTGTACTTTTGAAGGACGGCCTGCACGGCGCGGGCGGTGTTGTAGTGCTCATCGCCGAGGATGCGCGGATCGAGAATCTTGGACGTCGATGCGAGCGGGTCGACAGCGGGGTAGATGCCGAGCTCCGCGATCTGGCGGGAGAGGACCGAGGTCGCGTCGAGGTGAGCGAACGCAGTGGCCGGCGCGGGATCGGTGAGATCGTCGGCGGGAACGTAAATGGCCTGCACCGAGGTGATCGAGCCGCGCTTGGTGGATGTAATGCGCTCCTGCAACTCGCCCATTTCGGTGGCGAGGTTCGGCTGGTAACCAACGGCGCTCGGCATGCGGCCGAGGAGTGCGGAAACCTCGGAACCTGCCTGTGTGAAGCGGAAGATGTTGTCGATGAAGAGCAGCACGTCCTGACCTTCGGCGTCGCGAAAATACTCGGCCACGGTGAGACCGGTCAGTCCGACGCGAAGGCGCGCACCCGGCGGCTCGGTCATCTGACCGTAGATCAGCGCGGCTTTGGATTTCGACGGATCGCCGGGGACAATGACGCCGGTCTCGGCGAATTCAAGCCAGAGATCGTTCCCCTCGCGCGTGCGCTCGCCGACTCCGGCGAAAACGGAGAAGCCGCCGTGTTCTTTGGCGACGTTGTTGATCAACTCCATGATCAGAACGGTCTTGCCGACGCCGGCGCCGCCGAACAGGCCGGTCTTGCCGCCCTTCGTGTAGGGCTCGAGCAGGTCGATGACCTTGATGCCGGTCTCGAACATCTCGATGTTGGTCGACTGCTCATCGAAACGCGGCGGCTGGCGATGAATCGAGAGATGGTGCTCGGAGTTCACCGGACCCTTGTTGTCGACCGGTTCGCCGAGCACGTTGAGGATGCGGCCGAGAGTCTCGCGGCCGACCGGAACCATGATCGGGCCGCCGGTGTCGATGGCCTTCATGCCGCGGACCATGCCGTCGGTCGGCTTCATGGCGATGCAGCGAACCTGGTTCTCTCCGATATGGTTCGCCACTTCGGCCACGACGTCGATGGGAACCTTGCCGAACTCGCCGTTGTCGACGACGCGAATGGCGTTGTAAATCGCCGGCAGATGGCCGTCTTCGAATTCGATGTCGAGCGCCGGCCCGATGACCTGGATGACTTTGCCGACATTCTGGGTCTTGGTTTCTTCGTTTGCCATGTGTTCTCCGTTGTCTATTGCGCGGCGGACGCGCCCGAGACAATCTCGATGATCTCTTTGGTGATGGCCGCCTGACGGATGCGGTTGTAGGTCAGCGTCAGGAAATTGATCATGTCCGACGCGTTCTTCGTGGCCGCTTCCATGGCCGTCATGCGCGCTCCCTGTTCGGCCGCGGCCGACTCGAGGAGCACGCGGTAAAGCTGAAACTCGATGTGCTTCGGGAGGAGGTCGGAAAGGATCTGCTCCGGTCCCGGCTCGTAGAGGTAATCGACCGACGGCTGGTTGGGCGTGGCCTCGAACTCCGACATGATCGGAAGCAGACGCTCGGCCCGGACGTGCTGCGCGATGAGCGATTTGAACTCGTTGTAGACGACGTAGACGCCGTCGATTTTTTCTTCGATGAAGTCTTTGATCAGACCGTCGGCGATCTCGTGCGCGACGTCGATCGACAGCGCCTGCGCGACGAAGACGTTCTTGCGGATCGGGATCGGGCGGCGCTTGAAAAAGTCGCCCGCTTTGCGGCCGATCGTCAGCAGCTCGACGCTCTCAAAACTATGCTCGCGGATGAAGTTCTGCGCCGCGCGGATGACGTTCGAGTTGAACGCGCCGCAGAGGCCACGATCGGCAGTGACTACGATGACGACGACGTTGCGATCCGGCTCGCGCGACTGCAGCAGCGGATG
>ERZ1739050.11-NODE-11-length-24249-cov-7.459783_pt1 | contig 24249 bp, 27 predicted proteins | sample MGYA00581759_ERZ1739050 | MGnify/ENA primary metagenome ERZ1739050 (study PRJEB42929, sample SAMN08275525) | rhizosphere metagenome | isolation source: Rhizospheric soil replicate 2 | host: Colobanthus quitensis and Deschampsia antarctica | place: Antarctica: Devils... | reverse complement strand
TACGTGCTATTGGTTGACTTGCAATCCGCTGCGGGCGAAGTGGTTGGCGACTGTTCTACGCCATGGATCGCGCGGCGAATTGAAGGACGAGTTCGGCGACAGCAAATCCTCGATCGGAAGCTGCTGCTTCACGGCCGACACGGCCTCGGCGACGCGCGCCCGGATCCAGCCGTTCCACCCCTCGTCCACCATCGTTCGCGCGTCGGGCAGCCGGTCGCCCGAAATGCCGAAGCGAAGCCGGTAGTAAACCGTGACCGGCACCCCTTCCTTCGAGGTGATGCGGATGATCCCGTCGCGCTGCGCGGCGCCGTCGCGGCGCTCGAACTTCAATCGGAAGAACTGGTGCGGCGGCAGAAATGTGACGGTGTTCTGCACGACGCGGACGACGCCGGTGTGTTTGTCGACGCCGAAGATCAGCCAGCGCGAGGATGGCAGATAGAGGCTGATGAGCAGATACGTCACCAGCACCAGTCCGGCGAGAAGGGTCAGTGCTCTGGTAAAACGATGCCGAGGCATTGCGGGATTTGGTGCTTTTGCAGAAAGGAGACCAGCTTGGCTCTTCGAAAGGGAACGGTTCACGCGGAGATGGGGAGAGGCGGAGAAATCCGTCGCGCCTACGAACTCGCCGCCACCGCGAACTCGCGCATCCGCTTGTCCACTTCCGCGCGCAGGTTGAACACGTGCTGCTGGATGCGATCGTCGATGCCGGGACGCGTTCCTTCCGCCGACAGCGACTCCACCGCGGATTCGAGCTCCGCGGCGTCGGTTGAAATGCGCTGAAACCCGTAGCTGCCGCCGGAGCCCTTCAGTTGATGGGCGAGATACGTCAGTCGTTGCAATGCCTCCGGCGTCTGCTCACCGTCCAGCTTCGCCTGAAGCTCGCGCACCTTCTCATCCGCCTCGGCGAGAAACTCGCGCTTCAGGTCATCCAGTTCCAGATCCACCATCGTCATCTCGGGCCTCAGCGGCATTGCATGCGCGATGCCGCGCCCGCCGCACCGTATGATTCCGGGGATGCCGGGTCCTGTGCTTGATGTGCCGCGGGGCGAGTTCTCGATCGAAGATCCGTGGGCGATTCCGAGTAACTGCGTTCCCGCCGCGCTGAAACGAGCGACAGACGACGGTGCGCCACGGCTGGCAACGACGATTGCCGCGTACTACGACGACGACTTTCTCACCGTGGTTTTTGAGGGTGTTGACGACGAAATCGTGGCCACCTATCTCGATCACGACGAACCGCTGTGGCAGGAGGACGTCGTCGAAATCTTCCTCGCTCCCGAAGGCCTGACCCCGTACGTTGAGATCGAAGTCAATCCGCTCGGCACGATCTTCGATGCGCGCATCGATTCGCCCGACGGGGTGCGCGCCACGATGAAAACCGACCTCGCGTGGACTTGCGAAGGACTCTTCGCGGCGCTGCGGCGCGATGACGGAACGCGCGTGCAGATCGTCATCCGCATCCCGTTCGCAGCGTTTAAAAAAAATCCGAACGCCGGCGACGAATGGCGCGCCAACTTCTTTCGCATCGATCGCAGCGCGGCTCACGGCGACGACTTCAGCGCGTGGCAGCCGACGATGAAAACGCCGCCCGACTTTCACGTCACGGCGGCGTTCGGCGCGCTCCGCTTCGCGCGCGAGAAATCCAGCTAACCTCTTGTATTACAGGGAATTCATTCTACATTTTCTGATTTGTAATCAGGACCTCGGCCATAGCAGACTAGATTGAGCGTCGGCCAAGGACCTCGCTCTCAGAAAATGATCGTCCGACTCTCCCATCTCCTTCTTGCAGCGCTCGTTTTCCTCCCCGCGGCTCATGCCGAGGAGCGGAAGATGTGCACCGCTCCGGCCAGCGAATGCGAAAAGGCCATCCGCCAGCTTTCCAGCGGACGCCGCTACCTCGGCGCGAAGATCAAGGAGCTAGAGCCCGGCATCATCATCGAGAGCGTGATCGATGAAGGTCCCGCCGCGCGCGCCGACCTCAAGCCCGGTGATCGCCTCATGTCGGTCAACGGCCATCCGACGGTCGAGGCGAACATTCAGGACTTCAAACAGATCCTCTTCAGCGCGAAAGCGACCGGCGTCCTCTGGGTCATCGTTCTGCGCCAGGGAGCTCTCAAAAAAGTAGACGTGCGGCTCGAGCCGTACACGAAGGCGCAGATCGACAAGATGGTGGCGCAGCACCTCGCGCAGGCGCACGGCATCCCCAACGCCACCGCAGCGGCACCGCAACAGTGACGACAAATGGTCCGGGACTTCCTCGCGAAGTGGAAATCGAGCCCGCGCTCGGGTGACCGGCCCGACCACGTCTCCGCGATCCTCGTCCCGTTTCTGATCGTCACCCTCGCGCTTGGCGTCCTGGCCTGGCGTTCGTATGTTCTCTCCGAGCGCACCGAGCGCGGCGTCGACACGCTGGCCATGCAGTACGCCGGCTACGCCGCGCAGATCAGCGCCAGCCGCATCGATGCCGCGGTCGGCAACGAGCAGTCCCGCGCATCCGAGGAGTGGCAGAAGGTGGAGAGGCGCTCGCCGTCGTCGGCCGAGTTGCAGAAGTGGATCCGCGACAACGACTGGATCATCTCCGCGCTCTACGTTCCTGATGCCGATCCGGCCAACGCGCTCTATGCCAGCGAACTTCCGGGAACCGCGCACACCAGCGCGCGGCTGACGCGCGATCTCTACTCCTCCAGCGGCATCGTCCGCTACACCTACGATCCGGCGCTGTTGCTGGCGCGCGCGTGGCCCGCGCTTGCACATCAGCCGCTCGTGCAGGCTCAGGGGTTCAAGCAGGAGGCGCAGGTCTCCGTCATCGAGAATCCAGCGGCGACCGGTGCCGTGAAAAGCGCCAACGGCTACGCCTACGTCGCGCCGCTGGCCGCGCCACTCTCGTCCTACGCCGTGCGCGGCTTCGTCGAGACCGGGTACAGAACAACGGGATGGGAAAACGCGCGCCTCATCAGCATCATGCTCAGCGCCTTCGCGCTGTTGCTTCTCGGACTCGGCGCGTATCTGGCGATGCGCGGCCTTGCGCACGAAGCCGACACGATGAAGCTGCGCGGCGCGCTGGTGGCGAACGTCTCGCACGAGCTGCGCACGCCGCTGTCGATGATCCGCCTCGGCGCGGAGACTCTGAAGCGCGGCGCGCGATTGCCCGAGAAGCAGCGCCTTGAGATCGAAGACTCGATCCTGCGCGAGGTGCTGCACCTCTCGCATCTCGTCGAGAATGTGCTCGACGTCGCGCGCATGCAGAACAGCAGCGCGAAGGCGCTCGCGTTCACGCCCGTCTATCCGCGCGATCTGCTGGCGTCGCTCATCACCACGTACGAGTCGTGGATTCGCAGCCGCGGCTTCGACGTCAAGCTTCACATCACCGACACCGTCGAAGAGCAGTCGTGGGATCGCGATGCGGTCTCGCGCGCCGTGCTGAACCTGATCGACAACGCCATCAAGTACTCCGGCGACGAGAACAAATTGATCGACGTCGTGCTTCGGCAGACGAACGAATCCGTCGTCATCGAAGTCAAGGACCGCGGAGTCGGAATCGATGCCGGCGATCTCGCGCACATCTTCGAGCCGTACTACCGCGCACAGTTCTCCGACACGCAGACGCGACGCGGCGCCGGCCTCGGGCTCACGCTCGTGCAGCAGATCATCGCCTCGCACGGCGGCACCATCGAAGTCGAATCGAAACCGGGCAGCGGCTCCACGTTCCGGCTGCTCTTCCCGCGGCCGCAATCGCACACCACCACGTCCCTGGCGCAGCTTACCCCGCAGACGCTTTAGAAACTCTCGCTCACCGAGAGCCGTACAAACAGCACCGGAGATTGCGATGACCAAGATACTGATCGTGGAAGACGAAGCAGGATTGCGGCAGGGCCTCGAAATCAATCTGCGCATGGAGAACTACGAGACCGTGCTCGCCGGCGACGGCGAAGAAGCGATCCGCGTTTTTCACGCCGAGTCGCCCGACATCGTGCTTCTCGACCTCATGCTGCCGAAGAAGAGCGGCTTCGAAGTCCTCGACCACATCCGCAAGTTTTCGAAGATCCCGGTGCTCCTCCTCACCGCCCGCGGACAGGAAACCGACAAAGTTCGCGGCCTGCGCGGCGGCGCCGACGACTACATCACCAAGCCGTTCGGACTGCAGGAGCTCTTCGCGCGCATCGATGCCGTGATGCGACGCAGCGATGCGACGTCGCTGACGACGAAGACCATCTGCGAAGACACGCTCATCAAACTGGACCCCTCCACGCGCGAAGCCTCGGCGAAAGATCAGAAGCTGAAGCTCTCGCCAAAAGAGTTCGACCTGCTCATGTACCTCTTCCGCAACAAGGAGCGCGTCGTGCCGCGCGACGAGCTGCTCTCGCGCGTCTGGAATTACCGCGTCGATCTCAATCTCAACAGCCGCACGGTCGATACGCATGTGACGCGGCTTCGCCGCAAGCTGCAGAAGGCCGTCGGCACCGATGCCGCCGTTATCGTCGCCGTCGCCAAAATCGGCTACCGCTACCTCGGCGAAGCGAGCAACGCAGCGTGATTGAGGCTCAAGTACGGAAGCTTGCCAAAGCACAGACAAGAGTGTTTGTGCCACACCAGCTCTCCTGCTTACCAGCACTTCGCCAAGTGCACGCGGACCCATGTGGCACAGACACTCTTGTCTGTGCTCTTGCAAGATGAGATGCCTGATCCTTCTTACATTTGACTTTCCTCACGAACAGTTTTAGCGTCACCGCCACATGAAACGCATGACCTGTTGCTGTCGCCGCACAAGTCCGTTCGAGCGAACGTAGGCGCGCAGCGACAGCCACTTGCATCGAATGAGACCCGGGCAGAGCGCTCGGGTCTTTTGCTTTAGGAGGAAACAATGCACGGGAAGATCTACAACAACATCACGGAGCTGATCGGGCGTACGCCGCTGGTCAGGCTCAATCGCATCGTCCCCGAGGGTGCGGCGGAAGTCATCGCCAAACTCGAGTCGTTCAACCCGCTGTCGTCGGTCAAGGACCGCCTGGCCATCTCGATGATGAACGAAGCGGAGAAGGCCGGCGAGATCAAGCCGGGCGATACCGTCGTCGAAGCGACCAGCGGCAACACCGGCATCGGCCTGGCGTTCGTCGCCGCCGCGAAAGGCTACAAGTGCACGCTGGTGATGCCCGACACGATGTCGGTCGAGCGCCGCAAGCTCGCACAGGCCCTCGGCGCGGAGCTGATCCTCACGCCCGGTCCGAAAGGCATCAAGGAAGCGCAACGGGTCGCGGAGGAGTACGCGGCGAACAACAAGGGTGCGTGGCTGTCGAAGCAGTTCGACAATCCGGCGAACACGAAAATCCATCGCGAGACCACGGCGAAAGAAATCATGGACGACACCGGCGGAAACGTCGACGCGATCGTTGCCGGCGTCGGCACCGGCGGCACGGTGACCGGAGTCGGTCAGGTGTTCAAAAAAGAGAAGCCGGAAACGCTCATCGTGGCCGTAGAGCCGATCGAGTCGCAACTGCTCAAGGGCGGCACGCACAATCCGCACAAGCTGCAGGGCATCGGCGCCGGACTCGTTCCCGCGATCTACGATGCGAACGTCGTCGACCGCGTCGTCGACGTCACGTGGGATGACGCGCAGGCCACCGCGCGCCGGCTGGCGAAAGAGGAAGGGATCTTCGTCGGCATTTCCTCCGGCGCCATCTGCTGGGCCGCGATCGAGATCGCGAAAGAGCTCGGCGCCGGCAAGCGGGTCGTAGTCGTCCTTCCCGACACCGGCGAGCGCTATCTGTCCACGGCGCTCTTCGAATACACAGATCTGGTAAATCAGCCGGCTACCACTCCTCAAATGCTTGCGGATGCCGCAAAATAATCGTTCATGAAACGGTCTCTGCTCCTGCTCCTTCTGGTCGCGACGCCGGCATTCGCCTCGGACATCACCCGAGCGTCGGTCGTCGCGGCCATGAATGACTACCGCGCGGAACATCACCTCCCGCCGCTTCGCGAGGATGCCCGACTGGATGCCGCGGCCGGCGACCGCATGCGCGACATGGAAGATCAGGCCTATTGGGCGCACGAGTCGCCTGACGGCCGCTCACCGTTCACGTGGCTCGAACCGAACGGCTACACGTTCCATTACGCCGGCGAGAACCTCGCCACCGGCTTCGACACGACGGAGGTGCTCGTGGAAGGATGGATGGAATCACCCGGCCATCGCGCCAACATCCTCTCGCCGCATTTCGATGACTGCGGCATCGCCATTATCGACGGCATGACGATGCGCCGCGGCGCGGGGAAGTCGATCGTGGTGATGTTCGGCGCGACTCGCTAGTCAACTGTCTGGTCAGCGGTTGAACGGAAACTCGTTGACCCAGTGAAAGCCGCGCGTGGTCAACAGGAACTTCGGCTGCGGTTCGCGATGCGCAAGCGAATGAATCTTTCGATTTCCGAGGTTGCCATTGATGTTAGCGTGTTCGCATCAGCCTGTCCGTATGAGAGGAGGCCGTCCCACTGAGGCGGCCACGGCGGCATCGCGACATTCTGTCATCCTGAGCCGCCGACGCCGAGTAGCGCGAAGCGCGGATCGGCGTAGGACGGTCGAAGGACCCCCAGCTGCTAACCCGTTTCATTAACGCGCATCCGCCGCCCTTTCCGGGTTAGCAGGATCGGGGTCCTTCGACCGTCCTCCGGCGTTCCGCGCTTCGCGCTCCAACGCCTCCGGCGGCTCAGGATGACAGCGCTAACAACGCCCGCAACCTTTCCGAATCTGCGGTCGGCTCGGCACACATGTACGCCTCACAGACGTATGCGAGCACGCGATCGGACGGACGGTTCTGCATCAGCGGCAGGTCTTCCGATCCGTTTCCCGCGACGAGCACGCGATGCGGGAGGTACTCCTCGCCGACGACTGTGCGCAGCACTCGGAACGCATCGTCGTCCACAGCGCCGGTGATGGCGATCTCTTTCGGTTGTCCGGCACGCCACTCCGCAACACCGAGGAGCAGTCCGAACCCGGACGGGTAGCGCTCCGCCAGCGGCGCGATTGCGGCGATCGTTTTCGTCGCTGCCTCGGCATACCGTTCCTCGCCGAAGAGCAGAGCCAGACGCAGCAGGACGCCGGCGGCGACGGAGTTGCCGGACGGTGTGGCGTTGTCGAACAGATCTTTCGGCCGTGTGATCAGCGTTTCGTGATCGATCGGCGTGTCGAAGAAGCCGCCGTTCGCGTCGTCGCTGAAGCGCTCGAGGATCTGGTCGGTCAATTGACGCGACGCATCGAGGTAGCGGCGCTCATGCGTCGCTTCGTATGCAAGCGCGAGTCCCCAGGCGACGCCGCTGTAGTCTTCGAGCAGTCCGGCGATTTTCGGAGTTCGCATCAGACGTCCATCGACGATGCGCGTCAGCAGAAAATCGGCATTGCGGCGAACGATGTCGCGGTAACTGTCCCGATCGAACGCCACCGCGGCCTCGGCGAACGCCGCGAGCATCCAACCGTTCCAGCCGGAGAGGATCTTTTCATCGCGCGCCGGCCACACGCGCTGCGAGCGGACCCCGTACAACTTGCACTTGCCACGCGCGGCTACTTCGTTGAGCTGATCGATGGTGATGCCGAGGTCCGCGGCGACCGATTCCGGATCGCGGGGAACGTTGAGGATGTTGTGCTCCTCCCAATTTCCACGTTCGCTGACGTCGTACAGCGCGCAGAAAATCCGCCCCTCTTCCTCGCCCAGAATGGACATAACCTCGGCGCGCGACCAGACATAGAACTTGCCCTCCTCGCCCTCGCTGTCGGCATCCTGCGTCGAATAGAACGCGCCGTCCGGCGACGTCATCTCGCGCTGGACGTAGCCGAGGATTTCGTGCGCGATGCGGGCGAAGAACGGATCCTTCTTGTACTGCCATGCCCGCGTGTAGAGACGCGCCAGAAGCGCGTTGTCGTACAGCATCTTCTCGAAATGCGGCGCCAGCCAGCGCGCATCGGTCGAGTAGCGATGAAAGCCGCCGCCGATCTGGTCGTACATCCCGCCGCACGCCATTTTGGTCAATGTGTTGACGATGATCCCGTCGAGGGCGCGATCGTTCGTGCGACAGGCCGACTGCATCAGAAAGTCGAGCGTCATCGAGGGCGGAAACTTCGGCGCGCCGCCGAAGCCGCCGTTGACGGCGTCGTAGCTCTGCGCGATGCGGGCGGCCGCGCGATCGAGTTCGTCGTGCTCCAGCGTCCCGCCGCCTTGAAACTTGACCGTGCTGATCCCGCGGATTACTTCCGCCGAGGCCGCATCGACATCGCCACGGCGATCGCGATACGTATGCGCGACATGCTCGAGCACACGGCGAAATCCCGGCATGCCGTGACGGTCGTCGGGCGGGAAGTACGTCCCCGCGTAGAACGGAGCACCGGCCGGCGTCAGGAACATCGACATCGGCCAGCCGCCGTGCCCGGTCATCATCTGCACCGCTTCCATGTAAATCGAGTCGACGTCCGGCCGCTCCTCGCGATCGACTTTGATCGAGACAAAGTGTTCGTTTAAGACATCAGCAGTGGCCTCGTTCTCGAATGACTCCCGCTCCATGACATGGCACCAGTGACACGCCGAATACCCGATCGACAGAAACACCGGCTTGTCCTCGGCACGCGCTTTCGCAAACGCCTCATCGCCCCACGGATACCAATCGACCGGGTTGTGCGCGTGCTGGAGAAGGTAGGGAGAGGTTTCGTGCGCGAGCCGATTCATGAGTTCAGAGTGTATGCCGTCGCTGTCATCCTGAATCGCCGGAGGCGCGTAGCCGAAGGCGGAGCGCCGCAGGACGATGAAGGATCTCAAGTTGCGCGAGCTGCGTTGAAACGCTGAGGCTCCGGCTGGAACCGCGCATCTTGAGTTCCTTCGCCGTCCTTCGGCACTCCGCGCTTCGCGCTACATGCCTTCGGCGGCTCAGGATGACAATCACGCCTTCGGATGCGCTTTCTTGTACACGGCGATCAACTGCCAGTCGTTGAGGTGCGTGTACGTTTGCGTCGTCGAGAGCGAGACGTGGCCGAGGAGCTCCTGGATGCCGCGGAGGTCTGCGCCGGCGTTAAGGAGATGCGTGGCGAAGGAGTGCCGCATCGTGTGCGGCGAAACGCCGGCGCGCAGCGACGCCTTGCGCACGTAGCCATCGAAGAGGCGGCGCACGCTTCGCGTCGTGATGCGCTGCCCGCGATAGTTGACAAACAGCGCCGGCTCTTCGACATCCGCGATGAGCGTGCTGCGAACCGCCAGCCAGGCGCGGATCGACTCCTCGGCTTTCGACCCGAACGGCACGATGCGTTCCTTCGATCCTTTGCCGCGCACTTTCACCAGCCGCGCGCGAAGCTCGACGTCATCGATGTTGATTCCAACCAATTCGCTGATGCGCAATCCCGAGGCGTAGAGGAGTTCTAAATACGCCCGGTCGCGGATGCCGAGAGGGATCGATGTATCCGCCTGCTCGATCAGCAGCACGACATCCGAGGGTTGCAGCACGGACGGCAGATGCTTCTCGCGTTTCGGCGTGGCAACAGTGCGCGCGGGATTCGACTCGACCGCTCCCTCACGCATCAGGTACTTGAAGAACGACCGCAGCGCCGACAGATGCCGCGCCGCCGAGGCCCGCGCAAGTTTGCGGCGCGCGAGATGCGCAAGATACGAGCGGATGGCAAGATGATCGACGCGCTTCAGATCAAGCTGATCGCGCCCGAGCGTGAAGTAGTCGTTGCAAAGAAATCCGACGAACGATTCGAGGTCGTCGCGATACGCGGTAATGGTGTTGACGGAGACGTTCCGCTCGTAGGTGAGGTAGTCGAGAAAGTCTCCGATTTCGTTCGTCACGCCCGCGCTCCCGGCGACGATGATACGCCGCCGGCTTCAGAAGCTGATCGTGAACTGATTGATGTAGCCGATGTAGGTGAGTACAGCGTTCTCCAGAAGGTCTCGACCGATAAGGCAGTCGATGTTCTGCATACCGAGCGGAGCGCAGATCACGATGGCGTTTGCGAAAGACACGGCGTTAGGGAAGCTGATATCGACATTGAACTGGTCACAATCAAGCGGTTGAGTCGTCGACGGCGTGTGGATCGGCACGGTTCCAATTGGGCGTACGCCAAGCGTGGAAACCACCCTCGGGTTGACGACCGTGCCCGAGGCGCCTGTGTCGATCATGGCGGTCGCCCGAAGAGGCGAAGCGACGATTGCGCCAGGGTCTGATGCGCGGAGCGCTTCGATAAAGGCTCGAGAAGGGCTAACGACAATCTCGATCAGCGGCCCTACATCTACGAGGTTTGGGACGGTGCCGGTAAACGACGGCATCGGGCCCTACTCGCCAATGCGAAGCCCAGTGAAGTTGAGAGGGGTTTCGAACTCGGCAACTTTCTTGACTAAAAACGGATGATTGCCAAACTCGCGGTACCCGCGAACCAAAGCATCCGTTCGATCCTCGAACACATCAATCACATCGGTGCCCTTGATAAGGACGAACTTGCCCTTCGCGCGTCCCAGAAGTTCATCGCGATGTTCAGCAAACGTTGCAAGCTCCGCCGCCAGCGAACTTTGTCCTTTGTTTGCCGTCATGATCAACCTCCGAAGGAACGGTAAGTCATCTTCCCGGCTTCTGCAAACAGCGACTCGTCCCAAATGATGTCAAAACCCCGCGTTGCGCGTGCGGCATAGCGCGTGCTAGGTTCCGTTCCCTTCCCGGAGGCCGTGAATGTCCGACGACGCTGCGAACCTGAAGAAGACTCCACTGAACGGCGTCGAGCATGACCTTGGCGGGAAGATGGTTGATTTCGGCGGATGGGAGCTGCCGGTGCAGTTTGCCGGGATCCTCGAGGAGCACGCCTCGGTTCGCGAGCGTGTTGGCCTGTTCGACGTCTCGCACATGGGCGAGCTGACGGTCAACGGTCCCGATGCGCTGACGCTGTTGCAGCGCGCGACGTGCAACGACGTTTCGAAACTGGAGAACGGGCGGGCGCAGTACAACGGGCTGCTCTATCCGACCGCTGGCTTCGTCGACGACATCCTCATCTATCAGAACTCGCCGGACGATTTTTTCATCGTCGTCAACGCCTCCAACACAGACAAGGATTACGAATGGATCGCCGACGCCGCGAAAGGGATGGACGTCGATGTCCGCAACGTCAGCGCCGACTACGCGCAGCTTGCGTTGCAAGGTCCCGAGGCCGAGCGGTTGCTGCAGCCGAGGACGGACGTCGCGCTCGGCGCGATGAAGTACTACCACTTCGGTACCGGCAACGTTGACGGCGTCCCCGCGATCGTTTCGCGCACCGGCTACACCGGCGAGGACGGATACGAGATCTACGTTGCGCCATCCGAGGGGCCGCGCATCATGCGCAAGCTGATCGACGCCGGCGCGAAGCCGTGCGGCCTCGGCGCGCGCGACACGTTGCGGCTCGAAGCAAAGATGGCGCTCTACGGCAACGACATCGACGGGACCACTACGCCGATCGAAGCCGACCTCGGCTGGATCGTCAAAGTCGACAAGGGCGACTTTTTCGGGCGCGATGTTCTCCAGCGCGAGAAGTCCGAAGGTCCGCGCCGGAAGCTGGTCGGGTTCGAGATGGTCGATCGCGGCATCGGCCGTCACGGCTATCCGGTGGTGGACGGCAGCGAGGAGATTGGCGTCGTCACCAGCGGCACCCACTCACCGACGTTGAAAAAAGCGCTCGGTCTCGCATATCTTCCGCTCGACAAATCGGCGCCCGGCAGCGAATTCATGGTCCTCATCCGTGGAAAAGAGACGCGGGCGCGCGTCGTTCCCACGCCGTTCTACAAGCGCGCGAAGTGACGAAGGAGCAATCCATGACACCTGAAGACAATCGGTACGCCAAGAGCCACGAGTACGTTCATCCCGAGGCCGAGGGCGACCTGGTCGTCATCGGCATCACCGATTACGCGCAGAAAGAACTTGGCGACGTCGTGTTCGTCGAGCTGCCGCAGGTCGGAGCGGAGCTGGAGCTTGGCGACGAATTCGGCAGCATCGAATCGGTCAAAGCCGTCTCCGAACTTTTTTCGCCGGTCTCGGGCGAGGTCGTCGAAGTCAACGACGCGCTCAACCTCAAGCCGGAGCTGGTCAACACCGACCCGTACGGCGACGGCTGGATGATGAAGATGCGCCTGAGCGTCCCCGAGGAGGTCGAGGAAATGATGACCGCCGAGGAGTACGAAGAGTACGTTGAGAAGGAATCCGCTCACTGAACTTCAGAAAGCTGAACATTCAACATTTCGCCTCTAAATGACCCTGCCGGACCCCCTAACTGACCAACACCGCTACATCTCCAACGCCTCGCAGGATGTCGGCGAGATGCTGAAGGTCATCGGGATCGATTCGATCGACGCCCTGTTCGAAACGATTCCCGCCGACGTCAAGCTGAAAGAACTGCTGAACATCCCCGGCCCGTGGTCGGAGATCGAGTCGCGGCGCTGGTTTCGCGCGTTGGCGGCGAAGAACCTGACCGCCGTCGATCACGTTTCGTTTCTCGGCGGCGGCGCGTATCTGCACTATCAGCCGGCGTGCATCGATCAGCTTCTGCTGCGCGCGGAGTTCCTCACCTCGTACACGCCGTACCAACCCGAGGTTTCGCAGGGGACGCTGCAATCGATCTTCGAGTATCAGACGCATCAGTGTTTGTTGACAGGACTCGACGTCGCCAACGCGTCGCTGTACGACGGTTCAACCGGACTTTGCGAAGCGGTCCTGTTGGCCGAGCGCGTAGTGCGCAATCGGACGAAGGTTGTGATCGCGAAATCGGTGCATCCGCAGTACACCGAGACCGTTCGCACGTACGTCCAGAACCTCGGCTACGAGATCGTGGAAGTCGGCTGGACGAACGATGGCCGCATCGATACCGCCGCGCTTCGTGAGGCATGCACGAACGATGTCTTCGCCGTCGCGATCCAGTCGCCGAACTTTCTCGGCGTGATCGAAGACTACGACGCGATCGCGCAGATCGCAGACGCCGCCGGCGCGGTGAAGATTGCCGTGATCGCCGAGGCCACATCCCTCGGCATCCTCACTCCGCCCGGTGCGCACGGTTTCGACATCGCCGTCGGCGAAGGCCAGGCCTGGGGCGTTCCGACGCAGTACGGCGGTCCGTTCGTCGGCTTCATGGTGGTCAAGGATGCGCTGAAACGGCACATGCCTGGACGCCTCGTCGGCGAGACGGTCGACGTCGACGGCAAGCGCGCGTACGTACTCACCCTCGCCACGCGTGAGCAACATATCCGCAGGGGCAAGGCGACCTCGAACATCTGCACGAACGAGGCGCTGATTGCTCTCGCGGCGAACATGTACCTTTCGCTGATGGGCAAAGAAGGGCTGCGCGAAGTCGGGCAGCAGTGCCTGAGCAAGGCCGCGTATCTTCGCGGCGAATTGCAGAAGATCGGATCGGTGATCCTGCCGTTCAGCGGCCCGGTCTACAACGAGTTCGTGGTGCGGACGCCGTTCCCTGCCGCGGAAATCCTGGCCGACCTGGAGCACGCGAAAATCCTCGGTGGCATTCCGCTGGGCCAGTTCTATGACGGGCATGACAACGAGTTCCTCGTCGCCGTCACAGAGCTGCACACGCGCGAAAATCTCGATCACTTTGCCGCGGTATTGACCGCTGCGATTTCGAGGGAGCGGCGATGACGACGACGCAGCTCATCTTCGAGCACTCGAAACGCGGACGCCGCGGCTATCGCCTGCCGGCTCTTGATGTTCCGGAGGCGACCGAATTGCCGTCGTCGCTGATGCGCGACGAGATCGTGGACGAAGTCGAAGTCTCTGAGGTCGACGTCATCCGCCACTTCACACGGCTGTCGAAACTGAATGTGTCGATCGACGCCGGTCTCTATCCCCTCGGCTCTTGCACGATGAAGCACAACCCGCGGTTGAACGAGGAGATCGCGCGCACCCCGGGCTTCGCGCTGTCGCATCCGCTGCAGCCGGACCACCAGGTGCAGGGCAACCTCGCACTGTTGTGGCACATCGAGCGGACGCTGATGGAGATCTTCGGCATGCCGCGCGTGACGCTGCAGCCGGTGGCGGGCGCGCACGGCGAGCTGACCGGCATCCTCATGGTGCACAAGGCGCTGGCCAAGTCCGGGAATGCTCGCAAGTACATCCTGATCCCCGATTCCGCGCACGGCACGAACCCCGCCTCGGCGGCCTTTGCGGGATATCAGATCAAAGAGCTGAAATCGAACAGCCGAGGGACGGTCGATATCGATACGCTCGCCGCCGCGGTGACCGAGGATGTAGCGGCGCTGATGATCACCGTGCCGAATACGCTGGGCGTGTTCGAGACCGACATCAAACGGTTCGCGGACATCCTTCACGAGAAGGGTGCGTATCTCTACTGCGACGGCGCGAACCTCAACTCGTTCGTCGGAATCGCCCGGCCGGGCGACATGGGCATCGACGTCATTCACTCGAACTTGCACAAGACGTTTTCGACGCCGCACGGCGGCGGCGGTCCAGGCGCAGGTCCGGTCGGGGTTTCACAAACGCTCATCCCGTTCCTTCCGACGCCGACGGTAGAGCAGCGCGAGGACGGGACGTACTATCTCGATCACAGCCATCCCGATTCGATCGGCCGCGTCCGCGCGTTCAACGGCAACTTCAACGTGCTCGTCCGCGCGCTGACCTACATGCGCTCGATGGGTCCGGACGGCCTGCGCCGCATCGCCCAGATTGCTGTTCTGAACGCGAACTACATCCGCGCGCGCCTGCGCGGCTCGTATCACTTGCCATACGACGCGCCGTCGCTGCACGAGGTCGTCTTCAGCGACAAGCTGCAAACGGCGAAGGATGTGCACACGCTCGACATCGCCAAGCGGCTGATGGACTACGGCTTTCATCCCCCGACGATCTACTTTCCGCTGATCGTCGCTGGCGCGTTGATGATCGAGCCGACCGAAAGCGAGCCGAAGGAAGAGCTGGACGCCTTCTGCGACGCGATGATCGCCATCGCCCGCGAATGCGAAGAGCGCCCGGAACTGGTCCGCAGCGCGCCGCATACGACGCCGGTGCGAAGGCTTGACGAGGCGCGGGCGGCGCGGCAGCCGGTGTTGCGGTGGCGTAAGTAACTCCGACCAGTCCACCCTGCGCGAAGACGCAGGGTCTCCCGGCGGCGCCGCGCTGGTTTGGGCTTGTGGCGCCGATCGTGCGAGTTGCACGGCTGACCTTGCGCCCCTTGCGCCTGTGGCGCTATTTGTTCGGTATCACCGGAGACCCTGCGTCTACGCGCGGGGTTAACTGCTTATGAAGCGTTGAACCGCGCAGGGTAAACTGCCGAATAACGTGCCCCCGTACGACGAAGACGACGACGATTTCAACAAGACGATCTCCATGCGGCGGCCGGAGCCTCCCACGACGTTCTCCGACAAACGTGCTTCGCAGGACCGGCGCGGGCAGTCGCAATCGCGGATCCTCTTCATCACGGTCGTCGTCATCGCCATTCTGTATCTGGCCAAGCCGGTCTGCGTTCCGATCGCGCTGGCGATTCTGTTTGCATTTCTGCTGACGCCGATCGTGTCGCTGCTCGAGCGCACGCCGCTCCGGCGCACCGGCGCGATCGTCATCTCCCTCGGCCTCATCGTGACGGGATTGGGCTTCGGCGGCTGGTGGCTGTATCTGCAGTTCAACGATGTGGCCAAAGAATTCTCGGCAGCGGCGAGCAGCGGCAAGATCGAGGAGAAGCTGCGCTTTCTGCGAAAAACCCCGGGTGGCGCGTTCGCCACCCTTGAGAAGACGCTCCAGCGCGTCACCGACGCCACTGCGGACAAGCAGGACCGCCCCGACCTGAAAGTGCGCGTGATTCCTGATCGCCGCAACTTTGCGGATCGATACAAGACACTCGCGCCGACCGTGGAGCTGATCGCCGCGGCCTTCCTCGTGGTCGTCCTGGTCTTTTTCCTCCTGCAGGATCGGGAACAGATGCGCGACAAGATGCTGCGGCTGGCTGGCCGCGCGCATCTCACCGTCACGACGCAGGCCATCGGCGAAACGTCAGATCGCATCAGCCGCTACCTGCTGACCATTGCGCTGCTGAACGTCGGCTTTGGCATCCTCATTGGTTTCGGACTGTTTCTCCTGAAAGTTCCGCACGCGCCGCTCTGGGGAGTAATGGCCGGCCTTTTCCGTTTCGTCCCGTATGTCGGTGCGGCGTTGAGCGCGGCACTGCCGACGTTCCTCTCCATCGCCGTCTTTCCAAACTGGTACACGCCGCTGGCCGTGCTCGGACTTTTCGTGTTGACCGATCAACTCATCGGCGGGTTCGTCGAGCCGATCGTGGTCGGACATCGCGTCGGCGTTTCGCCAATCGCGCTGCTGGTCTCCGCCATTTTCTGGGGCTGGTTGTGGGGACCGGTCGGACTGCTGCTGGCGACGCCGATCTCGGTCTGCCTGACCGTCGGCGGCGAATTCATCCCGGCGCTGCGCATTTTCTCGATCATGTTCGGCGCGGAAGATCCGTTGGAGGGCTATCTCAGTTTCTACAACCGCCTGTTGCTGCGCGACCGCACCGGCGCCATCGCCATCGCCGACCGCCACGCGGAGAGCGACACGATGGAGGAGATGTTCTCCGATCTCTTCATCCCGACGCTTACGTTCGCGCAGGAGGAGCTGGACCGCAAACGCATCACGCCCGCGAACGATCACTTCATCAAGGATGTGATCCGCGAATTGATCATCCGCTACGGCGACCGCAACGCGGGCGTAGTCGACTCCGAGCGCCACATCGTGGCCGTTTCCGTCGCCGGCGAGCGCCTCTCCCTCGGCACGCTCATGCTGACGCAACTGCTGCGCGAGGAAGGTTTCGCCATCGATTACTTCACAGACCTGCCCGACGCCGAGCTGCTGTCGTTCATCAGCGAGGTGATGCCGGAGGCGGTCTTCGTTTCCTGCACGAATCCCGATCACCTCCAGGCCGGCCACGGTCTGGTGCAACTCCTCGCGGCGAGCTTCCCCGACCTGATGATCGTGGCCGGCGGCTCCGCCTTCTCACGTGACCGCGCCAAAACGCTGGCCGCGGGCGCGACATACGTTCCGAGCACTTTGACCGAGGCGAAGGAAGATTTCCTGACACGCCGCAAGGCCGCGCGACGAAAATCCGCGCGCTCGATCACGTTCAGCGGGACGAGATTCCGCGTCCCGCCCTCGGCCTGATCCTGGGAACGCGGGCGTCTCGCCCGCCACTCTCGCGAGGACTGCGGGCAAGATGCCCGCGTTCCCAGGCGACCGCGTTCAGCCCGGAGGCCACCCGAAGTTCCGCCCGCCGAGGAGGTGGAAGTGGATGTGGAAGACGGTCTGCCCCGCCGCTTCGCCGTGATTCACCACCAGCCGGTAGCCGTCGGAATTGAGCTGCAGGTTTCGGGCGATCTGCGTCGCGCGCACGATGGTCATGCCGATGACGTTCGCCTCGTCCTCGTCGAGATCATCGAGGGTCGAGATGTGCGTGCGCGGGATGACCAGCACGTGTGTCGGCGCTTGCGGATTGATGTCGTTGAAGGCGATGGCGACGTCGTCTTCGAACACTTTCTTCGCCGGGATTTCGCCGCTGATGATGCGGCAGAAGAGGCAACGGTCATTTGCGGCCATGGCGCGATAGTACGACAACGCGCTCGATGCCGGCGAGGTCGTTGATGACCTCGACGATTTCGTAGCCGCGCGCGACGTCGCGGACGTCCGCGAGCTGGCCGAATCCGATCTCGAGCATGACCATCGGTGCGCGGCTCGCGCCGAGGATGCGTTCGATCATCTCCGTCCCGCGCGGTCCCGGCGTCAACGCGATTCGCGGCTCATGATCGCGGACTTCGGTTGCGAGCTGCGCGTAATCGGCGCGCGGGATGTACGGCGGATTGGCGACGATGAGATCGAACTCGCCGCGAATCGCCTCGAACGCATCGGAGGCGGCGAAGCGCACGTTCGATTGATTCGCGCGCGCATTGCGTTTTGCAACAGCGAGCGCTGCGACGGAAACATCGATCGATGTGACTTCGAGATCCTGCCGCTCCCGTTCGAGCGTGATGGCGATACACCCGCTGCCCGATCCGACGTCGAGCACACGCGCTCCGTGGGACGCGCGCGCGATGGCCGCTTCGACGAGCAACTCCGTCTCCGGCCGCGGAATGAGCACGCGATCGTCGACAAAGAACTCGCGTCCGAAGAAGTCCACCTTTCCGCGGATGTACTGCAGCGGTTCGCCATCCATCCTCCGGCGCACCAGCGCCTCGATCGGCATCGGATCGATGCACTCTTCGCCATGCGCAAAGAGCCACGCCGGCGTGCGGCCGGTGACGTCGGCCAGGAGCATGTCGACATCGCGCGGATTCGCGACGAGCGCGCGAAGGCGCGCGCGGAGCGGGGCGATCGTTTCGCCTTTATGCGTCCGCATACGTCAGCTCCAGAAACACATCCTCCAACTCCCTCTCGTTCTTCAACTCCGCTGTCGTGCCGCTGGCGACGATCCGGCCGTGATTGATGATCGCGATCCGATCGCACACCGCTTCGGCAACCGACAGCGTATGCGTCGTAAGAAACACCGTCTTCTTTTCCTCGGCCAGCCGCCGAAACAATCGCTTGACCTGCTTCTGCGCTAACGCGTCGAGGCCGACCATCGGCTCGTCGATGATCAACAGTTCCGGATCGTGCACGAGCGCGGACGCGATCACCAGCTTCTGCTTCATCCCGTGCGACAGATTCTCGATCCGCGCGTCCACCCAATCGGCGATCCCGAAGTACGCCAGCAACTCGAGGCCGCGCCCTTCGCAGTCGCGCCATTCGCGTCCGTAAAGATTCGTCACGAACTGCAGCAGTTCGCGGCCGGTCAGCTTTTCGTAGAGGTACGGCCGGTCGGGGATGTAGCCGGTCGTCGCTTTCACGCGCACGCCCTCGGTCGTCACGTCGAGACCGTTGATACGAACGGTGCCCGAGGTCGGCAGCGACAGGCCGGCGAGGATTCGGATCGTCGTCGTCTTGCCCGCGCCATTGGGCCCGAGGAAACCGAAGATCTCGCCGCGCGCGACGTCGAGCGATACATCATCCACGGCAGTGAAATCACCGTAGCGCTTGATCAGGTTGCGGATCTCGATCATAGGCAGAAGACTCCGCCAGACTGTACATTGTCTACAGCACTGCTGACGGAGCCTTGGGCAACCAACGCCGCCGGCCGTGCCGGCAAAACTTTCGACCGCGGGAACCGTAACCACGCATGGCTGAACGTGAGCAGCTCGACGACCGCACCCTGGTGGCGCGCATCCTCGATGGCGACCGAGACCGGTTCACAGAGCTGGTGAAGCGCTACGAAAAGCGCATCATCAACTATGTGTATCGGATCACGCATCGCTATGAAGACGCTCACGATCTCGCCCAGGAAATCTTCGTGAAGGTTTACGTCGCCCTCGATCGTTACGACCCGAAATACCAGTTCTCGACGTGGCTCTTCCGCATCGCGCAGAACAGCGCCATCGATGCTCTCCGCAAGAAGACTGTGAACGAGGTTTCCATCGCGCCGAAGCCGGGCGATGACGACAGCAAAGAGCGCGAGTTCGCCGACACGGGCGTGTCGCCGTACCGCGCGTTGAACAACAAGCAGCTCGCCGATGCCATCGACTCGGCGGTGAAGAATCTGCCGTCCGACTATCGCGAGCTGATTCAACTCCGCCACTTCGCGGAGCTATCCTACGAAGAGATCGCTTCGATGAAGAAGCTCCCGCTCGGCACTGTGAAGAACAAACTGTTTCGGGCTCGCAACCTGCTGAAGGTCGAGCTCGAAGGATTTGTGGAACCCCTATGACGGACCAGGCGTGCCAGCAATATCTCGAAGACCCCGAAGCGAACGCCGCGCATCTGCGGAAGTGCGCGAAGTGCAATGCCGAGGCGATGGCGTTGGCGGAGAAGGCGGATGTTGTGCCGCCGTCGATCGATTTGAACGCGCTGCCGCTGGCTCCGTGGGAAGGTTCCTCGCATCGTGCCTGGCCGCTCGTCCTCGGCACGACCGCAGTCGTCGCCATCGTCGCGCTTGCGCTGCTGGATGCCGCCGGGATGTCGCCGCTGCATGTCGTCGAAGGCTCGCTGGCTTCGATGGAGGCGTTGCGCACGCAGTTGAATCGCGCCGCGTCGTCGCTGCGCTCGGCGTCGCTCGGAGCGCAGGTCGCGTTCGGCGCGGCATTCATCATCGTGAACGGATTGCTGATCGCTCTGCTGCGGCGCGCGCCGAGGGGGATCGATGCGTAGGACGATGCGGCTGTTCCTGCCGCTGACCGCCGTCGCCGCATCGCTCGTGACCGCGATGATGGCCGCGCCGTCAAGCTTCCGTGTCCGCGGTCCGCTGACCGTGGAAGGCGCGACGGCGATGATGCAGAACACCGCCGTCATCGCCGCGCTGCTGGCGGTGTGGATGTTCGCCGCGGTCGCGCTGACGCTGCTCAGCGGCCGCGAGATCCGCTACTCGTCCGTGGAAATGCGCGCCAGCGCGCTGCACTGCTTCGCTCTCGGCCTCGTCGCTGTGACCAGCTTCGTGCTGACGGCGATCGTCTTCAGCTACCTGATCCCCTATCACGTCGGCGTCCCGCTCCTCTTCGCCCTCGGCGTCTTCGCGATCCTGACAAAGATCTACGGCACGATCGCGGTCTTCCACGCCATCGGAACGCTCGTGGCGGGCTCTCGCACGCGCGAACAACTGTCGAATCGCAGGTGGTTCCGCGGCGATCTGGCCATGGTCGTCGTCGGGGTAGTGATCCTCGGCGCGATCCGCCTGATCCCGATCGCCGGCCCGATCATCTGGGCGCTGGCCTCGGTCTTTGGCATCGGCACCGCGCTGGCAACGAAGTTCGGACGGAGAGAGCCGTGGTTCCTCGCGTATCGCGCCGTCGAGTCCTGACTATGAGCCGGATAACGCAAATCTTTCTCTTCTTCATCGTCCTTGCATTCCTGATCGCCGCCTCGCGATTTGTCCCCGCGGCCGGCATTCCGCGGACCGTCGCCCACTTCGCAGGCGGCGTCGGCATCGGACTCCTGATCGGCGTAGTCGTCATCTGGGCCAGCGAACGCGGATCTCACGATTGATGAAGGCATCCGTCTTTATCGCCACCAGCCTGGACGGCTTCATCGCCCGCGAAAACGGCGCGATCGACTGGCTGCCCGCCAATCCCGAGCCGCATGGCTACGACGAGTTCATCGCCTCGGTCGACGCGATCGTGATCGGCCGCAAGACGTTCGAAACAGTGCTCTCCTTCGGCGGATGGGCGTACGGCAAGACGCCGGTGGTGGTCCTTAGTACGAAAGAGTTGAAAGCGCCCGAAGGCGCGAACTGCGACTTCATGTCCGGCGATCCGCGCGACATCGCCGCGGCGCTGGAGCAACGCGGCATCAACCACATCTACGTCGACGGCGGCGTCACCATCCAGCGCTTCCTCGAAGCAGGATTGATCCAGCGCATGATCATCACGCGCATCCCGGTACTCCTCGGCAGCGGCATCCCGCTCTTCGGGCCGTTGTCGCACGACGTCCGCCTCACGCACGTCGCCACGCGTGCATTCGCCGAGGGCCTGGTCCAGAGCGAGTACACGATCGGGGAGTAGCCCTCCGAGGAGTGGCGCTAATTAAACGTATCCATCAACTGCTTCATCGAATCGCGGATGATCGCGCTCCGGCTCGGATCGTGGAGCAGCGACGTCACGAAGTTCTTCGCCTGCTCGAACGTGATGTGCGGCGGCAGCGGCGGAACGTCAGGATCGGTGCGGAAGTCGAGCACGCACGGCCGGTCGGCGGATAGCGCTTCATCCCACGCGGCACCAACGCGTGATGGATCCTCGACACGAATCCCTTTCAATCCGATCGACGTCGCGAATGCCGCGTAGTTGAATTCCGGAAGTTCCTGCGAAGCCTTGAACTTCGGATCGCCGGCCATCACCCGCTCCTCCCACGTCACCATGTTCAGGTCGTGATTGTTGAGGACGCAGACGAGCAGGCGCGGATCGGACCACTCCTTCCAATACTTCGCGACGGTCAGCAATTCGCCGGTGCCGTTCATCTGCATCGCCCCGTCGCCGCAGCAGGCGATGGCCACGCGATCGGGAAATGCGAACTTCGCCGCGATCGCGTACGGTACGCCGGGTCCCATCGTGGCCAGATTGCCCGACAGCGATCCCATCATGCCGGTGCGGAAACGGACGTGCTGCCCGTACCAGCTCGCAGTCGATCCCGAATCGGCGGAGAGGATGCAGTCGTCCGGCAGCCGTTTCGACAGCTCGTGAAACACGCGCCGCGGATTGATCCCGTTCACCGCGTCGTCCATCGCGCGCGCGTCCATCAACGTCCACCAGTCGCGGATCGACGCCTCCAGTTTCTCGCGCCACGTCCGGTCCGTCTTCCGCTGCAGCATCGGGATCAGCGCGCGCAACGTCTCCCTGCTGTCGCCGATGAGGTTGACCTCCATCGGATAGCGGATCGATAGCTGCCGTCCATCGATATCGATCTGAACTCCTCTCGCCGACCCGTCCTCGGGTAAGAACTCCGGATACGGAAAGCTCGACCCGACCATCAGCAGCGTGTCGCAGCCGGCCATCATGTCCCAGCTCGGCTTCGTGCCGAGGAGACCGATCGTGCCGGTGACGAACGGGAGCGCGTCCGGCAGCGCCGCTTTGCCGAGGAGCGCTTTAGCCACGCCGCAGCCGAGGAGGTCGGCGATCGCGATGACTTCATCCATCGCCCGGAAGGTGCCGGCGCCGATGAGCATGGCCACCTTGGTCCCCGCGTTCAGCACCTCCGCGGCACGCTTCAGATCCGCATCCTCGGGGACGATGCGCGGACTGCTGTAGCCGACTCCGGAGTGAATCGTGGAGTGCTTGTGCGGCGGATCGTCGTACTTTTCTTCCTGAAGGTCGTTCGGAATGATGATGCACGTGACGCTGCGCTGCGCCCGCGCAATGCGAAAGGCGCGATCGATGAGATGCCGCATCGCCGCCGGCGCCATCGCCGTCTGGCAGTAGTCGCTGGCCACGTCCTTGAACAGCGACTGCAGGTCGACCTCCTGCTGATAGCTCCCCCCCATCGCCAGCCGCGACGACTGTCCGACGATCGCCACCACCGGCTGATGATCCATCTTGGCGTCGTACAAGCCATTCAGCAGATGAATCGCCCCCGGCCCCGAGGTGGCCATGCAGACGCCCACCTCCCCCGTGAACTTGGCGTGCGCGCAAGCCATAAACGCCGCCATCTCCTCATGCCGCACCTGCACAAAATCGATGGCCCCGTCCGCCCGCTCCAGCGCCCCCATGATCCCGTTGATGCCGTCGCCCGGATAGCCGTAGACGCGATTCACGCCCCAAGCCTGGAGCCGTTCGACGAGAAAGTCGGATGTTGTTTTCGCCATGTGCTGCGGAGACAGCACAATCTGTGCGCGACCGGCTAGCATGGCGAGGTGAACTTCGAGTGGGACCCTCGAAAGGCCGCGCAGAACGAACGAAAGCATCGAGTCAGCTTCGACGAAGCGATGACGGTCTTCGCGGACTGGGATTCAATCACGATTCCCGATCCCGATCATTCGGAAGGCGAAGAACGATTCACGGTGATCGGTTTGTCAGTTCGTGGCCGGCTGCTGGTTGTATCCCACACCGATCGAGGCGAGAATACGCGGATCATCAGCGCAAGGCACGCGGATGCACGCGAACGGCAAAAATATGGCAGATAAAACGAAGCAGAGCGACGAAATGCGAAGTCACTACGACTTTTCCGGCGGCGTACGCGGCAAATACGCCGCGCGCTACGCCCAAGGAACGAACGTGGTCGTGCTCGCTCCCGATGTCGCGGAGATGTTTCCCGATTCGATCGCGGTGAACGAGGCTCTCCGAACCTTCGTCCGCATTTCGGCCAGAACCGTCAGTGCCAAAGCTGCGCCGAAGAAACGGTCAGCTGAATAGCATCTGACAAGTCTGACATGCGGGGCGTTCTTGTGCCTCCACTCAGGGCATCTGTTTCCATTGACGCAGCGAGAGCCGTAGGCGTTCAAACAGCCGAAGGCGCGGATAGTGCCAGTAAGCCTTACCAGAAACGTCCCACACGCAAAAGGCCAGCACTTCATCGATCACGCGATCCATTGTGAGTTCGAAAGTCGTGTTGTCCTGCTCTCCAAGCTTTATGGGTTCTGTTTAGCGCATCGGCCAGTCGCTTCAGTTTCGCCAGTAGATCCAAGCCGACGACAGTTGCAGGGGTCGCAGACGGACGTGACAAATGGCGGAGTCGGATGTCCTGCGTGTAAGGCGG
>ERZ1739050.9-NODE-9-length-25349-cov-8.442990_pt1 | contig 25349 bp, 22 predicted proteins | sample MGYA00581759_ERZ1739050 | MGnify/ENA primary metagenome ERZ1739050 (study PRJEB42929, sample SAMN08275525) | rhizosphere metagenome | isolation source: Rhizospheric soil replicate 2 | host: Colobanthus quitensis and Deschampsia antarctica | place: Antarctica: Devils... | reverse complement strand
CCTCCCTCGGCGGTGTGGGCAGTCAGGTCCCGTGCTCCGTGGTCTCGATTCTGCGCCCAGTGGACCACAGGTCTGGCGCGTCAGTCCGTGCCCCAAGTGCGCAGCTCGATCGTCTTCGAGCCTGTGATGATCATCGACGCCCAGGGCTGCCGGATCGAGAGAGTTCGCAATCGCAGAACATCATCGATCGTCATAGGGCTCTCATGGTAAACGCGCTACGCAGGCCCGCGCAAAGCGGAGGATGGCGCGCGCCATCTTGCGCGGCGCCGCGTCATCCAGCGCCTCCTGTTCTAGCGCCGACACGGCGCGGCGAGCCGTTGGACCGCCGGTGACGTCGACGGCATCGAACACCGCGGGCTCCTCCATGGCCAGCCCCTTCAGCCCGCGGCGAAGCGCATCTCGGCTGTAAGTAGCAACTGATCGAAGCCGCGGCAGCTCGCTGCTTTTCCATTGCGTCCACTCTTTGCCCTCCGGAATGGAGTGAAGGCGATAGGCACCGCGTTTTGAAACGCCGCTCTCATCGAAAGCGAGCTGCCGGAAGAGGCACGGTACGCATGTCCCACAGTTGCTGATGCCCAAGTGGCCGCTCTGCCAACACGAGACCGTGCGCGGCATCGTTTTGGCGAGGCCCGACGTCGCGCATTCGCGAAGGACTTCTCCCTTCGTCATGTACTGGAACGGATTGCGGATGTGAAGCGCGGGCGCGTCGAGCGTCTCCTGCAGAACCGTCTCCATGGCCCGCAAGAAGGACGGTTCGGCCGGACGCGTCGTGGTTGCGTCGTCGAGCGCCGGCGAGAACGCGATCGCCGATCCGATGATGCCGTTCTCGCACATGAAAATCTCGTCGATGCCGTGCGGCCGTCCGACTAGCGCAGCGAGCGAGAAGAAGAACATGGCCCGCAGCCGCTGTAATGAATCGCGATGCTGCCAGCCATGGCGCGGCCGGCGCTCTCGAGGCCATGAGTTCGGCCACGGTGTGAGCTGAACGAGCGCATCCGCAGGCACGCGCGGAAATTTTGCACGAACAGCGTCAAACAGCTCGCGTTGACGGCGCGCGATCCCGCCGACGCTGAGGCAGACGAATAGTGGCTGGCGGCGGTGCTTGAGCAGATGAGCGGCACCGCAGAACGAATCGGCACCCCCGGAAAAGAGACACACGCAGTCGGCGCCGTTGGCATCCGCGAATGACCCTTCGTTCGGGAGCGGCTCCGCTTCCGCTACGCGGTTCCGGAGCGGCACGGGCGTGAAGTGAAGGCGGTCCGCGCTCAATCGGAACACGGTTCGCTCGAGAAGCGGAGCGAGGGCGAGCCAGCGCTCCGGTTCGTGCACGGTGCAGGCGATGTGCAGATCGCGGCTCATATCGTAGATGTCACGCGAGCGTATGAAGCGATCGGCCGCGCGGAGCGTGCACATCACAGTCAGCAGATCGAAGAGCCGCGCGTTCCATCGCGAACCCGCCATCGTGCGCAGCCTTCTAACGTCCGAACGGAACGTGCCCGGCTGGCGCGTCGACCCGACAAACAGCGGAATAACCTCAAAGCGGCGCCGCACCTCCTCCGGTGCACGCTGCTGCACGACGTGACCGAACAGCAGCGTCTCAGCCATTGCCGCGGAGCATCGCCGGGAACGACTTCATCGTCACAGGGATGCGCTCCTCCATCCAACTCGACGGATCATCGAAGCGCGCGAAGAAGCGTTGCAGTTGCGCTGTGTACTCCTGGCGAAGCCGCTCCGACCAGAGCTCGAGCTTCGGATCGTCGGCGATCAGCGAGTCCACGACCTGTTTCACGTACTCGTCGAGAATGTCGCGCGGTGACGAGAGCAGCGCACCGTCAACCTTGTTCTTAACGACCCTGACCACGTCAGTGACCGAGAAGACCGCCGGATCGCGATGCTTGACGAGATCGATCGCCCATCGATTCGATCCAGCCTGAAACGCGTGTGTGGAGCGGCGCGCGTGCGCCGATGTGTTCGGCATGCCCTGACGGATCTTTCGTTGAAGAGCCGAAAACGGACTTTCCGGCCTCACATCAAACGCCGCCGCCACCTCCTCGGCGCCGCTAGGCGTTTTCTGAATGAGGCGGGCCATCTGCTGCAGGTAGTAGATTAACTCGGGCGCCGTGAACATGTCTTCGTACACGCCGGCCTTGAGCAACTCGGGCCACACCATGCTTGGCAGGATCCTGTCAGGCATCGACGCTGGTCCGGGGCTCGGCTTCGGAGGCTTGCCCTTTGTTCGGCCACCACCTTTCTGTTTCGACGCCCCGCTCCCCCCTTCGTCCAGGAGGCTCGCCAACTTCCTGAGATTGTTCCGCGCTTTGCCGCGGCTGCCGCTGAATCCTTTTCCCCCGCCGGTGTCCGTCATGGCTGCGCCTCCTGTAGAGTCTCGCGAAGCAAGCGTTCATCGGCGAGAACCGATGTGCCGCTCTGCGAGAGATGATCGATTTCGCAGGCAATCGACAGCCGTTCGACAAGATCGCCGCGTCCCTCACCGTTCTCGTGCATCTGCTCCACGATCTGCCATGCGGCGCTCAGCAGTTGCGCCGCGTCGGCGGCGCCCGCTCCCCGAGTGATGGCACTCGACGCGAGCACCAGAAGCGCGCGTCGCCGCAGGCGCAAGCTCCAAACGTCCTCCGGCCACTTGGCGAGCGTTTCGGCATAGGATCGAATCTCCGCCTCGGTATGGTCGCCCGCCTCCAGCTCTGCGAGCTTCCATTGCAGCGCCGCATGCCAGTTGAGCGGCGCGTATGAATCGCCGGCGGTCTCAAATGCTGCGCGGAACCATTTCGCGCGGTGCCGTGGATCGAGCTCGAGCCGGCCGAGCTCGTAGCGATGCCTCACCGCATCCTCGCGCATCAAACTGATGACGAGGTGGTCGAGCTGCCGACGGATGGTTTCGATCGCTCCAAGCCGCTCCGCCTCGGACATCAGCTCGTTGTAGCGACGCATTTCGATTATTTCGGAGGAAGCGCGAAACGCGCGCGGGTCGCCGAGCTCATCGAAGATCCGAAACGCCTCGTGAAGGTGCGTCTCCGCTTCTTCGAGTCGCGCATGGCGGCCATAGGCGAGCGCGTTGCCGAGGGACTGCTCGACGTCACCGAGGAGCTCGATCAACGCGGTATCGTCCGGGTGGGAATGATGGAGCGTGAGCGCGACCTCGAGGGCCTCGTTCAGCAGATCGAGGCGAAGCCCGAACGTTCCCGATTTCCCCATCCGCTTCACGACATCGCTCCGGAGAAGCAGGGCACTGATCTGCACGTCGTCGCGCTCGTGCGACCCCGTAACCGCCTCGAGAATTCGGTCTGCGTGCGGGAGCGCTCCGACTCCGGCCAGCGCCTCGCCGTACGCGGTGTCCGCGTCGCGCACGAAGCCTTGATCCACGTCGCGATAGCGCTCCCACAGTGCTTTCGCCGAGACAGCGTCTCCGGCCACGAGTATGAGATAGCGGTGCAACTCGAAGGAGAGATTGCGCGCATTCTCCAGACACTCTTCCGCCGCCTCGTCCGACTGGCCGGCGTAAAGCTTCGCGAGCTCGAGCGCCTGATCGATCGCTTCTTCTTTCCATCGGCGCGCGCGCTCACGCTCGACCTCGCCGTCCGTTCGCTGCCGCGCCGCCTCGTCGAACCACTCAAAGAGATCGGCGCGCAGCGTCGCCACGGTGTGATCGGAGAGCTCCGCGACGACCGCCTCGCGCACGATGTCAATGATGCCGAGTTGTTCGTTCGTTTCCAGGAGAAGAGGAGTGGCATCGCCGGAGTCTCCAACCCATTCGTGCGGCAGCGGCGTGCGCGAGAGCGCGGCCAATTGCACGACGCGCAGAGCTTCCTCCGGTAGCGCGGCCACGTAAGCGCCGAGAAACTCAGCTACGATTGGCTTCTTCTCAGTCGACTTAAGCACGAAGTACGGTACGCCTCCAGTGCGCTGCAATACATCCCTCGCGGTCGCCACGTTTCCATTCGCCGCCACGATCTCCGCTTCGGTCATGTGCGTGAAGGCAATGCTGTGCACGTCGAGATCGCCCGGGACGTCTTCCCTTGTCACGACCACCAGCAGACCCTTGACGATGACGCTCGCGGCGATCGTGGCAATCTCCGTAGCAAGCCGGAGAGGCAGATCGTCCAACACCATGACGTTTCGCCGCCCCACGAACGTCTCCTCGGTGAGCCACGCCGCCAGTTCCGAGATCTCGCGATGCGCATTGGGTTTTCGCTTCTCCTCAATGCGCGACTTTAGCGATGCCGTGAGCCACCCGAACTGACCGTCGCCCGTGAGGTCGTCGAGAAGCTGGCGGACTCCCGATGTCTTATCCAGCGTCCGGGGTCGCGCCTTGTAGTAGAGATAGCGCGACGGTTCAGCCGAGTTGATGAGCGCGCGAAGACGGCCGCGCAGCGTTGTCGACTTGCCCGAGGCGATTGGACCGGTGATCACGGCAACGCCCGATTCCTTCGACAACAGATCGTCGACCTGCGCATCGAAGGAGCGCGGAAGGAGCCGCTCGATCGTTTCCAAGTGGCTCGTAAGCCTGTTCTTGAGACGGAGGAGGCTGAGCTCCCTCTCCGCGACCGTGAACCTCGGATCGGAACGACCGCAGGCGAGCTGCACGGGAATGAAGCGCGTGAAATGCGCGAGCCCAGTGCCACCCAGTGGTTGTCCGGCGATCATGGCGAACCGAGCGTGCTTGACGGCGCGAGACAGCTGTACGCCATTCGCCAGATCGCCGAGGAGCGCCTCACCGAATCGACGGGACGCTCCGGTGGGCACTTGCGTCTGCATGCAGACGACAGCGCTCGCGGCGGCGAGAGCCTCGCGGGCGATGCCGAGGTACGGATTCATCTCCTCGCCGGAGATAGCGGCGCACGCGTTGAGCACCAAGATGTTCGGCGATAGACTCAAGATTAGCTGCGCAAAATGCGCGCCGTTGAAATAGGCGCGCTTACCGCGAGCGCCGATGCGCAGCGACACCTTGTCGCCGGGTGCTGGCTGCTCGACGTGTCCGATGTGGTAGATGATATTCGGACCGAACTTCGCGCCGGCCGATTGGACGGTCGCGTCGTCCGTGAGTTCGACGACTTCGATCGCGATGGCGTGGTCTGTCGTTTTCACCAGCGCCCGCAGGTCCTGGAGATGCTCATCGAGATGCGGGATATCGTCGTCGGGATTTGCAAACGTGACTAGCAGTCGCAGAGTGACGTCGATCGTCTGCGGCGTTGTCGCCTGCTTACCGCAGTCGAACGAGCGAATCAGACTCACCTCCTCGTCGAGCTGCAGGTCGTTGCGCGATTCCTCAAGCACCTCCCACGGCGTTGTGAGGAGGAGATTCTCCATCTCTGCGGTCGATGTGACGAAGAGCCGCGTCGGGCCCGATACGGAACCGGAGATGGCGCGCGCCATCTCGCCGCCGAGGGAATCGTAGAGCCATGTGCCAATACCATCGATATCGGGCGCGCCCGCGAAATAACGCCTGCCTACCGACCACGCCAGGGGCGCCGCCGCAAGGCGGCCTTTCGATGTTGCGATCGCCGCTGGCTCTTCGATCTCAACACGAGGCAAGCCGAAGCGCCGCGGCGGCTTCAGGCGGAGGAGGATGTCATTCGTCACTGGTCTTCCGGAGGCGGTTTGATCAATCCGAAGATGAACGTCACGAACATAAGTACCAGCGACGCGATAAACGCGCGCCCTTTCGGAAGTGCGAAGCAGCCTTCGCCGACCGCTAGCACCCACACCGGAAACGCGATCGTCGCTAGGGTCACCTGGACCCACAGCGGCCCTTTCGCGCCTTCGCGCGTTGTGACGGCGAGATAGATCGGCGTCAGGACGAGGCAGACCCAGAAGATGATGCAGAGGATCGTCATCCGATCCGGCTCCGCGGCCGGTACGACGCCCTTCGTGGCGAGATACAACGCGACGATCTCCGCAGGAATGTACTTGGCGAGGCGGCCGAAGTAATCGTCTCCACCCTCGACACCTCCCAGCGAGCGCCTGCCGGCTGCGATTCGACGGCCCATAAGCTACCTCCTCGTCTGTATAGGAGTGCCGCCCGGCGGTTTTTTCCTACCACCGAGACAACAAGCAAGGGTGACGAGGAAGGATTGCTCAAACGAACCAAGATAAATTTTCCCTGAAGACTCAGTCCGAGCCTCTTCATCAACTCTTCATTCGTTACTTCCGCGGCCGGATATCGGCTATCCAGAGGCTGTCCGCGGACGGAAGGGAGAATGAACGAAGCGCCTTTAGTTCGTGTAAGTTGCTGGTATGGAAGAGGTCAGACTGCGCCGCAGTCGTGACCTTCACACGGTGGGGGTCAGCGGTTCGAGTCCGCTAGCGCCTACCAAATTGCAACAACGACAGACCCAATCCAACGATCATCACGGTGAGTAGCGTGAGATTGATTGCGGATGCTGGTGGTGCTCCGGTCCTCACGAGTGGAAAGAATTGGAGAATCAGTCTCCCTCCGAGGTGCTGCAGCAGGAGCAATCCAAACATCAACGGAACCATGTTGCGATAGCGAACCAGGACGAGTACGCATAGCACGCAAATGATGATGTGAGAAAGGCCGACGAGCGCCCAGAGCGCGACAAGGTTCTGTACGGCAGCGGCCGGATATGCGTCGAGAGCGATTCCGTCGGCGGTGGTCATCACAGCGCGACCGTTGATGATGGAGTTCACGCCGATGACGGCCTTCACGAAGGCGAGCAGACCAAGGAGCCAGAGCGCGATCTTGTGACCTCGATAGGTGTTGTCGAGGGACCTCGGCAGTACGTCTTCAACCATGTTCACATGAGCGTACGTCACCCGAGCCGTGAGGTTTCTCCGAGCATCACATCTGCACCGCCTCTGCTACGCTCCGCAAATGCGAAAACTCGTTTCGACCTTTGCCGTCATCGCACTCTTAGCGCCCCTCTCCGGCGCGGCCCAGACGAAGCCTGCCGACTCGCCGGAGAGGCGCCTTGCGGCGCAGAACGCGGTCTTCGAAGACTTCTGGCAGATGAGTCTCAAACTCAATCCGACGCAGGCGACAGCGGTCGGTGACTATCGGTACAACGACAAGCTTGGCGACAACTCGCTCGCGGCCGTCGTGCGGCGGAACGAGATCAACGCCAGGTTCCTGGCGAAGATCAAGGGGATCCCGACGGACGGATTCCGCGAAGAGGATCGGACGTCGCATGATCTTTTTCTGCGGAACATGCAGGAGAACGTCGATGACTTCGACCTGAAAAACTACGAGATGCCGGTGACGGCGCAGGGCGGAGTTCACACGGGTCTGGCCGACCTGCCGAACGCGGTGCCGCTCGACTCGGTCAAGCATTACGAGGACTACGTCGCGCGGCTGCATCAGATCCCGAACGCGCTGCTGCAGACCGAGGACGTGCTGCGGGCCGGGGTGAAGGATCATCTGGTGATCGTCAAATTCGTGGCGGAGAAGATTCCGGCGCAGTGCGCGGGGATCATCGCGGCGAATCCGTTTCTGATTCCGATCAGGAAGATGCCGGCGGACTTTTCGGAGGCGGACAAGAAGCGGCTGGCCGACGCCATCACGGCCGCGGTGGATACCGAGGTGTTGCCGGCGTACAAGCAGTTCGCGTCGTTCATCACGACGGAGTACGTGCCGCACGGACGATCGACGCTTTCGATCGAGAGTCTGCCGGACGGCAAGCGGCGTTATCGGGCTGCGATTCGGCGGCTGACAACGACCAACCTTCCGCCGGCGGAGATTCATCGCATCGGGCTGGCGGAGTACGACCGCATCGTCGGCGAGATGACGGCGCTGGCCAAGGCGAACGGGTATGCCGATCTGGCCACTTTCCGCGATCACATCGAGTCCGATCCGAAGTACAAGCCGTCGTCAGCGCAGGCGATCGTCGACGACTTCGACCGCTACATCAAACAGATGCGGCCGAAGCTGCCGCAGCTCTTCAACGTCATCCCGTCGGCGCCGGTGACGGTCGAAGCGATTCCTGAGTTTCAGAAAGCCGCGGCCACGCACTACCAGACCGGTACGCCGGACGGAAAACGTCCCGGCCGCGTTTCCGTGGCCGTCTCCGACTTCGCCAGCCGTTCGTTCATCAACGACGAGGCGGTTGCGTATCACGAGGGCATTCCGGGCCATCACATGCAACTTTCCATTCAGCAGACTCTCCAGGGCCTGCCCGAGTTCCGCAAGCACGGCGGCAACTCGGCGTACACCGAGGGGTGGGCGCTGTACGCCGAACAACTCGGGAAGGAGGTCGGTTTCTACCAGGATCCCGGCTCCGACTACGGTCGTCTGCGCTCGGAGCTTTTCCGCGCGGTCCGGCTCGTCGTCGACACCGGCATCCACGACATGGGATGGAGCCGCGATCAGGTGGTCGACTACATACGCAAGTCGCACGCGGTCGACGAGCCGACCATCCAGTCCGAGACCGATCGCTACATCTCCTGGCCGGCGCAGGCGTGCAGCTACAAACTCGGACAACTCAAGATTCGCGAGCTCCGTGCGCGTGCGACGCAGAAGCTCGGCGCGCACTTCGACATCCGCCGCTTTCACGACGAGGTGCTCGCCGGCGGCAGCCTCCCGCTCGACGTCCTCGATGCGCGGATCACGCGATGGATCAAAGGACAGATGACGGCGAACTAACCGTCGTTGATAATGTCGTCACGTGCTCGTCTCCATCGTTACGCCTTCCTATCAGCAGGCGCGGTTCATCGAACGGACGCTCGAAAGTGTGGCGCGGCAGGGCGGCGACGTCGAGCACATCGTGATGGACGGCGGGAGCACCGACGGCACGGTCGAGATCCTCGAACGATGGCGCGATCGCATCTCGTTTTCGAGCGGCCGTGACGGCGGTCAGACGGCGGCCATCAACGCGGGCATCGCACGCGCGCGCGGCGAGGTGCTCGCGTATCTGAACTCCGACGACGTCTATTACAACGGCGCGGTGGCCGCCGCGGTCGATGCGTTTGAGCGCGATCCGTCCGCAGACGTCGTTTACGGCGATGCGGTTCACATCGATGACGCCGATCGCATCATCGCGGCGTATCCGACCGAAGAGTGGTCGCTGGAGCGGCTGAAACTCGTCTGCTTTCTCTGTCAGCCGGCGGTCTTTTTCCGGCGCCGCGTCATCGAGCGATTCGGGCTATTCGATGCACGCCTCCACTACTGCATGGATTACGAATACTGGCTTCGCCTCGGCATGCGCGGCGCGCGCTTCGTTCATATACCGATGCGGCTGGCGGGGTCGCGCGTTCACGACGCGACCAAGACGCGCACGCAGCCGCGCCAGGTGCACACGGAGATCAACACCATGCTGCGCGAACGGATAGGCAGCGTGCCGGACAACTGGCTCTGGAATTACGCGCACGCGGTTCTGGACGGACGCGGCGTTGCGCGCTCGACGGATCGTTCGTATCTGCTTCACGCGGCGATCCTGACGACGATCGCGGCATTTCGCTGGAACGGCTTTCCATCGATTCCGCTGCTTCGCGGTACCGGATCGTGGTTCGTCCACGGATCATCATTCGTTACCCGGCGGGCCGAACCCGATGCTTGATCTGCTCGTGCGCCACAAGTTTATCGAGGAGCTCGTGATGTCGACGCTGATGGGCCTCGGCGTCTACTCCTTCTGCGCGATCGTGGTGATCGCCGCCGAGCTGCGGCAACGCAGCGACATGAGCATCTACGCGACCCGGAACGCGCTCAATGACCTTGCGTACGTCGTCTTCTATCAATGCAGCATCTACAACATTGTCGTCATGCCGATCTTCGTTTTTCTGGCGCCGCGGCTGCACTTCGCGCGCGCCGGATGGCTGCTACGCCTTCCGCCGGTGGCGGCGTTCCTCGTCTGCTGGCTGCTCTTCGATTTCCTCAACTACTGGATTCACCGCCTGCAGCACGCCGTGGGGCCACTCTGGGCGTTTCACAGCGTGCACCACACACAGACGCGGCTGACGTTTTTCACCAGCAATCGCATCCACGTGCTCGAGCAGTTGTACGTCGGGCTGCTGATGATCATCCCGGCCTACCTTCTCGGACTGCCGCAGCCGCGATGGTTGCCGATCGTGATGCTCCAGATCTTCAGCGAAACGATGCAGCATTCGCGGCTGACGTGGACGTTCGGTTCGCTGCGGCGGCTGCTGGTCAGCCCGGCGTTCCACTCGATGCACCATTCGGCCGACCCGCGCGAATACAACGGAAACTACGGCCGCGTCTTCTCCGTATGGGACGCGCTCTTTGGCACGTTCGTACACGCCGATCAACCGGCGCGGCGGCAAGGTGTTGAAGGAATGGTCGTGCCGGAGACGTTGACAGCGCAGTTCATCCATCCCTTCCGGATTCTCGCCGGCCGGCCGATGTCAGTACATCTCGACGCAGGCGAAGTCCACGTGGCCTGATGGCCCGATGTGGAAGTTCTTCACTTTGCGGCTGCGGATGGCCGTCGACGCGCTGCCACCCTCAGGGCCGAGGATGATCCCTCCTAAACGACTCTCGAAAGTGAAGGTTTCGCGTCAAAAAAAAACGCCGGAAGGCGCGAACCTTCCGGCGTCTCGAATTGCGAAAGAAAGTGTTTACTGGATGCGGACGCCGTCGGCAACGAACGTTCCACGATCCATGCGGCCGGAGATGTTGACGCGGTCGCCGCGGCGGAAGGTGTTGCGGCCGCCGTAGACGTTGACGTTGACATTGACCGTGCGACCGTTGTCGGTCTGCACGACTGCGAGGTTGTTGCGGCGATCGTACGAAACGACGGTGCCGGTGATCAGGCGGTCGTTGTAGCCGTTGCGGTTCCCGTATCCGTTGTTGCCATTACGACCGTATCCGTTGTTGTTGCCGTTGCGGCCGTAGTTGTTGTTTTCGTAGCGCGACAGGATCTCCATCGAGCGAACCTCCGCGTCGCGTCCGTCGCCTTTACGGCTGTAGACGTTCAGGCGGACGACATCGCCGGGCACGAGCATGGCGGCCTGGTAACGGCGGTTCTGATACATCCCGGTAATCGACCGAGGAACGATCACATCCATCCCGCTCGTCAGACGGACATGTTCGCCTCCATTACGAGCGATGGCAACGGACGCAACCGTACCTTCGACGGTGCGATTGGCGTATCCACGGTTGGCGGCCCGGTATGTCCCCGGATAGCTACCATATTGCGCGAAAGCGGACGATGCGACCAGGAGCGGCAACGCTCCGGCGAGTGCGATATTGCGGGCTAAAACCTTTGCATTGAACATTTTGGGTCTCCCTTTCTTGTGATGCTGAAGGACATCTATCGCAAGGGGGACGCCAAGTTTGGGTATTAACATACTTGACACACAGGCTTTTTGAGCCTATATTGCTCGCATGCCTAAGAGAAAACAGCCTGTCGCCCGTCCTGACGGCATCTACGTTCCTAGGACTCTTCAAGAGGCCGTCGTCTATTTCGCTGATGCGGATGCAGCCTTTGAGTACGCCACGGCGCGCCGCTGGCCGAATGGTGTTCGCTGCCCGTTGTGTGACACCCCGGAGCCTAGCTTCATCGCTACGCGCAAGGTGTGGCGCTGCAAGGGCTGCAAAAAGCAATTCTCCGTCCGTGTCGGAACGATTTTCGAGGACTCGCCTATCAGCCTCGGCAAGTGGTACATGGCAATTTGGATGCTGACGAATTGCAAGAACGGCGTTTCGTCCTATGAGATTCACCGCGCGATCGGCGTGACTCAGAAAACCGCGTGGTTCATGTTGCACCGCATCCGCGCCGCCATCAAGGCGAAGTCGTTCAGCAAGAAACTCGCGGGCATCGTGGAGACTGACGAGTGTTTTATCGGCGGCCTGTTCAAGAACATGCACGAACATAAGCGGGAAGAGATTCGTGCAGCCAACACCCCGCACAAGCGCGGCGGGATTGGTAAGACGATTGTGCAGGCCGTTCTGGAGCGTGGTGGGGAAGTGCGCGCGCAAGTCATCAGCAACCTGACGCTCGATACCCGTCTCGATTTCCTGCAACAGAACACCGAAGCGGGAGCGAAGCTGATGAGCGACGAAGGTTCGGACAGCCCGCAGGTTGACGCCGTGTTTGAGCACGAATTCGTGAACCATCAGGTCGAGTACGTGCGCGGCGATATCCACTGCAACGGCGTGGAGAACTTCTGGGCGCTTTTGCAGCGCACCCTCTCCGGCACGTACGTTTCCGTGGAGCCGTATCACCTCGGCGCGTACGTTGACGAACAGACGTTCCGCTTCAATGAGCGGAAGGACGACGACGGCGGACGCTTCCTGACGGCTTCCGAGATGGTCCCCACGGCTCGCTTGACCTACAAGGAACTCATAGCAGCCGAGGCGTGAAGCGCCAGCGCCGTGGGAAACGGAAGACTTCACGCCAGAAGTAGGCGTATCATCGGCGGATGCCAAAGCAACCGCCGCAGTCGCAGCCATCCGCCGATCAGCCATCAGACGAATATCTCCGCTTCGAGCGAATGACGGCCGCGCTGTTCCGTGTCGATAAGCGAGACGTCCCGAAGCATGAGCCGAAGAAACGTAGCGTATCGTCATCCGCGTTGCCCGACGATCAATCGGGCGGAGACGCCTAGATTGAGTCGATGATCGTAATCAACGTCATCAGCGGCGCAGCGTGGTTCATCGTCCGACACCCTGAACGGTACATTCGCCGCTTGTAGTGCCGCCACGATGAACGGTTGTATTAGATCGTCGCCACTGCGAGCCGGAGATACAGTGACAAAACCGACGAATTGCTCGTTAAACTCATTGCCAACAACGCCGATATATCCTGCTGGCACCACAATGAGTCCTCCAGCCTCCAATGCTCTCTGGATGTCTGCTCGGTAGCTGAGCGTTTCCCTGTCGTTCTCTATAGCCGTAACCTTTACAGCTACCCTCATTTCTGGATCTTCTTCCGCCCAAGATGCGGGCGAAGATGCTCTCAACTCCTCTAAGCCGCGCCGAACAATTTGGGTAATCTGCAATCGCTGCTCGGGGCTGATATCCCGCGGGCGGGCGGCGCGCTCAAGCGCCATGATTCTATCTTGGGCAAGCTGATCCGTCACAACTGCCTTCGGCTGCCCTTTGTGGCGCACGAACGCTGTGTTTGTCAGTGGTTCGTAAACGAGCGTTTCACGCCGAGTCCACTGTTCTGTGTGCTCGCTGTTCCAAAAACTAACGTCAAACTCAAACTCGAAGGGTTGTCGCTGCCTTTCTGCGATCGTTTCCCGCTCGGCTTCGCTAAGCGTTGCAAAGTCTATTTTGCCATTCTCGCGGCTGCGCACAAACTGCGCCATGCGGAAAAACTCGCTCACGGCCGCGTTCGTTCCGTCCACCGGCCAACTGCTGCGGTGGCTAGGACCGTCACCAATAAAGAGCGTCGGCGTGACTGTCTTAATGTTGTTATCGTGAAGGTCCGACACGACCGGAAACTCAATTGAATAGCATGGTGTCACCTCATTCATAATCCGGTTGCCGTCCTTCACTGTGCCAGTAACAGCCGCCTTTAGGATAATTGGACTTATTCGAATTTCGCAAGCGTGGCCACGCGCATGGTGTGCGAACGCATCCGGGTAGGTGTATCCAGCGTTACGTTTGGCGTGTCCGCTGCGCCTGAGCGTGTCTGGTGATCGCCGTATCGTAGTCGCTCCCGATCGCGCACGACACGATAAGCGCCCTCAAATGTAACTACAACCAACAATGCCAAGGCACCGATTGTCCAGCCTTGCCATGTCAAATTCGGGAGAAAGTGTAGCCGCGCTCGTAAAGCGTCGGTCGCCCAATGATCACGGGCAAACTCCAGAAAGCAGACAACGCCGTAAAGCGTCATCACAGCCGCCTTCCAGTGCGACCATGCGACCTCTCGCCAGACGCGGAGGCGATCTCGAATCGGGCCAATCTCAGCCATCGCGCTACCCTACTTCCATGCCGGCTTTTTGGCGGACATCTTGGAAGCCTACGCCCCTTCGGCGTGTGCGTCAAGTATGTTAATACCCAAGTTTGGGCAGCAACTGAACTCAGCGTCTGCGATTTGCGAGAAGCCTTTCGTAGGCTTCATGCGGACCGATCCAGAACCACAAAATCGCGCCAGTTTCGCGCTCCACGCCGACAGCGCGGTAAATCACGGCCGACGCGAACGGACACGAGGGGATCGTTCGCGAAGGCACGCTTGAAGTGAAGGCTTGGATGCCGCGGATTCGATCGGAAAAGATCGTACGCGGTCCGCGCCTGATTGGCCGCTTCGCGTGGCAGAGCGGCGAGCATCTTTCGAAACGCTCGATTCGTCCGTGATTTCAAATGTCGTCCGGATCGAGTGGTTCCGTCAGCCCTGCCTCGTCCTCGCGAATCGCTTCCGCCGCCATTTCGAGCAGCATGTCACGCGATCCCGCGAACAAACCGTCCCAGCGCCTTTCCGATTCAAGCTCCGCGAGCAGCCATGCGCCGACAGCTTCCTGTTCCGCCTCCGGCAGCTTCGACGCTTCAGCAACAGCCCTTTGCAGTAGATCACTCATCGCGGAGATTCTAACAGCGCAATGCTTACGCCGATGCCCCACCGTCCACGCAAACCACCTGTCCCGTGATTGCGCTCGCATCGTCGCTCAGAAGGAACGCGATCGTTGCCGCGACCTCGGCCGGCTTCACTGCTCGCCGCATCGGAATCGCCCGGATCATCTCTTTCTTCACCTCGGCATCGAGCGTGGCGATCATGTCGGTGTCGACGAGGCCGGGAGCGACGCAGTTGACGCGGATGCCGCTTCGAGCCACTTCGCGCGCCAGCGATTTGGTCATCGCGATGAGCGCGCCTTTCGCGGCGGCGTAGTTGGTCTGGCCAACGACTCCATGCAATCCGCTGAGCGATGCAACATTGACGATCGCGCCGCGGTGCTGCTTCATCATCGGCGTCAGCGCGGCTTTTGTCATCGACATCGCGCCGTCGAGATTCGTCTGCAGGACGTCACGCCATTCCCCGTCGGTCATGTTGTACAGCAGCGCATCGCGGCGAATGCCGGCATTGTTCACGAGGGCATCAAGCGAACCGAATTTCGCGATCACTTCCTCGACGATCGCCGCATTGCGAGTGGCGTCGCGCACGTCGCCTTGCAGCGCGAAACCGTCGGGAAGATCGGTCGAGGTCACGTAGGTGAACGCGACATTCCAGCCGTCGCGCGCGAGCCGCTCCACGACCGCGTGGCCGATGCCGCGGGCGCCGCCGGTTATGAGCGCGGTCCGCATCGCCGTCTAGCTCTCTTCCTCGTATTTGTCCTTCAGCGACGCCACCACCGTCGGATCGGCGAGCGTCGTCACGTCGCCGAGCGCGCGGCCTTCGGCGATGTCGCGAAGGAGGCGGCGCATGATCTTGCCGCTGCGCGTTTTCGGAAGATCTGAGGTGATGAGGATTTTTTCGGGACGGGCGATCGCGCCAATCTTCGCGGTGACGTGGTCCTTCAACTCCTTCTCAAACTTCGCCGGATCGCGTTTCGCTTCCTCGGCGCGCGACGACTTCACGATCACGAATGCAGCGATCGCCGTTCCTTTGATCTCGTGATTGATACCAACCACCGCGGCCTCCGCCACCGCCTGGTGATCGACGAGCGCCGACTCCACCTCCATCGTGCCGATACGGTGACCGGCAACATTGATGATATCGTCCACGCGGCCGAGGAGCCAGAAGTAGCCGTCCTCGTCGCGCTTGGCGCCATCGCCGGTGAAGTAGATGCCCGGCCACTTCGCCCAGTACTGCTGCTCGAAACGTTCCGGGTCGCGCCAGATGCCGCGCAGCATCGACGGCCACGGACTGGTGATGGCCAGATAGCCGCCGCCGACCTTCACTTCGTTGCCGCCTTCGTCGAGGATTTTCGCATCGATGCCGGGAAACGCGCGCGTCGCGGAGCCGGGCTTCGTGTCGACGATGCCGGGCAGCGGCGTGATCATGATCGATCCCGTCTCGGTCTGCCACCACGTGTCGACGATCGGGCAACGCTCGCCGCCGATCCACTTTTGGTACCACATCCAGGCCTCGGGATTGATCGGTTCGCCGACCGATCCGAGGAGGCGCAGCGACGAAAGATCGTGTGCCGCGGGGAGTTGGTGTCCCCACTTCATGAACGCGCGAATCGCCGTCGGCGCCGTATAGAAAATCGAGACCTTGTGCTTCTCGATGAGCGACCAAAAGCGATCCTGCTTCGGCCAGTCCGGCGCGCCTTCGTAAACAAAAACGGTGGCGCCCGCGGCGAGCGGGCCGTAGACGACGTAGGAATGGCCGGTCACCCATCCGATGTCGGCGGTGCACCAGTAAACGTCTTCTTCCTTCAGATCGAACACCCATTTGCACGTCGCGTACGCCTCGGTCAAATAGCCCCCGGTCGTATGGACGATGCCCTTCGGCTTGCCGGTCGTTCCGCTCGTGTAAAGCGTGTATAGCATCTGCTCCGAATCGACCCACTCCGGCTCGCAATCGGCCGAGGCATTGCGCATTAGCTCGTGGTACCAGCAGTCGCGGTCGGGCTTCATGGAGACGGTATCGTCCAACTCCTCGGCGACGGCGCGCCGCATCACGACGACGACGTGCTTGATCGACGGACAGTCATCCGCGGCGGCATCGGCTAGTTTCTTGAGCGGGACTAGATTGCCGCGCCGATATCCGGCCGTGGCGGTGATGAGCACCTTCGCCTCGGCGTCCTGAATCCGATCGCGCAACGCCTCGGACGAAAATCCGCCGAAGACGACCGAATGCGCGGCGCCGATTCGCGCGCACGCCAGCATCGCAACGATGGCCTCGGGCACGAGCGGCATGTAGATGGCGACGCGGTCGCCGAGGACGACGCCCAGCGATTTCAGAACATTCGCGAATTTCGAAACCTCGGCGTAAAGCTCGCGATACGTGAACGTGCGCACATCGCCCGGCTCCCCCTCCCAGATCAGCGCCTGCTTGTCGCCGCGCGTTGCGAGATGCCGATCGAGACAATTGGCCGAGGCATTAAGCTTTCCGCCGACGAACCACTTCGCGTACGGAGCGTTCCACTCCAGCACCGTGTGCCACTTCGTCTGCCAGTCGAGCTGCTCCGCCCACGACGCCCAATACGCCTCGCGATCGGTGACGTCGTACACCGATTCATCGTTCGCATTGGCGTTGCGCCGAAACTCTTCAGACGGGGGGAAACTCCGGTGTTCCTGCAGCAGGGCATCGATCTCGTTCGACATGGTGCGCGGATTCTAGCGGAGTGAATGTGCTTTGGACTCAGACGATCAAGCGCTTTTCAACGAGCGTCTTCGCAAACTCATCCGCGCGTGAAAGCCGCACATCGAAATCGAACTCATTCGTCTCGCCGAAATGCTCCGCCGCGAGGACCACATGCGGCGCGTCGATCAGGCGGTAAACGACGCCGAGTTGGTCGAAGGCGACGATGATCCGAAACCGCTGGTAGACGTAACGATCCTCGATCGACGCAACGCGCAACGGCTCGGCGGTCGTCTCGCGATACGCGCGGGAAAGCCCGCCCGTGCCGAGCTTCACGCCGCCGTACCAGCGGACGACGATGACCGCGGTGTCGAACAGATGCGCGCCTTCGATCGCGCTGAGGATCGGTTTTCCGGCAGTGCCCGATGGCTCGCCGGCGTCGGCGCTGCGCGTGCGGATGTCGCCGTTCGCGAAGAGCCGGAACGCCCAGCAGAGATGCGTGGCGTCGTAATGCCGTTTCGTCAACGCCGCGAGCTCCGCGAAAAACGCGTCCTCGGTCTCGACATGAAAGGCGATGCCGAGAAACTCGGAGCGATCGATCTTCTGCCGGAGCTCGGAGGGGGCGGTGAGGGTGCGGTAGTGGTCGATCAAGCACTCATATAATCGCGCGCATGTTCAAGATCGAAGAGCTTTTCGCGCGTGAGATCCTCGATTCGCGGGGCAATCCGACCATCGAAGTGGACTGCCTGCTGGAGTCGGGCGCGCTCGGCCGCGCGGCTGTTCCGTCGGGCGCGTCGACAGGCTCGCGCGAGGCTCTCGAACTTCGCGACGGCGACAAGAAACGCTACCTCGGCAAAGGCGTTCGCAACGCCATCGACAACGTCGACATCATCGCCAAGGAAGTCGAAGGGATGGACGCGCGAGAGCAGGCCATGATCGACCTGCTCATGAAGCAGATCGACGGCACCGACAACAAAGGCAACCTCGGCGCGAACGCGATTCTCGGCGTGTCGCTGGCCGTCGCGCGCGCCGCGTCCGAGGCGTCGGGGCTGCCGTTGTTTCAATACCTCGGCGGCCCGGGAGCACGCACGATGCCGGTTCCGATGATGAACGTCATCAACGGCGGCGCGCACGCGGACAACAACCTCGACGTGCAGGAGTTCATGATCATCCCCGCCGGCTTCGAGACGTTCAGCGATTCGCTGCGTGCCGGCGCTGAGATTTTTCATCACCTGAAAAACATTTTGCATGACCGCCAACTGACGACAGCCGTAGGCGATGAAGGCGGCTTCGCTCCCGATCTGAAATCGAATGCCGAGGCGCTCGATCTGATTCTGTCCGCAGTCGGAAAAGCTGGTTATCGCGCCGGTGAACAAATCTTCCTCGGCCTCGACGTTGCGGCGTCCGAGTTCTTCAAAAAGGGTTCGTACGATTTCGAAGGATCGAAACGCAGCAGCGCGGAGATGGTCACGTACTACCAGGAGCTTCGGGCAAAGTACCCGATCATCTCGATCGAGGACGGCATGTCGGAAGGCGATTGGGACGGCTGGACAGCTCTCACGAAAGCGATGGGCGCGAACACACAGCTCGTCGGCGACGACGTCTTCGTCACGAATCCCGCCATTCTGGCCAAAGGAATCGAGCAAGGCGTCGCCAACGCGATCCTGATCAAAGTCAATCAGATCGGAACGCTCACCGAAACATTCGACGCGATCGAAATGGCGAAGCGCGCCGGATACCGCTCCGTGATCTCGCACCGATCCGGGGAAACCGAAGACTCGACGATCGCCGATCTTGCGGTCGCGACGAACGCGGGGCAGATCAAGACCGGGTCGTTGTCGCGCAGCGAGCGGATCGCGAAGTACAACCAGTTGCTTCGCATTGAAGAGGATCTGGGGGACGCGGCGGTGTTCGCGGGGACGGCGATCTTTCGGTCGCTTTGAGCAAAACCCCATCCTGACTGCCAGCGCAGCGAGCCTGTCAGGATCTCCGGTGGCGCCGCACGAATTGCGTTTCGAGCACAGTTTGGGCGGTATCACCGGAGACCCTGCGTCTACGCGCAGGGTGGAGTCGAGAGGCGACGAAGCGATTCATCAATCGCCTTTGCCACCCGAATCGCCAGCTCCACAGCCGCCAGTCCATCCTCGCCGCTCACCAACGGCCGCGTACGCGTGCGGACGCACTCGATAAACGCCTCCAACTCCGCGCGGAGCGGCTCCTGCTTCGTCACGGTGACGTCGATCGGCAGCACCGTCTTTCCGGCCAGCCGGTAACCCTTCACTTCCTGCTCTTTCGTATCGACGGAGATGTAGGCCTCGCGGCTGAAGAAGCGGATTTTGCGGACGCGGTCCTGCGACACGCGGCTGGCGGTGAGGTTGGCGACGGCGCCGTTCTCGAACTCGATGCGGACGTTGGTGATGTCGACCTTCTCCGTCATCACGGCCACGCCGACCGCGCGCACGTCGACGACGCGCTGGCCGAGGAATGAAAGCACGAGATTGAGGTCATGAATCATCAGGTCGAGCAGGACGTCGATGTCGAGCGAGCGGCCGACGAAAATGCCGAGGCGTTCCGCTTCGACGTAGAGAACATTCTTCAGGATCGGCGCGACCGCGGTGATGGCGGGGTTGTAGCGCTCGACGTGACCGACCTGCAGGATTCGATTGCCCGAGTTCGCGATGTCGATGAGCCGCCGCGCGTCATCGACGGTCGGCGTAATCGGCTTCTCGACCATCACGTCGCAGCCGGCTTCGAGGAGCTCGCGCGCGACATCGAAATGCGTCGTGGTCGGCGTCGCGACGATCGCGCAGTCGATCTCGCGCGCAAGCGACGCGACGGAATCGAAGCGCTTGAGCTTCAGCGTCGTGATGATGTCCGCGGCGATTGCGTCGTCCGGCTCGACGAAGCCGGCGACGTTCACCTCCGGCATCTCGGTCAGGATGCGCGCGTGCAGCCGGCCGAGGTAGCCGGTGCCGACGACTCCGACGGCAGGGACGAGGGGCGAGGGACGAGGGGAATCGTGAGCCGAGGATTGCGCGAAAAGCGAAGCATCCCTCGTCCCTCGTCCCTCGTCCCTGCTCACCGGATGATGCCTCGCTTCGACTCGCGCACGAACTCGACCAGGTAGCGCGCCTCGGGGAACAGTCCGAGCTCCTCTTCGATCTTCTGCAGCGCCTCCTCGACGCGCAGTTTCGAGCGGATGAGAATTTTGTAGGCGCGCTGCAGCGCTTCGACCGTTTCCTTCGAAAACCCTTTGCGCTCCAGGCCGATGGTGTTGATGCCGTACGAGCGGTTATCGCGGCTGGCCACGGTTTTCGCGTACGGCATCACGTCCTGCGTGATCATCGAGCCGCCGCCGACGAAGGCGTGCTCGCCGACGCGGCAGAACTGATGAACCGCGCTGAACGCGCCGATCGTGGCGTGATCGGCGATCTCGACGTGGCCGGCCAGCGTGGCGTTGTTCGCGAAGATCGTGTGCGAGCCGACATGGCAGTCGTGCGCGACGTGCGAGTAGGCCATGAAAAAGTTCTCGTTGCCGATCGTCGTCTTCCCGCCGCCCCCGGTCGTTCCGCGATTGATGGTGACGAACTCGCGGAAGACGTTGTCGTTGCCGATGGCGAGCTCAGTGTGCTCACCTTTGTATTTGAGGTCCTGCGGCGGACCGCCGATCGATGCGTGACCGTAGAAGTTGTTGCGCTCACCGATCGCGGTCGGTCCTTCGATGCGCGTAAACGCACCGACGACGCAGCCGCTGCCAACGGTGACATTCGCACCGATGACGGCGTAGGCGCCGACGACGACGTCCGGCGCGAGAAGGGCATTACTGCTGACGATTGCCGTGGAGTCGATTTCCGCCATCGTCATCACTCGGGTCTGTCGATCAGGATGCTGAACAACTCAGCCTCGGCGACGACCTGGCCGTCGACGGTGGCCTTGCCGTGAATCTTGACCGAGGTCGAGCGGCGATGCAGGACCACGCATTCGAGCCGCAGTTGATCGCCGGGAACGACCGGCCGCCGGAAGCGCGCCTTGTCGACGCCGCCGAAGAGGAAAAGCTTTTTCTCGCGGTCGGGCATCTCGCGCAGGCCGAGAATGGCCGCGCACTGCGCCATCGCCTCGACGATGAGAACGCCGGGCATGACCGGATTGCCGGGAAAGTGTCCCTGGAAAAACTGCTCGTTGGCCGAGACGTTTTTCAGGCCGACGATGCGCTTGCCGTCGTCGTCAATCTCCAGGACGCGGTCGACCAGCAGCATCGGATAGCGATGCGGCAGCAGTTTCATGATTTCGGTGATGGTGAGGATGCTCATTTCTTCTCCGTGTTGCGCCGCGTCATCCTGCGCATGATCGCTTCTCTGCGCGCGAACTGCCGGAACGGTATCGCAGGAATGCCCATGACTTTCTCGCCGTCTGCGACGTCGTCGAGCACCGCGCTTTTCGCGGCGACCTGAACGCGGCTGCCGATGGTGAGGTGGCCGGCGAAGCCGGACTGGCCAGCGACCACGACATAGTCGCCAAGTTCGGTCGAGCCGGCAATGCCGACCTGCGCGACGAGGAGGCAGTGCTTTCCGACCTTGACGTTGTGGGCGATCATGACCTGGTCGTCGATCTTGGTGCCGTCGCCGATCGACGTCTCGCCGAGCGCGGCGCGGTCGATCGTGCATCCGGCGCCGATCTCGACGTCATCGCCGATGCGGACGATGCCGACCTGCGGGATCTTGTGATGACGTCCGCCGTGCGTGGCGAAACCGTAGCCGTCGGCTCCGATGACGGTGCCGCTGTGAATAATGCAGCGTCTGCCGATGATGGAGCCTTCGTAGATCGACACCTGCGGATAAATGACCGTGCCGTCGCCGATGACGCAACCGGATTCGATCGAGACGTTCTGGAAAACGATGACGCCGTCGCCGAGCACGACATCGTCTGAGATCGTGGAAAAGGGTCCAACGGAGACGCCTTGGCCGAGTTTCGCACTCGCCGAAATCGCAGCGCGCGGAGAGATCCCGACCGGCACGGAGCGAAAGGCGAAGTACTTCGCCAGGACCTGCGCGAACGCGTAGTACGGATCCGCGACACGAATGAAGCGAGCATCGTCGCCGGCAGCACTTTCCGGAACGAGGATCGCGGCCGCCTTCGTCGCAGCGAGCTGCGCCGCGTATTTGGGATTGGAAAGGAAGGCCAGTTGTGTCTCGCTCGCATCGGCCAGCGAAGCCACGCCTTCGATCATCCGATCGGCCGGACCGTCATAGCGGCCGCCTGTGTACGCGACAATTTCGGAGATCGGGACCGCGGGCATTCGGGCGCGCATTGTATGCCGCTACCAACGAAAAAAGCCTCCCGCGCGGGGAGGCTTTTCGAGTGAGCGTCGTCGTCGGAGTTACGGCTTCTTCGCAGGCGCGGTGTTCGCGGCCGGAGCATTGTCGGTGAACTTCTTGATCACCGTGTCGGTGATGTCGATCGCGTCCGAGGCGTAGACCAGACCCGACTCGAACTTGTTGAAGATGGCCGCGAGGCCCATCTCTTTGCCGACCGAGTCGATGACCGGCTTGATCTTGTTCTCGAGGTCGAGGAGCGTCTTGTCGCGGGCCTCGCCGACTTCGCGATCGGCGTCCTGCGCGAAGCGCTGCGCGGCGATCTTCTTGTCGGACAGTTGCTTGGCCATGTCGGCCAGCTTGTCTTCGCTCAGCGACAGCTTCTTGGTGTTGATGTCGTTGTCGAGCTTTGCGATTTCCTCGTTCATGGCCGAGGCCTTGGCGATGCGCTCGTCCTGCATCTTCTTCAGGCGCTCATACGCCGCTTTGCCGGCGGGCGAGTTCATCAGGACCTTGTTGACGTCGACGACCGCGACGCGAGCCGGCGCACTCTGCGCGAACATCGGCGCCGCGAGCGCTGCTACCGCGAGCGAAATGAGTACCTTCTTCATGAAAATCTCCTTAAGTGATGGGGCGATGGACAAGGGCGTAATCGCCCGCTGTTTAGTAGGTATTCCCGATGGTGAAGTTGAATGTCTTGAACTTGTCGCCCGGCTTCGAAGCCGGATTGATGGCGTAGATGAAGCGGATCGGAAACTGGAACACGGGCAGGAAAATGCGCAGCTCGGCGCCGGTCGAGTAGCGGATTTTGCGAGGATCCACTTTGTCGTTGTAGCCGTAAGCCCAGCCGCCATCCGCGAAGAAAACCAGCCGCAACGGATCGTTCAGGCGGTAGATGTATTCGGAGTTGAAGAAGACCTGTTTGTAGCCGCCGGCGATCTGCTTCACGCCGCCGAAGGTTTCCAACGGGCCGAGGGTTCCGTACTCGAAACCGCGAACCGAGTACTCGCCGCCGACGAAGAAGCGTTGCCCTTTGGGCACGCAGAGTTTGCTGTTCTGATCGACGTAATCGTCGTAGGTCAGCGCGCAACCTTTGCCGTAATCGAGCGGACGGAGGTAGCCGAGGTCGACGTTCACGCTGAACGAGGACTTGCGCGACAGCTTGACGAACTTCGTCGCTGCGAACGTCGGACGGATCGCGTGAATCGTGCCGCCGAGCGGTCCGCCGGAGAACGTCATGCCCGCGCTGACGCGGCCGCCGCGGGTCGTATCGAATGGATTGTCGCGCGAGTCGAACGAGTACGACGGTCCGATCGACGATGAGGTGTAGACCAGATCGGAGATGTCGGAGATCGGAACGTTACCGTTGATGTCCGGCTGCACGTTCGACTCCTCGTGCGTCTTCACGTGCTCGAGGCCGTAGACGAGCGAGAGGCTGTCGAAACGGTGCAGGCGGTAGCCGTACGCGATCGATCCGCCTCTGCTGCGTTCCTGGTAGCCGACCGAGAGGGGGAAGTCCGTATTGCGATTGAAGAGCGACACGCCGAAGCTGTTCGGCGTATCCATGAACCAGGGATCGGCGTACGACAGCGAATAGAAATTCTGCCGGTTGCCGCGCTGGAAGCTGAGGCCGAGGTTCTCGCCCTCGCCGAGGAAGTTGCGCGTCGAAAACTGTGTCTGCACGAAGAAGCCGGTGCCCTCGGAGTAGCCGCCGCCGAACTGCACGTCGTTCTTCCCTTCTTCGGATCCCTTCACGGTCACATCGACCGTCTTCTTCTCCTGGTTGACTTTGAAATCAGGGTTGTCGTTGACCTTGAAGTATCCGAGCTGGCCGAGCTTGTAGATCGACTGCTTGAACGTCTCCATATCCATGATCTGCCCCTCTTCGAGGAAGATCTCGCGGCGCAGGACTTTGTCTTTCGTGGTCGTATTGCCCTGGAACTCCAGCCGGCCGAGCTTGAACTGCTCGCCTTCGAAGACCGTGATGTGGACGTCGACGATGTTGTTCTCGCGCTCGACATACTCGGGATTGATGTACGAGTAGATGTAGCCGCGCATGCGGTACAACTCGTCGAGCGCGTCGAGGCGGTCCTGGATCGGCTTGCGCCGAATCGTGTCGCCCTTCTTGACCGGGAAGTTGCCGGTGAACGCTTCCGGCTTGAAGACGGTCGTGCCGGTGACGGTGACGTCGCCGAGTTGATGGATCGTCCCTTCCTTGATCGGGATGGTGATCCGGACGCGCGGCTTCTTCGCGGTTCCGATCGTCGTCAACTGCGGCTCGCCAAACGCGACGTTCGTATAGCCGTAGTCCTGGTAGTAGTTCTTGACGTGCTCGAGGTCCTCGTCCAGCTTCGACGGGATGTAGAGATTCTTCTTGCGAATCCAGGTGACGACGTTGTTCTCCTTCACTTCCTTCATCTGCTTTTTCAGACGGCTGGAAGAGAAGTGCTGGTTGCCGGTGAAGACGATGCGCGCGACGGTCGCTTTGATGCCTTCGCTGACGTTGAAGACGATCTTCTTGTCGCCTTCGCTCATGTCTTCCAGCGTCGTATCGACGCGGACGCCCTCGAATCCGCCCTCTGAGTACGCCTTCTTGATCGACTCGGCGGCGCGGCGGATCAACGTCTGCTCTACCGTGTTGCCGACGTGAAGGTCGATCTTGTCCTTGTCGAGTTCCATGGTGAGACGGCAGGCGCCCATCAGCCGGAGGTCTGGCCACGGCGCGCCGGGATGCCGCGAAGAATGCCGCATGGTACCGCACCCCCGACGCAGCAGGTGCGGGTGCGCGTCCGGTGGAGTGTGGAGTTAGCCGCCGGGTCACTTGGACCGCGGCTCTTCGGCTACTCGGTCTTTTACCCAAAGATTCAGGAGGGTTTCCGACGAAACACCATGAGCTTCCGCCGCCCTACGTAGTTGC
>ERZ1739050.8-NODE-8-length-25460-cov-8.115017_pt1 | contig 25460 bp, 20 predicted proteins | sample MGYA00581759_ERZ1739050 | MGnify/ENA primary metagenome ERZ1739050 (study PRJEB42929, sample SAMN08275525) | rhizosphere metagenome | isolation source: Rhizospheric soil replicate 2 | host: Colobanthus quitensis and Deschampsia antarctica | place: Antarctica: Devils... | reverse complement strand
CTCCTTCGGCATCGCCGGCGTCGTGCTGCCGACTGTGTCCGTCACGACCGGCGCGTTCGTCGTGCTCGTCGGCGTGCGCGGACGCGGAGCCGTCGCAATGCCTGGCGTTCCGGTGGGATAAGACGGCATCCCCGAGGCCATCGAACCGCCGGCGGTGTCGTTTCCGAGCGGAGCCGGATTCGTCGGCAGCGTCAGGTTTGTGGTCGTGTCGACGTTCGTGTTTGTCATCGGGGCGGGGGTTTCGCCGGGGGCGTTGATCGTCGACGTCACGCCGCTCGCGGAGCCTTCCTGAACGGACTGGTAGTCCTGCTGTTTTCGCTGGACCTTGGCCGATCGGGAGCAGCCGAAAACCAGGAAAGCGATCGCTGCGAGCGTGGCGATTTTCTGCCTCATTGATGTTGCTCGATTGCGGTTTTGGTGCCGAACCTTGCCCTGCTGGAAGAAGGAACGGTGCGCATCAGTTGACAAACCGTACCGGAGTGGTACTGTTTCGCGCCCGACCGGGATCTGCTGATGCTGAAAATCTCGAAACTCACCGATTACGGCCTCCTCGCTGCCGTCTACTTGGCCCGCCACAATGGCGAGGTCGCGTCCGCCCGCGAGATCGCGGAGTTCTATCACCTCCCCGTTCCGATGATCACGAAAGTGCTGAAGACGCTGCACCAGAGTGAGCTCATCGATTCACAGCGCGGATCTGGCGGCGGCTATGTTTTCAATGGAGACAGCGAAGCAGTCACGCTCGGCCATCTCATCGAAGCGCTCGAAGGTCCGTGGGATCTCGTCGAGTGCGAGACCACCGACGATCAGGGCCACGCAACGTGCGCGATTCGCGTGGCCTGCCCGTCGCGCCGCTTCATGTTCGGCATCAACCGTGCGGTGAAGGGAGCGTTCGAGCAGGTCACGCTCGGCGACCTCACCCGCGGCGTGATGCCGGTTGCGCGCGTCGCGCAGGCAGCCCCGGCGCTTGGAGCCAACGTATGAGTTCAACGACGATCGAACAGATTGCCAGCCAGGAGTACAAATACGGCTTCATCACCGACATCGAAGCCGATCAGGCGCCGCCCGGCCTGAACGAGGACATCATCCGCCTCATCTCGGCGAAGAAAAACGAGCCCGAATGGATGCTCGCGTTTCGTCTCAAAGCCTTCCGCCATTGGCTCACGATGAAAGAGCCGACGTGGGCGAACATCAAATACGGCCCGATCGATTATCAGGCAACGTCGTACTACTCCGCTCCGAAGCAGAAGAAGAAGCTCAACTCGCTCGATGAAGTCGATCCGGAGCTTCGCGCGACGTTCGCGAAACTCGGCATCTCGCTCGAAGAGCAGAAGCGGCTCTCGAACGTTGCCGTCGACGCGGTCTTCGACTCCGTCTCCGTCGCCACGACGTTCCGCACCGAGCTGGCCAAGGTTGGCGTGATCTTCTGCTCGTTCTCCGACGCCGTTCAAAACCACCCCGACCTCGTCAAAAAATACCTCGGCAGCGTCGTTCCGTACACGGACAACTTTTTCGCCACGCTCAACTCCGCCGTCTTCACCGACGGCTCGTTCTGCTACATCCCGAAAGGCGTTCGCTGCCCGATGGAGCTGTCGACCTACTTCCGCATCAACTCCGCCAACACGGGCCAGTTCGAACGAACGCTCATCGTTGCCGACGAAGGCGCCACCGTCAGTTACCTCGAAGGCTGCACGGCGCCGATGCGCGACGAGAATCAGCTCCACGCCGCCGTCGTCGAACTGGTCGCGCTCGACAACGCATCGATCAAATATTCGACGGTGCAGAACTGGTATCCCGGCGACAAAGAAGGCCGCGGCGGCATCTACAACTTCGTCACCAAGCGCGGCAAGGCGTTTAAGAACGCCAAGCTTTCGTGGACGCAGGTAGAAACCGGCTCGGCGATCACCTGGAAGTATCCGAGTTGCATCCTGCAAGGCGACAACTCGATCGGCGAGTTCTATTCGGTCGCGCTGACGAACCACCACCAACAGGCCGACACCGGCACGAAGATGATTCACCTCGGCAAGAACACGCGCTCGACGATCGTGTCGAAGGGCATCTCTGCCGGCCGCGGGCAGCAGACGTATCGCGGCGAAGTCAAGATCATGAAGTCCGCCGAAGGCGCCCGCAATTACTCGCAGTGCGACTCGCTGCTCCTCGGCGACAAGTGCGGCGCACACACGTTCCCGTACATCGAAGTGCGCAACTCCACCGCGAAGATGGAGCACGAAGCGTCGACGTCGAAGATCGGCGAAGACCAGCTCTTCTACTGCCAGCAGCGCGGGATTTCCGCCGAGGATGCCGTGTCGATGATCGTGAACGGCTTCTGCCGCGAAGTCTTCAAAGAGTTGCCGATGGAGTTCGCGGTCGAAGCGACGAAGCTGTTGGGAGTTAGTTTGGAAGGATCAGTAGGTTAATGCTCGATATCAAAGACCTGTACGCCGGAATCGACGGCAAGGAAATCCTCAAAGGGCTGACGCTGCATGTCGGCACCGGCGAGGTGCACGCGATCATGGGGCCGAACGGCTCCGGGAAATCGACGCTCGCGAACGTCCTCGCCGGACGTCCAAAGTACGTTGCAACCTCGGGGACGGTGACGTATCAGGGCAAGGACCTGCTCGCACTTCCCGCCGAGGAGCGGGCGCGCGAGGGAGTCTTCCTGGCCATGCAGTATCCGGTCGAGATTCCGGGCGTCAACAACATCTACTTCCTCAAAGCCGCGCTCAACTCGGTGCGCAAACATCAGGGGCAGGAGGAGCTCGATGCGATGGAGTTCCTGCAGCTCGCGCGCGAGAAGATGAAACTCGTCGATCTCGACGAAGCGTTCATGAACCGTTCGGTGAATGAAGGCTTTTCGGGTGGCGAGAAGAAGCGCAACGAGATTTTCCAGATGGCCGTGCTCGATCCGAAGCTGGCCATCCTCGACGAGACCGACTCCGGCCTCGACATCGACGCGTTGCGCATCGTGGCCGAGGGCGTGAACGCGCTCGCCAGCGAAAAACACTCCGTGCTCGTCATCACGCACTACCAGCGTCTGCTGAAGTACCTCGTGCCGGACTTCGTCCATGTCCTCGCGGACGGGCGGATCGTGAAATCGGGCGGGAAAGAGCTGGCCGAAGAACTCGAGCAAAAAGGGTACGAGTGGATCGAAGGGGAGATGGCTACAGCCTCGCGATGAGTAGCGTTCTCGAAGATCGCTTCACGGCCGCGCCGGTTCACATCGACGGCGAGCCGGAACGCGTCCGCCGCATTCGCGAGCAGGCCGCCGAGCGCTTCAACGTCCTCGGCTGGCCGACTACGCGTTCCGAGGATTGGAAGCACACGTCGCTGGCAACGCGGGCGATCTTCCGTTGGAAAACAGACCAGCGCCAGCCCGAGGGAACCGATCCCGCCTCACCGTTCGGCGAGAAGCCGAGCGCCGAGCGGATGTTCGTCAACGGCGCGCTGCACGCGAATCGCTCGGCGCTTGCGAATGAGCATCCCGGAATCCGCGTAACTCCGATTCGCGAGGCGATGGAGAACGAATCGTTCGCACGGCACTTCACGCGCTACGCCGATTACGAAAAGCACGCGATGACCGCGCTGAACACGGCGATGTGGCAGGACGGCGCATTCATCGAGATCGCGCCGGGAACGCTTGTCGAAGGATTTATCCACCTTCTCTATGTTGGCGGCGGCAACGCGGAACATCCGGTGATGTCGCATCACCGCAATCTGATCGTGGCTGGCCGCGGAAGCCAGATCACCGTCGTCGAATCGTTCTTCGGGAAAGGCACGTACTTTACGAACACGGTCACTGAAATCGTGGCCGGTGATGGCGCCGTCGTCGATCACTACAAGCTCGAGAACGAGTCGCTCGATGCCTTTCACATCGGCACCGTGCAGATTCACCAGGAGCGGGCATCAAGCGTTACGTCCCGGACGATCGCCACCGGCGGTGGTCTCGTCCGCAACGAGATCAACGCCGCGCTGACGGGCGAGGGCGCGAGCCTGTCGATGGAGGGGCTGTTCATTCTCTCCGGCAAGCAGCACGTCGACAACCACACCCTCATCGATCACGTCGCGCCACATTGCGACAGCGTGGAACTGTTCAAAGGGATCCTCGATGAAAACGCCCGCGGCATCTTCGACGGCCGCATCATCGTCGAGCCGAACGCGGTGAAGACGAATTCGCGGCAGACGAACAAGAACCTGTTGCTGTCCGAGACCGCGGTCATCGATTCGAAGCCGTCGCTGGAGATTCACAACGACGACGTGAAGTGCAACCACGGCTCGACGATCGGCCAGCTCGACGAGGAAGCGCTCTTCTACCTTCGCGCCCGCGGCATCGGCGCCGAGGAAGCGCGCAACCTGCTTGTCTACGCGTTCGCGAGCGAGATCGTGGAGCGGATGAAGATCGACGTCGTCCGCGAAAACGCCGGCCGCGCGCTGTTCAGCCGCATGCCGGAGAGGCGGGGACGAGGGACGAGGGACGAGGGAGAAAACCGATGACTGCCGCAGCTCAGACTTTCCCTCGTCCCTCGTCCCTGATCCCTGATTCCCTCGTCCCTGATTCGCTCGACGTTGACCGCATTCGCAAAGACTTCCCCATCCTTACGCAACCCGTTCGCGGCGGCCGGCCGCTCGTCTATCTCGACAACGCCGCGACGACGCAGAAACCGCGGCAGGTGATCGATCGTATCGTCCGCTACTACACCGAGGAGAATGCGAACGTGCATCGCGGCGTCCATTACCTCAGTGAAACCGCCACTGATTCCTACGAAAAAGCGCGCACGACCGTGAAGCGCTTCATCAACGCGCGCGACGAAAAAGAGATCGTCTTCACGCGCGGCACGACTGAGGGCATCAACCTCGTCGCGCAGTCGTGGGGCCGCAAGAACGTCGGCGCCGGTGATGAAATCGTCATCACCGCCATCGAGCATCACTCGAACATCGTCCCGTGGCAGATGCTGTGCGAGGAAAAAGGCTCGCGGCTTCTCATTGCGCCGGTGAACGATTCCGGCGAAGTGATCCTCGAAGAATTCGAAAAACTGCTGACGCCCCGCACGAAGATCGTTTCCTTCGGCCACGCCTCGAACGCGCTCGGCACGATCAATCCGATCCGCAAAATGATCGCGCTCGCGCACGCCGCCGGCGCAATCACGCTGATCGACGGTGCGCAGGGCGTTCCGCATTTGCATGTCGACGTGCGCGACCTCGATTGCGACTTCTACGCGTTCTCCGCGCACAAGGTCTACGGTCCGACCGGCACAGGAGTGCTGTACGGCAAGGAGTCGATCCTCGACGCGATGCCACCGTGGCAGGGCGGCGGCGACATGATCCTCTCCGTCAGTTTCGAGAAGACGACTTACAACGCGCTGCCGTACAAGTTCGAAGCGGGCACGCCGAACATCGAAGGCGTGATCGGCATGGCCGCGGCGCTCGACTATGTCTCTGCCATCGGCATCGACACGATTGCCGCGCACGAACAGGACCTTCTCCACTACGCCACGAAGCGGCTGCTCGAAATCGACGGCCTGCGCATCATCGGCACCGCGGTGGAGAAGGCCAGCGTCATCTCCTTCGTGCTCGAAGGCGTCCACCCGCACGACATCGGAACGATTCTCGATGAACAGGGGATCGCCATCCGCACCGGCCACCATTGCGCGCAGCCGCTGATGCTGCGCTTCAACGTGCCGGCCACCGGCCGGGCCTCGTTCGCGATGTACAACACGCGCGATGAGGCCGACGCGCTCGTGGCCGGGTTGCACAACGTCATCGAGGTCTTCCGATAGCAATGTCTGACTTACGCGAGCTCTACCAGCAGGTCATCCTCGACCACAACAAAAACCCCCGCAACTTTCACGAGCTGCCGAACGCGACGAAGTCCGTCGACGGCTACAACCCGCTCTGCGGCGATCACTACAAGATTTACGTGGAAGTCGAGGGCGACACCATCAAAGACATCGGCTTCACCGGCAACGGCTGCGCAATTTCGAAAGCATCCGCGTCCGTGATGAGCTCATCATTGAAAGGTAAAACCACCGCCGACGCGCATCAGCTCTTCGACGTCTTCCACAAGCTCGTCACCGGCGAACCGGGCAGCCTCAGCACGGCAGAACTCGGGCGCCTGGCCGCGTTCTCCGGAGTGTCGGAGTTCCCGGCGCGCGTGAAGTGCGCAACGCTTGCATGGCACACGCTCAACAGCGCGCTCGAAGGCGATAAGGAAATGGTATCGACGGAGTGATCAGTGGCTAGTGGTCAGTGGTCAGAGGGTTTTCATCTTCCTGACCACTGGCCACTAACCACTGACCACTTTCGAGAAAAACTATGAACATGCGCGAAGAAGTAACCCTGACCCGCAACGCCGAAGCAGTGATGATCCCGAGCGGCGAGAAAGTTCTCGTCCCCGAAGGCGCACACGCCACGATCACGCAATCCCTCGGCGGCTCCTACACGCTCATCACCGAACGCGGACTGATGGTCCGCATCTCCGGCCGCGAAGTCGAAGCGATCGGCAAGCCGGTCGAGAATGTCGCCGCCGAACTCGCCCCCGGCGAAGACATCGCGCCCGAAAAACTCGAAGAGATGGTGTGGGACCAACTCAAGACCTGCTACGACCCCGAGATCCCCGTCAACATCGTCGACCTCGGCCTGGTCTACCTGTGCGAGCTCGAAGAGGCCGACGGCGCGAAGAACGTGAAGATCAAAATGACCCTCACCGCTCCCGGCTGCGGCATGGGTCCCGTGCTCGCGTCCGACGTCAAATCGAAAGTCGAATCGCTCCCCGGCGTCAAAGAAGCCGAAGTCGAAGTCGTTTTCGACCCGGTCTGGGACCGCAGCATGATGTCCGAGGCCGCGAAGCTGCAGTTGGGGATGATGTACTAGCGTTGACGATCGACGGTGGCAAACCTCGCGAAGGACCCGAGCGATCTCGTCCTCCCGGCCGCAGCGTCTTGCAGCCCGCGCCTTACGGAAGCGAGCGCTTCGGGATTGCGGGAGAGCCACGCTTCCGAAGCAGGAATCAAGTCCGTGGTCTTTTTCGCCCGCTTCTTCATGACATTGCACTCTGCGCTTCGACCTGATTGACGACGGGAAATCGATCGTTGTTCATCTGCGTCCATCTGCGTCATCTGCGGATAACTTTCATCCCCCAGATGGACGAAGATCGAATCCTTTCCGCAACTCCGCTCGAAGATGATGCGACGGTCGAGCTGTCGTTGCGGCCGCGGCGAGTGCATCACTACATCGGGCAGAAGAAGGTTAAGGAGAAATCTCCACATCTCCATCGAAGCCGCTCGCAAACGGCGCGAGACGCTCGATCACGTCCTCCTTTTCGGCCCGCCCGGCCTCGGCAAAACGACGCTGGCTCATCATCGCAGTTGGGGATGTACTACTAGCTCACGATCCGAGCGCTGTCGCTCGCGACGGGCGCGCAGGCGTGGACGCTCAACATCACCGGACGCGTTGAAAGCCTCACCCCGTTCAGCGGCGGCACCTACGCCGTCGTAATCATCCCGGCAACGACCACGGGCGGCACGGCCACCCGGAATCTCGTTGCAATCAGCAGCACGGGCGCCGTTACGTCGACCGTCGCTTTCTGATTGTTCATCCTCCTCGATCGGGGCGGCGGCGCGTGGCCGCTGCCCATTTTTTCAACTGGAGACATCACCATGGGCAGACCAGCCAACTTTCCCCTTCCGCTTCTTTCCGCGTCACGGCGTCCGTCGCTTCTCCGCTGCGAGTCGTGCTTCCATCTCGGCGGCGCGGTCCGCGTCGGCGGCCGTTTGTTGTGCGGCGAATGCTTTCGCGATGCCGCGCTGAACGAAGCGTCGAAGAAGCTCGAGTACGAAACGGACTACGACTCCGCTGTCGCCGTGTAGTGCGAGCCGGCCATCGTCAATGGCCGGCGCATTTGCCGTACCGCGCCGAGGAGGTCGTTGATGTCGAACGGCTTCCGGAGTTTCGCGAAGATATTGTTGCTTTCGAGCCGGTCGATCGATGCCTGCGACGTCGCCGAAACGACGATGACGAACTTCTCGCCGGGCCGCTCGATTCTGATCGCATCCAGCACATCCAGGCCACTGCCGGGTCCCATCATCAGATCGAGGACGACAGCGTCGTAGCGTTCGCCACGCATCCGCGACATCACCTCGTCGCCGCTCGACGCCTCATCAACTTCGAAACTCTCTCTGCGCAGGAGCGTGCGGACAAGTCCTCGGATCGACGCATCGTCGTCGGCAACCAAAACGCGGAAGGGAGACACAGGCGCAGTATGTGACTAACCTCACGCGATGCCATGATTCCGGCGTAGGAACAATCCTACGCGTGGACTCAACGCACTTCGGACCAGTTTACGAGGCCGTGGTCCAGCGCGTAACGGAGCAATTCAAAGCTTCCGTTGACGTTCAGTTTCTGCAGCAGCCGCGCGCGATGCGTGGCTACCGTCTTCACGCTGATGTCGAGCTTGAACGCGATCTCTTTTTGCGGAGCGCCTCGAACGATCATCGACATGACTTCAATCTCGCGTTGGCTGAGTTGACTGTGGAGAGGTTTCTCGGCGTCCGCTACGTTACATGCGCGGCCGAACCTCGCTTCCGACTGGCCCGCATCGTTCTTCAGCGAAAGCAGCAACCCGTATGCGGCTCCCGCGAAGCTGGCCATCGTGGTGAGAACGCGCGCGTCTTCACGATCGAATGTCCGCCGATCGTCATGCGCGACCACCCACATCGTTCCCGCGGGCGTATCTCCCACATAGAACGGAACGAGGAGCGCTTCCACGACCGCGGGTTTCACCGCCTGGAAGTAGGTGAAGTGACGGTCGAGGCGCGAAAAGAGCTGGGGCGTGCCGCGATCCATGGTCGTACCGCAAGGGCTGAAGTCGCGCGGCGTCATGCCGCCGAGGTGCGGGGCGTAGATGCCGGAAAGTGCGCGCCAGCGGAAGACCGTCTCGGAATCGTGCCGCTCGAGGATGCTCATGCCGGCGGTGTCGGCGTCGCACACATCGAGCGCGACGTCGCAAAGAGTCTGAAGGATTGATTCGGGCTGCTCACGCAAGGTCTGTGAGAGGCGGCGAAGACCGTTTCTCTCAGCGATGGGGCGTGCGGCGCGTGGTGTGCGGCGATAGAGGTTGTCGGTGGTGATTACCCGTTCCAGATCGCCTACGGCGAATGCGGATCGCGTAGGGAGAACGTCGAGTGCCATGGTCCCTGCCTAATGTTGAGGATTGATGAATCCAATGGAAACGCAGTTATTGAATTACGTCATGAAGCACTACCTGTGCCACTTACGATAACTTTACCTGTCCGCGTCATCTACGCGCCTGGACCGACTTCGGATGTACAGATTTTTCCTACCCCGGATTGGCACGATCTGGTTTCCGAAGTGCAGTGGCGTACTCCCCGACAGCCGTCAGCAATCCGCACTCGCCCGCGGATTCTCCGGCAACTAAAAAGGAGAAACACGCATGCCCCGTATTTCGCGCTTCCTGCTTTTCGCCGCCACTCTTCTCTTCTCGATTTCCGCGTTCGCATCGTCGCATCGCGAGGCACCGCTCATCACGGAAGACCCAACGATGGACAACTGCGACGTCTACGCCTTCCGCAGTCCTGACGCTCCCGACACCATTACTCTGATCGCGAACTTCAGCCCGCTTTCCGAGCCGTCCAATGGTCCGAACTTCTATCGCTTCTCGCCCGCAGGGATCTACGAGATCCACATCGACAACAACGGCGACGGCAAAGAAGACATCACCTATCAGTTCCAGTTCCGCACCGACGTCCGAGACCTGACGACATTGCTGTACAACACCGGCCCGGTGCTGACGCTCGACTCAGCCAACCTCAATGTCCGCCAGTTCTACACCGTCACGCGCATCGTCGGCGGACGGCGCACCGGCGTCGGCACCAACCTCGGCACGACCTTCCAGGTTGCGCCAGCGAACATCGGACCGAAATCGACTCCTGACTACGCCTCGCTCGCGAGCGCGGCGGTCTTCACGCTGCCGAACGGCGGCGGGAAAGTCTTCGCCGGCCCGCGCGACGATCCGTTCTTCGTCGATATCGGCGCCATCGTCGACCTGGCCACGCTTCGTCCGATCCAGCAGCTTCACAAGGTCCCGCCGGTCAGCCCCTCGGCGACCGGCGTCGATGGCCTCAAGGGCTACAACGTTCAGGAGATCGCCATTCAGATTCCGATCAGCCAGCTCGTCGCCGGCGGAACCGTTCCCACCGATGCGGCGGCAGCGAATGCAGTGATCGGCGTTTGGTCGACCACCAGTCGCGGCCGCGTCACGGTGTTGAACACCGGCGCCAGCGGGCGCCAGGCCATCGGCGGATTCGCCCAGGTTTCGCGCCTCGGCATGCCGCTCGTCAACGAAGTGGTGATGTCGCTCAAGTTCAAAGACATCTTCAATGCGTCCGAGCCGAGCGGCGACTTCCCGCTCTTTAACACGAACACCGAATTCAAGAATCGCATCCTCGATCCGGAGCTCGCCAAGCTTTTCACCTTGCTCTACGGCGTCGACGTCCCGCCCGCGCCGCGTAACGACCTGGTGCAGGTTTTCCTCACCGGCATCCCCGGCAAGAACCAGCCGCCGAACGTCGTACCGGCCGAGATGCTTCGCCTCAACGTGGCCGTTCCGGTCACCGCCACCGCCAATATCAACCGCCTCGGCGTCATCGCCGGCGATCTCGGTGGTTTCCCGAACGGACGCCGCCTCGCTGACGACGTCGTCGACGTTTCGCTTCGCGTCGTAGCCGGCGTGCTTGTGCCGGGATTCGACAAGTCGCCGAACAACGTCCTCACCGACGGCGTCGATGCGAATGACAAGGCCTTCCTCTCAACCTTCCCGTACACCGCCCTGCCGAACTCCGGGTTCGACAGCCGTCCGCACGCCAACCCATAGGACCAACGTTCGAAAGGCAGGAGCCGGCGGGCGAGCCGGCCCGGCCTGACGATTCGAGGAAAACATGTACAAGACAAAACTATTGATGCTTCTCGTCGGAGCACTGCTGGCGATGCCGCTGGCGGCGCAGAACAGCTCCGATCTCTATGTCATCCCGGTGGCCAGCCACACGTCAGGCCAGTTCGGAACGCAGTGGATGAGCGACCTCGCCATTCAAAACACGCAATCGTCGCCTCTCACCGTGCAGCTCATCTTCATCGAGAGCGGTGAGGGCAATCCCAACAACATCTTCCCGGTCACGACGACCAACACCACCGGTGCCGTGACCATCCCCGCGGGCGGCAGCGTGCTGCTCAAGGACGTTCTCAATGGATATCGCGGATTCAGCAGCACGGTCGGCTCGTTGATCGTCGGCGGCGACAAGCCCTTCGCCCTCACCAGCAGGTCGTACAGCATGACGCCGGCGGGTAACACGATCGGCCAGACCGTTCCGCCAGCCGCGAACTTCATCGACAACACCGTTGGCGTCACGAACAACCAGACGGCCATCGCCTATCTCCCGGGCCTGATCAACAACGCGCAGTTCCGAACCAACATCGGCTTCGTCGCTGGCAACGGCAGCACAAACGGCCAGCCGATGTCGGTGCAGGTAACGGTTCGCAATGCCGCCGGTTCGGCCGTCGGCACACGGGCGTTTACGATTCCCGGCGGTGCATTCACGCACGTGCAGTTCAGCATCTCCTCGGTCGCACCGGCGTCGCTCGACATCGCCGGCGCCGAGGTGACGATCACGCAAGGTAGCGGCGCGGTCGTGCCATATGCCTCGGTGGTCGACAACGGCAGCGCCGACGCGGTCTTCATCCTCGGACAGTTCCCGGCGAACGCGCCGGCTGCCGGCAAGACGGCCGTCTCCTCGGTGTTCCGCGACCTCTTCATCCGCATGACGCAGTAACGCCTCGCATTGGGCGGCCGGCAAAAACCGGCCGCCTTTTTTCGTCAGCGATCGATCCAACGCTGGTTGCCGGCGCTGTAGCGCGGTCCGGCAATGGCCTCGGGACGCAGCGCATCATCGAGCGTGGCGATTTCCTCGGCGCTCAACGCGATCGACGCAGCCGCAGCGTTCTCCTCCAGATACTTCCGCCGCTTCGTGCCGGGGATTGGAACGATGTCGTCGCCCTTGTGCAGCAGCCATGCGAGCGCGATCGTCGCCGGCGTCGCGTCATGCGTCGACCCGATATCGCGCACAATCGACGCCGTGCGCATGTTCGCGTCGAAGTTCTCTCCCTGAAAGCGCGGATCATTGCGGCGGAAATCGCCTTCCGGATACTCCTCGGCGCGCTTGACGCTGCCCGCCAGAAATCCGCGGCCGAGGGGACTGAATGGGACGAGACCGATGCCGAGCTCGCGCAACAGCGGAATGATGCGCGGCTCGAGGTTGCGCTCCCACAACGAATACTCGCTCTGCAGCGCCGTGATCGGATGCACCGCATGCGCGCGCCGAATGGTCTGCTCGCCGGCCTCGGAAAGCCCGAGGTATCGAACCTTCCCCTCGGACACAAGCTCCGCCATGGCGCCGACCACTTCCTCGATCGGCACCTCGGGATCGACGCGATGCTGATAGAGCAGATCGATGTGATCCGTGTCGAGGCGCTTCAGCGATTCTTCCACCGCGCGCCGAACATGCTTGCTGTCCAACCCCGCCGGCTTGCCATCCACGATGTTGAATCCGAACTTCGTGGCGATGACGACGCTGTCCCGCTTCCCGCGAAGCGCACGCCCGACCAACTCTTCATTGATATAGGGCCCATAAACCTCGGCGGTATCGAAGAAATCGATCCCAAGCTCGAGTGCCCGATCGATCGTCGCCAGCGATTCCTGCTCCTCCGCCGGCCCATACGACTGGCTCATCCCCATACATCCGAGCCCCTCGGCGGAAACGACGAGTCCCTGCGATCCCAACTTGCGTTTGTTCATAAACCTAACGCTACTCCACTCCGCGTCTCCGCGTCTCCGCGTCTCCGCGTCTCCGCGTGAAAAAATCACCGAATGAATCCGCGGCTTGCCAAAATCGAAACGATCCTCACTGCATTCTCTTCAGCCGTGACTGAAGTCGTATCAAGAGTCACCTCGGGCGAAACCGGCGTTTCGTACGGATCATCGATCCCGGTGAAGTTCTTGATCGCGCCGCGGCGCGCCTGCGCGTACATTCCCTTCGTATCGCGCGACTCGCAGACTTCGAGCGGCGTGTCGACGAAGACTTCGATGAAGTTCGACGGGCCGACCATTTCGCGGACGGCGTCGCGCGTGGCGCGATACGGACTGACCGCCGCGCAGACGACGGCGCCGCCGTGCCGGACGATCTCCGAGGCGACGAAAGCGATGCGGAGGATGTTCGCGTCGCGGTCTTCTTTGCTGAAGCCGAGGCCCTTCGAGAGATGCGTGCGAACCACGTCGCCGTCGAGAAGCGTGACCTGGCGGCCGTGTTCGAGGAGGCGGCTGACTACGATCTCCGCCGTTGTCGATTTGCCGGCGCCGCTGAGGCCTGTGAACCAGATGCAGAATCCCTGGCGATGTTTCGGCGGGTGGCTCTCGGCCAGAATCGCGGCAACCTCGGGGCGCGTGAACCATTCCGGCAGCGGACGTCCGGCGCCGAGGAAATCGTCGCGGACTTGCGGGCCGGAAACCGAACGAGTGTCGGCGCCGGCGGGAACGCGCGATGCGTCTTCGTATCGATCCTCGCTCGCGACGTAGACCAGCTCGCGGAACGGGACCATCGTGATCCCGATTTCGGCTTCCTGCTTGGCGACCAATTCTTGTGCGTCGTACGGTCCGTAGAAACCTCCGCCGGGACTGGCGTGATCGCGGCCGACGATGAAGTGATTCGCTCCGAAATTGCGGCGGATGATGGCGTGCCACAGCGCCTCGCGCGGACCGGCCATCCGCATCGCCAGCGGCAGCAGCGAAAGCAAAACGCGGCCCGGCGGGAAGTGCTTTTCCGCCAGCGCGCGATACGTGCGAACGCGCGTGTAGTGATCGACGTCGCCGGGCTTGGTCATGCCGACCGACGGATGCAACAGCAGGACGCCGTCGACCGCATCAATCGCGCGGCGCACCAATTCTTCATGCGCGCGATGCATCGGATTGCGCGTCTGAAACGCAACGACGTTGTCGTGTCCAAATTCTTCCAGCGCTTCGCGTACCTCGGATGGCGTACGCCGAAGATCGCGGAAGTCCCACGGCGTCCCAGTACTGATCACGCGCAACGGACCGCTGATGTTGCGCCGTCCCCAACCCGCCATCTCCGCGACGAGCGGATGTTTCGTGTCGCGCGTGCCGAAGACGTTGATGGCCTCGTCGTCGCGATCCCATTCGTAGATTTCCTCAACCGTCATCACCGCGAGAATCTCGGCATGGGGTCCGCGAAGGACGACGTCCTTTCCTATCGCGACCCGCGCATCGTCGGCGACAGGAAGCGTGACCGGAATCGGGAAAAGCGTTCCGCCGGCTAGCCGCATCTCCGCGACGACGCGTTCGTAGTCAGCGCGCCCGAGGAAGCGGTCGAGCGGAGAGAAGCCGCCGGTGGCGAGTAGCTCGAGGTCGCAGCGGGAGCGCTCGGACAGTTGCACCGCGGGGAGCGTCGCGGCGATGGCGAGAAGTTCGGGGAGCGATGCGGCAGGTTCGAAGAGGTCGATGAGGACGCCGCCGTACGGCGGAATGAGACTGGTCATGCGGCGCCGCGAACGTGAGCTCGGCGAGGCGAATTTCCGCGACCTATCGGTCAGGCGGGATTGCTCGTTTCAGCGATTCATCGCTTCGGCAGATATTGGGGCGGAATCGGAGGCGCCGCCGCGGCGTCCTCCTATGATGGGGGTTTTTGGACAAGCTGCGCGATGGTCACAGAAACCACCACCGGGCAAGATGCCCGGCGAATGCAGACGAGACGTCCGCACTGCGCCTCGAGAGCATCGATTCGCATGTCGCGAATGTCGGTCATGAACTACTCAACACCGACTTCCTCTTCGACGTTCGCGTTCGACTTCGTGTGGATGCCGAGGCGCTTCATCATCTCGTTGAGCGTCGAGGGCTTGAGCTGGAGCAGCTCGGCTGCTTTTTTCTGAACGCCGTTCGCCATCTCCAGCGACTGCAGGATCATGCCGCGTTCGTAGCGCGACACGGCGTCCTTCAACGACAAACCCTCCGACGGAACGATCATCGCCGGCTGGTCAGTCGCCTGCGGGAATCGGAGGTAGTCGGGAAGCAGATCGATGCCGATGCGGTCGGTCGTGCAGAGGACGACGGCGCGCTCGATCGTGTTTTCCAGCTCGCGCACGTTGCCGGGCCAGGGGTGATCGAGCAGGATGCGCATCGCGTCCGGCGTTACCTCTTTCACTTTGCGCTTGTTCTCTTCGGCGTACTTGTCGAGGAAGTGCGCGACGAGGAGCGCGATGTCTTCGCGGCGGCGGCGCAGCGGCGGCAGCGGGATGGTGATGACGTTGAGGCGATAGTAGAGGTCCTCGCGGAAGCGGTTCTCCGCCATCAGCTTCGTGAGGTCGGCATTCGTCGCGGCGATGATGCGGACGTCGACCTTGATCGTGTCGACGGAGCCGAGGCGCATGAACTCTTTCTCCTGGATCACGCGGAGGAGCTTGGCCTGCGTCTCGAGATTGATATTGCCGATCTCGTCGAGGAAGATCGAGCCGCCGTCGGCGACTTCGAAGAGGCCGCGTTTTGTGGCGATCGCTCCGGTAAACGAACCCTTCATGTGTCCGAAGAGCGATGACTCCAGCAGCTCCGGCGGCAGAGATCCCGAGTTCACGGTGACGAAGGCGTTGCGCGCGCGCGGGCTGGCGTGGTGGATCGCTTTCGCGACGAGTTCCTTGCCTGTGCCCGATTCGCCGGCGACGAGAATGTTCGAGCGCGACGGCGCGGCGAGGCGGATCAGGTCGTAGACCTTCCGCATCGGCTCCGACTTGCCGATGATGTTCGCGTACGCGTACTTCTCCGACAGCTCGGCTTTGAGGCGCTCGTTCTCGCGCGAGAGGCGCCGCTGCTCCAGCGCCTTATTGACGGTGAGGATGACCTCTTCGTTTTTGAACGGCTTGGGGATGTAGTGAAACGCGCCGTGCTTCATCGCCTCGATGGCGCCGTCGATCGAAGAGAAGGCCGTGATGATGATGACCGGAAGCGACGGATTCGAAATGCGCAGCGCGCGGAGCGTGTCGATCCCGCTGATGCCGGGCAACATGATGTCGAGGATGACCAGGTCGATGTTGTCGTCCTCGTCGAGAACGGCCAGCGCTTCCTCGCCGCTCTTGGCCATGACCACTTCGAAGCCTTCGCGGCGCAGGACGGCGTCGAGCACGTCGCGGAGAACTTCTTCGTCGTCGACTATCAGGACTCGCATCATCATCAGTTCGGAACGACCGGCTCCATTTCCACATCCTGCGTGGTGGCAACGCGCTGCCGAGGCAACGTAATGGTGAACTCGGCGCCGTGGCCGGGCGTGCTCTCAACGGTCACTTCGCCGTCGGACGCATGAACGATGCGGCGCGTGATGGCGAGGCCGAGACCCGTTCCGCCCTGGCCGCGTTTCGTCGTCACGAGCGGTTCGAAGATGCGGCCGATCATGTCCGGCGCGATGCCTTTGCCGTCGTCTTTGATTTTGATGAGGAGCTTCGAACCATTCTCCTCCGCGGTGATCCAGATGTTGCCGTTGTCGGCGACGGCGTCGCGTGCATTGAGGAGGACGTTCGTCAGCACCTGCTGCAGATCGTGAAAGTTTCCCTGCACCTCGGCATCCGACATCGGCGCGACATGCACGTGGATGTTCTTCGGCTTGAAGAGATCCTCGTGCAGATTGATCGTTGCGTCGATGAGCGCGGGGATGTTGACGATCTCGCGCGAGCGGGGACGGTTGGCGATGAGATCGAGCAGATTGTTGACCAGGTGTGAGGCTCGGAACGATTGCGCTTCCATCTTCTTGAGCAGGCGATAGCGCGGATCGTCCGGCTGCGTGTCGGCCAGTAACAGTTGGGCGTAGGACGAAATGCCGGTCAGCGGTGTGTTGACCTCGTGCGCGACGCCGGCGGCGAGGAGGCCGAGCGAGGCGAGGCGCTCCTTGTCCTGCAGCTCGCGCTCGAGGCGAACGCGCTCGGTGATGTCGCCGATGACGAGCACGCGCGCGCCGTCCGGCTCCTCGGCATTGAGCGGGCTGGCGGTGATGGTGACTTCCTTCTCCTCGCCGTTGCGGTTGACGAAGTTCGTTGTGATCGAGCGCGCTTTGGTGCGGCGCATCTCGTCGTACGGCGGGAAGAGCGTGGCGATCGGCTCATCCATCGCTTCAATAGCCACCTCGCTCGGACCGACGCCGCCGAGGAGCTCCCAGAACGCATGATTGGCGGTGAGCACAGTTCCGTCGAATGCGACGACGGCGATGGCCGACGACGATGACTCGATGATGTTCTCGTTGTACTCCTTGAGCGCGCGGATCTCTTCGAGCTGGCGGCGCAGACGTCCGTAGAGCCGCGAGTTTTCGATGGCGAGTGCCACCGGCGCGCAGAGCGATTCGACGAGGTGAAGGTCATCGCGCGAGAGCGGCTCTTCGTTGCGCTTCGTGCCGAGGAGCAGGAGACCTTGCAGCTCGCCGCGATTGCGGAGCGGAAAGAGATAGCGATAGCCGGCGCGCAGCAGCAGCCACGGCAGCTCGCTCCCTTCCGGCAGCCGCGGATCGGTGAGCACCAGAGGACCTTCGGCGGGCATCGCGCCGAACTCGACGATCGTGGCGCGGCGCGGGATTTCCGACTCGGCGTCGTAGATGACCAGCGATGCACCCTCGCGCGTGAAGAGGTTCATCCGCTGCAGACCGAGCGCGTCGCGAAGGCGTTCGCGCATCATCGAAATCAGCTCGTGCACGTCGTGAAACGTGGCCAGCTCCTGCGCGAACTCAGCGATCGCGCGCCGATGCTTGTAGCTGTCGCGGTAGACGAACATCTCGATGACCGACTCGATCCGTCCCTTGACAGGAATCAGCACGCCTGCGATGAGCAACCCCGAGGTGAACGCGAGGAAGCTGCGCTCCAGCGCGGAACGCTCTTCGATCACGTGCGTGAGGATCAGATTGATCGTCGAGAAGGCGATCATGCCGAAGATGAACGTGACCGAGTACGCCAGGATCTCCTTGATGACCACTTCGACGTCCCACAGCTTGTATTTGAGGATGGAGACGGCGAAGGCCAGCGGGATCAGCGCCAGCGGCAGGATCGAGATCGTGGCGTAGATCGGCTTGACCGAGCCGCTTACGAGGTAGGGCACGAGATAGACCAGCAGGAACGGCACGAAGCCGAGCGCCATGCCGAGGTAAATCCACTTGATCTGTTTCTTGCCGACGGCGGCGGCGGTTCGATAGGTGTACGCCAGCGCGACGACGGCCAGCGTGAAGTAGACGGCGAAGTGGAGCAGCTCCCATCGCTGGATCAGCAGGAGCGAGCGATACGGGTTAGCGATGGCCAGCCGGTTGCCGAGGACGAGCAGGTCGAGGTCCCACGCGGCGAGCAGCGCGGGCGGGATGTACATGGCGGCGATGAGCCGCTGGTATCGAACGATCGGGCGCGGGAAGACCAGGAAGAAGTTCAGCGTCAGCGGCGGTAGCAGGATCGTCGCGAATTCTTCGACGAGTTGCAGCAGCTTGTACGTGGCGTCGATGTTGCCGGCCGGCGTGTAGACGTAGACAGTGAACGACAGCAGCGTGACGAAGAAGAAGAGCGTGGACTCGGTCCGGCCCCCTCGGAAGAGCGTGAAGATGCCGATGGCGAGGTAGAGAAATCCGATGAAGCTGAGGATGAGGTAGGCGTAGTCGATCTTCAGTTCGGGGACGAGGTATTCGAGCTTGAAGGTCTTGCCGCCGCGGTTGATGACCATCGGCACTTTCTGGCCGATGCGGCGCAGCGTTTTCTGCAGGCCTTCGATTTCGCTCGACGGCGTGTCGCCGATAAGCCATATCTGGTCGCCGGGACGGAGTCCGCTGGTCTCGGCGCTGCTGCCGGCGTCGACCGTTTTGACGACGACGACGCCGCTGTCGCGCGTGAACGTGAAGTCGATCCGTTCGAACGAGGATCGTTTGCGCTGGAACGATGCGAACGCACCGGCCACAATCGCGGCCGTCACGGCGAGGATCACGAGGTTCGCTAGGAAGGATCGGCGCATGACTGACAGACGGACGCGCCTGACGACATTCAACAGGGGTGCCGCTGCGGAAATCGATCTAAATCGTTGAACGTAAACGTCCGGCGGATTGAATCGTGACGGTCATGATGGCGCAAAACTTCAATTCGACGAATTTGCGCCGCAGATATTTGAAGTCATTCGGCGGCCGCTCTAATGGCGTCGTCCAGTTTGCCCCGCCTCCGGCTCCCCAAGCACGGTTGCAATCGTGCGGAGCAGGTGGTCGGCCGTGTACGGCTTGATGAGGATGTGGGCCACGCCGCTCTTGGCAATCTTCGCCATCGCCGCGGCGGAGGGGTTTCCGGTGGTCGCGATGACGCGGACGTCGCGGCCGATGCGGTTGAGCGCCGCAATCAGCGCGTGACCGTCGATGATGGGCATGGCCATGTCGGTAAGGACCAACGTAATTTCCTCATGCTGCCGCGAGAAGATGCCGATGGCCTGTGCTCCATCTTCGGCGGCAAGGACCCGGTAGCCGAACTCCACGAGGGTTTGTTGCGTGATGCTCAGGACCGAGGCGTCGTCGTCGACGAGCAGGATCAGTTCGCCGTTTCCCTGCGGCGGGGCAGACGTATCCACTGGCTCCGCGTCCGCCTCCGCTTGCGGGCGGCGCGCGGGAAGGTACACCGTGAATGTGCTGCCCTCGCCAGTCGCGCTGGAAACCGCGACGAATCCGCCGTGGTTGCTGACGATTCCCTGAACGGTCGAGAGGCCGAGGCCTGTGCCGCTGCCGACTTCTTTCGTCGTGAAAAAGGGATCGAAGATGAGATCGAGGATGTCCTTCGGCATCCCTTCGCCCGTGTCGGACACTTCGATTACGGCGTAGTCGCCTCCTGCCACAGCGCCATGCAACATTGATTCGGCGTCGCTCATGATGTGGCTCCGCGCTGAGATCAGAATGTGACCGCCATGAGGCATGGCGTCGCGCGAATTCACGCAGAGATTGAGCAGCACCTGGGTCAGTTGGGTCGCGTCTCCGGTCACGGGATGCACGTCGTTGGCGATCGCCGTTTCGAGCGTGATGTCTTTGGGGAAGGTGCTGGTGATGATTGCCCGGATCTCGCGCACGACGTCGCCGAGGAGTACCGCTTCACGCGAGGTCTGGCCGCCACGTGCGAAGAGCAGCACCTGTTTCACCAATTCGCTGCCGCGTTTGACGCTGCGCTCGATGTTCTCGATGGCCTGCAGGCTCTGTGCGTTCGGACCGAAGCGCTTGAGCAGCGTGACGCCCATCAGGATCGGCAGGAGAAGGTTGTTGAGATCGTGAGCGATGCCTCCGGCGAGAGTTCCAAGACTCTCCAGCCGTTGCGCGCGGAAAAGTTGCTTCTCGAGTTGGGCGCGGTCGGTGATGTCTTCGGCGATGCTGGCTACGCCGATGACTTCGTCCGAGGATGAGTAAAGAAGGGAGTTGTTCCACTGAATGAGCCGCCGCTCGCCGGTACGGGTGATGATCTCATTCGTGTGATGCAGGACTTCTTTCCCGTCTGCCAGGAGCCTCAGGAACACGTCCCGCGCTTCTTCCGCGATATCCGGTGGAAGGAATCGCTGGAACCAATTCGCGCCGATGACCTCCTCGCGTGACCAGCCGGTCATGCGCAGGAAGTAGTCGTTGCAGTAGACGACGCGGGCTTCCTTGTCGAGCATGATCGAGATCAGCTCGAGGTTGTCGAGCATCTCGCGAAAACGGCGCTCGGTCTCGTGCAGTTCGGCCTCGGCGTGTTTGCGGTCAGTGATGTCGGTCCAGACGCCGACGATCTCGATCGGTGCGCCTTGTTCATCGCTGACGAGCCGCTGCTGGTCTTCGACCCATAGATAGTGTCCGTCCTTGTGACGCATGCGGTACTCACTGCAGTTGCTGCCATTGGTCAGAGTGTGCGCAATGCTGTCGGAAGCGCGCTGGCGGTCCTCATCGTGAAGGTGACCAAACCACCAGTCATAAGTGAGCGCGTCTGCTGTGTCGAAGCCCAGGAGACGCGTGATGTTCTCGCTGGCAAAGCGAGGAACGATCCTTTCCCCTTCCACGCGGAGCGCATAGAGAACCGCCGGACTGTGATCGAGTATCTGGCGGAGCTGCGCGTGAGCCTCGCGGAGCTGCTCCTCCGATTGCCTCCGTTCCGTGATGTCGTGCATGACGCCGACGAAGTGCGTGACGGTGCCGTCCGCCGCGCAGACCGGCGTGACGGTGTGCTCGTCGTAGTAGACGCTTCCATCCTTGCGGCGGTTGATGAATTCGCCGCGGAAGGTCTTGCCGCTGAGAATCGTCTCCCAGAAGCGGCGGTAAAACTCTTCGTCCTGCAGCCCTGATTTGAGGATGCGCGGAGTCTGGCCGATCGCTTCCGGCGCCGTGTACCCGGTTGCGGTCGTGAACGCCGCGTTGACCCAGATAACGACGCCGGTTGCGTCTGTGATGAGGATGGCGTCGGCGGTCGTTTCGAGCGCGGTGCTCTGCAGCGTGAGCAGACTCATCGCGCTCGACAGCTCGACGTTCTTCTTTTCGAGCTGGGTCACGAGGCCGGCGTTGTATTCCTTGAGAACGTCGGTCGAATCGAGGACGGCCGTCGGCTCACGGCGCGGAGCCGCAAGGACCTCCGCGATGGTCTGCTTGATCTCCGCGATCGACGCTGGCTTGCGGAGGTAACGGTCCGCGCCGAGGTCGAGGCTCAACTTCTCGTCGGACGGCGAGAGATACGTGCTCGTGTAGACGATGAACGGGATGCCGCGATGCTGCTCGCTCCGCCGCACCTCGTGGCAGAACCGGTAGCCGTCCATCACCGGCATGAGGATGTCGGAGATGATGACGTCGATCTTTTCACGGTCGAGAACGGCCAGCCCTTCCTCGCCGTTCGAGGCCTCGAAAACGTTGGGGCCTTCCGCCTCCAGTTCCGCCCGGAGGAGTCTGAGATTGATTGGCTGGTCGTCGACGATGAGGATGTTCAAGGGGTTCATGGAGTTCCGTGGCTCTTCGCGTTTTCAAACGACCACGCGAAGCGTTTCCGGCAGCGTGCGCGTACTGACCGGCTTGTGGAGGTAGGCATCGCATCCTGCCTCCAACGCCGCCGCCATCGTGAATTTCTCGGGATGGGAGGTGACGGCGACAATGAGGATTTGGTTGGTTACGAGCTTGGCGTCGCGAAGGACCTTGATGTGCGTGACGTCCTTCTGCGTGATGACGAGGAACTCGACGAGTCCGCGGGCGTCGTAGACGGCTCTGTTGGAAACGACGGTGTAGATCAGCGAGCCGTCTTTGCGGACGCGGGCTGTTTCAAACGTGGCGGAGCCCGAAGTCAACGCCTCCCGGCGATAGAGGGTCAGATCTTCGACGTGACCGTGAGGAACGATGAGCGCATCGATCGACTTGCCGATCGCCTCACCGGGTGAGTAACCGAACAGACGCTCGGCGCCCAGGTTCCAATACACAATTTCGCCGCTTGGCGTGGTGATGGCGACCGCGTCGGGAGTCTCCAGGAGGAGAAGATCGGTCAGTTGGCGCGTCAGGAAAGCTCCTTTCGCGTGACCGTAATGTTGCGAGGATGGGTCCCTTGCGCCGCCGTCGGCGAGAGATGCTGGTGACTGCGACGTGGGCAATAATGCCATAAGTGTCGCCAATAACTATAACAGTGTATGGAAGGTGTCTGTCTCTCCTCGATTGTCTGGATTCGGGGATGGAGCGGAAAGGGTACGTCCGATTCGGCGCGAGCGGTTACACATGCGCGGAAACGTGGAAATACACCTCGTAACGATCGGACGATGGTGTCGATCTGTGCTTTGCCTCGGGGTTACTCGTCCGGGCCCCAGATCGAACCGAGATCCGACGCGTCGCGAATGATCATCGGTTTTCGCACGCCGAAATTGTACGCACGCACTCGATTCCGCTAAGGTTCGCCGCCATGTACCGACGCCTGCTCTCCGCACTCCTGCTCACATTCGTCGCCGCGATCCTCCACGCCGCTCCACGGCGCGTAGACATCGTCATCACCGGCGGCACCGTCATCACCATGGCCGGACCGAACATCGATGACGGCGCCGTGGCCATCGACAAAGGCAACATCGCCGGCGTCGGCACGTCCGCCGACATCGCCAAACGATTCGCCGGCGCGGAGACGATTCACGCGCGCGGCATGGCCGTCCTTCCCGGCTTCGTCAACGCGCATACGCATGTGCCAATGACGCTCTTCCGCGGCATCGCCGACGACCGCGATCTCATGGACTGGCTGCAGCACTTCATCTTTCCCGCTGAGGCCAAGAACGTCGACCGCGATTTCGTGAGGTGGGGAACCCGTCTGGCAGCGGCCGAGATGATCGCCTCCGGCACCACCACCTTCACTGACATGTACTACTTCGAAAGCGACATTGCCGCCGAGGCGAAAAAGGCCGGGCTGCGCGGTGTGCTGGGCGAAACGATGATCGACTTCCCCGCGCCCGACAACAAAACGTGGGACGCCGCCGTCGCGTACGTCCGCGACTTCGTCAAGCGCTGGCATGGCGACCGGCTCATCACGCCCGCGCTCGCGCCGCATGCGCCGTACACCGTCTCGCGCGCGCACCTCGAGCAGGTCCGCGCGCTGGCTACCGAGCTGCACGCGCCGATTCTCATCCACGTCGCCGAAACGAAGAACGAAGCGGCACAGATCAAGGACAATACGGCCGGCCTCTCCCCCGCCGCCTACCTCGACTCCATTGGCTTCCTCGCACACGACGTCGTGGCTGCGCACGGCATCTGGCTGACGCCCGAAGACATCAGGATGCTCGCTGCGAAACGTGTCGGCGTTGCCCATTGTCCGGAGAGCAACATGATGCTGGCGTCGGGTGTCGCGCCCGTCGTCGATATGCGCCGCGCGAACGTCGCGCTCGGCCTCGGCACCGACGGTCCGGCCGGATCCAACAACAATCTCGATATGGTCGAAGAAGCCGCCAGCGCGGCGCGCCTGCAGAAGATCACCCGCGGCGATCCGAAAGCGCTCAGCGCACGCGACGTCCTCGAAATGGCCACGCTCGGCGGCGCCCGGGCCCTCGGCATGGAAGACCGCATCGGCACTCTCGAACCCGGCAAACGCGCCGACGTCATCGTGATCGACCTGCAGCAGCCGAAGACGCAGCCGGTGTATGCGGTCGAGTCCGCGATCGTCTACGCAGCGTCCGGCAACTCCGTCGTCACGACGATCTGCGACGGGAAAGTGCTGATGCGGAATCGCAAGGTACTGACGGTGGATGTGGCGGCGGCAGTCGCGAAAGCGAAGGAGTATCGGGATCGGGTTGTAAAGAGCCTCAATCCTGCGCGTTAGCGTCAGGATCTCAGGTCATACCGGCAGGATTGACCAAAATGACAGGTCGCGCGGGCGAACCGTAGATCCTGACGCTGGCGCTGTCAGGATAGACTGCACACCATGAAACGACTCCTGCTCGCATCGCTCCTGCTCGTTGCATCCGCGGCTCAGGCGAAAGAAGTCCTGCCGTGGATCGAGAACGACTACACCAAGGCGATCGCCCGCGCGAAATCGGCGGACCTTCCGGTCTTCGTCGAGGCGTGGGCGCCCTGGTGACACACCTGCCGCTCGATGAGGGCTTATGTCTTCACGGACAAATCCCTCGAGCGGTACGCCGGACAGTTTGTCTGGCTCTCGATCGACACCGAAGACGCGAAGAACAGCGCCTTCCTGAAAGCGCATCCGATCAGCGTCTGGCCGACGCTGCTCATCCTCGATCCGAAAGATAAAGTCGTCTTCCGCTACGCCGGCGGCGGCACCGTTCCGCAGATCCGCAAGCTGCTCGACGACGGCCAGAACGCGTTCCGCGGATCGCATACGAAGGCCGACACGCTCCTGGTCCGAGCCGACGCACTGGCCGGAGAAGGGAAGCAGGCCGAGGCCGCGAAAGCGTTCGATGAGGCAATCGCGGCGGCACCGAAAGATTGGCCGCGGCTCGGACGCGCCTCCGAATCGCTCGTGTTTGCGTTGCTGCAGAGTCAGAATCCGCAGCGCTGTGCCGAGCGCGCCCTCGCACTCTATCCGCGCGTCCGCGGAACCTCGTCCGCGGTCAACGTAGCCAGCACCGGACTCTCGTGCGCGACGGATCTCGACGCGAAATCGTGGAACCGTTCCGAGTTGACCGCGGGCCTGGAAAAAGCGACGCGCGAAACGCTCGCCGCGGCCGACAAGATCAAGATGTCCGCCGACGATCGCTCGGGACTTTATGAATCGCTCGTCGCCGCCCGCGAGCAGGCCAAAGACGACGCCTCGGCACGCCAACTCCGCGATGAGTGGGCCGCCTTCCTCGAACGCACAGCCGCCACCGCGAAGCCGCCCGAACCGCCCCCCCCCCCCACTTCCCCCCGCCTCCCCCTTCCCCCCCGCCTCGCACC
>ERZ1739050.4-NODE-4-length-31058-cov-7.852434_pt1 | contig 31058 bp, 29 predicted proteins | sample MGYA00581759_ERZ1739050 | MGnify/ENA primary metagenome ERZ1739050 (study PRJEB42929, sample SAMN08275525) | rhizosphere metagenome | isolation source: Rhizospheric soil replicate 2 | host: Colobanthus quitensis and Deschampsia antarctica | place: Antarctica: Devils... | reverse complement strand
CGGCGCCGGAGTTGGCCGGCGTCGTCGCCGACACCGCGCAGCCGACCGAGGACGCGCCGTGGCACGATCCGGAGAAGGCGCTGAATGAGCGCATGGAGCTCGCCAAAGAAGGCAGCCTCAAAGACAGGCTCTTCGCCGCGATGGCGCAAACTGATTGCACCGCCTGCGGCTGGGATTGCGAAGGCTACGCAGCCGCGCTGGCCAGCGGCGAGTCGACAGACATCACCCTGTGCGTTCCCGGCGAAGACGAGACGGAGTCGATGCTGCAACTGTTGATGGCGGGAGCGGGTAAGTGATGACGACGAGGGCCAGCAATGTTTGACGTCCACGAAATGGAGGTCAACTTCGGGCCGCAGCATCCGTCCACGCACGGGGTGCTGCGCGTCATCCTGAAGATCGACGGCGAGCGGATCATCGACGCCAAGCCGATCATCGGATACCTCCATCGCGGTACCGAGAAGCTGTTCGAGAACATGTCCTATCCGATGTGCATCCCGCACACGGACCGCATGGATTACGTTGCCTCGGCCACCAACAACCTCGGCTTCGTCGAAACGGTCGAGAAGTTGATGGGAATCACCAAGCAGATCCCAAGACGCGCGCAGCTCATGCGCGTGATGCTCAGCGAGCTGCAACGGATTTCGTCGCACTTGCTCTGGCTGGCGACGCACGCAATCGACATCGGCGCGATGACGCCGTTCTTCTATTGCTTTCGCGAACGCGAGCAGGTCCTCGATCTTTTCGAGGAGTACTGCGGCGCGCGACTGACGCTGAACTGCATGCGCATCGGTGGGATGCCCGATGATCTGCCGCCGGGCTGGCTCGACGACGTCGAGAAGTTCGTCGACAAGTTCGAGGACGCTGTCGATGAGTACGAGTCGCTGCTGACGAATAACCGCATCTGGAAAAAGCGCACCGTAGGCATTGGTGTGATCTCCCCCGAGGATGCGATCGCCTGGGGCATCACCGGCCCGCCGCTGCGGGGATCGGGCGTCGAGTGGGATCTGCGCCGCGCGCAACCGTACGAGTGCTACCCGGAATTGAAGTTCGACGTCCCCATCGGCAAGAACGGAGACACGTACGACCGCTATCTCTGTCGCATGGAGGAGATGCGGCAGTCGAACTGGATCCTCAAGCAGTGCATCCCGCTGGTGAAAGCCACACCGGCCGGCGACATCAAAGCGAAGATCTCGAAGGTCGTGCGCCCGCCCGAGGGCGAGGTGTACCACTCGATCGAATCGCCGAAAGGGGAGTTGGGGTACTACATCATCGCCGACGGCAAGTCGCAGATGGCGTATCGCTGCCATGTAAGGCCGCCGTCATTCGTGAACCTCCAGGCGCTGCCGGCGATGGCGAAGGGGCACCTGGTGTCTGATTTGGTGGCACTCATTGGGACGATTGATATCGTGCTTGGCGAGGTGGACCGGTGAGCGCTGTCATCCTGAGCCGCCAAGACGGGAGTCGCGAAGCGACGGAACGGCGCCGGACGGCGAAGGATCTCAAAATGCGCAGACCTCGCCGGAGCCACGGGGTTTCAGCGCAATCTGCGAATCTTGAGATCCTTCGGCCGCGCTCCGCCGGCCTCAGGATGACAAACGGGGTGGTGTCTCAATGACGCAAGACCTCCTGATGCGCTACCTCATCTGGCCGCTCGTGAAGTTCCTCGTCGCCTTCATCATCGTCCAGGTCATCGTCGCGGCGATGAACTGGGTCGAGCGACGGCTTCTCGGATTGATGCAAGCCCGCCTCGGACCGAACCGCGTTGGAAAAGAATTCGGCATTCCGTGGGGACTTGCGCAGATCATCGCCGATCCGATCAAGTTCATCCTCAAGGAAGACATCGTCCCGTCGAGCTCCGAGAAGGTCGCGTACTTTCTCGGGCCGATGCTGCCGCTGATTCCGGCCTTCCTCGTCTTCTGCCTGATTCCGTACGGTCCGCCGCCGCACTTTGTCGTCACGCACGTGAACGTCGGACTGCTGCTGATCCTCGCGCTCACATCGACCGGCGTCTACGGGATCATCCTCGGCGGCTGGGCTTCGAACAACAAGTACTCGCTCATGGGCGGACTGCGCAGCGCCGCGCAGATGGTGTCGTACGAGGTTCCGTTCGGCCTCTCCATCGTCGGCGTGCTGATGCTGTGCGGCAGTTTCGACCTCGTCCACATCATCAACTACCAGGCGAGCCACATCTGGAACCTCTTCCCGCAACTCATCGCCGCGTTCATCTTTCTCGTGGCCATGAACGCGGAGAACAACCGCACGCCGTTCGATTTGCCGGAAGCGGAGTCGGAGCTGGTGGCCGGCTATCACACCGAGTACTCGGCGATGAAGTTCGCCTTCTTCATGCTCGCGGAGTACTCATCGATGATCGTCAACTGTTGCCTGATGGTCAGTCTCTTCTTCGGCGGCTGGACGCTGGCCATCAACGGGTACGGACTGACCACCGGCGTTCTACGGAGTTGGGGCTGGACCGGCGGCATCCTCGGCGCGTTGATCTTCATCAGCAAAGTAATGTTGTTCATGCTGATGTACATCTGGTTCCGCGCGACGTTCCCGCGCTTCCGTTTCGACCAGTTGATGGACCTCGGATGGAAGTGGATGATCCCGCTGGCGCTGGCGAACATCGCCGTCACCGGCATCGTCGTGCTCCTCGGGCAGCAGTTCAATTTCCAGGGAGAAGTAGTCCTCTCGATCGCCGGGGCGGCGATCATCGCGTTCACTCTGTATCTGTTGCTCCGGCCGCGCGCAAAGGTGATTCATGCACGTCGAGTATCCGAAGCCTAGGTGGTCCGACAAGTTTCTTCTCCTCGACATGCTCGAGGGGTTGAAGACGACCTTTCGGGAGTTGTTCAAACCGAAGGTGACGATCCGCTATCCGGAAGAGCGGCTCGAGCCTGCCAACCGCTTCCGCGGCATGTTCAAGTTCTCGTTCGACCGCTGCATCGCCTGCAAGCTCTGCGCGCTGGCCTGCCCGATCGACATCATCTACATCGACGTCCACGACGAGCAGCGCGAAGTGGACGGCAAGATGAGGAAGCTGAAAGTCCTCGACCGCTACGACATCGATGTGAAGCGCTGCATGTTCTGCTCGCTCTGTGAAGAAGCGTGTCCGACGAAACCGAAATCGATCTGGCTCACGACGAAGACGTACGAGCTCGCCACGTACGATCGCAACGATCTTTATTTCAACATGCAGCAGCTCGAGTACTGGGAAGGGCGGCCGGAGTACGCGGGACTGCCCGCGGATGAATCGGACACGAAACAGATCGAGGGAGGGACGGCGTGAGTCCGGAACTCCTCGTCTTCGCCGTCATCGGGACTATCGCAGTAGCCGCGTCGATCCTCGTCATTTCGATGAGGAACCCGGTGCACTCGGCATTGTTCCTCTTGCTCACGTTCCTCTGCGTGGCCGTGCTCTTCGTGATGAAGGGAGCGGAGTTCGTGGGCGCCGTGCAGGTGCTCGTCTACGCGGGCGGCATCATGGTGCTTTTCCTCTTCGTGGTCATGTTGATCAACGTCCGCCATCTGCCGGATGAAAAGGTCCTTTCGAATTTCTGGAAAGGCGGCTTTGCCGTCGGCCTCGCCGTGTTCCTTCTTTTCGTCACGCTGGTCCGGCCGGGCGTCTACCACGATCCCGCGCCGAGCGATAAAGCGCTGCGCACGACGTACACCTATCGTCATCGCAAGGTGAAAAATCCGGACGGCACCGTGACGCGCAAGTTGATCCGCCGCGGGAAAGTGGTCGGCAATTCCGAGGCTGTGGCGATGGCGCTCTACACCGACTACCTCGTTCCGTTCGAGGTCGCATCGCTCTTCCTGCTCGTGGCCATGATCGGCGCGATCGTCATCGGCAAACGCGAGCTCTCCGCCAACGAAGAGGAGAACATCCCCGCGTACATGCTCGAGCGTTCCGAGACCGAGCACGAGATCAAGGAGGCGATGAGTGCCTGAAGCGATTCCGAGCACCGAGGCGTACTTGATGTTGTCGGGGACCCTATTCGCGATCGGATTAGTCGGCGTGATCATCCGCCGCAACATGATCACCGTGCTGATGGCGGTCGAGCTGATGATGAACGCCGTCAACATCAACCTCGTCGCCTTCTCGCACCGTTTTGCATCGCTGGAAGGGCAGATCTTCACGATCTTCATCATCACCGTGGCAGCAGGGGAGGCCGCGGTGGGGCTTGCGATCATCATCCAGTTGTATCGATTGAAGAGCACGATCAATGTTGATGAAGCGAGGTCGATGAATGGGTGAGCAGTCCATCCTGACGCACCGCGCAGCGGAGCGGACTGTCATCCTGAGCCGCCGAGCCGGGAGTCGCGAAGCGACGGAACGGCGTAGGACGGCGAAGGATCTCAAGTTGCGCAGACTTCGCCGGAGCCCCGCGGTTTCATCGCAAGTTGCGCATCTTGAGATCCTTCGCCGCGCTCCGCCGGCTCAGGATGACAAATTGGCAGCTCTCGCGGCATCACCGGAGATGCTGACGATGCGCTGCGCGCATCGCAGCATGGAGGATCAGGCAACATGAGCCCAACCATCCTCCTCCTGATCCCCCTCCTCCCCGCGCTCGGCGCGCTGATCAACGGCGTCCGTGCGGCCGCGAATCCGCACACGCACAAAAGCCGCACCATCACCAACGCCGTCGCGCTCGGATCGACAGGACTCTCCGCGCTGCTCGCCGCATGGACCGTCATCACCTACGTCAGCGGCGGAGTGTCGTCCGCGTTCCAGCACGCCTACTACACCTGGATTCCGGCAGGACTCGGCCACGTTGGCGCGAACGGCATCGCCAACTTCGCCGTCGACTTCGCATTCCGCATCGACACGCTCTCCTGCACGATGCTTCTGATCGTCACGTGGATCGGCTTCCTCATCCACGTCTACGCCACCGGCTACATGGCGCACGAAGAGGGGTACACGCGCTTCTTCACGTACCTCAACCTCTTCATGTTCATGATGCTGCTCCTGGTTCTCGGCGCGAACTACGTGGTCATGTTCGTCGGATGGGAAGGGGTGGGGCTTTGCTCGTACCTGCTGATCGGCTTCTATTACGACAAGAACGTCGCTGCCGACGCCGGCAAAAAAGCGTTCGTCGCGAACCGCATCGGCGACTTCGGCTTCATCCTCGGCATCTTCCTGATCTTCAATACCTTCGGGACGGCCGATTACGGCAAGGTCTTCGCGCTCGCCAGCGCGAATCCGGCCGCATACGCTGGCATCGCCACGACCATCTGTCTGCTGCTCTTCGTCGGCGCGTGCGGTAAGTCCGCGCAGATTCCGCTCTACGTCTGGCTGCCGGATGCCATGGCCGGCCCGACGCCCGTCTCCGCGCTGATCCACGCCGCGACGATGGTCACCGCCGGCGTCTACATGGTGGTCCGTTCCAACGTCCTCTTCCGCCTTTCGCCCGACGCGATGCTGGTCGTCGCGGTCATCGGGGCGGTCACGGCCATCTTCGCGGCCACGATCGGCATCGCCCAGAACGACATCAAGAAAGTGCTCGCGTATTCGACCGTCTCGCAGCTCGGCTTCATGTTCCTGGCCGCGGGAGTCGGCGCGTTCACCGCCGCCATTTTCCACGTCATGACGCACGCCTTCTTCAAGGCCTGTCTCTTCCTCGGCGCCGGCTCCGTGATCCACGGATGCGGCGGCGAGCAGGACATGCGCAAGATGGGCGGGCTGCGCAAGTACATGCCGAAAACGCGCATGACGATGTTGCTCGCCTGCATCGCCATCGCCGGCTTCCCGCCGCTGGCCGGATTCTTCTCGAAGGACGAAATCCTGGCCACGACCTTCACCCACCACGGCTTCCTTTACTTCCTCGGCATGGTGGCCGCGACCTTCACCGCGTTCTACATGTTCCGCCTCTACTTCATGACCTTCTCCGGCGACTACCGCGCCGCGCACGTGGAAGGGCATCCGGAGTCGGAGCCGGAGCACGCCGGACACGACATCATCCCGTCGCATGCCCATCTCGACGACGGCGATGCGCACTCCGACAAAGCGCACGGACACCACACCGATTCGCATACGCCGCACGAATCGCCGTGGAGCATGACCGGCGTCTTGTGGGTGCTGGCGATCCTTGCGGTCATCGGCGGCTTCGTCGGAATCCCGGAGATGTTCGGCGGCGCACATCCCACGATCTTCCAGCGCTGGCTCGCGCCGGTTCTTCTGCCGCTCGGAGGCGAACGTTTCGAATTCGCCGAGGCCAGCCGGCTGCAGGAATTGCTTCTGATTCTGTCGTCGATCGCGGTAGCCACACTCGGCTGGTTCATCGCGTACGTGTTGTACAAGAAGGACGCATCCTTTGCGCGCGCCACCGCGCTCCGTACGAGGTTCGCGTTCCTGCACCGTGTGATCGAGAACAAGTACTACGTCGACGAGTTCTACAACACCGTCTTCGTTGGCGGAACGTTAGCTTTTAGTCGAGCGCTGTCGTGGTTCGACGCGCACATCATCGATGGCATCGTCAACGGCGTCCGCCACCTGACCGTGATCTTCTTCGGCCACGGTTCCAATCTCGTCGACCGCTACATCGTCGACGGCGCGGTGAATGGCGTCGGCTACTCGGCGCGCGGCGGCTCGCGCCTTTTCCGCAAGATGCAGAGCGGATTCGTCCAGAACTACGCGCTGGTGATGGCGGCCGGAATCGTCCTCATCGCCGCGGTTTACTTGTTTACGAAGCCTTAAAGCCTTAAGGGGAACGACGGAAGATGGGTATTCTCAACCTTGTCACTTACATCCCGCTGATCGGCGCGATCGTCATCCTCTTCTTCGTTCGAAAAGAGAACGGCAAAGCGATCCGCTACACGGCCACCGCCTTCGCCGTCATCGACTTCATCGTCTCCCTCTACCTCTGGTTCAACTTCGACCCGCACGGCACCGGCACGCACCTCTTCCAGTTCCGCGAAACCTACTCCTGGATTCCGTCGCTCGGTGTCCAGTACGACTTCGGCATCGACGGCATCTCGCTGCTGCTCATCCTGCTGACGACGTTCATGGGCATCATCGCCGTCGTCTCGTCGTACTCGGCCATCGATCACCGGCAGAAGGAGTACTACATCCTGCTGCTGCTTCTGCAGACGGGGATGATCGGCACGTTCTGCGCGCTCGACTTCTTCCTCTTCTATGTCTTCTGGGAAATCATGCTCGTGCCGATGTACTTCATCATCGGCATCTGGGGCGGGCCGCGGAAACTCTACGCCGCGATCAAATTCTTCATCTACACGCTGTCGGGATCGGTGGTGATGCTGCTCTCGATCCTGGCGCTCTACTTCTTCAACGATGGCGGCATCCCGTTCCTGAACATCAAAGGCCTCGGCAATCCGTCCACCTTCTCCGTTTTGCAGTATCACAACATCGGACACCTGATTCCGCCGCAGCTTCAGTTCTGGATCTTCATCGGCTTCTTCCTCGGCTTCGCGATCAAAGTACCGATGGTCCCGTTCCACACCTGGCTTCCGGACGCGCACGTCGAAGCGCCGACGGCGGGTTCGATCATCCTCGCTGCCGTCCTCCTGAAGATGGGCACCTACGGATTCGTGCGCTTTGCGCTGCCGATACTGCCCGACGCAACGAAGCAGCTCATCATCCCGATCGTGGTCCTGTCGATCATCGGCATCATCTACGGCGCGCTCGTGTCGCTCGTACAGAAGGACATGAAGAAGCTGGTCGCCTACTCCTCGGTTTCGCACCTCGGCTTCGTCATGCTGGGGATGTTCGCGCTCAACCCGATGGGTCTCAAAGGCTCCGTGCTGCAGATGATCAACCACGGCATCTCGACCGGCGCGCTCTTCCTTCTCGTCGGCATCATCTACGAGCGGCGGCACACGCGCCTGATCTCGGAGTACGGCGGTCTGGCGAAGCAGATGCCGATGTACGCGACGCTGTTTCTGATCGCCGCGCTATCGTCGATGGGACTTCCGGCACTCAATGGTTTCATCGGCGAGTTCACGATCCTGCTCGGGGTCGCGAACAAGTCCCTCGTTTGGGCCTCCTTCGCCTCCGTCGGCATCGTCCTCGGCGCCGCGTACCTGTTGTGGCTCTACCAGCGCGTCTTCTGGGGTCCGCTCGACAATCCCGCGAACAAAACGCTGCTCGACGTCAACCGCCGCGAGCTCGGTCTGCTGCTCGCGCTGGTCGTGATCATGGTGTGGATGGGAATCAAGCCGGCCATCTTCTTCGACATTATCGAGGAGCCGGTCAACTACGTCGTCCGCAAAGTCGATCCGACCTACTTTGACAGACGACCGATCGAGTATCCGCCGGCCGCGCCCGTAGTGGTCAGCGCGGTCGAGACCACGCGATGACCTGGAACGACTTCATCTACCTCCTGCCGGAGATCGTGCTGACGATCGGCGCCTCGGCGCTGTTGCTCGCTCCGGGCGTGGGCGGCCGTACGACGCTGTCGGCGAAGTGGATGATGCTCGTTCTCCTCGCCCTCACTGCCGGAACGCTGATCGCGTGCTCGCACGCCGTCGAGACCATCGACCAGTCGCGGCAACTCCAGGCGATGTTCGCGCTGGACGGCTTCTCCATCTTTTTCAAACTCCTGTTCATCGCCGCGATCGCGATGCTGGTCCTGCTCTCGGACGACTTCCTCGCCGAGTCGCGCTACTCGCCGTGGGAGTACTACTCGCTGCTCGCCTTCGCCCTCTGCGGCATGATGTTCATGGCCTCGGGCGTCCACCTCATCACCATCTACATCGGTCTGGAACTGCTCTCGCTGTCGAGCTACATCCTGGCGGGCTTCTACAAGAGCGAGCTGAAGTCGACCGAGGCCGCAATGAAGTACTTCATCCTCGGCGCGGTGAGCTCGGGGATCCTGCTGTACGGAATCTCGCTCATCTACGGCGTCTGCGGCTCGCTCAATCTGCTCGACATCGCTGCGGCCATGTCGACGATCGTCACCAACGACGCGCTGATGTTCGGGATCATGCTGCTCGGCGCGGGACTCTGCTTCAAGATCGCCGCCGTTCCCTTTCACGTCTGGACGCCCGACGTCTACGAAGGAGCGCCCACTCCGATCGCCGCGTTCCTTTCCACTGCCTCGAAAGCCGCCGCCTTCTCGATCTTCGCGCGCATCTTCTACGTCGGCCTGCACGACTTTCACCTCGAGTGGAACAACGTGCTGGCCACGATCTCCGCGCTGTCGATGATCCTCGGAAATCTGGCTGCCCTGACGCAAGACAACGTCAAGCGGATGCTGGCCTACTCGTCGATCGCGCACGCCGGCTACATCCTGCTCGGCGTCATCTCGCTCAACGCGCTCGGCCTGCGCGGCATCCTGGTCTATTCGATCGTCTACGTCTTCGCGAACCTGGGCATCTGGGCCACGGTGCTGATGCTGCGCCGCCATCAGTACGCCGGCGAGCGCGTCGACGACTTCGAAGGCCTCAGCCGCCGGGCGCCGCTGTGGGCATTCGCCATGGTTATCTTCCTGCTCTCCCTTGGCGGCATTCCTCCGACTGCGGGATTCATCGGCAAGTACTTCCTCTTCGCCGCCGCGGTGCAGGCCGGCTTCGGCTGGCTCGCGATCATCGCCGTGCTGATGTCGGCCGTGTCGATGTTTTACTACCTCCGGCTCGTCGTGGCGATGTACCTGCGCGAAGGCGTCGAAGCGGAGTTCGCGATCACGACGCCGCTGAAGATCGTGGCCGGCGTTTGCCTCATCGTTACGCTGGCCCTCGGCATCCTTCCCGCGCCAATGATCGATCAGGTCATCATCTCTTCCAGCCACGTCGCCGCCCGCGCGGCGCTCACGCCCCATGCCGGACGATAACGATCGCAAGAAACTCCGCCAGAACGAAACCCTTCTCGAGGCTTCGTCGATCGGCTTGATGTTCCCGATCGCCATGGGCCTCGGCTACGCCTGGGGATGGGGGATGGACAAGCTCTTTCACACCAGTCCCTGGCTAACCTGGATCTTCACCGGCTTCGGCGTCATCGCCGCATTCATCAACCTTTTCCGGATCGGCTTGCGGAAAGATGACGGCAGCTCAGGATGAAGCCGCGCCCGTCGTTCTTCGGCGTATCCGCCTCATCGCCGCGGCCGCCTGGATCGTGTTCACGGTGCCCGTTCTGATCACCGGCGGATGGCGCGGATTGCTCGGATTGACTTGCAGTGGCCTCGTCACTATGATCAATTTCCTTTGGCTGGAGGAGATCGTTAACGCCCTGCTCCAGCCGACGCCGGCCCGGCACCCCTGGAGACTGACAGTACGTACTCTGTCGAGATTTGCGCTCCTCGGTGCGGCGCTCTTAGTCACAATCTTCGTTGCTCGTATCAATGCGGTAAGTGTGTTGCTGGGGTTCTCAATTGTGGTGGCTGGAATCATGGGTGAAGCTGTGTATTCGACAATTCGAAGCTTCGCCGAATAAGACCTGAATGGAACACGAAAGCTCGATTCTCTACGTACCGGTCAACGCGCTGTGGCACAGCGTGCAGCACCGGTTTGCCTGGGACATCCCCGATCACGTGATCATGGCCTTGCTGGTGCTCTTGATCAGCAGCATCGTCTTCCCGCTCGTGTCGCGGAAGATCAGCCGCGAAAATCCCGGCCACTTTCAACAGATGCTGGAGCTCGTCGTCAGCGGCCTGAAAGGTCTGCTGAACGACATCGTCGGTCATGACGGCGACCGTTTCCTCTACATCATCGGCGGCTTCGCGGCGTTCATCTTCGTCTCGAACATCTTCGGCGTCTTCTTTTTCCTGCAGCCGCCAACCAGCAATCCCAATACGACCTTCGCCCTCGCCATCTGCGCATTTCTCTATTACAACTGGCAGGGAATCCGGTCGCAGGGGGTCGTGCACTACGTGAAGCATTTCATGGGTCCTCTTCCCCTGCTGGCCCCGCTGATGTTTCCGATCGAACTAATCGGTCATTTCGCGCGCATCCTTTCGCTGGGTATGCGCTTGTTCGGCAACATCTTCGGAGAGCACGCCGCCACCGGCATTTTCATGGGGATACTTCCCTTCGTCATCCCGTGGCCGATGATGGGGCTCGGTATCTTTGGAGCCTTCCTGCAGACCTTCGTCTTCATCATGCTGACGATGGTCTACATCGCCGGGGCCACCGTGGCCGAAGAACACTGAGTTCACAAATCATGACTTCACAAGATTCAAGGAAAGGAGGATAGGTAAATGAGCAAGGTCAAACTCGTCTTGATCGCCCTGTTCATCGTGATGATGGCCAGCGCGGTGTTTGCACAGGAACCGACTGGAACGGCGGTCGCCCCGTCCGGAGTGCGTTGGGGTGTCATCGGCGCAGCATTCGTACTCGGCATCGCCGCGGCGGCCGGCGCCATCGGTCAGGGGCGTGCAATCGCCGCATCGGTCGAAGGCATCGCCCGAAACCCGGGTGCTGCCGGCGCAATCCGCCTCTCGATGATCATCGGTCTCGCCCTCATCGAGTCGCTGGTCATCTACGCGCTGCTGATCGCCTTCACCGTCTACAAGCTGTAATCCGTACGCGATCACGCAACGCGCAACGGCCCGGCAATGCGCCGGGCCGTTGTGTTTTCAGGCTCAGATGCGCGGCTTCGATTTTGCCACCGAGGCGATGATGCCGATGCCGATCAGTGCCAGCGCAATGATGGCAATCCAGAGCGTCGGCACGTGCATCATGTAGGCGGCGATCGCGAGCGCGGCGATCAGGATGACCCATCCGAGGAAGGAGAGATTGAACCAGTTCACGGCGTACCTCCACTGAGGGACTCAGCAATGGCGGTGCCTGAGTTGCAGTGAAAACAAAAGAGCCGGCGAATTCGCCGGCTCTCGCGGTTTCAGCGTTGGTGTGTTGCGCTACTGCGAGCTGACCATCTTGTCGACGGCCGCGAGGGCGGCTTCAGAGGAGAGCTTGCTGCTGAGTGCGATCGACTTGACGTCGGTCCACGCTCCATCGGTGTAGGTGACGTAGCTCAGCGTCTTGTCCGTGGTGTTCGCGAAGACGAGACGATCGCCCCGCTCGATGACGGTGATCGGCCCATGCCAATCAGCCGTAAAGCTGATTGGCGCGATTAAGTTCAATGGCTTGCCGCCTCCGGCTCCTCCACCATGGATGCCGATCGGGATGTGCACGCGCGCGTCCGCGATCGGGTGAAGACTGATCGCATGAACGGAGTTTTTCTTGATGTCACCGAAAACGATATCGACGGAGCCCTGCATTGGCGAGCTGACGATTGCGGGATGGCGCAGGATTTCAGAATTGAACTTTGTATCTACGGTGTTGGCTGCCTCGTCGTCGCCGACGAAGTCTTCAAGCGAATGGATTTCGATGGATGCCTGGGAGAGAGCGCCGTTCTCGATCGGCAGCATGGCGTAGCGGGCTTCTTCGCCGCCTCCGTTGCTGTCCCACCACAGCGCGTGGAGGACCAGCGCGGCGGCGTCGGCGTAGGTGCCGTCTTTCTGAAGCTGGGAAACGCGGCGGGTGATGCCGAGGCGCAGATTTGCGCGGGAGCTATTGCCTCGATAGTCGATCGAAACCGCCGGCTGCCACTTGCCTTCCCGATAGGAAGCGAGAAGCAGTTCGCTGCTCATACCGTTCGGCATGTGGTTCCAGAGGACGAAGAGCGTCTTCGACGAGGCGTCGTAGGCGAGTGTGCCATCGGAGTGGAAGCCTGCCGACAACGACTCCGGCACGATCACGTGCTGCGCTTCCGAAGAGCCGCTCTGAATTGAGAGCTCGAGAAAACTAATCGCCGCAACGCCTGACGAATCTGATGGAGTCCGCTGCTCGACGGTGTAAACCGTGCCCTCGGGCGTCACGAGCACGTCGCGGTCGGCGACGCCCGCGAACGCGCTGGCGGAAAGCAATGAGATGGCGAGAGTGACTAGAAGACGTTTCATAGTTTTAGGTTGATCATCGACCGGAGGTCGATCGCGAATAAAAGACTCTTCAAATGACGAAACTGCGGATAAAACTTAGCCAGTTGTTCGAAGTGCTGTTCCGCGGCCTCGACGTCGCCCATCTTGTATGCGGCTTCTCCGATGAGGTAGTGAGCGTTGCGGACCTGCCGTGGCTCACAAGCGAGCGCGAGGCCGGTCTCTCCATACCTGCGCGCCTTTTCGTACTCCTCCAGGTCGAGGTACCCGTAGCAAAGATCAATGTATGAATCCGGAAGTGTGCTGGGCACAATCACTTGATCGAGGATGCTCTCGATCATCTGGATTCCTTGCACGGTGTCGCCGACGAGCAACCGGTTGTATCCAAGGTTCTGGTAGATAGCAACGCGTGAGAACTGCTGTTGCGATGCGTCATCGAGCGTAGAGATGAGCGCCAACGCTTCCTCGAAGCATTCGATCGCTTTGGGAAACTGCGAGTCGACCTCGTAGACGATGCCCAGCTCGTTGAGTACGGCCAGTACCCAGAAGGTCTGACCGGTCTGTTTCGCCGCTTCCAGAGCAATCTGCCCGTAGAAAATCGCGCGTTTGGTCTCGTTCGCGAGACGATGTGTGTAGAGGAGTGCGTAGGACGCCAGAACGGTGTGCTGTACGTTCCGGCGGCGCATCAGGATCATTGGAAGCGCTTTGACTTCCGGACCGGTGCGCTCGGCCGCGATCAGGGCGTGCGCCTTGTTGATCGTGATTAGCTCACGGACTTCTTCATCATCAGACAGGCCGAGCGCCTCGTCGTACAGCGCGAGCGCCTCGTCGAAGTTTTCGGAACGCACTTCCTCGAGAGCCTGCCGGCGCAGTTGCTCGACGCGGCTCGCCATTGTCATTTCGGACATTGTAGTCTCAGACATCGTCACCCTCGCCCTCCCCACTGTCTGAATCCCAGGAGCCATCTTCTTCCTGCGCACGTTTAAATTCGATGAAGCTCTCGACTTCCTTCTGCGCGGTCGGGCTGAGGCTGCGGTACTTCTGCACCACGGACTCGCTGCGGGCGCTTTCATCGAAGAAGTCGCCGATGCTCAGATCGAACGTCGCCAGGATCTTTAGCAGGGTGTCGAGGCCGACTTTGTACTCACCCTGTTCCATGCGCGAGAGGTCGGACTGATGAACGCCGATCCGGTCGGCGAGCTCCACCTGGGTCAGCTTGCGCTGACGGCGAAGCTGCCGGATTTTCCGGCCGACGAGCTCGAGCTGTGCTGGCTTATTCATGCGGGTTTCGTTGACTTTTATGGGATACGCACCATAAACTTCCCGACAATCTACGGGCTGATCGGTCGTCTGTCAAGCCGAGAGGGCGCAAAAAACGCACAGAAACGTCCACCTCCTCCGCGAACTCATCAAAAGAGACTTCCACGCGCGCTTCACCGGGTCCGCCCTCGGCATCTTCTGGGCCGTCCTGCAGCCGCTCAGCCTCGTCTTCCTCTATTGGTTCGTTTTCACCTACATGCTTCGCCGGCCGGCGGGGCAGAATGATCACTACATCGACTTCCTCATCGCCGGACTGCTGCCGTGGCTGGCGATCAATGAGGGTCTGATGCGCTCCGCGACCAGCATCGTCGACAACGCACCGATGGTGCGACGGCTGGCCTTTCGCAGCGAACTCCTGGTCATCGTTCCGAATGCGTCGGCGCTCATCTTCGAGTCGATCGCGCTCGCCTTTTTCGGAGCCTTTCTCCTTTTGCGCGGGATGCCGCTGCGGATGGTGTGGCTCCTGCCGTTCGTGCTGGTAGTTCAGTTCGCGGTGCAGGTCGGCCTCGGCTGGATCCTCGCAGCAACGTACGTCTTCTTCCGGGATCTCACGCCAATTCTCGCGTTTCTGCTGGGCGTGATCTTTTATCTCAGCCCCATCCTCTATCCGGTGGCCGGCCGCTTCGAACGCATCTTCATCTGGAATCCGATGACACCCCTGCTCGGTTTGTTCCGCAGCGCAATGCTTTCGGCCTCGTTACCTGCGGCCGGGTCGATCGTATTTCTTCTAGCTGTCGCTACCGCGACGTTCACCGGAGGACTCCTGTTCTTCCGCCGCGCGCAAGGGACGCTGGCAGATCTGATCTGATTGATTTCGCGATTCCACACCAGGAGAGATGAATGTTTGACAGGAAGTTGATTTTTGCAACGTGTGTCGCCGCGGCGCTGACGCCGGCGGCCTTCGCACAGACGCCGGCCAAGCCGGTTCCGGCCACGGCACCCAAGACGTCCGCCACGCAATCCAATGCAACCGTTCCCGAAGGCGGCATGCCGGTGTGGATCAAACCGGAGACGCCGGAGCATCGCCGCGACCGGCTTGGCACGAACGTCGAGCCTGGTATCAACCCCGATGAGGACATGCACTTCTGGCGCTACGGAAAGTCGTACCACATCGTCAGATTCGACCGGAAGTGGGCGGCCTACGACCGCGAGGAAGGCACGGTCCGGCCGAGGGCGGATGTGAATTTCGCGTTCGAGGTCTACCAGCAGAATGAAAAGTACGTGTGGGTGTGGGTCGGCGATCCAGATCCGGAGGCGGAGGCGGCGAAACCAGTCGCGCCAACCGTGCAGGCTCCGCGCTACAGCGATTCCGATCTGAAATTCTTCGACATTCTCCGGCCTCAGTTCTTTCCGCTCGATCCGGCAAAGAACGACCGGACGATTCGCTTCGAAGAGTCGTCTGATGGTCTGCCGCAATCAGGTTCGTTTCGCAATTCGATGGCCATTGCCGACATGAACGAGGATGGTTGCCCCGATCTCGTTCTTCCGCCGCAGCGCGGCGGCGCCGAAGGTCTGCCGGCGATCTACCTCGGAGACTGCAAGGGTCACTGGAAGGGGTGGGCGGCCACCGTTCCGCACGCGCTCGACTACGGCAGCGTAGTGGTCGCTGACTTCAACAAAGACGGCCATAAGGACATGGCGTTCAGCGTCCATCTCACCGGCCTGTTCGTGTTCCTCGGAGACGGCAAGGGTCATTTCACTGAGGCCTCCGAGGGATTGCCAAGCGACTTTCCATCCCGCCGTCTGATCGTTGCTGACGTCAATCAGGATGGTAACCCCGACCTCGTGGCGGTCACGGAAGGACCGACTCCGCGTCCGCTGACGGGACTTCCGCACGGTCCGCTCATCGCGCTGATCAACAAGAACAAGGGGAAGTCGTGGGTGGTCGAAGATATCGCGCCCTCCGGCGTGAAGACCGGCGGCGACTGGCTTTCCTCGGGTCAGTTCACCGACGACGGGCGAACCGGCTACGTGATCGGAAGCATCTTTCTCGGCAGCAAAGACATTTTCTATCTCAGTAAAGGTCCGAACCAATGGGCGGTTTTTGAAAACCCTCAAGGCCAGGATCTCATCCCGTGGGGCGCGTACTTCTACGCCAACGCAACCGGCAGGGTCACGTCGAAGACGCACGATGACGCGATCATCAGCTACATGCGTTACTGGCCTGGCGATCTCGACCCGGCCATCATGCCGCGGCCGCCGCTCATGGCGACTACAGTCATCGACCGCGTTTCGTTCGCGAACGATGGCACGGCCACGCGTTACCCGATCGCGCGTTGGGCGGGGGGCCGGCCGGTGAACGGTCTGGCGCTTGCGGACGTCGACGGTGATGGCAATCTCGACATCGTCTACGCCGACTCTACGAAGCAGGAAATGGTGATCCTTCTCGGCGACGGCAAGGGCGGGTTCACGCGCGCGAATGCCGAGGGACTCAAATTGCTCGACCTCTCGCTGTATGACCTGAAAGTCGTGGACGTCAACGGCGACAAAAAGCCGGACGTCATCGTCATGTACGAATCGGGCTCCAGCACAAGTGCGGCAGGCGTGGCGGCAGCGCCGGCATTCACGTCGCGAAACGGATCGGTCCACGTTTTTCTGAACCGGGGATTTGCGAAGAAGGCGGGAGACGCGGCGAAGAAGGCGAAATAGTGTATATGCTTGCCGGCAGGCATCGATTACGCATGGCGTCCGCCGCAGCATGGCGGCCCGATTCGATCCATTTTTCAGTGTGCTGATCGCGGCGGTTTCAGGGGCTTCTTCGGTCAGCTATGGTGTATCGGCATAAAAATCGTGGTGAGGGCTTGACTTCGAGGCTTTTCCGCCATACTGTTACCGGCAACTTGGAATAGAACAACAATTTTCAAATCCGACGCGGGAGGTGATCGTATCGTCGAGAGAGGGTGACGGCAGTCCGTATCCACGTTCTAAACAATCATTTAATGTGTAGGAGAACAGCATGAAAAAACTCTTGGTTCTGGCCATGATGGCCACCCTCCTGATGGCGGGCTCGGCGTTCGCCGTGAACCGGCACCTGTCGCCGGCTCCGAACGCGACCTTCACCTTCGGAGCGCCCGGCGTCGCCGGCGGACCGACGACGACGAATAACGACGACTCGTGCGACATCGGTGTTGCACCGGCCGCCACTCTGCTTCTGCCGTACTTCGAGGTGGATATCACCAACCGTACGCAGGACACGCTTTTCACGATCACGAACGTGAGCCGTCTTCCGCAGATTGCCCACGTCACGGTCTGGACCGACTGGTCGTTCCCGGTCCTCGACTTCAACATCTTCCTGACGGGTTATGACGTTCAGGGCATCTCGATGAACCAGGTTCTGGGCGGCACGGTCGCTCAGGCCAACGGCACGGGTCCGACGACGGCGCAGTCGCCGCTCGGTACTGGGACGGGCGGCTCCTCGGTTGCCGGCTACCTTGCCAACCCGAACTTCGCTAGCTCGATCAACTGCGGGAACAATCCCGGTCCGCTGAACCCGGCCGTCGTCGCCGCTGTCAGAAGCGCTCTGACCACCGGCGTTTACAATCCGGGCGGCGGCGCCGCATGCCCGAATGCGGTTGGCGGCGTTCACGCGAATGCGATCGGTTACGTCACGGTCGACGTCGCGTCGAACTGCTCGTTCCAGCTGCCTACGGAAACGGCGTACTACACCTCGTCGATCCTCTTCGACAACGTTCTCATCGGCGACTACCAGCAGCTCGGACCGGCTCCGTTTGGAACGACCGCTGCCTCGTTTGACGCCGGCGGCAACGCCATGGTTCACATCCGCGCCATCCCTGAGGGTGGTCCGGCCGGCATTCCGCTTACCGGCATGCAGACGAACCTTCCGTTCACGTTCTATGACCGCTACACCCCGAACAGCAACCGTACGCTCGACCGCCGCCAGCCGCTTCCGGCTCTGTGGGCCGCGCGTTACATCCAGGGCGGACCGGGCGCATTCGCAACCAACTACAAGGTCTGGCGCGAAGGTTTCGGCAACGGAAGCTGCGGCGCGTCGCTTGCTCTAAACGGCTCGCTCCCCGTCACCGAAGTCGTTCGGTTCGACGAGCACGAGAATCCGACCACGAGCGCGCCTTGCCCGCAGTCGCCTTGCCCGCAGGCAACGCCGTCGACGATGCCGGAAACGTCCGCGCAGAACACCTCCAGCGGCAACTTCCCGGCGCAAATCGGTGCTGATGTCGGCGGCTGGATGTATCTCAACCTGAATAACGGTGCCCCCGCGAATTCGGGTTACTCGGTTACTCGTAACGTTTCTGGCCTTCCGACCCGCGTCGATGCGGCTACTACTCCTGGCCTTCGTCCCAGCCAGAACTGGGTCATCGTCGAAATGTTCGGTAGCGCTGCCGGTGGCAACCGCCTGACTGTCGACTTCGACGCAGCGTGGCTTGGTAACGGCTGCTCGGCACCCGTTGCTTCCGGAGCAACGATCGCTCCTGCTGGTGGCGCGCCTGTTTGCCCGCCGGCTGATACGGCTTGCAATCCGGGAGTCGCTCCGTACACCGGTACGAACACCACGCCTCTTCCGTAGTCGATATCAACACGCAGTTGCTGTGAAGCGGGCCGGATTCTCCGGCCCGCTTTTTTTTTTGATAAAAATTCTTCGTGACACAGCGTCAGAACTGAGTAAAATAACATTCTCTTCGTCAGTGTTCATCGTCGCTGGCGGAGCCTACTCCTGGTGCCGCACGCGCCAATCACAGCTCCTTTTGGGGGAAACAAAGTGAAATCGATTCGCTACAGGTCGTTCCTGCTGTGCGTTCTGCTGCTCATCGGCGCTTCGAGCGCCATCGCTCAGTACTATCCGTTCCCGGCAGACAAACCCAACACCGATGTGCTGTGTTCGGCGTGCCCAAGCCGCGAGACGCTGCTGACGATCGGATATCCGCCGGTGCTCCGCTGGGTGGGACGCTGGGCTGACGCTGAAAACGTGCGTGACCTGCAGCAGAACTACCGGACAGCACGTCCCAGACTGGTCCGCTCCGTCCCCTCGCGGAACCGCCTCTATACGATCCTTGGCAGCGGACTGGCCGTTTACGACACCGACCGGTTTTTTGCGCGTCTCAGCGCAAGGCCGCAGGATCCAATGGTGTCGGCGACCCAAATTCCGGTGGCTGGCGGCAACGCGCGCAACGCGGTGTTTGGTCCCCCCGAGGTCCTTCTTTTTTGGGACAGGTTCTTCTACGCGGAGAACGGCGGTGGATGGATCACCCCTTTCGCAGATTGGATGGAGCGGCTGTTTGACTTCGACTGGGATGATTGCGGTAACGTCTATCTCGCCTACTCGATTTTTGGATGGGGCATCGTCAAGGATGGTGGCGAGATGGGTGGTGGCTGGATGCCCAGTGTCTCCCAGAACATTGTTGCGAATAGTCTCGCTCCCGACCACATCATCTCCCTTAAGACGAGCGATGGCCGGTATTACGTCGCCGTGAGCGACGGGAGTAACCCGTCCATGATGCAGATCTGGGACGCGCAGAATCCCGCGGCGCCCGTCAAGCAGCAAGACATCTCCGGCCGCTCCTTCGATTCCTGGGTGAAGGATTCGAGTGGATCGCGTGTGGGGATCGTCGAGTTCAGCGGCGGTCTGGCGATCTTTACCCCCGATGCGTTTGTCCGTACCGGCACGCCGATCGTCCGCCTGGTCGCGGGGGGCGGCGGCACCTTCAGAATGATCGCGAGCGACGGCACCAACTTCTACGCCTATGGTGTGTCAGGCTCCGGGCCTTTCATCGACGTCATCACCCCCTCGGGCAGCACCTACGTCGAGAAGCGCTATCCCTGCGCCGGTTACGGTGTGCCTGAAGGCATGCACTACGGCGATGGGTATCTCGCGCTTTATGGTGGCGAGGTCGGGCCCGACTCCGCGCATCCCACCAACGCCGGCACGTCGAACATTCGCGTCTACAAAGTGGGACCGGGAAGCCTGACCGAGATCCCCTTTGAGATGCCGGTGCCGGGCAAGCCCGGCCAGCAACTGCCGTTCTGGTCGATGTACTACGGCGCGAACGCCCCGAGCGGCTATGCCCGTCCCAATTTCAATAACTTCAAAGATGTCTTACCGATCAAGGTTGGCTCCAAGGTCTACCTCGTCGTTGCTGCCTACGGCTTGGGCGACGTGTGGGAGCTCAAGGCCGGCGACTCGCTGAGCCTGGGACTGACCCCGAGTGTTACCGGCGGTCCGTTCTATGGGGACACTCTTTCGTTTACGAGCTCGTTGGCCTCGGGAAATGTGGCGAATGTCACTTGGGACTTCGGTGACAACACGTCCGTACCATCGGTCACCGGCGCCACCGTCAAGCATCAATACAGCGGAGTCACCTCGCCTGCCTCGCTTCCGCTGGTCCGCCACGTGACCGTCTCCGAGACGCCGGATACGTCGATCAACGATAGCAAGACGGTTACGCTTATCGCCCCCACGCCGCGCTTCCAGCTCGCGAATACGGCATACCTGTTTCGGCAGCCGGACGCCAGCTCGACCGCGCCGATCGTTGCCGGCGACTCATTCGTCGATGCCTCTGACGGCGCCGTCGAAGGCCACTACACCGATTGGGTGCTGACCGAGAATGGCGTTCCCGTTTCGCACAAGAAGCTGCCCAACGAACCGTTCCCCGTCGGACCCTGCGGCACGCATTCGCTCGCCTTCAACACGCATTACGGCCCAAACGTCACCATCGGCGGTACGCTCACCTCGGTCACCGATCTTCCCCTGAGCATTTCGCCGTTCAACTACACCGTCCGTCCATACGTGGTCACCATTCACGAACCGAGTGCCGATTCCGTCGGTGACCCGATCGCCATTTTCACTTCACCACCCACCGACCTTCGGATTGGCGGTGCGAGTGATCTACCGGGCCGTGCCGGCACGGCCGTGACGTACACATGGGACGTGATCGAGCCGAATAATTCGCCGGTCCCGGGCCTCAGCAAGACTGGCACGGCGGCGCTCAATTCGATCCCCCCGTTCAACGTGCAGCGCGACCCCACATTCAATACGCTTGGGCGTCGCGTACGTCTGACTACGACCGTCGATGCCTCGGCGGTTCCGGGCTGCGCCGGCGGGGCCACCGCCGTTGCGCAAAGCAGTGTCCTGAATGGGCCCGATCCGGTGATCGTGAAGACCGGCTGCGTCACCGTCGGCGCTCCATGCTCTTTCACCGTCACTTCCGCGACGAACCCGACGCTGGCCGGATGGTCATTCGCGTGGACCGTCACCCCGACCGTCACCAGTTCCGGTTCCACCACCTCCGAATTCAAGCCGCAGTTCACGACCACGACCGACTACAGCGTCGACGTCATCGTCACCAACGGCATCGGCAGAAAGACGGCCGGCCAGCACATCGACAAGCCTTTCTGTTCGGACTCTCCGAACGACTTCAACGCGGCCATCGGCCCGAACCTCAACACGACTCCCAACCCTGACGACTCGGTCCCCTTCAAGATCTTCGGCGCGACCGGCTGGGCGCCTTCCGTAGAGTGCGACAAGTTCGACTGGTCATTTGGCGACGGCGACCACTCGACGGAGATGTCACCGAGTCACGTTTACGCCACCGCTAACACCTACAACGTTACGCTGACAGTGACGGGTGCGCTGTCCACCGGCCACTATGCCACCACAGTCACAGTCGGCACGACTCCGAGTAACGGCGGACCGGGTCCCGGTCCGGGTAACAACGGCGGCGGCTCTTGCCCTGCACCTCAGGCCAACAGCGCGTACCTGGCGTACACCGGGCCCTCATCCAATTGCACGGCGGTCGTGGGTTCGTGTAACCCGAGTGAACTGATCCAGTTCGTGATATGGCCAGACAACGGCTTCAACCTCAACTGCGGCAATTCGACCATCACCTGGGTATTCGGAGACGGCCAGGGCGGCAGCGCCCTTGCGCCCGCGCATGCGTACAGCGCAGCCGGGATCTACCACGTGCAGGCCACGGTTTCGAACAGCAACGGCAACTTCACATACACGCATGACGTGCAAGTCGGCAATGTGCAGCCCAAGATTTGCGGCACCATTACCCAACTGAATGTTGCTCTCGCCTGGACCGGTACCGGTTGCACCGAAACCGGCGGCACCTGCAAGCCTTCCGATGCCGTCGCCTTCCGCCCTGTCGGCACGGGCTACGACTTCAGCTGCACCTCTGCGACTCACACGTACGACTGGGACTTCGGTGACGGTTCCGCTCACTCGTCTCTCGCGCAGCCCGCGCATTCCTACAACGGACCGGCCACCGTCACTGTCAAGCTGCTCGTTGGCAACGGTACCTCGTCGACGACTATCTCGCGCGTCCTGACCATCGCGGCGCCCGGTAATGGCGGTTCCGGCGATGGTTGCGGCACGATGATTCCTGATCAGAACGTCTTCATCACGTACTACGGTGACGGTTGCACCGCGGTGGCTGGCAGCTGCAACGCCAAAGCCGACGTGGCGTTCGCCGTGAACTCTTCGGGCTACAACCTCGACTGCGCCGTGCATTCCTATTCGTGGGATTTCGGTGATGGCAAGCAATCCACGGACAAAGCTCCCACCCACCGCTACACGGCGGACGGCATCTATCACGTGAAGGTTCATGTCACGGGGGGCACATCGTCCGTCGATCTGTTACAGACAGTGACGGTCATCAACGGCGGGCCGGTTGTTCCGCCGCGTCACCGTGCGGCGCACTGATCTTCGATCCTGATACAAACTCGGTGGCGGGCTTCGGCCCGCCACTTTGTTTTTGCGGCGATGCTTTCGCCTTGCGGTCCGTACAATGGCGTCAATGACTGTCGCCGTCCGCGCTTTCGAGCTGACGAAGCAATACGAGCTCTATCGGCGGCCGATCGACCGGCTGATCGAAGCCGTCACGCGCCGGCCGCGGCACACGGTGTTTCCCGCGCTGCAGGACGTCACGTTCGAGGTGGAGCGCGGCGAGACCATCGGCATCATCGGGCAGAACGGTGCGGGCAAGAGCACCCTGCTCAAGCTCCTCTGCAGTGTCACGCGTCCGACCAGCGGCACCCTCGATACGATCGGAACGATCGCCTCGATCCTCGAGCTCGGCACCGGTTTCCATCCCGAGTTCAACGGCCGCGACAACGCCGCGCTCAATGCGGCCATCCTCGGCCTCGGTCCGGCCGAGGTGAAGCAACGCCTGCCGGCGATTCTGGAGTTTTCGGAGCTCGGATCTTTCCTCGATCGTCCCGTCAAGACGTACTCCTCAGGCATGTACATGCGACTGGCGTTTTCTGTGGCCGTCAATGTGAACCCGGACATCCTCGTCATCGATGAGGCATTGGCCGTCGGCGATGGGCACTTCCAGAAAAAGTGCGTCGACAAAATCCGCGAGTTCCAGGAAGAAGGGAAGACGATTCTCTTCTGTTCGCATGGGCTGTATCACGTCAGTGCGATCTGCCGCCGCACGCTCTGGCTCGATCACGGCCGCATGATGCGCTACGGACCATCACTCGATGTGGTGCACGAGTACGAAACGTTTCTCCTGCAGCGCGACCGCGAGCGGCCGGCCAGCGAGGGCGAGCCGGAACACGAACGGATGCCGTCGCCCGTGCGCATCCGCGAGATTGTCATCTGCGATCGCAGCGGCCGTCCGCGCGATACGTTTGATCGCGGCGAGGACATTCACGTCAAGCTGCGTATTCAATCCGAGGTCGCGTCGCAGCCGATTCATGTGATGGTTGGAGTGCACCGTTCCGCCGACGACCTGCAGTGTTTCGCCGTCGGTACGCATGCGGATGGATTCGAGGCGCCGTGCGGGCGCAATGAATACGAGTTGGTGGCGCAACTGCACGGCGTCCCGCTCAATCGCGGCGAATACTCGATCATCGCGTTCGTGGGTGACGAAAACGCGATCACCGTGTTCGACCGCCGCGACGTCCGCCCGGGCTTCTCCGTCACCGGCGCGCGCTTCGAAGTGGGGCTGATCTCGCTCGATCACCATTGGTCGCTCGCGCCGGTGGAGGCAGACGCCGCGCAGCCTGCGGGCAGATGACCTCCGTTTCGCTGCTGGTGATCAACTACCGGTCATCCGCGCTCGCGGGCGATGCGATCGCCACCGCGCGCGCGGCGTCGTCGCGGCCGTTGCAGGTGATCGCCGTCGACAACAGCGTCGACCCCGCCGAGGCTGATGCATTGCGCGGCATCGCCGATACCGTTGTCGCTGCGCCGCGCAACGTTGGCTACGCGGGCGGCATCAACGCGGGCCGGCGTTTGTGCGATGGCGACATCATCGTCGTTTCGAATCCCGATATTCGCTTCGGCGAAAATGCGATCGACCGCCTCGTTGACGCCCATGCCGCCGTGGCCGGTCCGGCACTTTTCTGGGACGATGCGCATCGCTGGATGCTGCCGCCGGCCGAGTTGCACACGCGTTGGGAAGTGATCGACCGCGTCTTCGCCAGTCGTTCGCGTGCGTGGGCGCGGCGCCGCGAACGCAGGCGTTTTCTGGAGCGCGTCGCGTTCTGGTCGCGTGATATGACGACACGTGTGCGCGCTCTCTCCGGCGCGATCATGGCCATTCGCGCGAGCGCGTTCGATGCCGTAGGCGGATTCGACGAACGCTTTCCGCTCTACTTCGAAGAGAACGATTTTCTGCGGCGGGTGAAGGGCGACGTCGTCTACGTTCCTTCCGCGCGATGCCGGCACCTGTACAACCAGAGCGCGGCCGGTTCGGCGGAGGCGGCGTCGCTGTACGCCCGTTCCGAGCTGCTTTATCTGCGCAAATGGGGCGGGGCGTTCGCGAAGGTGTTCGAAGGGACTCTTCAAGCTACAGCGCCGGACGGCGACAGCGACGACATCGTCTTCGAAGCCTCGCCGCTCGCCAGTTTCGAGACCGCAGCCGGCCATTTCGGCAGCGACATCGTGGACATCTCCGACGACATCTGGAACACATACCACAGCGATGTTCTCTACCTGCGCGCTGTCGACCGGCGAACCGGACGCGTACTGCGATCGTGGACGAAAGCTAGAATACGGGCATGAGCGCGACGAGCGTGTCGATCCTGGTGCCGCTGGCCGGACCTGCGCCCGAGCTGCCGTCGACGCTGGAGACGATCGAGCACTACTTGCAAGCGACCGGCTTCGCATTCGACATCCGCGTGCTGGACCGCCGCGACGGTGCCGGTTACGGAGCGATGATCCGCCGCGGTGCCGCGGATGCCGGCGGCAGCGTCGTGATCATCGTCGATCCCGATTTGCCGTATCCCGTGAGTGCGATCGGCGACGCGGTCGCGCTCATTGAATCGGGAGCCGCCGAGGTTGTGTTTGCGCGGCGCGAGGGCTGCCGCGACAGCATCGTGTTTCGGTCGCTGCTCGTGCCGATCCTTCCCGATTCGTCGCTGCAGTTGAAGGCATTTTCATCCGACGCGGCGCGGCTGCTCATCGCGGAGTCGAAAGTGCGCGGCCGCGGATTCGATCTCGAAGCGGCGTACCTCGCCAACAAGTACGGATTCCGTGTCGAGCGGCTGACCGTCCGCGCGGACAAGTCGAAGATCTCGCTCGGATTCTGGCGGGGCGTCGCGTCAGCGGTCTCGATTCGCATGACCGATCGCCGCAACGGTTATCGCGCACCGCGGCGGTGTCCCGTCTGTTTCTCGCACGAGGTCTGGAACTTCGATCAGATCCCCGGCAACGTCGTCCGCTCCTGCAGCCGCTGCAAGTCCCGGTACCTCGGCCGCTTCGAGGCCGACGACGACAGCCGGCCGGTTCGCCGCGTGCTGCGCGGACAACATGCGCAGGTGGAGATCGGCGAGGAGACGCTGCATCGCGGCGTAGCGCGCGAAAAGACCAGCCAGCGCCGGCTCGCGGCGCTGCGGCGCCATCTCAACTCACGCGCGCGCGTGCTCGAGATCGGCGTCCGCGATGGCAGCTTCGGCGATTACGCCGCGCGCGAATTCGAATACGTAGGCATCGATCGCGCCGCGCCAGCGGCGCGGGCGGCGCGATCGCGCGGTCTCGAGGTCTATTGTTCGACCGTCCCGAACTTCGTCAACACTGGCCCTGCCTTCGACGCAATCGTCCTTTTTCACGTCTTCGAAAACATGGCCGATCCGCACGATGCGCTGGCGCGGATGAAGGATCTGCTCAAGCCGGGCGGCGTGCTGCTGCTGTCGACGTTCGACACCGAGGGGCTGGTCTACCTCGTCACCGAGCGGCGGTGGATGACGCAGAACTTTCGCACGCACCTCATTCTCTATTCGCGCTCGGCGCTCATTGAACTGCTTGAGCATTCCGGATTCGAGATCGTCAGCATCGGCGCGGAGCTGGCGTACCGCGACCATCGTTTCCTGCGGCACTCCGTGGCCATGCGTTGGCCGGCGCTGGCGCCGCTCGTGCGCATGCTGCTGAAGGTACTGCCGGATCCGCTCCTGCTTTTCTCCGGATCGATCCGCATCGTGGCCAAGCGCCGCGCTGGTGCGCCGATGAACTTCCGCGCCATCCGATCGGTCGAGCCGACGCATGCCCGTTGATCCGCGCTTCACCCTTCGCGCGTTTCGAACCGGCGACGAAGAGCAGATCCTTCAGCTTTTTCATCGCGCCTTTCCGCATGCCTCGCGCGATGTTGAACATTTTCGATGGGAGTACCAGCGCAACCCATACGGCAACGAACGGATCGCGCTGACGTTCGATGAGAGCGGTCAGCTCGTCGCGCAGTACGCCGGTTATCCCGTGGCGATGGTCGACGAGAGCTGCGAGTTGCTCGCGAATCAGATCGGCGACATCATGACCGATCGCTCGGTGCGCCAGGTGGGCCGCGGTCCGACCAGCATCCTCGCGCGGACCGCACAACATTTCTACGACACCTTCTGCCGCGGCAAGGTCGCGTTCAACTACGGCTTCACCACCGACTCGCACCGCCAACTCTCGGTCCGCTTCCTCGGCAGTGACGCGGTCGAGCCGGCGCCGTATCGCGTCCGCGACCTCGCGCGAAATCCGATCGAGCCGATCACGCGGCGCGAACGGCTGCTTCGCGGCTGGCGGCTGGAGCTGGTGAAGGACGTCGGTCCCGAGTTCGACGACTTTTTCGCGCGCGTCGCGCCGGCGTATCGATTTCTAGCGCGCCGCGATGCGCGTTATCTCCGCTGGCGCTACATCGAGTGTCCGGACGTTTCGTACGTTATCGTCGCGATCCGAAAGTGGCGGCGACTGGCCGGCTGGAGCGTCTTCGGCGTGCGCGGCACGCGATTGGCCTGGGGCGATGCGTTGTTCGATCCGCGATATCCGAACGCGGCTGAAGTGCTTCTGCGGCACGTCGTGCCGAATTATCCGGTCGATTGCATCGACGGCTGGTTTCCGGCGCGTCCGGAGTGGTTCGATCGCGTTTTGCATGCGATGCAATTCGAGTCGAAGCCGGATCCGCAGGATCTCTCGCTGATGTGCGTTCCGTTCGATCTCGCGGACGCCAGCGCGCGCATCGCCGATCGTTTCTACTACACGTTCGGCGACAGCGATTTGTTCTGACGGCGAGTGGCCAGCGTTCTGCATGTCGGTCTCAGCAGTCGCTAGAATGGAAGGCGCGAGCACGGCATGAATCAGGTTCAGAATCAGAGCACCGGCGGCACGAAACGAGTCGCCGACGTCGACCGAAAACGCGTTTTGGTCATCGACGACGACCTGCCGTTGCGCGGCATGCTCGCCGCCGCGTTGCAGCAGGCCGGCTTTCAGGTGCTCCTCGCCGGCGACGGCGGCGAAGGCCATCGCGCGCTGACCATTCATCGTCCCGATGTAATCCTTCTCGACCTGGCCATGCCCGGCGTGAACGGCTGGGATTTTCTGCAGCGTCTCAAAGAGACCGGCTTCCTCGGCACGCTCCCGATCATCGTCCTCTCCGCGCACCTGCACGTGGATCCGCAGGCCATCCTGCAACTCGGCGTGGCGGCGATCCTGCCGAAGCCCTTCAATCTTACGGAGCTGATCGACCTGATCGAGCATCTCTCGCCGTGACGACGGACGATGTAGCAAGCCGTATCGCCGCGCGGTACCCGTCCGCATTTTTGCGCGCGTATGTCCGCGCGAAAGTGCGCATCGATCCGGTGTACGACGCCGTCTTCGAGCGGATCAGCAACAGCACCGATCCGCTGCTCGATGTCGGCTGCGGTGTCGGTGTTCTTGCGGCGTATCTGCGCACGCGCGGTTTCGCCGCGCCGATCCGCGGCATCGATCACGACGAGCGGAAAGTGGCGGTGGCACGACGCGTGGTGCGAGAGGCAACGTTCGAAGTGGCCGACGCGCGGACGTCGATTGCGACGAGCGGGACGATTGTTCTGCTCGATCTGCTGCACTACTTTCGCAGCGACGATCAGGCAGCCATCCTCGCGGCGGCTGCGGCCGCGAAGACCGTGATCATCCGCGATGCGGTCCGCGACGGAAGCTGGCGCTATCGCCTCACGTACGCGCAGGAGACGTTTTCGCGCGCGGTGCGCTGGCTGCGCGCGGAGCGGCTGCACTTTTTGACGCGCGACGAGATCGAGCGGCCGTTCGCGAACTTCGACGCCGAGGTCGTGCCGCTGTACGGGCGGACTCCGTTCAACAACTACCTGTTCGTTTTCAGGCGCTCGAATTCAGGAATCACGAACGAATAGCCGCGCGCCTGCAGCTCGTCGACGACGCGGCTGACGCAGGCGACGGAAAAGTCGCGCCCCTGGTGCATGACGATGATCGATCCGTCGCGTACGCGCGGCACGATCCTCCGCGCGACGCGTTCCACGTCGTCGCCGAACGAGTCGAAGCCACGCACGCTCCAGCCGACGAGCGTCATCTTTCGTCGCGAGAGGGTCGGATGCACAAACGGATTCTTCATCCCGACCGGCGCACGAAAGAGGCGCGGCGTTTCGCCGGTGATCGTCGTCAACACGGCGTTGCATTCGTCGATCTGCCGTGCGATCGCGTCCGGCGGGAGGCACCAGAATGCGCCCGAGGGATGCGTCTGCGAATGATTCGCAACTTCGTGGCCGCGCGCGAGCATCATCCGCACGAGTTCGGGATGTCCCGCGCAGAGCGAGCCTTTCAAGAAGAACGTCGCTTTGATTTTGCGTGCCTCGAGTGCGTCGAGCAGCGATTCCGTATCGTCCGTCGGGCCGTCATCGATCGTGAGCCACACTTCCTTCGATGACGATTCGAACGTCCTGATCACCGGCCCGAGCCACTGTGAGTTCGGACGAAGCGTCGGCCACAGCACGAGCGCGTGCGACAGCGCGAGGACGCCGATCGCGATCGGCCACCATGGTGGGAACGCTGCGACGAGCAGAATCGGAATCAGCAGCGTCGCGGAGAACGCGAACCAGAGAATCAGCGCGCGCATCGTTCTTCCGCCGCGCGAATTTGGCCGCGCAATAACCACACGACGACCGCGGCCGCGACATTGACGATGAGTACTGCGAAGAAGAACCAGGCCACATACCGCGACCAGGAATTCGACATGGCAACGTACGACGACGCAATCACAAGCAACGACATCGTGATCACCGAGATGATTTTGATGTGGTCCCCGTCGCCGATCAGCATTCGCACGATCGGGCCGATCACGACCATCGGAAAGTGCAGCGCGATCGCCGCGATCGGAATTGCGGCCACGATTGCCGCCGGCCAGATCAGCGGAAGCATCGCCGCTGTGTAGCAGACGGTTGTCGCGAAGATCCAGGTGGCGATGCCGTTCATCTCCGCCGCGGTCTGGTCGCGATCGATCGGGAGGATCAGGTGCTCCGCGTTCTTCTCGCCAACGCGAGATCCTCGCAGCTTCGCGTACGCGATCAACCGCGCCAGCGCGAAGCGATGGCGCGACGGCAACCAGCGCGCGTCCGGACGGTCGGTCACGATGTTCACGCCGCCGCCTCCGGCCAGTGCGGCTCGAACGTGAACCACTGGTACCAGCGGCCGCGCACCACGTCCTCCAATTCCGTCATCCACTGTGCGACGGCGCGCGCGAAATCGTCGTCGCGGTCGCGGCTGCGCGTGATCTCGATCGGGCGCGACGTGATCACCCGGTAACGCCGCCGTCCCATGCGTACGACGAAGACCGGATAGATCGGCACGCGCGCGGCCATCGCCAGCGCAAATGGACCAGCCGGAACATTCGACGGTTTGCCGAAGAACGTCGCCGGCAGGGTGCTGATCGATCCCATAACGCGATCGCCCTGGATGGCAACGATCGCTCCTTCGCGGACAGTGTCCAGCAAGTCGAACGCGAGCTCGGTCGCGCGTGTATTGAACTCGATCCGCAATCCTTCCGCGCCATGATTCTCCTCGAACGCACGCGTCTCCAGGTCCTCCTCTGGGGCGCGCACCATCACGATGCGGCGCGTCGATGTCTCGGAAAAAAGATGCGCGCCGAGGTCGTAGCTGCCCATGTGCGCGGTCAGGAGGATCGCGCCATTGCTCGCCTGCATCGCCTGAAAGTGATTCCAGCCCGCGAACTCCCAGTCGGGAATGATGCGCCGCTCCTTGAAGCGGACGTTGTCGGCAATCGTCCAGGCGTAGTTCCAGAAGACGCGGTAGCAGCGAAAGAAATTGACGATGGAGAACGAACCCGGCTTGATCACTTTCAGGTTGCTCATCACGCCGCGGCGGCCGGGACCCCAGAGCAGAAAAAATGCGGACCAGAAGGCCATGACCATCGGTTCGATCCACGGCGGCACGTTGAGGATGGCGAAGCGAAGGCCCTGCCGCCAGAACACGCCGCGCACGGAAAAACGACGCCACCAGGCCGACCGCGTCATCGTCGGTTCGTATCGGACAGCGTCCGCTCGGTTGCCGGGCGCGATGGACGGAGCAGCTGTAAAATTGCGCAGCACATGACACCTTCGTCACCCGGAGCGTTCGCCCCGCTCCGCGCCGAAACGCGCAAGCGGGCCTCACGGCTCTCCACACGCCCGGTTTTGCGCACGCGCCCCCGCGCCTGTGCGACC
>ERZ1739050.2-NODE-2-length-37088-cov-8.031836_pt1 | contig 37088 bp, 39 predicted proteins | sample MGYA00581759_ERZ1739050 | MGnify/ENA primary metagenome ERZ1739050 (study PRJEB42929, sample SAMN08275525) | rhizosphere metagenome | isolation source: Rhizospheric soil replicate 2 | host: Colobanthus quitensis and Deschampsia antarctica | place: Antarctica: Devils... | reverse complement strand
CACGCCGAAAGCGTCAACAGCACCAGCACCACCCGGTACCCGCAGACGGACGCCGCGTGCCGCGCGTCGCGGATTAAGAGTCCCAGTTCGATGGCTAAGATCGTCCGGGCCATGCATCCGCCGGCCTCGGGCAACTTCGTCAGCGGCGGGTGATGCGTGCGGACGCAGATAGTGCCGATCCAGACCGTGTGCGCGACGAAGCCGGCGATCATCATGCCGAGGGCGATGTGCTGCGGGCGCTTTTCACGCGTGAAGAGCGTTGCCAGCGCCACCACCGTTCCGGCGGCGTACAACGCGAGCGCAGCGTAGAGGGTCAGGTTGGGGCTCATTTCAGCTTCTTGCAGTAGACGACCTTGTCGTCTTCGATGCGATAGAAATCCTTAATTCGTGAGATCTCATCGTACCCGCTGCGCTCGTAGAACCGCATGGTCGACGCGTAGCTTTCCTTCGACGATGTCTCGATGAGCAGCATCCGTCCGCGTTTGCGGCGCACTTCATTTTCGACGAAGCGCAGCAGCAGTTGTCCGATGCCCTGGCCCTGTTGTTTGGGATCGACGGCGATCCAGTAGAGATCGAAAACGCCGTCGGTGAGCGGGGTGGGACCGTGGCAGACGTAACCCTGAACGGGACCGCCATCCGGCTCATCGAGAACGTGTACGAAGTAGTCGCCCTTTTCGGGCTCGTCGCGAGCCTGATCGACGAGCTCCATCGCACAGCGCACTTCTACCTCTGTGAAATGGGCGGTTGCGACCAGGATTTCCTGAATGCGCTCTCGATCGCGCGCCTCGGCGGGACGGATTTTCATGGGCGATGGGTTGCGGCGGCCACCATGATAAGCGCCTTGAGAAAATCGGCGAACACGATGCCGGCCGCGTCGAGAGCTTTGCGGAAGCCGCTGCCGCGTCCGACGTCGGGGTTGGGATTGATGTCGACGATGAATAGCTGGCCTGCCTGCGACTGCCGCACGTCGAATCGCACATAGCCGGACAAACCCAGCGTCGATGCGGCACGAAGGCAGATGGTTTTCAGCTCGTCGCGGGTCTTGTCGTCGATCAACGCCGGCGTGCGGTTGCGCGTGCCGCGGTCCTCGCGCGAGCCGTTGGCCCACTTCGCTTTCCATCCGACGACGCGTTCATTGCTCGCGAGGCCGTCATCGAACACGATCTCGCCCGGCGGCAGAACCACCGCGCCAGTCGTTGAGAAGTAGATGGCCTGATTGAGCTCGCGTCCGTCGATGAACTCCTCGACCAGCGCGGGCTGGCGATAGGTTTCCTCGACGTACGTTGCGCGCGCTTCGATTTCGGATGTCGACGACACGACGGACGCCGTATCGATTCCAACGCCGGCATCCTCGCGCGACGGTTTCACGATCCACATCCCGCCTTCCTCGGCGTGCCAGAAACGCGGCGTCGGGATTCCGCTGGCGAGAAGGATGCGCTTGACGAGCTTCTTGTCGGTGCAGATGCCGAGGGCGATCGGTTCGCAGGATGTGTGCGGGATACCGAGCATCTCCAGACCGAGCGCAAAGTTTTTCTCCCAATCGGGATGTCCGAGAACGCCTTCGCAGAGGTTCACGACGACGTCGTAGCCTTTGAGCTCGAGCAGCGATGCGGCGATGTCGTCTTTGACGGCGACGAGTTGCGCATCGAGCAGCTCGGCGATTTCGCGCGCGGTGTCGATGACTTCAGCTTCGCCGAGCTTCTCAGTTTCGTTGAGATGCGGCTTGCGATGGAGGTCGTCGTTGTACGCGACGGCGATTTTCAGGTGAAGCTCAGCGTCCGAGAGAATAGGGGAACTCGCGATTGTATCGTTCGGCCAAGGCGACGAGGTTGAGCGGCGCGTGTTTCGGCTGCGTCATGACGGGGAACGTCGAGTAGACAAGTCTCTGGAGTTCTTCATCTGATTTGCTGCCCGCAGCTTTCGCCACAAAATCAATCACTTCTCGCTCGTCGATTGCAAGGTCACAGGTCGTTCGGTCAGCTTCCACCCGAGACCGATTCGAGACTGCGTTCCAATCAGCTGGAGACATGACTCCTGAGAGCACGTATGACGAATCGGGTTGCGGCCCAAAATCTTCAACTTTCCACGTCACATTCGTGACGGGCTCATGACGTGTGATCGCTGACCTCCAGTCCACGAGGTACAGCAAGAGCAGCGCGCGATGGTGATCGAGCTCAATATCGCTACGGTGGATCGATGAGAGATAGCTGAGAACCGTTTGAACACTCGCCATATCAGAATCCCTCCTGACGCGCTGCAACAGGATCCGGTTCGAATGCCTTCATGGTTTCGATGAGATGAGCAATACGGCGGCCTTCATATTCCATCGCGATTTCAAGTTCCCGCTTGTCGAAGCGCTTACATTTCGTGCTCTCGAACACGATCACCGCAAGCTTCGAGGTACCGGCTCTATTATCAATCCGATACGCTGCCAAAGAGCGGCTCTTCATCGTGAATTGCTCCGCGATACTTCGAGGAACGTGCCATTTTTGTTCGGTTTGCGCCAAGTACTGTTCCCGCTTCGCAGCCGGATCGGGAAGACAATGTTCATGCGCTTTCCCCTTTTGCCACGCGTGAGCGATACAGCCTTGTTCTTCACCGTAGATCGGACGCCGCCTTTCAGCACAGGTAAGATCGGCCGAGAACCTTCCAAGGATGACGAAATGATCTCTCTCGTGCTTGTAGACAGAGACTCGTTCCGTTTCGTCAAAGTCAAGCGCTTCCGCCAGGAGCTGAAGGTGCACGCGAAACTGTCCGAAATAGTCAACCCTTGAAGTCGCGAGCAGTCTTCGCAGCTCTTCATTTTCGCTTCGCAAAACGGAGAGCGCGTGCTGACGGCGCCAAGTGGCGTAGCCGCCAAGGAGCGACAGCGCGAATGAAAACGTGGCTGCGGTCCAAGTTTTCCAGGTCCAGTCGTTCGCGTGAAGGCTTGCCCAAAGGCTGATGAAGTAAACGCCCGCGCCTCCGAACGCAGTACAAAGGTAGGGCCAGTGGTTCGAAAGAAACCGCCCCGCAGTCTCGAATGGACTCGTCTGAGGATCGGAAGCGGATTCTTGCGCGCGCGCATCGACCGGCACTAGTTGAGCGAATCTCCCTCTCTTTTGCAGGTGCGTGCCATTCTGGTGGCATTAGAGATTGTAGCAGGTGCGTCACTTCATGCTGCCCACCGTTTGATCGCCGCGGCAACGATTCGTCCGATCAAATCCACATGCGAGATTCCGGCGAGGCGCGCGAGGATCACCAGGTCGCTGTTGATCGGATGAACCCCGGGTAGCGGATTCACTTCGACGAAGTTCGCCACGCCATTGCGATCGCGGCGGACGTCGATCCGCGCGACGTCGCGAAGGCCGAAGGCGCGCCAGACTTCCAGCGCAACCTCAGCAACATCGGGCGCATCGACGAGGCGATAGTCGACGCGGTTGAGGTAGTCGCGCTTCACGTCGAGCGAGTAGATGAAGTCTTTGGTCTCGCCGCGCGGAAGTACCTGCATGACGCCGAGGACGTTGCCGCCGATGATGCCGACTGTGAATTCGTCGCCGGGTAGGAACTCTTCGACGAGGACCGGGCCGTAGATCGACAAGCGCGCTATCGCGGCTTCCACTTCTTCTTCGTTTCGGCAGAGTGAGCGCGCAGTGATGCCCATCGATGAGCCTTCGCCCGCGGGCTTGGCGAAAAGAGGAAATCTCGATGCGCCCTTGATCGCGCCGACCCCCGTTGTCACGAACCATTGAGGTGTCGCGATCCCCGCGCTTTTCGCGACGACTTTCGCCAGTGCCTTGTCGAGCGTCAGCGCGATCGCCAGCGCGTCCGAACCGGTGCATGGGATGCCGAGCATCTCCAGCACCGCCGGCACTTGCGATTCGCGTCCGCGTCCGCCGACGCCCTCGGCGATGTTGAAGACACCGTCGATGCGCTCGCGCTGCAACGCGTCGAGCATCTCCATTCCCCATCCGAGGCGAATGGGCTCGTGACCGGCGGCGCGGAGGGCGGATTCCAATGCCTCGATCGTCTCGACCGAGTCGAACTCTTCGAACTGATCGTTCCTGATGACGGCAGGCTCGGCGCCGGCAGGCTTGAGGTTGTACGTCAGCCCGATGCGCACTACGTCTCGCGCCGTTTCTTCTTGATGTTCACTCCGCGCGGGATGTCGCGAACCGGCTGCGGCTCGAAGCGGTCGGCGGTGCGATTGAGGAGCTTGGCCACGCCGCGCTCTTCGATGTGCTCGCGGTCCGAGCAGCGATCGCATTCGTGCGATGCGGACGGGACGTCGTCGTAGCGGCCGATGACGCCTTCGAAATTGCGGTACACGACCGAGTCGCCGTATTGGCCGAGGAGGTAGTTCGGCATCAGCGGAATCTTGCCGCCGCCGCCTGGTGCGTCCATCACGAACTGCGGGACCGCGAGCCCCGAGGTGTGGCCGCGCAGGAACTCGATGATCTCGATCCCTTCACCGACCGAGGTGCGGAAATGCTCCGCGCCCATGACCTGGTCGCAGAGATAGAGGTAGTAAGGACGGACGCGAATCTTCATCAAGCCCTGCACGAGATCGCGCATCGTGTAGGGACAATCGTTCACGCCGCGCAGCAGCACGGCCTGATTGTTGACGGGGATTCCGGCGCGCAGCAGGCGGTCGCATGCGGCGGCGGATTCCGGCGTGATCTCGTTCGGATGATTGAAGTGCGTGTTGATCCAGATCGGGTGGTACTTCTCGAGCAGCGAACACATTTCGGCGTCGATGCGCTGCGGCAGAAAGACCGGGACGCGCGAGCCGAAGCGGATGATCTCGACGTGTGGAATAGCGCGGAGGCCGGCCAGAATTTTTTCGAGATACGTGAGCGAGAGCGAAAGCGGATCGCCGCCGGAGACGATGACGTCGCGGATCTCGGGATGCTCGGCGACGTACTGGATCATCGTTTCGATACGGCGCTGGCCGGTGGTTCCGTCCTCGTCCACCCACTTCCGTTTGCGCGTGCAATAGCGGCAGTAGAGCGGGCAATACGACGTGACGAGAAAGAGGCAGCGGTCGGGGTAGCGATGAACGATTCCCGTGACGGGCGAGTCGCCTTCTTCGTTCAGCGGATCCCAGGTCAGTTCGCCGGGGTTGAGCAGCTCTTCGACGGTCGGCACCGATTGCAAACGCAGCGGATCGTTGGGATTGTCGAAGTCGATGAGACAGAGGTAGTACGGCGTGATGGCAGTGCGATAGAGATCGAAGATGTCGCCGAGCCGCGCGGTGGTCACGTCATCGAACGGGAAGAGCGCCGACAGCTCCGCCAGCGTGGTGACCCGATTTTTCTGCTGCCACTTCCAATCGTTCCACTGCTCGTCAGTGACGTCGGGATAGAGCCGCGCGCGATTGGAAAGGTAGGTTTGAAGATGGTTGGGGCGGCGTTGAGGCGGGGCGAGTGGTGATGGCTCTTCGGAAATCAAAAGAGAGCTCATGGCGCACATCCTTTTCGTCGACAACTTGGGATTTTGCGAAGTCGGATCAGTGACGGTCCTGGGCGGTATGAAAGGGTCATGATGTTCAGCTCACCTTGGCGGGCTTTAGCAAACTTGCTGCCGCGTACGGCTCGAACTGGTGAAGCGCGTCGCGCGGAATCCACGCGGTGATCAACATCGCGCCATCGGTGACGCGCTGTTCGTAGACCTCGGCGAGATCGTGAAGCCGCGCGATGACGCGCGCGTCGTTGTGCGGAATCTCGAGATGGAGCACTTCGCCGTTTTCGAGCTCGCGGTCGCGGATGATGTCGATGAGGCGCTCGATGTTGCGGCCGGTGAGCGCGGAAACGCTCGCCGCGTTCTTGCGCCGCAACTCGAACGCGTCGGTGCGGTCGGCCTTGTTGTAGACCTCGACCACGCGATCGAGCTTCACGCCGAGGTCGCGCAGGACGTCTTCGCCGACGGCGCGTTGATCTTCGAACTGCGGATGGCTGGAATCGATGATGTGGAGCACGAGATCGGCGGCCACCGCTTCTTCCATCGTCGAACGGAATGAGGCCACGAGATGGTGCGGAAGTTTGCGGATGAAGCCGACGGTGTCGATGATGACGGTTTCGCGCGGCATGTCGAATGCGGCTTTCGCGGACTTGGCGTCGAGCGTGGCGAAGAGTTTGTCGGCCGCGTCGGCGGAGCCGCTGGTGAGGCGATTGAAGAGCGTCGACTTGCCGGCATTCGTATAGCCGACGAGGGCCACGCTGTACGCGGCGTTGCGCGATTTGCGCTGCGTCTCGCGAATCCGTTCGATCTTGGTCAAGTCTTCTTTCAATCGGGCGATGCGGTTGCGGATGATGCGGCGATCCAACTCGAGCTGCGTCTCGCCGACGCCGCGCGTTCCGATGCCGCCGGCCTGCCGCTCGAGATGCGTCCACGCGCGCGTCAAACGCGGGAGCATGTATTCGAGCTGCGCCAGCTCAACTTGTGTTCGTGACTCCCTGCTGCGCGCGCGGCCCGCGAAAATATCCAGAATCAGTCCACTGCGATCGATCACCTTGACCTCGGTGATCTTCTCGAGGTTGCGCGTCTGCGCGGGCGAGAGGTCGTCGTCGAAGACGATCAACTTCGCTCCGCTGTTTACAGCCAGAGACTTGAGCTGCTCCGCTTTTCCGCTGCCGACGTACGTGGCTGGATCCGGACGCGGCCGTTTGGCGAAGACGCGGTCGACGACGGAGCCGCCGGCCGTCTCGATCAGTTTTTCAAGTTCGGAGAGGTGTTCTTCGGCGACGCTGCGACTGAGGTCCGGAAGAATCAGAGCGACTGCGATGGCGTTTTCGGGCACGTTGTCTTGGGAAAAAGATGATACAGACTTTTTTTTGAATGAAAAGAAAAAGGCGCCGCGATTTGCGGCGCCTTTTTGCGTTTCGTGCAAATTCAAATTAGCGGTGATCGTTGAAGAACGTCCACTGTGCGACCGGCACGCCGGCCTTGAGCTGCTGTGCCTGCAGGTAACCGTCGATCGCGGCGACGACCGATACCAGTAGGGAGACGGTGCCGCAGGTAAAGAAGGCGCCCAGGACCCAGGCGATGACCGCCGTGATCCCTTTCATCTTCTGGCCGATCATGAAGTAGCCAACGCAGCCGGCCACCAATCCATTGAGCACGGCGATGAGCACCGGATCTTTCGGCGGCTGCTGCGGGTAAACGAGATCGCCGCCGCCAGTCGGGGCAGGCGTTCCGCCCGTCGGGGGCGGCGGTGGGGGTGGAGGGGTGTAGGAACCGCCAGGCGTATCCATCGTTGATCTCCTTTAGTGTGTGTCGGCGAAGTCGCTGATGACAGGGAAGCGCATCCGCTCGCCCTTGAGCGCTTTCATGATGGCCAGAATGACGACCGCCAGGAAGCCGAGTGCGAGGACGCAGTGGATGACGGCGATGCCGCAGCCGACGATCGCCGGCATGAAGTGCTCGACGATGGCGATGACGATCCAGAGAAGAATCCACGCCACGGTGAGCCCGAGTCCATTCTTGGCGTGCCACTGGACCTCTTTGTCATCCTTTTTCACGAGCAGCGGGATCAGAGCGAGGATGCCGAGGTACGACAACACCAGCATGATGGTCCGGTCGCTGCTCGGGGCGGTACCGCCGGGCGGAGGAGGCGGAGGCGGCGTGTAACTTCCACCCGGAGGAGGCGGAGGCGGGGGCGGAGGCGTGTAGGACGGAATGTCGCTCATTGCTTCTCCTGTCAGTTATCGAGTTAGGGTTTCGCCGCGATTCTAGCGGCTTTCGGATAGAGCCGTTAAACGTTTTTCCGCGGCGATGAGAGGGAACACGCAAAGCGCGATCGAGAGTGTGACCGCAGTCACGAGCGGGATGAGATCGGCGGCGAGTGCGTCGTGTTCGAGTCCGAAAGCGCGCGAGAAGAAGTAACGCGTCACCGGCTTGGTCATCAGCATCATGATTCCGCCGACATATGCGAGCGCCGCGCCCATGTAGCCGAAGCCGCCGAGCGAGAGTCCGACCTGCAGCGGATTCTCGGCATTGAAATCGGGAGCGAGTGCGCCGAAGCCGACGCCCATGCTGACCAGCGTGACGCCGAGCATCGAGGCGCCGATCAGCGTGAAGGTCCAGACCACGCGGTTGGCGTCGAGCAGGACGTCGGCGAATATCGTCAGCAGGAGCGAGAGGATCGTCAGCGGCGCGCCGTACACGAGCACTTTCACGAGGAGCAGTCGCCGGTACGACACCGGCGCGCTTTGCAGCATCCAGAACGCTTTGCCTTCCGAGGAGATCGACGGGTAGGCAAAACGGAGGCAAATCGCGGCGACGACGAATCCGGCCATGCCGAGGTTCGCGTAAGCAACGATGGTGGCGCGGGCGTCGCCGCCGAGCGGCAGCATGCGGATGTTGTACAGATAGAGGAAGAGCAGCGCGACGAAGAGAAAAAGCTGCGTCCACTGCGCGACGTCGCGCGTGAGAGTGCGCACTTCCTTGCCGATCATCGCGCGCGTCGGAGGCGAGAACGGTTTTAGTAAACGGTCGACGACATTGGTCAGGCCGGCCGCGCCTAGGGCGGAGGGCGCCATGCTCTCGCGTGCGCGGACGAAGGCCGGAAAGTAGATGCGCCGCGCGATCAGGAGGAACGCGCCGAAGAGCGCGAACGCGGTCACGGCGATCTTCGGCGGCAGCACGCTGGCGGGACGGCCGTCCGCCATCGCCACCATCGAGTCGGCCAGCGCCGTTCCGGGATAGCGGTCGAGCGACGGCAATTCGACCGAGCGAAGAACGCGCGTCACATCATCGGTATTGATGCTGGCGAACAGCCGCTCCGGCCGGGTCATGCGAAACGAGATCACGGCTACGGTCAGCACGATGATGGCAATCGTGGCCACGATCTGGCTGACGCGCTGGACTGGGAAGAATCGCACCAGCACGACGATGACGAGCGCGCCGAGCGTGACCGGGATCGCCAGCAGCAGCGCGAGGTTGATCAGCGCGATCGGATAGAGCCGCATCGGCGTGTGGTAGCGCTGCGCGAAAGCGATGAACATCGGGGCGATGAAGAGATAGACCATCGTGGCGCTCTGCGCGAAGGTTTTCGCCCACCGGCTCACGACGATGCGCGTCTTCGACAGCGGGGCTGCATGAAAGATGTCGAGGTCGAGATCGCTGAAAAACGCGCCGATGGCGGCGGTCATCGCGGAGGAAAAGAGCATCACGACAGCGGCGAGGAAAACGAGCGCCAGCAGGTTGCGCAACAATCCGAGCGCGAAGAACGGCGTGGACTCTTCGATCCTGGCCATGGCCGCGAAGAGCCGCCGGAAGAGCGCGAAGTCGCCGTAAAGAAACGCGGCAACGAGGGACGTGACGATCGCGGTGCGTGTGATCGCCGCCGCGTTGAAGGGGCGGAGTTTGGATGCGGCGATTCGGAGTGGCCAGAGCATGGGTTACGAAGAAAAGGCTTATCACCACAAAGACACAAAGGACACGAAGGGCCTTCTTTGTTTTCTTTGTGTCTTTGTGGTGAGAGCCTTTTCGCTACACGATCCTCTTTACCTCATCGAACCATTTCATTGCGCCTTCCTGCCGCGCGGCGCGCGCGCGGGAGCGCTCGATTCCGAGCTCGATGATTCGCTCGATGAGGCGCGGGTACTTGAGCTCCGTCGCTTCCCACAGCTTCGGATACATCGAGATGTTCGTGAAGCCGGGGATGGTGTTGATCTCGTTGAGGTAGAGCCGGTTCTTGCCGCGTTCGAGGAAAAAGTCGACGCGCGCGAATCCGGATGCGCCGATCGCTTTGAACGCGGCGATGGCCAGGCGGCGGAACTCCTCGATCTTTTCCTTCGGCAGCGCGGCCGGGATCACCAGTTGCGTCTTGTCGTCGACGTACTTGTCCTCGTAATCGTAAAACTCGCGGCCGGCGATGATCTCGCCGGGCAGGCTGGCCTGCGGATCGTCGTTGCCGAGGACCGCGACTTCGATCTCGCGGGCATCGATGCCGCGTTCGACCAGCGCCTTTTCGTCGAAGCGGAACGCCTTCTCGATCGCGGCGCCGAGGTCGCCGTCGCTCTTGACCTTCGTGACGCCGACGGAAGAGCCGCCGTTGACCGGCTTTACGAAGTACGGCAGGCGAAGCGCGTTGTTGACGGCGCGCAGAATCCGTTCGCGGTCGTTGTGCCAGTCGTGCTCGTGCACCTGAACGAATTCGACGAGCGGCAGCTTGGCGGCGGCGAAGGCGTGTTTCATGTGCGCCTTGTCCATGCCGACGGCCGACGCGGTGACGCCGCTGCCAGCGTACGGGAGTCCGAGCATTTCCAGGTAACCCTGCAGCGTGCCGTCCTCGCCGCCAGTGCCGTGAATCAACGGCAGGACGCAGTCGATGGCAGCGGTGCGCACCCACGACTCCATCGAGAAATCGGCGTCGCCGGCGTCGCTTTTGCCGTCGTCATCGAGAATCGTTGCGCTCCGTTCCGGCGTCACGAAACGGCCATCGCGCGCGATGCAGAGCGGAATGATCTCGATCCGCTCGCTCGGCGCCGCTTTCGCCACCGAACGCGCGGAGAGAATCGACACTTCGTGCTCCGCGCTGCGGCCGCCGAAAAGGAGCAGGGTACGGGTGGGCATGGGAGAGAGAGTGTATTGGAAGGCAGAGGATTAGTGGATTAGCGGATTAGTGGATTAGTGGATTAGTAAATTAGAAGGTCAGGACGCGGGAGTCGCCTCAGAGTGACGAATCACTGATCGCCTGATCGCCCGATCCACTAAAACTAATCCACTAATACTAATCGACTGCCTCACTGAAACATCTCGCGCATCACTGCGAAGCCGAACGTCTCCAAAATCTGCGACGGCAGCACTTCCAGCGCCAGCGCCAGCTTGAGGACGACCGTCAGGCTGGGCACCTTGTCGCCGCGTTCGACCTGGCCGATGTACGTCGTCGTCAGGCCGGCGCGCTCGGCCAGATCCTCTTGCGTCCACGCGTGTTCCTTGCGGACGCCGCGGACGATTTCTCCGAAGATTGCTGCCTCGCGCGCTTTCGGCACATGTGGAAGTAACTATTGCTGCTGAGTTCTTGTCCAGTAACCACCGTTACCTACTGCCGTCACCGGCCTCCAGCCTCGGCAGCGTCATCGCGATGCCGCGGGCGGCTCCACGGACTGTGGATTGCGCGTTCAGACGAGGATCAGATCGCCCGCGCTGATCGCGGTCGTCTCGTTTCCGCTGCGCACGAGTGCGCGGCCATGCTCGTCGATGCCGCCCCAGGTTCCCTCGACCGTGCGCTCGCCGATCACGCACTGGATGCGATCGCCCTGCTGGTGAATCGAGTACCGCCGCCATTCGTCGAGTACCGCGTCGCGGTCGAGAGGTTGCCCGAGGCGCTTGTCGAGATGTTCGATGAAGGCCTCGGTCGCGGCATCGATCCCGGGAAAATCGCTCGTGACGAGCGAGATCGCCGTCGCGTTCGGGCGGTTATCGTCCGCGACCGGTTCGACGTTGATGCCGGTCCCGATGAGCAGAAACGCGCGCTGCTCGTTGATGCGCGCCTCGATGAGGATGCCCGCGATCTTCTTGCCGTCGACCAGGATGTCGTTCGGCCATTTGATCCGTGCGTCGAGTCTGAAGACCTCGCGCAGGTACGACGCCACGATGTTCGCGATCGCCAGCGGAACGAGCGGCAGTTTGTCGACTGGCAGCGGCAGCAGCGTGGTCGCGTAAATCCCCTTGCCGGCCGGCGAAGACCACTGCCGCGCATTGCGTCCGCGTCCGGCGAACTGCTCGCGGGCAATGATGATGGCCTTCGGCAGCGACAGCTCGTTCTCGATGCACTCGTTCACGATGCGACGCGCAATGAGGTTCGTCGACGCCACGCGCGGAATCACCGCGATCGATTCGATCGTAGTCAGGCGGTCGACGATGCGTCGCGTATCCATGAATCAGGGATGAGGGACGAGGGACGAGGGACGAGGGGAAGAAAAGACAACCAGAGCAGGTGCGAAGAACGAGGCACCAGCGATCAAGGCGAAGTCCCGATACCTTGTTGTTTCCCTCATCCCTCGTCCGTCGTCCCTGCTTCCCTCGTCCCTGCTTCCCGATTCTGCATCAGCTTCTCAATGCGGGCCTGCAGCTCGGCCTGCCGTGCCCGGGCGCCCGCGACGATGGCCGGCGGCGCGTTCCTCATGAACTGCTCGTTCACCAGCTTCGCGTCGAGCGATTCCAGCTCCTTGCGGCTCTTTTCCAGTTCGCGGTCCGTCCGCTCCTGCTGCTCCTTCGTGACCACCTTCTCCGGAAACTCGATGGCGATGGTGAAGCCTTCGACGACGTCGTGATGCGCGCCGGCGGGCGGATCGGCATTGACGATGACCTCAGTCAAGCGTCCGAGGTCGATCAGCAGATACGCATACGTATCGAAGAACGCGGCATCGCGGCCATCGGCGCGCACGTAGAGTTTGAAACGATCTTTCGGCGTGAAGCCACGTTCTGCGCGCGCGTTGCGGACGGTCGTGATCATCGCCTGAACCGCGCGCGCCAGCCGCTCCGCCTCCGGATCCTCGAGCGTCTCCTCGGCCACCGGATACGGCGCGACCATGATCGACGGCTCGACGCCTCCCAGCTTCTGCCAGATCTCCTCGGTGATGAACGGCATGAAAGGGTGGAGAAGCCGCAGCGAACGATCGAGCACTTCGAGGAGGACGCGTTTGGCGCGCTGCTGGTCAATCGTTGAGCCGTGCCTGCCGAGGAGCACGGGCTTGACCATCTCGATATACCAGTCACAGAACTCGTGCCAGAAGAACTGATAAATCGCGTTCGATGCCTCGTCGTAGCGGAAGTCGGAGAGGGCGCGGTTCACGGTGCGCGTGGTCTCGTTGAGCCGGGACAGAATCCAGCGCTCGACGCTCTTCAGCTCATCGCGGTCGATCGCCTTCGCGGCGGCCAGCGTCGTGTCGATGTGCATCATCGCGAAGCGCGACGCGTTCCAGATCTTGTTCGCGAAGGCGGCGTAACCCTGCATGCGCGACTTCGCAAGCGGGATGTCGCGGCCGGATGCGAAGATAGCCAGCGTGAAGCGGACGGCGTCGGCGCCGAACTCGTCGATCACGTCGAGCGGATCGATCACGTTCCCCTTCGTCTTCGACATTTTCTGCCCGTGCTCATCGCGCACGAGACCGTTGAGGAACACCTGGCTGAATGGAGCTTTATTGGTAAAGCGCAAACCGAACATGATCATCCTCGCCACCCAGAAGAAGAGGATGTCGAAGCCGGTGATGAGGACGTCCGTCGGATAGAAAATTTGCAGGTCGGGCGTGTCGTCCGGCCAGCCCATCGTGGAGAAGGGCCAGAGTCCCGACGAGAACCAGGTGTCGAGCACGTCCGTCTCCTGTGTCATCTGCGCGTCGCCGCACTGCGGGCATGACGCGGGATCCTTGACGGACACCGTCATGTGGCCGTTGGCGCAGTAGAACGCAGGGATGCGATGGCCCCACCAGAGCTGGCGCGAGATCGTCCAATCGTGGATGTTCTCCATCCAGTTGAAGTAGGTGGCTTCCCAACTCTGCGGAAGGATGCGGATCGTGCCATTGCGCACGGCGTCGATGGCCGGCTTCGCAAGCGGCTCGATCTTCACGAACCACTGCCGCGAAATCATCGGCTCGATCACCGTCTCACACTTGCCGTGGATTCCGATCGAGTGCGTGTAGTCCTTCACTTCGCGCAGCGCGCCCGAGTCGCGCAGCATCTCCACGACTTTTTTGCGCGCCTCGAAGCGATCGATCCCGGCGAACTCCGGCCCCGCGGCATCGTTCATCTTTCCGGTTTCGTCGATGACCTGAAGTTGATCGAGATCGTTGCGCTTGCCGGCTTCGTAGTCATTCTTGTCGTGCGCGGGCGTGACTTTCACGACGCCGGTGCCGAACGCCGGATCGACGAGGATCGGATCGGCGACGATCGGAATGCGGCGGTTCGCAATCGGCAGCATGGCCTCGCGTCCGATCAGATCCTTGTAGCGCTCATCGTCCGGATGTACGGCCAGCGCGGTATCGCCGAGCATCGTCTCCGGACGCGTCGTGGCAATGGTCAGCAGGCGATCCGAATCGGCGACCGGATAGTCGACGTAGTAGAGCTTCGATGCGCGCTCGACGTACTCGACCTCCACATCCGAAATGGCCGTGCGGCAGTGCGGACACCAGTTCACCATGGCGATGCCGCGGTAAATCAGCCCGTCGTCGTGCAGCTTCACGAATGCCGTGCGTACGGCGCGGGCCAGACCTTCATCGAGCGTGAAACGGAGGCGCGTCCAATCGGCGGAGGAGCCGAGGCGCTTGAGCTGATCGATGATCTGATAGCCGTAGGATTCCTTCCACTCCCACACCTTCTCCACGAACTTCTCGCGGCCGAGGTCGAGCCGGGAAATGCCCTGCTTGTTCAGCTCGCGCTCGACGATCATCTGCGTGGCGATGCCGGCGTGGTCGGTGCCCGGCAGCCAGAGCGTGTTGAAGCCGCTCATCCGCTTCCAGCGCACGAGGATGTCCTGCAGCGTGTTGACGAGCGCGTGTCCGATGTGCAGCCGCCCGGTCACGTTCGGCGGCGGGATGACGATCGAAAACTTCGGCCGGTCGGCGTCGAGGAGCGGCGTAAAGAACTCGCCCTTCTCCCAGAATGCGTAGAGCCTCTGCTCGATCTCTTTCGGCTCGTAGCGTTTACTCAATTCCTCGTCGGTCGCCATACGGAGCGCGGATTATAGGTCGCCTCTCTCCCCTCTCTCCGCCTCTCCGCGTACTCCGCGTGAAATCGTTCCCCCTGCTGCAAGGTTCCGAACTCTCACATGATCCTCGGCATCGAAACCTCCTGTGATGAAACCGCGGTCGCCGCCCTCGACGACGACGGGACGGTACGCGTGAACCTGATTGCCTCCCAGATCGAACGCCATCAGCCATTCGGCGGCGTCGTCCCGGAGATCGCGTCGCGCGAGCATCTCCAACATCTCTTTCCGCTGATCACGCGCGCTCTGACCGACGCGAAACTGAGTTGGAAAGATGTCGACCGCATCGCCGTCACCGCCGGCCCCGGCCTCATCGGCGCGCTGCTCGTCGGCGTCGCCGGCGCGCAAGGGCTCGCGTACGGACTGGGCATCCCGCTCGTTCCCGTCAATCACCTCGAGGGCCACATCTTCTCGCCGTATCTTGAGCGCGAAGGCGCGTCGATCCCGCTGCCGGAGAGATTTTTGAGTCTCGTCATCTCCGGCGGCCACTCGTCGATTTACGACGTGCGCCGCGGCGTCATCACGATGCTCAACCGCACGCGAGACGACGCCATCGGCGAGACCTTCGACAAGGTGGCGAAGTTCATCGGGCTGCCGTATCCCGGCGGTCCGCAAATCGAGAAGCACGGCAACTCCGGCCGCGTCGACCGGAAGCGCTTCCATTTTGCGATGCCGCAGTTCAATGAAAAGTCGGCCGACTTTTCCTACTCCGGCATCAAAGCCGGCGCGATCCGCCTGGCGCGCGAGCACGGCATCAGCGCGGGCGGCCATCCGCAACATCTGGCCGATTTCTGCGCAACGTTTCAGGAAGCGCTCATCGATCAGCTATTCGATCGTCTGGACGTCATCTGGTCGCGGCTCGACGCTCCGCAACCGACTGAAGTCGCGGTCGCCGGCGGCGTCGCGGCAAATACCGCCGTTCGCGAACGCCTGACCGCGTGGGCGGGAAAACGCGATGTCATCGTCCGTCTTCCCGAGAAGCACTTTTGCACCGACAACGCCGCGATGATCGCCTTCGCCGCGCTGCAAAAACCGGAAGCAGCGACCGATCCGCGACGCGTTTCCGCGCGGTCACGCGTTCAGTGAAACCTTTCCCGGAATCGTCCGTCCAACATTGTGAGCGGCTGAACTGACAGACCTGATCTCCTACCCCTCTCCTCGAATTCGCCCCGCCATCGCTCAGGCGGGGCGATTCTTTTTTGGCGCAGAATGAGCGGATGAAACGAATCGTCGTCGCAGGCGGCAGCGGATTTATCGGCGAGCCGCTTGTCCGCCGCCTCCTCGCCCGCGGTGATGACGTCGCCGTCCTGACGCGCACTTCCTCGAACGTCCGCGCTGGCCGCGCCGTCGTCTGGAATCCGCCGTCCCAAGGGAGTTGGTCCGACCAAGCCGCGAGCGCCGATGTCGTCATCAACCTCGCCGGCGAAAACGTCGGTGGTGGCCGGTGGACCGCTGAGCGCAAGAGACGAATCATGGAGAGCCGCATCGACGCCACGACCGCGCTGGTCGGGGCGATGTCACGCGAGCCATCGCACGCGCGGACGCTCATCAGCGCCTCCGCGACCGGCTTCTACGGCAATCGCGGCGATGAATCGCTCGACGAAAATTCAGCCGCCGGCTCCGGCTTCCTGGCCGAGGTTACGAAACGATGGGAAGAGCTGGCGCGCGGGGCCGAGCCGGTCGCGCGCGTCGTCATCCTCCGATTCGGAGTCGTCCTGGCGAAAGACGGCGGCGCGCTCGCTAAACTCCTGCTCCCCTTCCGCCTCGGCGCCGGAGGTCCGATGGGAAGCGGCCAGCAGTGGATGCCGTGGATCGACCGCGACGACATCCTCCGCATCATCGAATGGTCGATCGATCGCGACGCTACGCGCGGCACCTACAACGCGACGGCACCAAATCCCGCGCACAACCGCGACTTTGCCCGCGCGCTCGGCCGCGTCCTGCACCGCCCCGCCGTTATCCCCACGCCCGCCTTCGCTCTCCGCATCGCCCTCGGTTCAGAAATGGCGAACGAGATGCTTCTCGGCGGACAGCGCGTTTTCCCGAAACATGCGCAGGACGAAGGATTCGAATTCGCCTATCCCAGCCTCGGGGTTGCCCTCAAACACGCCGTCTCGCTAGAATGAACGGCTATGGCAGAACAAGGCATCGTCAAATGGTTCAACGACGCAAAAGGCTACGGCTTCATCGTGCGTGAGCAAGGCCCCGACGTCTTCGTCCACCACGCCTCCATCGTCGCCGAAGGCTTCCGCACCCTCGCCGAAGGCGACCGCGTGGAGTTCGACGTGGTCGAAGGGAAGAAGGGACTCGAGGCGAAGGACGTGCGGAAGATCTCGTAGCCGAGTTTTTCTGCAGTCCGGCACTTTCGCGTAACTTACGCTTGACTTTCGCTTCATTACCGCCTACATTGCTTCAACGAGGCGGAAATGACGTATTTGACTGAGCGTCAGCGCGACATCCTGCAATTCATCCGGGACTTCCAGAAGGATCGCGGGGTCACGCCGACCCATCGCGAAATCTGCGATCACTTCGGATTCTCTTCGTACGGGACCGTCTACAAGCACCTTTCGCTGCTGCAGAAGAAGGGGCTGATCAAGCGGGACTGGAACCAGAAACGCGGCGTCGAGGTCGTCGAGCAGCCTGTGAGGCGTGAGGCTGCGGTTTCCGCCGGCGTTCTCGAGTTGCCGCTCTTCGGCTACATCGCTGCCGGCCAGCCGCTGGCCGTCGAACTCTCCGACGAGACCATCACTGTTCCGGAGCGGCTCACCAGCCGCGGCGAGAATTACGTGCTGAAGGTTCGCGGCGATTCAATGATCGAGGACGGGATCATGGACGGCGATTACGTGATCATCGCCCGCCGCGAGCAAGCCGACAACGGCGAGATGGTCGTCGCGAACGTCAGCGGCGAAGTCACTCTCAAGCGTCTCTACCGCGAAGGCGAAAAGGTTCGCCTCCAGCCAGCCAATTCGATGATGCATCCGATCTACGCCGCTGCGCGCGATGTCTCCGTGCAGGGAGTGGTCGTCGGTCTGATGCGCCGTTTCTGATCGCGAAAGTGAGGATCAACATGGATCTCGTGCTCAAACTTCGTGAAATCCGCCGACTGAAGGGGCTTAGCCAGAAAGACGCAGCGCGCCTTTCGGGGGTCGGCGAGAAGACCATCAGCTCGTTCGAAACGGGGGAGCGGGTCGGCGCGATGAAGCTCTGTCAGTTGAAACGGCTACTGGCCGTCTATGACATGACGGAAGCCGAATTCTTCGGCGGCGGTGTCGAGAAGCAGATCGCGCCGTGGGAGCTCGACCCCGAGCAGTTCGCGACCGCGCGGCTCATCGACGAGCTACAGTGTTTGCCGAAACACTCGCAGCGCGCGCTGCTCGCCAAGTTCCAGCTCATGATCGAGACAGTTTCCGAGGTTCATGAGCCGCGGCAGAAACGACCGCCGCGTTACATGCGCGACGATCCCGAGTGGCAGATGATGGCGTCGCGGAACTGATTCGTTCGTAACTCGCGTGCCGCATTAATGAAGCAGTTCGGCGCCTTGCTTCTTGAATGAGGCGGACAGCGACCGCACGATGCGGGCCGCCGCGTCTTCGGCAAACCTGCCCATTCCGCACTCCCCTCGATTGGACTGGCGAAGTATCTGAAGACACCGCGATGCCGTTAATCGCAATTCCGGCAGGCATCACGGGAACGCCCGCAACCTTCGGTGAAGAACGCATGGGTGGTGGAGCCTTGGGCCACCGACGCTGAGAGCCGTTGGCCGCCGCTAGCGATGCTCGATGCGGAAGCGGTTCACGCCTGCTCGAATCTCGTCGCCGCTCTGCACTTTCGTGTTCTGGGCCGGCAGCATGTTGAGGTAGGTGCCGTTGCGGCTGCCGAGGTCGCGGACGCGAACGGTTCCGTCGGGATCGGGACCTACTTCGAAGTGGCGGCGGGAGAGAAACTCGTCGGGAACGCGGACGTGTCCTTCGCGGCCGACTACGAGACCACTCGTCGGAATCTCGAACTCCTGGCCGTTCAGCGGGCCGCCGATACAGATCAACACCGGCCGCGCCGCGGCCTTCGGCGCAGCCGTTCGCTGTGCGATCTTGTGAACCAGCTCTGCCTCTTCGATTGGCTTCGGCACATCGAGGCGCATCGGTTCGACGGGAACGCCCTTTTCGTCAGTCGGCTCGATGGTGACGAGCGCCGTACCCACGCGCAGGAGGTGCATACCGTCAGTGATCACAGCCTCTTTGATCTGTTGTCCGTCCAGGAACGTGCCCGTGTGCGAGTCGGCATCGCGAATGACGAGATTGTTTCCGCTCATCGAGATCGAACAGTGGCGGATCGACAGCTCCGCTTCGGCGAGCTCCACGTGGCATCCGGCGCGGCCGATCCACAACGGGTGCATGCCGATCGTAAAAACCGTGTTGACCGCCTCATGAGCGCCGCGCGCAATCACGCGAATGGATCGCGGCGGACCGAGTGTCGGCGCCTGGTGCGGATCGACTGCAGGCGCGGGCGTTTCGGCCCGGTTGACCTTGTACGGCTGCAGATCGACTTCCTTGACGCCTTCGGGATTGCCGAGGCGCGCGAGGAGTGCGGCCTTGCTGCCGGAGAGCCATTCGCCGCATGCGCAGGTGGAGATCGCGTTCGGCAGGCGGACGGCGATCACGCCAGGCACGTCGTACGCCTGCCCGCACTTTGCGCAGCGGATGAGGGGCATGCGCGGATGATAGCGCAGCGCCATACGCTACACTTCCGGCCATCCGCATGCTCTCCGGCGCTCCAACGGAACTTCCGCGTAATCGCGTCGGGCTGCGCCCGAAATTCATTCTCGCGTTCGTGGTGCAGACGGTCGTCATCGCACTGCTGATCGTCGGATTCGTGCAGTGGCGCGTGCGCAACCTCTTTCATGACGAACTGCTCGCGCGCGCCGACGGGATTGCGCGAACGGTTGCCGTCGCGAGCGACAACGCTATGAAGAACGGCCGCGCGGACGAGCTGCGTTCCGTTGCGGACAACATCAAATCGCGTGCGTGGATCGACTACGCCGACTTCGTCGCGTCGGACGGCGGGCTCGTCGCGAAATCGCAGGGCGCACCGCCCGCGGGGATGACATTGACCGCCGGCCGCACCGATCTGCTCGATACCGGCGGCGATGAGTTGCACCTCTTCGTCATGCCGATCGCGAGCGGCGGATTCTTTCGCCTCGTCGCCAACGAACGCGAAGCTATGAGCGTTGTCCGCCAACTTCGCTGGGCTAACCTCGGCGTCGCGCTTCTGGCGCTCGCCGCGGCGGTCGGATTGGCATCGATCGGGTCGCGCTTCATCATCAGGCCCGTTCTCCATCTCGCCGAGAACGCGCGCAACCTGTCGAACGGCGATCTCACGCAGCGCGCCGACATCGGATCGAGCGACGAGATCGGCGACCTCTCCTCCGCGTTCAACACCATGGCCGCGAATCTGGAGAAGACCGTCTCCAAACTCGTCCGGTCGCAAGCGCAACTGAAGACGGTCGTCGAAACAGTCGGCTCGCGATCGCGCACCGTGGCCGAACGCGTGGACGAGCAGCGGTCGATGATCGACAGCACGTATCACTCCATCGACCAGCTCAACAGCGGCGTCCGCAAGATCACCGACAACGTCGAGGCGCTCTCCGCGGCATCCGAGGAGACGTCGTCGTCGATGCTGGAGATGGTGGCCTCGATCGAGGAAGTCAGCCGCCACACCGACACGCTCTACAACTCCGTCGAAGACACCGCCTCGGCAACCGGGGAGATGGCGACGTCGATCAACGAAGTCGATCAGAACGTCGACTTTCTTTCGAACTTCGTCACCGACACCTCGTCGTCGATGGTGGAGATGAGCGCGTCGATCGCGCAGGTGGAGTCGAATGCGGCAAAGTCGTACGACCTCGCGCTCGCCGTCGCCGACGCCGCCGAGTCAGGAATGAAAGCCGTGCGCGAGACCATCGACGGCATGGAGCAGATTCGCCATTCCGTCTCCGAGTCGAACGCGGTCATCACGCGGCTGGGCGAACGCTCGACGGCGATCGGCAAGATCCTCAACGTCATCGAAGACATCGCCGAGCAGACAAATCTGCTCGCGCTGAACGCCGCGATCCTTGCTGCATCCGCGGGCGAACATGGCAAAGGCTTCTCCGTAGTCGCCGCGGAGATTCGCGATCTTTCCGAGCGCACCGCGTCATCGACGCGCGAGATTGCGAATCTGATCCGGTCCGTGCAGGACGAAGTCAGCAACGCGCTGCGGTCGATGTCCGCCGGAACGAAGCTGGTCGCAGACGGCGTCTCGCTGTCGCACGAAGCCGGCAAAGCGCTAAACAACATCCTCGAGTCGTCGACGAAAGCGTCGGAGATGGGCAAAGAGATCGCCGCGGCCACGCGCGAGCAGGCCAAGGGGAGCGAGACCGTCACGCGCTCCGTCGGCCGGCTGCAGGAGTTGGTCAGCCAGATCAACAGCGCCACGACGCAGCAGGCGCAGGGCTCGGACCACATCATGAACGCGGTCGAATCGATGCGCGAGGTGACGCGGTACGTGCGCCAGGCGATGGTGGAGCAGCGCTCCGGTTCGTCGATGATTTCCGCGTCGGCCGAGCGGATGATCGACATGATCCACGAGATTTTTCAGGTCGCCGCCGGTCAGGCGACGGAGAGCGAAAAGATCGTGGCGACGATGGAGAAGGTGCGCGCGATCGCCGAGGGCAACGGCAACTACGCGATGGAAATGGGCGAGTCGTTGACGCTGCTTTCCGAGGCCATCCGCGGTCTCGACGAAGAAATCCGCCGCTTCCGCGTGCGCGGATGACGCACCTGCGCGGCCGCTTCACGAGGCGCGGAGGCGGCGCGATCGTCCACTTCGATCATCCGCCGATTCCGGACGTGATCCATTTCGCCGGCGCCGACTGGCGAGCAAAGCGCGAGTTTCACGTCACGCTCGCCGGCACAACGACGATGCGCAACCTGACTCCAAATGCAGACGACGTCATCAAGCGCGCGGCACGCCGGCTCACGTTCCGCATCACGCCTCGCGACGAGTTCTGGCACATGCGCGAAGAGAAAACGCGAACGATCATTCGCATGTGCGACGTCAATGGCGCGGAAGAATTCTTCGCCGGACTCGAACGCGAACTACAGACCGTCATCGAACGCCCGCCGTACCACGTGACGCTCTACACGATCGGCACACTGCGCGGCATCGGCGCCGCCACACGCGCGGACCTGGAGCGCCTCGGCGAACCGATCGCGGGACCGGAACGGGACGCGCTGTTGTCGGTCATACAATGAGCTCCATGCCCGACAGCGCCGTGGAATTGCGGCTGATCACCTTCACCGTCGGTCCCGATACGTTCTGGCTCGACATCAGGGGTTTGCGGCAGATCATCCCGTACACCGGCTCGACTACGGTGCCAACGGCGCCCGCGTTCATCGAAGGCATCATCGTGCTTCGCAATGAAGTGATCCCCATCATCGATCTGCGCGCGCGGCTCTACCCGCAACTGCAGGAGCGATCGGAGCAGCCGCTCGTTCTCATCACGCACAGCAGCGCCGGCATCATCGGAATCAAAGTCGACGCCGTCCGCCGCATCGTCAACGTCAGCACGGACGCGCTCCTCCCCCCGCCCCCGATCATCCGCGGAATCCGCGGCGAGCTGCTGATCGCGATCGTGCCGTACGAGGAAGAGGTCTATCTCCTCATCGACATCGAGAACATCCTCAGCGGGGATGAGAAGCGCGAACTTGCGGATGCGGATCTGACTCCGGATCAGTCCTCAACCGGCGCGTCGCTTCTCTGATCGTTGCGGAATCCGTAGGGGCAGTGGCGGCAGCCGGATTCGCAGCAGTAGCCGCGGTCCCGGAGGAACTTCTCGGTGAAAACCAGGTACGGGCCTTCGTAGTAGAAGTCGATGCCTTCGATCAGCGCGGGCATGGCGGCAACGATATTCCGATATCCTGCGCGCGTGTTTGCGCGGACGCGTCTCCTGCAGATTGCCGAGGGGATGAAGGGGCGGCGGATCGTCGTGTATGGCGACATCGTCGCTGACCGATTCATCTACGGCACGCCGAAACGGATTTCGCGCGAGGCGCCGGTGCTGATCCTCCGCCAGTATCGCGACGACATCCTCCTCGGCGCGGGCGGCAACGCCGTCAACAACATCCATGCACTCGGCGGCGTGCCGATGCCGGTGTCGGTTCTCGGCAATGATGCGCAAGGGCAGCAGCTCGTCGACTCAATGACAGCGCAGGGCATCGATTGCGCGGGTGTTATCCGCGCGGGCCGCTACAACACGCCGACGAAGGTTCGCATCCTCGGCGGAATGCCGCACGCGAGCCGGCAGCAGATCGTTCGCTATGACATCGAGGACCATTGCGACTTGACGGAAGCCGAGGTCGAGCAACTCGGCGGCGCGTTGCAGCAGCGGATGGCGGCCGCGGATGCGGCGTTGATCAGCGACTACGGCTACGGCGCGGTGACGCAGGCGCTTGCGAAGGCGCTGACCTCGGCGGCGGCCGGCAAGCCGGTCACGCTCGACTCGCGCTACGACCTGCTGCGATTCTCCGGCATCACCGCGGCGACGCCGAATGAAGAAGAAGCGGCCGAGGCGGCGGGGACATCGCTCTTCAACGGCGACAACGACGTGCGGCTGCGGCAGGCAGGCGAAACGTTGCGCGGGAAGCTCGGCAGCGAGGCGCTGGTGATTACGCGCGGCAGCCGCGGCATGGCGCTTTTCGAACGCGAGCGCGCCGAGCCGATTTTCATCCCCGTCTACGGAACCGACCAGGTTGCGGATGTCACCGGCGCCGGCGACACGGTCATCGCCGCGTTCACGCTGGCGCTGGCGGCGGGCGCGTCGTTCGCCGAGTCGGCGAAAATCGCCAACTATGCCGGCGGAATCGTGGTCATGAAAATGGGAACCGCGACCGTGTCGAACGACGAATTGCGGCGCGCCATCGAACGCGATGAGGCACTCCCCGAGTGAACGCGCCGATCCTCGATGAGCGCGCGCTGGACGAAGCGCTTGCGACTGAGCGTGCGGCGGGACGGACGATTGCCTTCGCCAACGGCTGCTTCGACTTGCTGCATGTCGGGCATATCCGCTATCTGCAAGGCGCGGCGAAAGAGGCGGACGTGCTTGTCGTCGGCGTGAACGGCGACGAGTCTGTGCGCGAGCTTAAAGGCGAAGGACGTCCGGTGATGAGTGAAGCCGAGCGCGCCGAGATCATCGCGGCGATCCGCGGCGTCTCCTACGTGACCATTTTTCGCGAGCGAAGCCCGGCGCGGCTGATCGGCGATTTCAAACCGGACGTGCATTGCAAAGGGACCGACTACACCGCCGACAGCGTGCCGGAAGCGGCGGTCGTGCGGTCGTATGGCGGCCGGGTGGCGATCGTCGGCGATCCGAAAGATCACTCCACGACCGAGTTGCTGGAGACGATGCGGCGGCGATGACGGACGCCGCGCCGCAGCGCCTTCTCGTCATCCGCCTCTCCGCCTTCGGCGACGTCATTCACACGATTCCCGCGGTCGTGGCCTTGCGCGACGCGCTGCCGCAAACCGAGATCGCCTGGGCCGTCGAGCCGCCGTATGCGGAGCTGGTCGAGATCGTAGCGGGCGTGAAAGCGATTCCGGTTTCGCTCAAACGATGGTCGATATCCCGTATCGCCGCCGCGAAACGCGACATTCACGGGTTCGCGACGGCGATCGATTTTCAGGGACTGATCAAATCTTCGCTGATCGCATGGACCAGCGGCGCGCACGATCGCTATGGATTCGCGCGCGACATCATTCGCGAAAAGCCTGCTGCGTGGTTCGTGAACCGGCATGCGAACATTGATCGATCGAAGCACGTCGTCAAATGGAACGTCGAGCTCGCGCGGACATTCGCGCCGGTCATCGCGCGCGTACCCGTGGTCGATTTCGCGCCGTTTGCGGAGGACGCGAGCGGAGGACTGGCGCGATTTGCAAATCGCGTCGTTCTCCTGCCGGGAGCGGGGAAACCGTCCAAACAGTGGCCGGTCGAACGATTCGCAGAGCTGGCCCGCCGGATCGGCAGTGACGCGTTCGTCGTCTGGGGGCCTGGCGAAGAAGGGCTCGCGCGCGCGATTGGCGCCGAGGTTGCGCCCGCGACGAACTTCCGCGAGCTCGCGTTTGTCCTGAAGCGCGCGCGGCTCGTCATCGGCGCGGACACCGGACCGCTGCACCTCGCCGCGGCGCTCGGCACGCCGCTCATCGGCCTGTACGGACCGACCGATCCGGCGCGAAACGGACCGTACGGCCAGCTCGACCGCGTCGTCTCAACCTTTGCCGCGACGCGGTTGATGCAGGACCTCGCCGTCGACGACGTCCTGCGCATACTTCAAATAAACGCGCGTTGACGCTGTGTCCGGCGGAGCGTAAACTCGCCGGTCGACAAACCGAAATCGCTGATGTCCCTCAACTTCCGACGACCGCGGCGCGCCGCTTCTGACGCGCTCCGCACACCCGACTCCAAACAATGAGCGTACGCCTTGGCGAACTATTGACGAAAGCGAGCCTGATCACTCCCGATCAGCTCAAGGAAGCGCTCAAGCTGCAAAAGGAGACGGGCGGCAAGCTCGGCGAGACGCTCATCAAGCTCGGATTTGTGGCCGAGGAAGACATCACCGAGTGTTTGTCGCAGCAGTTCGGGGTGCCGTCGATCAACCTCGCGCACTTCGAGATCGACTCGGCGGTCATCAAGCTGATCCCGGCTGACGTCGCCCGCAAATACAACATCCTGCCGGTGAACAAGACCGGCGCTACGGTCACCATCGCCATGGCCGATCCGACGAACGTCTTCGCCATGGACGACATCAAGTTCATGACCGGCTACAACGTCGAGCCGGTCGTTGCCTCCGAGCTCGGCATCAAGGTGGCCATCGACAAGTACTACGGCACGACCTCGTCGCTCGAGCTGAAAAAGGTCATGGAGGACCTGCAGCAGTCCGAGAGCGCAGATCTGGAGGTGCTGGAAGAGGAAGAAGAATTCGACATCGCGGCGCTGGCCGATTCGGCCGAAGAGGCGCCGGTGGTCAAGCTCGTGAACCTCATCCTCACCGACGCCATCAAGCGCGGGGCATCCGACATTCACATCGAACCGTACGAGAAAGAGTTCCGCGTGCGCTTCCGGATCGACGGGACGCTGTACGAAATCATGAACCCGCCGCTGAAACTCAAGGACGCGATCACCTCGCGCATGAAAATCCTGGCGAAGCTCGATATCTCCGAGAAACGCCTGCCCCAGGACGGCCGCATCAAGCTGAAGATGAAGCTCAACGATAAAAACAAAGAGCTCGACTTCCGCGTCTCTGTGCTGCCGACGCTCTTCGGCGAGAAGATCGTCATGCGCCTTCTCGACAAGGACAACCTGCGCCTCGACATGACCAAGCTCGGATTCGAGCCGGAGTCGCTGGTACGCTTCGAGGAAGCGATCTTCAAGCCGTGGGGGATGGTCCTCGTGACCGGGCCGACCGGCTCCGGAAAAACCAACACGCTCTATTCGGCGCTGTCCAAGGTGAATTCGCCGGAAGTGAACATCATGACCGCCGAGGATCCGGTCGAGTTCAATCTGCCTGGGATCAATCAGGTGCAGATGAAGGAGTCGATCGGCCTGAACTTCGCCGCCACGCTGCGTTCCTTCCTGCGGCAGGATCCGAACATCATCCTGGTCGGCGAGATCCGCGACTTCGAAACGGCGGAGATCGCGATCAAGGCCGCACTCACCGGCCATCTTGTGTTATCGACGCTGCACACGAACGATGCGCCGTCGACGATCAACCGCCTGATGAACATGGGGATCGAACCATTTCTCGTGGCGACCTCGGTGCAGCTCATCGCGGCGCAACGTCTGGCGCGCCGCGTCTGCGCGAATTGCAAGGAGCCGGTGGAGATGACGCCGCAGGCGCTGATGAACGTCGGCTTCAAAAAAGACGAGATCGGAACGTTTACAGTCTACAAAGGCCGCGGCTGCGATAAGTGCAACAGCACCGGCTACAAAGGCCGCGTCGCACTCATCGAGGTGATGGACATCGACGACACCATTCGCGACCTGATCCTCTCCGGCGGCACCGCCATCGACATCAAGAAACGGGCCGCAGAAAAAGGGATGATCAGCCTCCGCCGCTCCGGTTTGATCAAGATCAAAGACGGCACCACGACGATCGAAGAGGTCGTGCGGGAGACGATACTGTGATGAGTGGATTAGTGGTCAGTGGTCAGTGGTCAGTGGTCAGGATGAAGCGATCGCGAACTAGACTTACCACTAGCCACTGACCACTGACCACTAGCCACTACGGAGAACCAATGCCGGTCACACTTCATCAGCTACTCAAGACGATGGTCGAGCGCGGCGGCTCGGATCTGCATGTCACGACCAACTCCGCGCCGCAGATTCGGATCGACGGCAAGCTCACGCCGCTGGACATGCCGCCGCTGACGGCGCCGGAGACGAAACAGCTCGCGTATTCAGTTCTCACGGACGCGCAGAAGCATCGTTTCGAGGAGAACCTCGAGCTCGACCTCTCGTTCGGCATCAAAGGGCTGGCCCGTTTCCGCGCGAACATCTTCAACCAGCGCGGCGCCACGGCCGCCGTCTACCGCCAGATCCCCTACGAAATCCTCGGATTTCGCGAGTTGGGGCTGCCCGCTGTCGTCGAAGAAATCTGCAACAAGCCGCGCGGACTTGTCCTCGTCACCGGCCCGACCGGCTCCGGCAAGTCGACCACGCTCGCGGCGATGATCGACAAGATCAATCGCGAACGGCACGAGCACATCATCACCATCGAAGATCCGGTAGAGTTTCTTCACTCGCACAAGAGCTGCATCGTCAATCAGCGCGAGCTGCACGCGGACACGCATTCGTTCGCGAACTCGCTCAAGTCGGCGCTGCGTCAGGATCCCGACGTCGTGCTGATCGGCGAAATGCGCGACCTCGAGACGATCGAGTCCGCGCTGCGCATCGCCGAGACCGGCCACCTCACCTTCGGCACGCTGCACACGAACTCAGCGGCGCAGACCATCAACCGCATCGTCGACGTTTTCCCGTCGCATCAGCAGCCGCAGATCCGTGCGCAGCTCTCGTTCGTGCTCGAGGGAATCCTCTGCCAGGCGCTGCTGCCGCATGCCACCGGAAAGGGGCGCGCGATGGCGATGGAGATCCTCATTCCGAACGCCGCCATCCGCAATCTGATCCGCGAAGACAAGGTGCATCAGATCTATTCGATGATGCAAACGGGCCAGGCCAAATACGGAATGCAGACTCTCAATCAGTCGTTGGCGACGCTGTACTTCAAAAAGCAGATCACGCTGCAGACGGCGCTGGCCCGCTCGTCCAATCCCGACGAGCTTCAGGAAATGATCTCGCGCGGCGCCGGAGCGCTCTCGCCGCAAGGCACGTCGCAGCCGACAGGGACGCGGCCGCGGTCGGTGTAACGCAGACGTTCAACGGAGGAGATGATGCCTACATTTGAATGGAAGGGATCGCGCGCCGGACAGATGCAGAGCGGCGTTCTCAACGCCGATTCGAAAGAAGCGGCCAACGAGATCCTTCGCCGGCAGCGCATCGAAGCACCATCGATCCGCGAGAAAGGGAAGGAGATCGCCTTCCCGAAATTCGGCGGCGGCGTTCCTCCCCAACTCATCGCCATCTTCACGCGCCAGTTCTCCGTCATGATCGACGCCGGCCTGCCGCTGGTGCAGTGCCTCGAGATTCTCGCGACGCAGCAGGAAAACAAGACATTCAAACGCGCTCTGATTCAGATCCGGCAGGACGTCGAGTCTGGCTCCAACCTCGCGGACTCGATGCGCAAGCACCCCAAGATCTTCAACGATCTCTTCGTCAACATGGTCGCTGCCGGTGAGGCCGGGGGTATCCTCGACACGATCCTCCAACGCCTGGCGCAGTACATCGAGAAGTCGGTGAAACTGAACAGCCAGGTCAAGTCGGCGATGATCTATCCGGTCGCCGTCATCTCCATCGCCTGCATCGTGGTGGCGGTCATTCTGTGGAAGGTCATCCCGGTCTTCGCGGCCCTCTTCAAAGGCCTCGGCGCGGAACTTCCGATGCCGACCCAGATCGTGATCTGGCTCTCGAACTTCATCGCCGATTTCTGGTGGCTGATCGCCATCGTCATCAGCGGCACGATCTACGCGCTGCGCAAGTATCACGAGACCTATAAAGGCAAGCGCGTCATCGACGGCGTCGTTCTGAAGATGCCGATCCTCGGCATCCTGATGCGCAAGATCGCCGTGGCCCGTTTCTGCCGCACGCTTTCCACGCTGACCTCGTCCGGCGTTCCCATCCTCGACGGCCTGCAGATCACGGCCCGCACCGCCGGCAACTCGATCATCGAGGACGCCATCATGGCTACGCGCAAATCGGTCGAGGAAGGCAAGACCATCAGCGAGCCGCTCTCCGACACCGACGTCTTCCCGACCATGGTCGTGCAGATGATCGCGGTCGGCGAACAGACCGGCGCGCTCGACACGATGCTTTCGAAGATCGCCGACTTTTACGAAGACGAAGTCGACACCGCCGTGGCCGGCCTCATGAAACTCCTCGAGCCGGTCCTGATCGCCTTCCTCGGCGTCGCCATCGGCGGCATCGTCATCGCCATGTACATGCCGATGTTCACGCTGATCGGACAGATCGGGTGATGAGTTGGTTGGCTCTTAGCTCTTAGATGTGGCACAGACACTCTTGTCTGTGCTGGTGAGACTCGGGATGGCTGAGAAGATTCGCCGTGAGCGCCAACGTCCTGCTCGACAAACTTCAGCCGCTGCATCTTGCAAGAGCACAGACAAGAGTGCCTATGCCACACTTTTAGCGAACAGCTAAATGCCCTCCGACGCCCGCATGCTCATCGCCATCCGCGTCGTCGTCGTGACGACGCTGCTGCTCGCGGCGCTGATCATTCAGTACACCGTCCGCGAGCTGCTGCCGATCAACTATCTCTACACCACCGCGGCGATCACGTACGGACTCACGCTCTTCTACATCGGCGTCGGCTACCTGGCGCCGCGAAAGATCAATCTCATCATTCAGGTTGCCGGCGATCTCGTCGTGGAAACCGTGCTGGTCTACTTCACGGGCGGACTCGACTCGCCGTTCTCGTTTCTCTATCTGGTGTCGATCATCACCGCGTCGATGCTGCTCTACCGCCGCGGCGGAATCCTAAGCGCCAGCGGCGCGGTCATCCTCTATGGCGTGCTGGGCGACCTGATGCTTTACGGCGTGATTCCGCTGCCCGAGCAGTCGTGGTTTGTACCGACGCCGTGGACGTCGTCGCGCCTCTACCTGAACATGGCCACGAACTTCGCCGGCTTCTATGCGACGGCGTTGTTGACTTCTTATCTTTCCGAAAAGCTGCAGAAGACGTCGAAGGAGCTCGACGCCAACCGGCAGAATCTGGCCGAGTTGCGCGCGCTCAACCAGAACGTCGTCGAATCGGTACCGTCCGGACTGATCACACTTTCGCCCGACGGCATCGCCACGTTCATCAATCCGGCTGGATGTTTCATCCTGCGGGAGGATGCGCAGGCGATCGTCGGCCGCCCCATCGCGGAACTCGGTTTCTACGGTGATGGCGAGTGGGACGAGTTCCGCGACACGCTCAGCAGCGGCGCGGTGATTCGCCGCGAAAAAAATGACGTCGCGATCGCCGACGAATTGCGCACGATCGGATTTGCCGTGACGCCGCTGAACACCATCGAAGGCGCCGCCTCGGGCTACACGCTCATCTTTCAGGATTTGACGGACATGAAGACGCTCGAGGCGGAGTTGCGGCTCAAAGACCGCATGGCGGCCGTCGGCGAGCTATCCGCCGGAATCGCGCACGAGATCCGTAATCCGCTCGCCGCGATCGCCGGTTCGGTGCAAGTGTTAAAAAAGTCGCCCGCGCTGAATCCGCAGGAGCAGCGGCTGATGTCGATCATCCTCAAGGAGTCGGAGCGGCTGAATAAAACGATCGCCGACTTTCTCCGCTTCGTGAGGCCGCAGGAAAAACGTCCGGCCGAGTTCGACATCGCAGCCAGTCTGGCCGAGACGCTCGACCTCCTGCGAAACTCCGCCGAGGTGACGGCGACGATCGAGATCGAAGACGAGATCGTGCCGCCGTCGTACACGATCAACGGCGACAGCGATCAGATCCGGCAGGTGTTCTGGAACATCGCCCGCAACGCTGTGCAGGCGATGCCGAACGGCGGAACGCTGCGCGTCACGACGGCCGCCGCCGCCGATCACTACAACATCACGTTCAACGACAACGGCCGAGGGATGAACGACGCCGACCAGCGCCGCCTCTTCCAACCGTTCCGCACAAATTTCCCCACCGGCACGGGCCTCGGCATGGCCATCTCCTACCGCATCGTCCAGGAACACGGCGGCCGCATCGAGGTCACCTCAAACGAAGGCGCGGGAACGTCGATCACGGTGTCGCTGCCGTCATCGGCGGCGACGATACGAAACGCTGTGGCGTGAGGGACCGCCGGTCGATTTTTTTCAGGCGTCCCGAGGCTCACCAGCACAGACAAGGTGCAGTGCCCTAACTTCCCATCACGGTTACTCCCGCAGGTACTTCTCCATCAGCGCCGCGTTTTCCAGCATCGCCTGAAGCTGGACCCAATAGGCGCGTCCGTACATCGCCGCGGACGCTGCGAAGAGGGTGATGTGAAGCCAGTGCGGCGTCTTCCCCGAGGCCACGCCGCCGCCCATGATGAAGGTCACCATCAGCGCGGCCATCGCGTACATCGCGGTCGGGAACACCTTGTTCTTGAACGCCTTCGTCCGCTGCACGACCTCGGCGTCATTCTTCGCGGCGTCCTTGATCTCCTTCCCGGTGCCGATGAAGAAGAACATCGTCATCGATTGCGAGAAGAGTCCGACGATGACGGTGCCGAGCGCGCAGAAGATGTGCGTCGCGACGTGGCCGGGCGGCGACGTGAAGCCGAGAACGGCGGTGGCGATGATGCCGACGATAGAAAGGAGGGTGGTGATCAGAAGGAACTGGGCCAAGGGTTGGCGATTATAGGGGACGGGTTCACGCGGAGATGGGGAGGGGCGGAGAAAGGCAGACGGCTTGATAGACTCGGAGCGTGGCGAACAAATCGTCGTATCGCGATGCGGGCGTGAACATCGATGCGCAGGATGAGGCGCTGCGCGAGGTGCGGCGGATTGCGCGCGGGACGTTCACGCCGCCGGTGATGTCGGACATCGGATCGTTCGGCGGACTCTTTCGCGCTTCGTTCGAGGGGGTCGAAAAGCCGGTGCTGGTTTCGTCGACGGACGGCGTCGGCACGAAGCTGCGCGTGGCGCAGGCGATGAAGGTTCACGACACGGTCGGCTACGACCTCGTTGGTCACTGCGTCAACGACATCCTCGTGCAAGGCGCACGGCCGCTGTTTTTTCTCGACTACTACGCCACCGGGCGGCTGCGGCCGGCGGTGATGACGGACGTCGTGCGCGGCATGGCGCGTGCGTGCAGCGAGAACGGCTGCGCGCTGATCGGCGGCGAGACCGCCGAGATGCCTGGCTTCTACGGCGACGACGACTACGACATCGCCGGATTCATCGTCGGCGTCGTCGACGAGAAGAACGTGCTCACGGGCAAGGACGTGCGCGAGGGCGACGTCCTCATCGGACTGCCGTCCGCGGGTCTGCACACGAACGGCTACTCGCTGGCGCGCCGGATTTTCTTCGACCAGCTCGGACACGATCATCAGACCATCCTGCCGGAGATCGGCAAGATCGGCGAGGCGCTGCTGGCGCCGCACATTTCGTATCTCAAACCGCTCATCCCGCTCGTCGAACAGCGTGCCATCCACGCGCTCGCGCATATCACCGGCGGCGGATTAACGGACAACGTTCCGCGCGTGCTCCCCGACTCGCTCGATGCGCACATCAAGCTCGGCTCGTGGCCGGTGCTGCCTACGTTCCGCTACCTCGCGCAGCACGGCGGCGTCGATCACGATGAGCTGCTGCGCGTTTTCAACATGGGCATCGGGATGGTCGTCATCGCCGGCAAGGAACAGGTCGACCCGATCGTCCGTCACTTCGCGAAGGTCGGCCAGAAGTTTTTCTTCATCGGTAACGTGGTGAAGGGAAGCGGGAAAGTCGTTTACGACCGTCCGCCGGCAGGATTCGCGTCGTGGATCGAGTGAACGTAGTGGTCAGTGGTCACTGACCCCTGACCACTGACCACTGACCACTAAAAGACAACATGCGTCTCGCTATCCTCCTCTCCGGCCGCGGCTCGAACTTCGCTGCGATTCATGGCGCGATCGTTCGCGGCGATCTCGATGCAGAGATCGTCTGCGTGATCTCAAACCGTCCCGACGCTCCCGGCATCGCGCACGCTCGAACCCTCGGATTGCCGGCGCATGCCGTCGATCATCGCGCGTTCGACAGCCGCGCGGCGCATGAGGCGGCGGTCCTGGCGATCCTGGAAAAAGAGAAGCCGGATTTCATCGCACTCGCCGGTTACATGCGACTGCTGTCGCCGGCGTTCATCGCGGCGTATCCGATGCGGATCATCAACATCCATCCGTCGCTGCTTCCGGCGTTTCCCGGCGTTGACGCCCAAGGGCAGGCGATCGTGTATGGCGTGAAGCTCTCCGGATGCACGGTGCACTTCGTCGACGAGAATCTCGATGCCGGTCCGATCATCGTGCAGCGCGCGGTGGAAGTCCGTGCAGACGACGACGCCTCCACGCTTGCCGCGCGCATCCTCGAGGAGGAGCACGCCGCGTACGTGGAGGCGCTGGTGAAATTGGCGTCAGGCGATTACTGCGTTGACGGACGCCGCGTTGTGTTCAATTAGAACGGCCAGAACTTCTTCCACCACGGCTGCTTTTCGACCGCGGTCTGTGCCCTTGCCGGAACTCTTCCGATCTGCTGGCCGCCTTGATTCACGACCGCGATTCCGACCTGCTGCCCGGCGCTGACGGGCGCCGTCAGATTGCTCGGAACGAAGCGGACGGTGATGCCGCCTTCCTGGCCTCGCTGCACGAGAGTGCGGACATCCATCGCGGCCACGGCGTTCACCGTCTTCGCCTGTCCATCGGCCACATTTGCCTGACCGACGACGGTCCCCTTTTTCAACGCCACCAACTGCCGCCAGTGGGCGAACGCGTCATTGAAGAGGCGCGCGGCGATGCCGAACGAGCTTTCGGGACCGGTCGATGCGCGTGCGCCCATCACCACCGCAATCACTTCCATATCGCCGCGCTTGGCCGAGGCCGTGATGCAGTAGCCGGCAGGACCGGAGTAACCGGTCTTGATGCCCGTCGCGTCGCCGTAATAGTCGCGATGCTTCGGGTTGATCATGTGATTCGGATTCGTCAGACCCGATGTGTAGGTCGCGTTCGTGAATGGAATCCAGGGGGTTTTCGCGTACTCGCGCATGAGCGGGTACTTCATCAACTCCTGGCCCATCACCGCGAGATCGTGGGCGCTGGAAACGTTGATGCGCTTCGGATCAGCGCTGTTGGGAAGGCCGTGAGGATCGTAGAACGTCGTCTCTTTCAGCCCCAACTGGCGGGCCTTGTCATTCATCAGATCCGCAAACGACTCGGCCGAGCCGCCCAGCTTCTCCGCAATCATCTCCGCGGCGTCGTTCGCGGATCGGATCATCGTGGCTGCGAGCAGCGTCTGCATCGGGAAGACCTGGCCTTCTTTCGCGAAGATCTGCGAGCCGCCTATCCTGCTGGCGCGCGCGGAGGTCGTCACCGGCGTGTCGAGTTTGATCTCCCCCGATTGGATGCGCTCCATGGCAATGATGCACGTCATCATCTTGGCCATCGACGCGGTAGGCAGCGGCACGTGCGCGTTTTCTTCGAGCAGCACGCGGCGGCTGGCGGCGTCGATCACGTACGCGGCGGTGTAGCCCTTGCCCGTCGTATTGACCTGCGCGCCTTTCGCGGCGCCGGTTCCTTCTTCCTCCTGCGCGAACGCGGCGGAGGCGATTGCAGCAACAAACAGCACAACGAAACAACGTTTCATCGAAAGCGCTCCAGTAAAAAAGAATTAGTCAGAGTTGTTCGGCCTGCGCGCGCTTTGGACGTTTCTTCGCGGCGCGGGTGGTACGCGGGATCGATCCGATGACCGTCCAGTCGTGTTTGTTCACGACTACCGGTTCTTTCGTTTTCGGCCATAACTCGATGGGGATGTAGTAATAGCCGTCGCCGAGGACGCGCGACTTGATGGCCAGGTCGCGCATGCTTTTGCAGAGACCCTTCTTACCGCGGATCGCGCTTCGTTCTACCATCACACCCGTCTGTTCTCCGACGCCTTGGTAGATGCTGATTTCGGCGCAGAGCGAATTTACTAACGTCATTGGTGCCACTCCGTTCGGGTGGGTGTTTAGCAAGTTCTGATCCACACCGGCTGTTGGGTGTCAGCCCGCATACAATCGCCCGATGGCCGAACCCGAGACGAGCGACAAAGCGAAGACCAGGAAACGAATGGACAAGGCGCGCTTCCGCGCCGTTCTCAAAGACGCCGGCGAAATCATCTGGCGTTCGCGCCTGCGCCTGGCCATCGGCATCCCGCTGCTGCTCGCGAATCGGCTCTCCAGCATCGTCCTGCCGTATCTCTCCAAGCTGCTGTACGACAACGTGCTCGCCAAGGGCCACGTTGAGCTGCTGCCGAAGCTGGCGTTGGTGAGCGCCGCCGTCGCGCTCTTCGGCGGTGTCACCGACTACGCGCTCGCGCAGATCCTCGGCATCGCTGCGCAGCGGTCGATCACCGACCTGCGCACGCGGCTGCAGCAGCACGTCCAGCGGCTCCCAATCCGCTACTTCGATGCGACGAAGACCGGAGTGCTGGTATCGCGCGTCATGAACGACGCCGAAGGAATCCGGAACCTCGTCGGCACCGGCCTCGCGCAGGTCGTCGGCGGCGTCGTCACGGCCGGCTTCGCATCGTTCTTTCTCTTCCATTTCAGCGCGCGTCTGGCGTCGATGGTCTTTCTGGCATTCTTCGCGTTCGCCGGAATCATGTTCTGGGCGTTCTCAACGGCGCGGCCCCTCTTCAAAAAACGCGGCGAGGTGTATGCCGACGTCACCGGCCGCCTAACCGAGGGCTTCTCGGGAATCCGCATCGTGAAGGCGTATACCGCTGAGGAGCATGAGGAGAAAGTGTTCGGGGAGGGCGCGAAGAAGCTGCTCAACCTCATCGTCGGCACGATGCGGACGATCTCCACCGCCGGCGCGACGACCACGTTCCTCGTCGGCGCCGTCGGCGCGGTCGTGATGTTCGTCGGCGGCCATCAGGTCGTCGCCCACAAGATGACGCCCGGCGATCTGATCGCCTTCACGCTCTACCTCGCGCTGGTGATCGGACCGGTCGTGCAGATCGTCTCCATCGGTACGCAGCTCTCCGAGGCGTTCGCGGGACTGGAGCGGATGCGCGAAGTCTTCGGCGAGATGCGCGAGGACGAGCAGGACGCGACGAAAACGGCGACGCCCGACCTCGACGGCACCGTCGAGTTCCGCGACGTCTGGTTCGAGTACACCGCCGGCGTTCCGGTGCTGAAGAACATCAACCTGATCGCGCCCGCGGGCAAGTCGATCGCGCTGGTCGGCCCCTCCGGATCCGGCAAGAGCACGATGATCTCGCTCATCGCGGCGTTTCATCGTCCCACGCAAGGCGAGGTATTCGTCGACGGCAAACCGCTCAGCACTTTCCGCCTCAGCGACTACCGCTCGCACCTCGGCATCGTGCCGCAGGACTCCTTCCTCTTCGCCGAGTCGATCTACGAAAACATCGCTCTCGGTAATCCGACCGCGTCGCGCGAGGAAGTGCTTCGCGCCGCGCAGATCGCGCATGTCGATGAGTTCACGGAAGCCTTCGCCGACAAGTACGACACGATCGTCGGCGAGCGCGGCGTGCGGCTCTCCGGCGGCCAGAAACAGCGCGTGGCCATTGCCCGGGCCATTGTCGCCAATCCGCGCATCCTGATCCTCGACGAAGCGACGTCATCGCTCGACAGCGAGTCCGAGGCGCTGATCCAGGACGGCCTCAACGCGCTGATGAAAGGGCGGACGACGTTCGTCATCGCCCACCGACTCTCCACGATTCGCAACGCCGACCAGATCCTCGTCCTCGAGGATGGCGTGATCACCGAACGCGGCACGCATCGCGAGCTGATGGTCCTCGACGGCCGTTACCGCAGCCTCTACGAGAAGCAGTACGGCGTCGCCATCAACCGTTTTGTAAACGAGGGAGAAGAGCTGAAGGATCTCGCGGCGAAGTAGGCGCGGTCACTCTTTCAGTTCGCCGTTCCAGTCCGCCTCATCCAGAACGTTCTTCCAGATGTCGGGGAAGTTGCGGCGCTTCCGGTGATGGACCGGATGCCGTTTGGGCCGCACCGGCTTCTGCATG